>Ga0209786_1000389_pt1 | contig 16410 bp, 15 predicted proteins | sample WorMetilvaeELBA2_FD_187405 | JGI IMG/M metagenome (GOLD analysis project Ga0209786, IMG submission 187405) | Marine gutless worms symbiont microbial communities from Max Planck institute for Marine Microbiology, Germany - Olavius ilvae ELBA.2... ...
AAGAAATGGAATATAGGTTTGTAGCACAACAAATACCTCCTAATCTGTTGCACTCCAATTTACGCTATATTTATGCTCCTGTCAAGTAAAATCAACAGGTTATTCACCAGAGATCAAGAGTTCTGAATTTGGATTGAGGACTCGTCGTCCCGATGCCGACGTTGCCATTTGGGAACAGAACCTTAATGGAATCAGTGCTTCTTCTAATATCCATTGCATCCAATACTGAAGCATCATTATTTCTTTTCATTTTGATTTTAAACTGTTGATAATATTGCGAGGGGGTTCCCTCAATTGCATCTACGGCAACTAACTCGGTGTAAGCAGTATAAGGACCGCCACTTATTCTAAGTCCCTCTGTAGCATAATAAGTGCTTCCAACTCCTTTAATATCCAATCTATTACCCGGACTCGTCGTCCCGATACCGACGTTGCCACCTGCTGCAATCCTCATTCTTTCTATGTTGCTGGTCAAGAACTTTAAATCCCTATGGATTCCTGTCCCTGCTCCATACACTTCTATTGAAGCGTCACCGGGTCCAGAATGCTTCATTACAATATATTCGTAATTAGAATCTCCTGGCTTTCCAACGCCCCATGAACGTACACCATACGTACCAGTTATATCAGTCCATCCATCCGATACTTCCAACTTTGATCCCGGACTCGTCGTCCCGATGCCGACGTTGCCATTTGGGAACAGAACCTTAATGGTGTCAGTACTTCTTCTAATATCCATTGCATCCAATACTGAAGCATCATTATTTCTTTTCATTTTGATTTTAAACTGTTGATAATATTGCGAGAAGGTTCCCTCAATTGCATCTACGGCAACTAACTCGGTGTAAGCAGCATAAGGACCGCCACTTATTCTAAGTCCCTCTGTAGCATAATAAGTGCTTCCAACTCCTTTAATATCCAATCTATTACCCGGACTCGTCGTCCCGATGCCGACGTTGCCTGTATTTGTGTTATAAATATTATTTCCACTCTGTGTCCACGTTCCTTCTGCTAATGCAGACCTAGATATGCAAAAAAGTGCTAAAACTAAAGCGAATACAATTAAAGCTCCGTTAAACCCTTTCATTTTCCCAATCTCCTCCATCTGAAATAGATTAGTCAAAGTGAAGCTTTCTTGCCTGAGTCTATCCTTCTCAAAAAGGGATAATTACAAACTCCTTTAAAGGCCTCGACTCCCAAATGACTCCTGTCCGTTGGTATCAAATTTCCCTGAGATATCTGTATGATCCAATCTCAGCAAGCATGATCTGATTTGACATATCTTGCCGCAAATAGAAAAGCATTAGAAGAACTATGCAAAAAATCTTAACGCCGATAGATATTCTCATTCAGACTCCTCCTAATTGTAAATGGGTTCAATACTTCCCGTAATTCAGCAGACTACATCACCATAGTCCGATCTCACCGTGCGGGAATTCGGAATATTTTATTAATTCTACCTATCGCATCATACTCATAATCAACTCTCGGACCCGGTCAATCATCCTATTTATTTACAGCCGATATCACAGTTTCTTCGAGCATTACCACACGCTCTTTGAGCCGATCATTTTCCTTCTTTTGCTGGATAAGATACAATGTCATCTCCTCGATCTTCTGCATCTGTTTGGCCAGCATCTCAGAGACCGACAAACCTTGCTGCTCCACTTCATTGGCCGATGGAATATCCGGTAGATGCCCGTTTCTCTTGATATAAGACTCAACGCTGTTCAGCGATGGCAGATCACAGGTCTCTTCGAAAACAAAATCTGACCAACCGGACTCAACCTTGATTTCTTTAGCGGTAATGGTGCCGTTTACAGTCAGCTTGGATTGAGGCGTATTTGTCCCAATGCCGACGTTGCCGCCTGATCCTTGCAATGTTAATGGCGCAGGTGTTGACCAATCAAGATTGGAGTACGATTGTAGCTCGGCGTTTCCGCGACTCGTTCAAAAGCAATCCCTCTTCCTGCGCCAGTCATGTCAACTCTTATGAAATCAGGAGCGCCAGCAGATTTTAATTCCAAAACTGCTCCTGGGGTTGAAGTTCCAATACCAACATTGCCAGTATTGGTGTTGTGTATGTTATCTCCGTTAGTTGCCCAATTTTCCTGGGCAAATACATCGGTTATAGGAAGAACTAGCATCATAAGGGTCATACATACGATTCCAGTGCGATTAATAACTTTCATTTCTTGCCCCCTATTTTGATAACAGAGTCGTTTATATTACCCAGTTCTATTCGCCAGCTTCTAATTTAGCGAGTCGTTTCTCTAATTCAGTATTTTTGGCTTTCAATGCCTCATTCCCCTTTTTCAATTCAATCAAATACAAAGTCAACTCCTCAATTTTTTGCATTTGCTTGGCCAGCATCTCAGAAACCTCCAATCCTTGTTGCTCCACTTGTTTGGCCGATGGAATATCCGGTAGGTGTTTGTTTTCGTGAATAAAAGATTCTACCTCATCCAAGGATGCAAGGGCATAGGTTTCATCGAACACAAAATCCGACCAACCGGACTCAACCTTGATTTCTTTGGCGGTGATGGTGCCGTTTACGGCGAGCTTGGATTGTGGACTTGTCGTTCCGATGCCGACGTTGCCAGTATCCCTATGAATATCAATACCACCTAAATCTGTTGTAGTAATAGCGTGAATTCCAAGATATTCATTTGACGCACCGTGATTAAAAATTCTAAATCCCGCAGCCATAACTCCATCAGCGTCTGTTTGCTCTGCAAATTCTATCTCATTATCAAAATTAGTTCCTGAGGTATCAGCCCCTAATCTCAATTTTGAGCCATCTCCATAAATATGAAGTTTTTGTTTAGGATTCGTCGTGCCGATGCCGACCTTGCCACTATGGTCTACGTCATTACAATGTTGTCTGTTTCACCACTGCGCGTATGGAACGTCATTCTTGATTTCCCTGAGCCTGCAGCTGGGTTAGTCCAAAGCCCGTCGATATACGCCATCCAGTATTCGTTTCCGTCGTCCCTTTTACCGTTGAACTGCAGCCTGCCAGCCACATCATCTGGCGCAGGGGATAAGCTGTTTTGGTAGAGTACAAGAGATGCTCCGTGTGTTCCTGCATTTGTTGATTCAATCTTAGCACCGTTATCGGTTGTAGATGTCACGACGTGAAGCGGCTTTCCAGGTCTTGTCGTCCCGATACCGACGTTACCACCTGATTCCTGTAAAATTAAATTACCATTCCCTCCAGCAACCCTCAAATGCGCATCCAAATCGTCAGTTTGATAAAGTTCCAAATAGTCGCTCCCGGCCGCATCACCGTTAGAAGCATCAAGCACTAATTCAGCTATCCCAGTTCCAGCGGCCCCAATTAATATTTGCGAATCGTCGGCACCGGTGCTATGAACATCCAAGTTAACTGCAGGACTCGTCGTTCCAATCCCGACGTTGCCAATATTGTCAACCTTGAACAATGTATTCCCTTGCCACATTAAACCAATTCCTGATCTCGGGCCGCTGGCATCTAAACCAAACCCTACTCTCTGACTCTGGTAATTATTGGCTGCGCCAGCTATAATTTCTGATTTCCAACCAGTACTTGAAGTCACATCCGGACCTATAACATGTAGTTTTACCGATGGACTCGTCGTCCCAATGCCGACGTTGCCTTCTCCGGCAGCATTTAAAAATGAATGGCTACCCGCAAGACTTAATCTGTGTTTAGACGTTCCGTCGCTATTTCTCCATTCATGATAAGAATCGGATTGTGATGGTCGATAAACAAGATATCCGGCATTCTGTGCAACTTTATGGTCCCAATAAGGATTATTTGTTCCATTTCTCTGAAGTCTTAATAACCCGAAGTTAGTGTTATAAATGTGGAACGGTGCTCCCGGCCCTGTCGTGCCGATACCGACGTTGCCGTTAGTATCAATTGTCAATCTTCTTGTGCTACTTGTGTACAATGAGAACGGATGATTTGTTCCCGTCCCCAAAACACCATAAGAATTAAACGCTTGAGTCAAAACTTCGAGATTATTGGTTGTATCATTAACTAGCAGGTATGGATTTAATGAGTGAGTAATTCCAATGCTTCCTCCAACTATATCTAATTTGTTACTAGGACTCGTCGTCCCAATGCCAACATTGCCGAAATTGGTATTGTATATATCACTCCCCCCGTTTGTTGCCCACTCGTCTTCTGCGAAAGCAATGCTTGTAATAAGAAACAAAATCATAAGCTTCAGGTAAACTATTCTTTTGTTGTAAATAACACTCATATCTTTCCATCCTTCTAATTATATGACAGAAATGATTATGGCATTCATTTCTATCCGCCAGCTTCTAACTCAGCAAGTCGTCTTTCTAATTCAGCATTTTTTGATTTCAACGCCTCATTCCCCTTTTTCAATTCAATCAGGTACAAAGTCATCTCCTCGATTTTCTGCATCTGCTTAGCCAGCATCTCAGAGACCGCCAATCCTTGCTGCTCCACTTCTTTGGCCGATGGTATATCCGGTAAGTGTTTGTTTTCACGAATAAAAGACTCTACCTCATCCAAGGAGGCAAGGTCATAGTCCTCATCAAACACAAAATCAGACCATCCAGTATTTGTCACCTTGACTTCTTTTGCATTAATGGTACCGTTAACAGCTAATTTGGATTGAGGCGTATTTGTCCCGATGCCGACGTTGCCAGCTTTTATCGCTATGGTATTTGTATTTGATCCGTCTGTTATTATAAGAGCATCGTTTGCAGCATCATTAAATATTCTTGCTTTATCAGTAACACCTTCTCTGAAATGAATAGAGGATTTATGTCCCGCATCAGCACCAATCGCAACCTGGCTATCAGCACCTGAGCCATGGAAGTATCCTCTAAAACTAGAACTCATGCCAGTAGTTGTCCCTAGTGATATACTTGCTCTACCATCTGTCCCAGCCCCAAAATACACATCATCACCAGAAGAAAGTCTATTAGAATCAACATGTAATTTATAACTTGGATTCGTCGTCCCGATGCCGACGTTGCCACCGTTAAAGTAAGTCGGGCCAGCGGCGTTAATTTCAGCATTAACACCTCCGCCATAAAAAAGTGAGAGAACCCCACTCCCATTTGTTCCAAAAAGTGTTGCAGCGTATCCTCCGTCATCTGCCTCCCTAACTGCTATGCCTTGACCTACAGCAGACGGTTTTACTGTAAGATCAAATACTGGATTCGTAGTCCCGATACCGAAGTTGCCATTATTTAATACTGTGACCTTTTCTGTCCAACCGATATAGGCGTCGGTAGCGTTTCCAATATAAAAATTCCCTTGATCAGATCGAATCCCCCAAACCTTTGAGCCAACTGCTTCATCATTCGCCCGCAAGTACATTGTTGCAGAATTACTGCCTGTGCCTAAGATTCTTCCGTTCACTTCAAGTCTTGTATCCGGACTAGTTGTTCCGATACCGACGTTGCCGTTTTCCCCATTAATTAGGAGCCGGTCAACCCAATTAGAGTCCGTATAGGAGTAAGATGATATGGTGAAATCGTTTGGTTCATTGCCCAATGTTCGTGAACTTAAAATAATGTTTCCTCCTCCATCCAGATATGCATTTCCACCCATCAAAATACTCCCCGAGAGACCCATATTCCCATCTAACGCCAGCCTCCGACCAGGGCTCGTGGTCCCGATGCCGACGTTGCCTGCTTTTATCGCTATTGTATTTGTATTTGATCCGTCCGTTATTATCAGAGCATCGTTTGCAGCATCATTAATTATTCTTGCTTTATCAGTAACACCTTCTCTGAAATGAATGGAGGATTTATGACCCGCATCAGCACCAATTGCAACCTGACTATCAGCAGCCGACCCATGGAAGTAGCCTCTAAAACTAGAGCTCATACCAGTAGTTGTTCCTATTGATATACTTGCTCTACCATCTGTCCCAGCCCCAATATACACATCATCACCAGAAGAAACTGGATTAGAATCAACATGCAATTTATAACTTGGACTCGTCGTCCCGATGCCGATGTTGCCTGAATTGGTATTGTGAATATTACCAGCACTTTCAGTCCACTCGCCTTCTGCTAAAGCAATGCCAACAAAAAGAAACAGCACCGTAAGGGCCATGCTAATGGTCCGTATAAAAAAAATCATCTTTTTCCTCCTTAGTGCCCACCATATTAATTGGCTGTGTATTTCAATATGCTATTGACATTACGTATTATTTTAAGACCTACGATCATGACTGTAAGGATCTTGCAAAAATGTAGCAGCGGGCTTTATCATCGCTTTAGCGGTGACCCATTCGGAGCCCCTCAATTTAATCAATTCATGGCATATCAAAGACATGCACCAAATTTGTTTCGGGGCTAAACCCCGCCGCTACATAGCAGGCTTGCTATCGCTGGTCATGGCCAGCTAAGTACCAGCCGGAAGACCCGATCAAATATCATTGAGCGAAAGCTTATGCGCGTAGATGGGTATCGAGGCGCTAAAATTTCTTGATACATTTTCATCAACTTTATTAACAAAAAAAGGGATCGTAGTGCTGCACGATCCCTTTTTTCAAACTGTATTGGTTAGTTCGTTCATCATTTCAGATTTCTTTTAGTTTAGATAATCTGCTGATATGTTTGTTAGTCATAATCGAGTGAATATAGAATTGGTACCTCCTGGCTGCTATTCTGGCCACAAGCCTGATAAACTGGTTGATTGTAATCAAGCAGAATTCCAGGATCTTGTCAAGAAATAATACTAATTTTTACAATTACTTACAGAGTTTTACAATATTTTACACTTCAGTTTTTCGCTAAACTACCGGTTGATAAAAATTCATCTACAAGAAAATTAGCTTTATAAAACTGATAAAATCGTAATAAGTCATTGCGACGGCTGGATACCCGCCTGCGCGGGTATGACGTGATCCACATCTACCTGATATTAATTTTTTTGTCATTCTCCCGCAAGCAGGAATCCAGAAAGATGGCATAGTCTGACTTGTTATGAGACCGTCAAAATTGTTATCTGAATTTTTGAGCACTAAACCCCGTAGCCGGTCAAATGCTATGACTAGGACGAAAATTATGCGACTGGAATAATTTTGGGACGGGTACGCGAAATGCGTTTCAACATAAGCGAGAGTTTGGATTGGACAAAACCGAAACTTGAAGCACGCAGCTCAGGCTGAAGAAAAGCGCTAACGTTTTTTACCATGCCGGCCAGGCTGTCTTCACGGTCTTGGGGTATCAATGCACAGATTCTTTCAGGATCAGCCTGCATTAACGCCGCTTTTTTCTGCGCTCCGCCAACGGATTGGGTTCCTTCTTTAACCTTTTCAGTCTTTTCAGCACACTTTCCAGACCATTTCTTTTGAGTTCATCCAAGTGCCCGAAGACCGCCTCTTCAAGAAACCGGAAATCTTTTAAAGACCAGGTGGTATGATGGTGAAGATAGACTTCAAAGGTCGAGTTTGAATAATCAATACGCCGACCTAACTTTTTCCACGCCCCGGTATGTTCGAGTTCATGAAGATTCAGTACGCCGCTGATTACGGCTTTAAGGGCGTCATCGTGAACTTTTTCAAGAACTTCTTGAGTTTGCTGCTTCCACTGATCCGGATTTTGTTCATCGAAAGGCGAAATATTGGCCATATTGTCCTCCAGTTTAGTACGCATTAATCCAACTTGAAACACGGTCTATTTCAGGTCATGAATCGTCTTTTTAAATCTGAAAAAGGTTGCGAATTCAAGAGTTCGGTTGATTAATGAATTATCCGAATTTCTACAAAGATCAAGTTACAATAATAAATAACTGTGAGTGCGGCTTGCAGCCGCGATCATTTAAATTCGCGGCTGAAAGCCGCTCCCACATCCACTATAGCTTGTTCTTGACAGGTTACCGGAATGCAATCTTTTGTAAAAAATTTTTACCAAAATGGGAAGGATTATTTTGGATCGCAGGACAAAATAAATCCGATGGCCATCAGCCGGATGTTGATTATCCTGTGATTCAATATTATGTTATCAACTGGTTTTAGCACCACCACTCAGGAATCCGCCGGAAAAAAAGGAGAAGCCAACATGACACTCGAAGAAGCCATCAAGACGGCAATTGAGTTTGAGACCAGGATTCGTGACATCTATCGGGAAGCCGAAGCTGCCGTGGATGACGAGGCCGGCAAACGGATCTTCGGCACCCTGGGCAACGACGAGCAGCATCACATCGACTACCTGCAGCATACCCTGGCTCAGTTAAAAGATACCGGCAAGATCGATCCGGCACAACTCGAATCTGCCATTCCATCCCGCTTCGCCATCGATCAGGAGACTGCCAAAATCGAATCCCTGGTGGCAAAAGAGTTTTACGGCATCAAAAAGCAGATGCTGAGCAAGGCGCTGAAAGCGGAAATCGAAACCAGCGATTTCTACCAAAAGATGGTTAATGAATTGGCGGACGAAGGCCGGGATCTTTTTGGCCGCTTTCTCGAGATTGAAAACAATCACATCGATGCCGTCCAGTTCGAGCTGGACTACATGAGTAAAACCGGCTACTGGTTCGACTTCAAAGAGTTTGATATGGAATAGAGCGTTTGGCGTTAAAAAATTTACTTTCAGTGAATTCGCCGGACTTATCTGAATCATCAATGATGCCGGAGCTTGGTCCAAACGCTCTATTTAAATTACGATACCCGTTTATATACAAGCCCCAAGTTACGATTGGATGGAATACAGCGGATGCGGCTTGCAGCCGCGGCATTTGATATCGCGGCTGCAAGCCGCTCCCACACTCATCTTACTTGTTCTTTCCATATGACCAAGTTATGGTAAATGATTCGCTATTCGATGTGCTCGATCTAAACCGGGACGGTAACCTTTCAAGACAAGAACTCCACGCGGCGGCAACCCGCTTAGACTGGCACTGGCAGGAGGCACCGATTCTGGCACTGCTCGATCTTCTGGCAATTAAGGCGCCGATCCCCCGCAAAGAATTCTCCGGTATCATGCAGCAAGTAAAAAGGGATCCCATGGGACCTTATGGTAAAGTGTTGCTAAAGTCGCCACACTTTTCTGCAAAGTCGCCTTCTGAAATTGCTCAATCCCGACCCCGCCCGCCGGCTCCGGCCGGCGCTTCGCACCACAGACTACGTCAGCCCCAGGATCGCAAGTCAAGAAATGACCTTCCCACCCTATTAAACCGATACGCCGGCCAGGCTGTTGCCGAGGACTATCGGCAGTTGTGCAACACATTTGATGTATGTCCAATATACCCCGCCAAAGCAGCCCTGTTGATTATCGATCCGCAGCGTTCTTTCACCGAAGGTGCCTGGATGCAATCGATCGGAGATGGCGCCGCCAAGGACGTAGCACCGATTGTAAACGCCTTTAATGCCTGCGCCGCCACCTTGAAGCGGCACTATGGACGGATGGAGGTCATGTTTACGCGCTGCCCGTTCCCGCCCGGCAGCTACGACTGGGATGACCGCCTGTCCCCGATCATCGGCCGACAACAGCTTTACTTCATCAAGCCCGGCAACAACGTCTTGTTCCCGCCGTTCAATGGCTTCAGAGAATGGACAGCGCGTTGCATCGAGCAGGGGATTGATACACTGGTTTTGGGCGGATGCACGCTGACCAGCTGCGTGCGGGTTTCGGCGAAAGAGGCCACCGCTTATCTCAAAGCCCAGGATCTGAGGGTCGTGGTTGATTTGAGTTTGTGCGGCGCACGTCTGCGCAATTTTATCCCTTCGGAAATATATGGCGAAATTTCCGGTGTCGCATCGGCCGTACGCCAAATGGAAGATGCCGGCGTGCAAGTGGTGCAGCGGGTTGCGTGGCAATAGTTTTTTTTAAATCAATTGCAAGCTTCCAAGGTCATCTTACGGCCATTATCGGGTTTTTTCTGGCAACGTGTTGTAAGAAACTGAAGGTTTCCCCGCTTACGCTTCGCTTCAGACGGGATCGTAGACAGGTGTCAGTGTTCAGGTGTCAGCCTTTCTGCCGAGCGACGAGCGACGAGTCTGATCGAGGATAGAAACATTGTTCACAAGGCAGTGTAGGGTCGGCCACTGCGCCGACCGGTTTTGGCGGGCACGGTGGCCCGCCCTACGTCACAAAAATGGGAACCAAATAGATGTTTCATAAGAGCGGCGGCCGCTGGCCGCGAGCGTCCAGTCTGATAGGAGAAGAAACTGAGCCAAGCCGGCGTTTTTTGTGAGCTCATCCTTTGTTTCGTACTCGTACTCGCTCTCGTCCTCGTCCTCGAAGCCTTTAAGCCGCTTTCAGTATCGAGGACGAGGACGAGTACGACGACGAGCACGATTTGAAAACCCTGTTCTGGAGTTAATTTAAATGTAGTTTCACACGAGGATTAGGAGACGCAAAAAAACAGCTGGAATGTCGACCTCATACTCGTCCTCGTCGTAGTTCTCGTCCTCGGCCTGTTTGGCAATCTGAGTGAAGTCACATAAATAAATCTACAAGCCTAAATCATCAACTACGGCTTCGGCCGCACCCGCGCGGTAGCCTGTGCCTTAAGTGGATCGTCAGGCCAATAGTGCTTGGGATAGCGCCCTTTGAGCTCTTTTTTGACCTCCGGGTAGCCGGTTTGCCAAAAGCCCGCCAGATCCTGGGTAATTTGCACCGGACGGGCGGCCGGCGAAAGCAGATGAATCAGCAGCCGTTGACGCCCGCCGGCCACGGCCGGAGTCTGGGACAGACCGAACATCTCCTGCAGACGCACGGCCAGCACCGGCACATCGGCTGAATAATCAATGGGAATGTGTGAACCGCTGGGCACCGTCAGATGGGTCGGGGCCAGTTGGTCCAGCAGCTGGCGCTGCTGATAGGACAACATGCTGACCAGCGCCTTTTTCAGTTCGATGCGAGCCAGGTTGTGCAGCCGGGTTACTCCGGTTAAATAGGGTGCCAGCCATTGCGCCAGGTCTTTCAACAGGCCGTCATCCGACACATCGGGCCACGGCTGCCACGCCTCTTCCAGCCGGCCCAGGAAGCAGACGCGATTCTGCCAGCGTCTGAGACTGCGGGTCCACGGCAGGCAATCGATTCCTTGCTGTCGAATGCCTTCCAGTAGCGCCTGCACGACTTTTTGGGGGTCAGGCGCTGGCAAATTTTCAGATTGTAATGTCAACGCGTCCAGCTTTAAATCCCGCCGCGCTGCAACAGCCCGGCGCTGCGAATCCCAGGCCACTGTTTCCACCCACTGAACCTGTTCGGCAAACTGCTCCATGAGCATCGCCGCATTGCAGGCTGCCGCCCGGTAAATACGTGCGTTGCGCCGATTGCCGTCCAGATCGACCGCAACCACAAAGTCCTCGGATGCCAGCGGCTCGAGCGGATCCATTACCGCACCACGGCCATTGGCCAACAGAAATGTTCCCTTGCCGGACGGACGCCGCCGGGCGATTCGGTCCGGATAAGCCCAGGCCAGCAGACGGCCGATGGATGTGATCTCATCTTCACCGGAACCGGCGCCCAGGCGCCGCCTCAGATGATCCGCCGCCCGGACTACCCGGCGGACAGCCGACCGGTCGACCGTGGCATCCGGATAGGCCAGGGCCCGTTTGTAGCGGGCCGCGTGGACTAAATCCAGCCGGATTTGCATGTCGGCATCGGTCCGGCCGCGGTCAAACCGCAGCACATCCCGTTCACTGAGCAAAGCCGCGAGATCACAGGCAACACCCCCCTGGCCGATGCCGTCCGCCGCCAGCATCATGTGGGCCAGCCGGGGATGGATCGACAGGGACGCCATCCGGCGGCCGTGCTCGCTGATTCTGCCGTCTGCGGCCAGCGCACCAAGGGACCGTAGCAACCAACAAGCTCTGTCAAACGCACCGGCGACTGGCGGATCAAGCCAGCGCAAGCGGCCTGGATCGCTCTCGCCCCAGATGGCCAACTCCAAGGCCGGCCCGGCCAGGTCGGCCTCCAGGATCTCGGGTTTGTGGGCGGCGGGCAGGGTGTGATCCATATGATGGGACCAAAGTCGAAGGCAGATTCCCGGGCCGAGTCGCCCGGCCCGGCCCCGCCGCTGGTCGGCCGATGCCCTGGATACGGGTATCGTGACCAACCGGGTCATACCGCTGCGCACTTCAAAACGCGGCACCCGCTGCAAGCCGCTGTCCACCACCACCCGGATACCCTCGATGGTTAAACTGGTTTCAGCGATGGAGGTTGCCAGCACGATTTTACGCTTTTCTTCAGGCGCCGGTTGAATGGCCCGGTCCTGTTCGCGGCGCGGCAGGTTACCGAAAAGAGGTGCAATGATCCAATCCGGGCCCAACTCGGCTTTTTCCAGCGATTGAGCCACCTGACGGATTTCAGCGGCACCTGGCAAGAATACCAGCATACTGCCCGGCTCACTGCGGGCAGCGGACAATACGGCAGCCCCGATGGCTTCACCGGAAAATTCGGGTGTGTGCCGCCCCAGATAGCGGGTTTCCACCGGAAATGATCGCCCCTGACAGGTGATCACCGGCGCACCGTCCAGCAAGGCCGCAATCGCCGAGGTTTCGATGGTGGCGGACATGATCAGCAGCCGCAGGTCCTCATTCAGCACCCCCTGCATATCGAGACACAGGGCCAATCCCAGATCTGCATCCAGGCTGCGCTCGTGAAACTCGTCAAATATCACCAGCCCGATCCCGGCCAGGGATGGATCATGTTGCAGCATCCGCGTCAGCACACCCTCGGTAACCACTTCGATGCGGGTTGCCGCACTGACACGGCTATCCAGCCGGACCCGGTAGCCGACCGTCTGTCCCACCCTTTCCTGCAGGATATCGGCCATATGGCCGGCCGCCGCCCGGGCGGCCAGGCGACGCGGCGCCAGCATGACGATCTTGCGTCTCTCGAGCCAGGAGGCATTCAACAGATGCAGGGGAACGCAGGTTGTCTTACCGGCCCCGGGCGGGGCCTGAAGCACGGCCGCAGGGTTGTCGGCCAACGCCTTTTGCAGATCCTCGAGAACCGCTTCCACGGGAAGACCACGCGGCAGTATATCTGAATTCAAAGGATTCACTTAAAAAAAAGGTTTCAGGTTTCAGGTGTCAGTTCCGTCACCGGCCCAAAAAACAGTCGGTCTAATCGAAGAAGAAACTTATGAACGTCGAACATCGAACGTCCAACATCGAACATCGAATAATGTATTCTGTCTATTTAATTCCCTGACAGGATCAACTGGATCAACATGATTGTGACCTACTATACAAATAGCAATCCTGTTAAGCCTGTCATCCTGTCTAAGAAAACTTTAGTTTCATACAAGCGCTGCCTCTGGCCGCGAGCGTCCAGTCTGATCGAGGATAGAAACTATGTTCGTATGCGAACGTAGGGTCGGCCACCGTGCCGACCGGTTTTGGCGGGCACGGTGGCCCGCCCTACGTCACTAAAATAGCAGCGAAATTCATGTTTCATAAGAGGTTTCGGGTTTCAGTTCGGTCGCTGGCCGGAAGCGTTTAACACTCTCAGGTGGTCGGCCAGTTTAATCAACATGGAAAATTAATCAAGTTAATCCACTTGAGGCGGATAAATATCTAATATCGAACAAGGAATAACGAATGTCGAAGTAAGGTATTCTATCGATTTATATTCACCTGAAATGGTTAGAGCACCGCGATTCCGCCCTTCATCATTCGATATTTCTTGTTCGATATTCTACGGTTCGCTGTTCAAACTATACATAATTTTATATATGGTTCCCGGCAGTAGAAGAGCCAAACCCTGACACCTGAACACTGACACCTGAAACCCTTAAGTTGATTGCCACAACTGTGCTTCATTCTCAAAAAACAGATTGGCCTGTTCCAGATATTGATCGGGGTGAATCGTTTTTTTGATCCGCAAAATGCTGGCATCACAGTCTTTAAATGACAAAGCCAAATAGCGCCACAGCCCTTTCATCTTGTTCAGCACCCGGGATGAGCCATCCAGCGCCCCGCTGTAGGCCCAATACAAGGCTTCATGGAAGTGCTTTATCAGCGTGATTTTATCACGGATGTCATCGCGGCCCGCTTTAATAATCCGGGGTAGAAATGGATTGGCCAGAATCCAGCGGCCGATCATCCATCGGTTTACCCCATCAAATCGCCGGGCCAGGATTTTGAAATCTTCAGGTGTTCTGATATCACCATTGTAGACCACCGGATGCTGGATTGCGGCAAGACACTGTTCAAATGCTTCCAGGTCGATAGCTCCATCATAAAGCTGGATGCCGGTGCGGGGATGAATGATCAGCTCCTCCAACGGATACTGGTTCAACACCGGAATCAACCGGAAAATGTCATCGCGGCTGCTCCACCCCAGACGGAGCTTTATGGAAAGCCTCCCCTTGATGCCGCGGATCACATCATCGAGAAACTCCCGGATCATTGCGGTATGCGGCAACAAACCGCTGCCGCGCAATTTCTCAGCCACGGCCGGGTACGGACACCCCAGGTTCCAGTTAACATTGCGGTAGCCCAACTCATAAAGGTAATTCGCAAGGAAGATGAACTCCCGGGCCTTATTGCTCAGAATCTGCGGAATGACCGGCTGACACGTATTGTTTTCGGGCAGTACATCGTTGACGTATTTTTTTTTGATTTTGTCGTCTCTTTTACTGGCAATAAACGGCGCAACCGCCAAGTCAAACCCGCCGAAATGTTCGGCAAATACATTTCTGAACAGGTGGTCGGTAAAACCCTTCATGGGGGCCATGTATAATATGGGTTGTCGTATGAACATCATCAATTATTCTCAGCGTTGAGCAATTCGCATGCAGGCTTTAAAAAATTGGAGTACTGGAGTGTTGGAGTATTGGCTTAAGGTTTGATGTCTCCTTTAAGTTCCCAGCACTCCGACACTCCAATACTCCACGATCGAGACTATTCAATTATTTCTTGCAACCTTAAAATTGCCTTTTAATTGGTTATAGGTCCAATAAAAGCTGGGATAATGCTTGATCGAAATTTTTTAATAACGTAATACCCTAATTGCGAAAAACGCAATTAGGTGTTATCTGTTATTTGTTAATCGTTATTAGTAGTTGGATGACAGACTGATTTTATAATTCTATCATAAATTAAATATAAAACTGCTGGCAGAAATCAGGTGATAAATTAAAGCACAAACCTATCGCGAAGGAGAATGCATATGGGCTGGTTCGGAAAAATCACGTTTGGAACATTGGGGCTTTTTTTAGGCGGACCGTTGGGCGCTATCGCCGGCGCTGCCTTGGGTCACCATCTGGTAGACAAGCGCCTTGACGACGCCGGCCCATATATCGAATCCACCCGGGGACCCCGATTGCAGCAGGCCGAACAAACCCAGGCCACTTATTTCATCAGCCTGTTTTCAATCTTGGGCAAACTCTCCAAAATCGACGGTGTGGTGACTCGGGAAGAGATTGCGGTCGTTGACGGTTTTATCAACGGCTTGCCCATGGCCGACAGGGAAAAACAGTTTGCGCGGCAGATTTTCAACGAGGCCAAGGAATCTCATTATACGATAGAAGATTTTGCAAATCAACTGTGCCAGGCTGTCGGAGCTCAGCCGACATTGCTTTTATCATTTTTAGACCTGCTTTTCCAGATCGCTGCGGCGGACGGCAAATACCACCCGGCCGAAGCATCCGCCCTAAAGGAAATAAAGAATATTTTTAAGGTCAGTGACCGGCAATTTGAAGATATCAAGGCCGTCTACTTCAAGGATACCGATAAATATTACAAAGTGTTAAACTGCAGCCCCTCATCCTCCAACGATGAAATCAAATCCGCCTACAAAAAACTTGTGAAAGAATTTCACCCGGATACGATTATCGCCAAAGGACTGCCGGAAGAGTTTATCGATTTCGCCTCGAATCGATTTCGTGAAATTCATGAAAGCTACGAGAAAATTAGACAGGAACGCAATTTTTAGATCTTTTTGCGGGTATTACGATCGAGTCTATATTCTCTTTCGATCTGTTCTTTTCTGTACATAATCCGAAACTGAATAAGTTTTTCTTGAATACACTTCTGCACCCTGTCGGCAAGAGCAAGTCTCTCCTGGTTGGTCATACGACACCTCCGGCAATTCACAGCCACGAATATACAAGGCCTGTGCCAGAGCAGTGCCAATTTAGATTTTATAATTTATTTCAAATAGTTATTAAATTCAACGACTTAAAATTAGTTAAAAGATGTGAAACAATCGGCAGAATAATATGGGATTGAGTTCATAGTATGGGTAATGGCATCTATAGGTGTAAAAGGATACCAGGCTTTTTCCGAGACCTCGCTCGAAAAAGTGGCCCCGGAGGGGTGATTCATAAGGAGCAAATACCTAATTTCAGAACTCTTGATCTCTGGTGAATAACCTGTTGATTTTACTTGACAGGAGCATAAATATAGCGTAAATTGGAGTGCAACAGATTAGGAGGTATTTGTTGTGCTACAAACCTATATTCCATTTCTT
>Ga0209786_1000390_pt1 | contig 16379 bp, 18 predicted proteins | sample WorMetilvaeELBA2_FD_187405 | JGI IMG/M metagenome (GOLD analysis project Ga0209786, IMG submission 187405) | Marine gutless worms symbiont microbial communities from Max Planck institute for Marine Microbiology, Germany - Olavius ilvae ELBA.2... ...
AAGAAATGGAATATAGGTTTGTAGCACAACAAATACCTCCTAATCTGTTGCACTCCAATTTACGCTATATTTATGCTCCTGTCAAGTAAAATCAACAGGTTATTCACCAGAGATCAAGAGTTCTGAAATTTGTACCGGGCATAGCGCGTAAAAGTTCGATTAAACTGGCGGTCAGAAAATGCCTGACGGTTGCGTCGAGACAAAAGATATCGCCGGCGGATGAGAACTCCATCATCCGGCTGGTGGATGACATTGTGATGGCGGCCATTGAACGGGATGCCAGCGATATTCATATCGAACCCTTGAAAGAAAACATGCGGGTCCGTTTTCGAACGGATGGTGTCTTGATACACTTTCAGGAATTTCAAAAAGATATCTTGCCGGCCCTGACGAATCGGATCAAGGTTTTATGCGACGTGGACATCACCGAAAAACGGCGACACCAGGGAGGACGTTTTTATTATGATTATGCCGGTGGACACGTCGATTTGCGTGTTTCGTTTTTTGTCACCGTGTATGGTGAAAAAATCGTGCTGCGGCTGTTAAACCGCAAAGGCGTGCTGATCAATATTGAAGATGTCGGTTTATCCAAGCGGATGGAGGATCGTTTCAAAGAGGATGCGCTTTATATGCCCAGCGGCGTCATTCTGATCACCGGGCCCACCGGATCGGGTAAAACCACCACCGTGTACAGTTGCATAAACCACATCAACGATCCGGGAACCAGCATCATCACGGCCGAAGAGCCCGTAGAATATATCATTGACGGGATCGCGCAATGCTCCATCAATCCCCGGATCAACCTGACCTTCAAAGAAACGCTGCGCCACATTGTGCGCCAGGATCCGGATGTGATCGTGATCGGTGAAATCCGCGATAATTTTTCGGCCGAAATCGCTGTTCAGGCGGCTTTGACGGGCCACAAGGTGCTGACGACCTTTCATACGGAAGACAGTATCGGCGGGCTTGTTCGACTGCTCAATATGAATGTGGAAGCGTTTTTGATATCCTCAACCGTCGTAAGTGTTATGGCCCAACGACTTTTGCGAAAAGTGTGTCCCGCCTGCGCGGCGCCCTACAAACCGAGCCCGACAGACCTCAAACGCATCGGATGTACCCCCCGGGACATCCGCGGGGCAACCTTTCGCAAAGGCCACGGCTGCAGCCAGTGCCAGTATACGGGGTACAGTGGACGGGTCGGCGTATTTGAGCTGCTCATCCTGGACGAACACGTTCGCAACGCCGTTATCGATCAGAAAACCAGCCAGGAAATTCGGCTCATCAGCATTGAAACCACCGGCCTTGTGACCTTGCTGGAAGATGGCATCGTCAAGGCCGCCGCCGGTCTGACAACCATTGACGAAATCATCCGCAATTTGCCGCGCCTGCAAAAACCCAGAGAGTTAGGGGAATTGCGGCGCCTATTGGAAGGGTAATTATGGATCAACAGGAATCTTTTATCGAGATTTTAGACAAACACTTAGCCTCCAGCGACGCCCGGCTTCCCGTGTTTAACGCCACCGCCTCGCGAATTCAGCAGGAAATTGCCAAGGAAGAACCGGACATTCGCCTGATCGAACGGCTGATTGTCAGTGATCAGTCGCTGACGGCCAAGGTGCTCAGCGTGTCCAATTCTTCGTTCTACAAAGGCTTGAATCAGGTTGCCACGGTGCGCAATGCGATCGTGCGCCTTGGAATCAATGAAGTATCCAATATCGTAATGCTCGTTACCCATGAGAATAATTTCCGTTCCAAAGATCCTTTCGTGCATGAAAATATGCGGGCCCTCTGGCGGCATTCACTCGGCTGCGCCCTTGGATCCAACTGGCTCGCCAAAAAGTGCGGGCTGAGAGGTCTGGCCCATGAGGCATTTTTTGCCGGCCTGCTGCATGATGTCGGTAAACTGTTCATTTTAACGGTCATCGATGATCTCAAACATTCCGATAAACTCGCCATTCAGCCACCCGATGCCCTGCTTTTAGAGGCCATGCACAGTCTGCACGCCAGCCACGGGTACTCGCTGATGGTGCACTGGAATTTGCCGGACAAATACTGTAATGTTGTGCGGGATCATCACAACCCGGAATTTGATTCCCGGGACATGCTGCAAAATTTGGTAAGGATGGCCGACAAAGCCTGCCTGAAGCTTGGAATCGGTATGGTGAAAGATCCGGCCTTGGTTCTGGTGACCACGGTGGAAGCTGAATCCCTGCAGATATCCGAGGTGGACCTGGCCCAGATGGAAATCATGCTGGAAGACTCGCAGGTCATGGCCAACGCTTAGGCCCAGGCATACCTGCCCGGGATAAACCTCCCCTTCGCATCGACACGCACTTTCGATTCAGGCTAGTTTAAAGTGAGCCGAAAACGAAACCGCAGATTACTTTAGGCCAAAAGTAGGTGGATTTTTGGGGCAGGGTGCAGCCGCTGCGGCATACGGTTTTGACATCGGCGATGGACACCTCGTTGGTAATCAGGGCCAGTTGACAGACACCCTGGATCACTTTTGTCAGGCAGGCAGAAAAACTTCTTTCATATTCGATACAATTCGAATTGCCTTGATCCCGGCCTTGGATGCCTAGAATCTCCTCAATGACAAAATAGTGCAATACCGTGAGATCCAGGGCTCTGATAGTGGGCGGAAAATTCCATTTCAATTCCCGGTGGGCTTCAGGCTTCAGGCTGACTTGATAGGCGTTATCCTTGAAAATGAGACCGAATGTCCATTGTTTACCGACAATGACTTCATTCACATGGTCGGGATCCGGCACCGGTTTAATGAAGAAATGGCGGTCGAATTTTTCCAAAATGGCAGTTTCATCAAACCTTTCAAGGCCTTTAATAAGGCGATGGGTCGGCAGAATTCTCAAATCTTCAGCTTCCGTGTTGGTCAGCCACATCAAGTGATAGTTATAGCGCTCTTGGCCGGTATGGGTTGGATTGGCCGCCATCTGCTGCTTCATGTAAGCCAGGGAGCCGGCGTAGCGATGGTGGCCGTCAGCCAGTATCACTTGTTTTTGAGCCATCAGGCGCACAAAGCGATCGATGATCCGGGGCTCGCGGATGACACTCAGCACATCGCAGGTGCCCTGATAGCTTTCGGTTTGACAGACGGGCTGCTGCATGCTCTGATCCATGAAAGATTCGAGTTCGAAGGATTTATCCGTATAAAGGCCATGGGTGGGGCTCACGTTCAAACGGGTGGCCGCCAGCAATGCCACCTGCTCATTGACGGATCGGGGCATGGTATTTTCATGGCGCAGGATAACATTGTCATCCCAGTCATAAATCCTGATTCTGCAAATAAAGCCTTTGCGGCAGTATTGCTTGGGATCGCCCGGCAACCGAAAAAATTGATAGTATATATAGATCGCTGGATCGGTATCGTGTTCGATGCAGCCCTCATCCCGCCATTGCTGTAAAATTCTGGCGGCATTCTCCGGCGGGCATTCGCCGCCGGGAATCGAGAGATGAATACTGTTGTGAGGATTTTCGTAGAGGGCGGCCTTTTGTTTTTCCGAAGCAACATCAAAGAGCGGCGAGGTCAATTCGCTGATGCTGTTCATCAGCGGCTCGCTGTATCGCCAGGCTCTCAATGGGCTGATTTCGGCCATTTCCCCTCCTTTAACGGGCGGACACGGATTTCACCCGCCCGGTCCGGCAGCAGGATTTTGACATCCCGCTGCACCGGGCGGAGTTTAAGTACAAAATTCGGGTATTAATTAACATGATTTCAGAGTATAATTCAATTTAAATATCTTGGGCGGGTTTAATCGTTTCCCAACCGCTTCTGGTATCAAGAATATTACAAAAGGACCGATATAGACACTAAGTCTGTTGCGGCAGATCGCCCGGCGGCGGAAGAGACAGTTGAGCGATTTTGCTGTGATGATACAGCACCGACATTTTCCTAAACCCGACATAAAGGATAACCAGCGTTGTCAACCGCCTGCAATAGCAATTATTCGCATAATAACAACAGGGTATGGGTTGTCTCCGAAGGTCGTAAGTCAGATGTTGACCTGAGCGGGGTGATCGATGAAAAGGTGGATGGACCCTGCAAGGAGTACAAAATTTCCGAAATCGGGTACTATCTGCTTAATCCGAACTCGATTGAGGTTAAAAAAAAGCTGATCGGCGGTGAGATTCATTACAAGCTGGGGCCGTTTCAAAAAATTCGCAAGACTTTTCATAACATCCTGCCGCCTTTTTTGAGAAAACGGAATCAAAATCCGGCACTGTCGCCGGAGGTGATCGTTTCGCGCTATAAAATGCGGATACCCTCCACGAAGGATAACGATCTCCAAGCCTACTTGACGAAGATTTATGATCAGTTGAAATCCTACGATTCCTTTTCCAAAAAGCTGGGCCAGTTGGATCCGCAAGATGTGTTCCAAATTGTCGGTATCTGTGAAGATATCGGCGGCAATTATTCCTACTTGAAGCTGCAGGGCAGCATCGAGGAAAAAATCAAATACCTGGCCAATTCCGTCGCAAAAGACGTCGGGGTCGTCCTCAATAAAGCATATGTCGGCGAGGGGTTGTACGAACTGCGCGGATTTGATTTTCAATCTTATGACCCGGCCGCCGCCTTTCGCCTTTTTTCATACAACAATGGTAAAAAACGCAAAGCCTGCGTGTTGACAAGTCAGAATCAGGTGGCGTTTCACTTGGCTGATAACTATCTGTTAAAGCACATTTTTTTGCTCGAGCAGTCGCTGAGGGCCAATCCCAGCCTTTGCCAGGCCTTTGAATTGTGCACGGAAGGCGAGGCCAACCCGGTTAAACTTTTTTTTAATAAAAAATTGGAAATCGACTATGCCAAGTCACCGTTGCCGGCAATTTACAAGGATGTGCTTGGATCCCCGGATGCGGGATCAAATCAGTGGAACTTGATTAAACCGATCTTAAATTACCTGCAGATCGGAATATCGCTCAATTATATGCTCGTCAGCGACGAGCGGGACGACCGGATGTTCACCCACATTTCAGTCTTACATGACCTGAGGGCCCTGGAGCCCTTGCGCAAGAATCTGCCGGATGTGTATGCCGCGGTTGCCAAGCAGGGCTTTATTGCCGACACCGGCCGCTATTACCTACTGGATTCCATCAACGGTTATAAAAATGCCTGATGATTACAACGAAAATGACTACAGTTGGATTAAAGAGTTGCTCGATTATCCCGCCCGTCTGGAGACAAATCTCGGCAGCTTTACCGATACTTCGCAGATAACCCTGCCGCAGGATCCGATAGACTGTGTCATATTCCAGGAGCGTGCCAAAAGGGCGATCCGTAAAATAGCCCAGAACAAGGGACACATTTTGATGGTGGGGCGGCCGGGCACCGGGAAATCCATGCTGGCCAACATGTTCAAGGAGGTGCTGCAAGTATCCATCGGCGACTATTTAAGGCCCAAAGATGCCATCGTGGCGTATCCTGGCAAAGACCGCAATCACATTCGATTCGCATACGAAACGCCTGCCAAGATCGATAAGATTTTGGCGGACATACGATCGGCCATCGAGATCGCCCGGACCAACCTGGATGAATTCAACCTTAACGATCAAATTCAATCAGCCAGAAAAGTAAAAATTGCCCTGATCTGTGTCACCGGCCTGGGAGTGGCGGCCGGTTTCTATTTCCCGCCCGCTTTTATCGCGGCCGGTCTCTGCGGAATGGGGTCTATTTTCATGTATATGCAGGAAAACAATCACCGGGCCCAGGAGAAAATCCAGCGCGAATCCAATGGCGCCGGCCAAAACGATGTCAAGCCCCTGCAGGATATGGTGCCGGGGATCCTCTATGATCCGCGCAAGGACAAGGACCTGATGGCGCGAGTGTCCGAGCCCAGTGCCAGAAATATGAAGGGCGGTTTCCGGCATGACCCTTATCAGTCGGGAAATCTTCAGACACCCTGTCATAAACGGGCTTACCTGGGGGCACACGCCAAGTCACCGATCATCTACATCGATGAGCTGAAAACATTGATCAAAGTCGGCTATATGGCGGATCTACTCGAGATTATGCAAAATAAAGAGTACATCCTGGAAGGCGGCCGGAGCACCGGCAGCGGTGCGGCGGATCGATCGGAGAACCATTTAAAGGCCGAAAACATTATCGTGGCCTGCTGCAATCACGACACCTTGCAATATCTGCAGGAAGAAGGTGACGGCGCTTTTCTCAGCCGAATCGAAGACAAAGGTGAAATCATCCAGATGGAAAGCTCCGTGCCCGAGTCGCCGGAAAATATCCGGCAGATTGCCCAGTATGTCAAACAGGAAGTCGAAAATCTTGGCAGGGAATTCAAGGAGGCCTGGGGCGAGGTTATTGAAAAGGAAGGCTACCACAGCGTCAGGAAACGCAGCGAGCATATTTACGGACGCTCCCTGCCGGATGATTTTAAGCTGACCGTGCGGGAGTTTTCCAAGGCTGCTGTTTTGGAAATTGCCAAGGAGTTGCGCTGTCGTGCTTCGGACGGCAAATTAAGCAGTATCCTGCGACCGATCAACGGGATCATAAAATCAGCCGAGTTTGAAGCGGTGCTGGACGCCGCGCCGCTGGTTGAACCGCCGCACGTGCGCCAGGCCCTGGCCGAGCATCTGAGCCTGGAAGGCGGGTTTTCCAGAGAGATCGGCGAGCATAAAAAATACCTTAAAAAATATATCACTTCGATGACGGATTCCATCGGGTATGTGGTCGGTCTGGCCGTCATCAATTCCAAATCCAGCGGGCAGATGTACGGCCAACCGCTGCCGATTCACTGCCAGATCAATGTCGGCAACGCCGATACCGTGGTGGCGCCCGGTAAAATCGGCGACATCGCCAAGGCTGCCGCCCAAAATGTCAGGGCCTCCATCAAAAAGGTGCTGACCAATATCGGGGCGCCTTATGTCGGCTACGAAATGTATGTGGAATATATTCAGGCCCACGGCGGCGTGGAAGGCGACAGTGCATCGGTGGCCATGGACATTGCCCTGGTATCGGATTACATCAAACAACCGGTGAATCAACGCTACGGCATCACCGGTTCCCTGACCGGCGACATCATCCTGGCCGTGGGCGGGGTGACCGAAAAGATTCGATCCATTATGGACCCGGATCTGGGCATGGAAGGGGCCTGCATTCCCTGGCTGAACAAATACGACGTCGAGCCGCTGCTGATCAATGCGGAAAACGAGTATATTCAGAAAGATGATATACCCGGAATCCGGATTTACAGGGAAAATGGCAAAAAGCGGCCGTTCAACATATATTTTTGCAAATCCAAATACAATGCCTACAAGATCCTGATGGGACTCGGAAAAGAAGACGTCGAAGACCGCATGGCCGAGCGCAGCCGACAGGATCTGGCCTTCATGCAGAATCTGAAATCTAATTAATCCACCCCGAAATTCGGCAAATTAAGGGCTTGAGCTTATTCTCTGAATATTGATAACACTTGCTGAACATAGGTGCCGGCGGATTAATTAATTTATGCTTCGCATATTTGCGCAGGGTCTCAAAGTCCATCACTGCGATCCTTGTCCTGCAGGATTTCAAACAGCACCTCATAGTGATCGAAAGGCGGCATCAGGCAGGTGCCGGCAAAATGCCGGCGGGCCAGGGCCAACATTGCGCCGGCATTGGCGATGCCTGCCGCCACCGGATCGGCGGCGCGCTGCATGCGGCTGCGAACCTCTTGCGGCACGGCGATGCCGGCGACCCTGCGATGCAAAAACTCGGCGTGGCGGGCGGTGCGCAGAGGCAGAATACCCAGGATGACAGGGATGTCAAGGGATTGCGTGGCCTCGACCAGCTGAACGGCAGCCGCCTCGTCGTAAGCCGGCTGGGTGACGGCAAACTGGGCGCCGGCTTCGATTTTGTCTGCCAGCCGCCGCACAGCCTGCTCCAACCCATTTGATTCAGGGTGGGTGTCGAACACGACACCGGTGCGCAGCCCTGCTGCGCGGGCCATGCGCACCAGATCGAAAACATCCAGGTCGCGTACGCTGCTCGTATGTGCCCGATCGCCCAGGGCGATAACGTCGCCGGTGGCGACCAAAACGGTGTCGATCCCCAGGGCGCGGGCTCCCCACAGCATCCCCTGGAGACTCAGACGATTGTGGTCGCGGGTTGTGCAGTGCAGGATCACCGGTTTCCCGGTTTTTTGCTGCAGCAGCGCACTCAGCGCCATGGCACTCATGCGCGGTTTGGCAACCGGGTTGGTGGCAACGCTGAATGCATCGAAGGCCAGGTCGACCAGCGGCTCCAATTCAGCCAGCAGAGGGGCGGCATCGGGGCCGGTCGGCGGTACGACCTCGACGGTGATCATGAATTTTTCATCCGGCATGTCATACCTCCACTTTCAGACACCGGCCATCTTTTTGCGAACCTATCTTGGCTCCGATTTATTTTAATCACCGGCATACGTATATGTCATGAAAGCAACCCGGAAAGGCAAATGGGCAAACTGTTTGGTCTCTTTCTCGATAAAGCCGATTTTCCGGCGTCAGGTTAAACTTTTCGGCAACATTGCGATAGGCTTCCCGGATCAAATGGGATAAAAGACCATTATCCTGAAGGTCCGCTTTTCTGATGCGGACATCATGGGCCTTGCGGGCTTCGGCCGCCGGAGTATATGCAGTATCAATACGCCTGGAGTTCATCATACCGGTAATCCAATTGCACCCCGGCTGTCTTGAACATGTCCTCCGACTCCTGGCCGGCGTGATACTTGCGCTCGCAAACCACTCTTTTGATCCCGCAGTTTATAATCAGCATGGCGCACGTCCGACAGGGCGTCATGCGGGTGTAGATTGTCGCCCCGTTGATCGAGATGCCCAGTTTGGCGGCCTGGCAGATGGCGTTTTGTTCGGCATGGATCGTTCGCATGCAGTGGTCCGTGGTTGTGCCGTCTTCGTGCGTGACCTGTTTCATCTGGTGGCCGACCTCGTCGCAATGGGGAAAGCCCATGGGCGACCCGACGTAGCCGGATACCAGCAGCTGCTTATCGCGCACAATGACGCAGCCGCTTTTACCCCGGTCACAAGTTGCTCTTTTAGAGACGGTATCGGCCATTTCCATAAAGTACTCATCCCAGGAAGGCCGTTTATCATCTGCATCCTTTTTGCTGTTAAAAGCCATATCAAATTCCTCGTAAACGCAATTGCGGTCAGGCCGCTGTCGACCATTGAAAATCGAATAATAAAATTATAGTTCAAAAACTGTTCTTTAATGCATCGAACCCACCTTGAAAAACATTATTGCCGATGTTGTCGACCAGGGTCTCTTCATCTTCGGGCCGACAAGTGAATTCGGCGGTCCATTCGGCATAGGTTCGATTGCCGTCTGTGATCGGCACCAGACGCAAGGTGGCTCGATAATTTTCCAACGGCATGGGTGAGATGAGAATTGAATAGGTGCATTGGTAGTCCACATCGCTGAGTGTCAGCAGCTGTTCGCGAATATTGCCGCCATCCTTGAGGTTGAAATTCCTGATGCAGCCCACTTTATCGCTCGGCTCGTCGTTTTCGATATGGCTGTCGGCAATTGCCGGGTGCCAGGCAGGCAGGGCATTGAAATTTCGAATTCTGGCCCACACATCATCAATCGGTGCATCAATTACTGAACTGGTAAAAATGTTGGCTTTAGCCATGGCAATCCTCCTTTACGATAAATTAAAGTTTTCGATCCTTTCCATGAGTTATAGGGGGTTTCAGAACACAATCCATAAACCCTAATCTGCGCGAGGTCAAGAGATGTTATGCCAAACCTTAAAATGGACTTTGGCGCAATTTCCTGCTATTGCAAAATTTCGAGAATTTGTATATTTTTCGAATTGGAGCCTTTGCCTTTTTCAACGGATAGGATCGCGATGCAAATATTCCCCGCCTGCTTTGACCCGCGCCGGTCGAAACCTGTTGATGACGGCCGGTATAATATGAATTCCAGGCCAAACCGTATGAAATCATCAGGGATTGAAATGGCAGCCATAAAGAACGCATTGGCAGCAATAGCAGCGGCCGGCTGTGTCTGGCTGATGGTTGGATGCGCCGAGGTGCTGGTGCCCGGGACACTTGCCGGGGGGGGCGAGGCTTATCGATACACGACCGCCAATGTCGCCAAGAAAACCTTCATGGGCGATGTCAGGCAGGTCACCGCAGCCACGCGTCAAGCGCTGGGGAAGATGGGTATTGAATTGCAATCCATCAGCACCGAGGATGCGGAAACCAAAATAACCGCGGCGACCTCCGAGCTTGATATTACTGTTGAAATGAAGCCGATTACCGCCCATACCACCAAGGTTTCGGTGAATGCCGTCGAAGATTACGTGCTGAAGGACAGGGCCACAGCCGTTGAGATTTTAGACCAGATCGAACTCGCGCTGGATGACAATGCATCGGCGGAAGTGAACGCTCCGCGGGTGTTTGTCAGGAATCAATGCCGCCATCCCATCGAGGTCATCGTATACTATCTGGCCGGTCAAAACGGACCCGCATCCTGGCAGGCCCGGGGCTGGTTCAGCCTGGACCCGGGCCAGAAAAAATATGTCGCCGATACCCAAAACCGGTACATCTATTTTTATGGCGAAACCCCGCTCAATCACAAGGTGACCTGGACCGGAGAAATGCTGCACTGGTTTGAAGGAAAACGCTACCCGTTCTTCAAAGTGGACATGGGAGCCGCCATGAATGATTTTACCCAGTCCTTTACTTGTGAATAAGCTGGTGTGAAACTACAGGGAAGGTTTCAGGTGTCAGGTTTCAGGTGTCAGGATTTAGTGCCCTAATTTTCTAACACCAGGAAACTCGAGTAAAACCGCGTATTTCAGAATTGTAGGGCGGGCCACTGTGCCCGCCGAAACCGGTCGGCACAGTGGCCGACCCTACGCTGGCATATGAACAATGTTTCTATCATCGACCAGACTGGACGCTTGCGGCCAGAGGCCGCGCTGGTGTGAAACTACATATAATTTATCTTGCGCAAAGCTCGCAAAGGAAAGGATATAAAATATTAATAATCTTTGCGCCTTGGCGTCTTTGCGAGAAAATTTTCAGTTTCTTTTGTGATCAGACCGGCTGTCCTTTAGCTTTAGGCCACCGCTCTTATCAACCCACGATACGCATCGCCAGATACGGCACCAGGTTGAGCATGAATATCGCCACCTTGAACATCGCCAGGCCGGCATAGTGGATGGCGTCAAACTTTTCTTCAGATAATTTGAACCACTTGCAGTGGTAGCGGTAGGTCCAGTCATGCGCCAGGATGATGAATACCGACCACCATAGGAGTAGTCCCATGTTTATGACGGTGCACCAGGCAAATACGGCTCGGATTGTTTCGAAAGTCATGGCTCCTCCTTTGACACTGTTGTCAGAGCGGGTTATTTACTCGTAAATTCTTCTGATATCCGGCAATTCCGTGCAATAATAGTGAACCCAGATATACAAATGGTTAAACAGGGCCGCGCCCAGTGCTGCAGTTGAAGCATACCACAAACCCGGAATCCACAACAAAAGAAAACCGAAGGTGTACATGCCGTTGCTCGTGAACCGGAAAATTCCTTTTTTAACAAACGGCACTGATCGGTAGGCGGGGTCGAAATGATCGATTCCAAAGGCGCGCTTGAAACCGAAGTGAACTTTGACCGAGTAAAATAGATACCCTGCCGGAATGGCCGCGAGTAGGGCCAGAATTCGCAGGACGACCAGATCCACCGGGAAGGTATTGCGATTGGCGATGGCCAGAATGAATACGACCGCAACCCGGGCGATGCCCAAAATTGAAAACAGCACCGCATAGACAGTAAAACCGTTATCCCCCAACAGTCTAGTCATCAGGGAACCATGCAGTTGGGTTCGCCAACAGAACCAGACCAGCACCTGGTGCGCGATCGCTATTGCGACAGCCAGCCGGAGCCATTCCACCGCTGCGACATCCCACAGTCTTCCGGCCTGGAGACTGCCTGAGCGCCCGAGCCAAACAAGGCCGGCTATTAAACCGGCCAGCATCAGCAGGTGGAGCCACTGTTTTTCAAAGATGAGCTGGTAGCGTGACATGCAGATTCTCCAGCGCTGTTTATCAGGCCGGGTTCGGTGCAAGGAATACCTGGCTGATACTACAATTTAGCGATTTTAGTTTGTCCCGGAAAACCTGGTTTTTTGGAACAGGTCAGGGACAATCGACTATGCCATCTGTCCAAGTGGTTTGTGGTTTCGGGTGTCAGCCCAGCCGCCGGCCAAACAAACGGCCGGTCAAATCGAAATAGGCCCTTAGGGCCTTTTTTCTGACAACATGTTGTAAGAAACTGAAGGTTTCGGGTGTCAGTGTTCAGGTGTCAGGATTTAGCACCTCGCTTTCCTGACACCCGAAACCTGACACCTGAAACCTGCTTGTATTGGTTGCCACCTTGGCCAGCCCGGTCGGGCATTCCAAAGCCGGGTCCTCTTGGCCCGGATAATTGCCTGTTGGCCCATCACCGAAGATTACACGGGTCGCTCGGCGACAACCTGCAGCAGGGCCATGCGGTTTTCCTTAAAGCTGCGCAGCTGATTGCGCGCCATTTGCGGGAAGTCATCGCCTAGCAGAATGTGATAACCCAGAGCCGGTCGGCCATGCTTTTTTATTTGAGCTGATTTGGCGGCAAACCAGGCCAGACCGACATCGGTAGTGTCGCGCATCGATATGATATTGAATCCCGCCGTTTCGAGAAGATGCCGCAGTTCAGTATCGGTTGCGAGAAAACTGATGGACGGTTCGCGAGCCCATGGCACCGGGTAGTAAACCTCACCGCCCGGGCCGGCGATAATGTCATATATCGCAAGGTGGCCACCGGGTGTCAGTAGGCGGAACATCTCGGAATAAAGCTGGGCCTTATCCTCGATATTCATTGAAACGTGCTGCGTCCAGAGCACGTCAAAGCTTTGGTCTTCAAAAGGCATGTCCAGGGCATTTCCGGTGCGGTAAGACACCAGATGATTTAAGCCGAGCCGCACGCTGAGCGCTTCGGCCACCCGGCAATAGGCCTCGGTCAGATCCAAGCCGGTCACCCGGCAACCGTAATTTGACGCCAGGCGTCGCGATGGGCCGCCGAGTCCGGAACCCACATCAAGAACCTGCATTGCCGCATCGATCCCGATTTCTTCCGCCATTTCCAGCGTGGCTTCGGAGCCGCGGATGTGAAACTCGTCTACCTGGGCCAGATCATCCAGGGTGAGTTGGTCAATGTCTTTGCCGGCCTTTTCCAGGGTCTGCAAAATCGTTTGCTCCAATTCGTCATGCGTGTAATGTCTTTTAACCTTATGCATTTACGTCTCCATCCATGATGTGTGAAAAAAATTATTTAATTGCGGCTACCCGTATTTTCACGCGGGCGGCCCCGGACGGCGGAAAAATTCAAGATATCATATCTATCTATTGACCGCAGCATTTTTTGTATTTCTTGCCGCTGCCACATGGGCAAGATTCATTGCGGCCGGTTTTCTTTGCGACAATCACGGTTTTCGCAGGATTTAACAATATCTCTAAGTCGGTGATATCCTCCGGTTTATCAGGCTCCAATTCGATTGAGTATTTCCATTCGTTTTTCTCAAATATTGCCGCCACCTCGTTCATTCTTTTTTTTGTTTTAACATGAACTGCAGCAGGTTTTTTTTGCGTGCCCAGCTTGGCGCTTTTTTTGCCATCAAATATCTTTTCCATTTTGTCCTCGTTAGATTAGGATTAAAAAAATTTATCCGGCTATTATCCGGCTATCTGCCAAAAGCAAGTTATAGCGGGTGTGGGAGCGGCTTGTAGTCGCGATATTTTAAATTTGCGGTTGCAAGTCGCTCCCCCCCAACGAGTCTTTACGGTAACTTAAGCTTAGTGGACAACCAATAAAATTATATCCAGACATCATCCTCAGATGTCAAATCACCACCTGCGTCACCGGTATTGACGGTCCCCGCCGGTTCGACGAGCATGATCCGGCACTCCCGTTCGGCCAGGGGCTTGTGCTTGCTGCCTTTTGGCACAACGCACATTTCACCGGCCTTCAGATGAATCTTGCCGGCCTGATTAATTTTCTATGGTGCTGTCATGGGAAGTTCGATCCGCAAAGCGTATCGATAAATCTCAAATCCAAGCTTTTCATACAGTCCCCTGGCATTTGCATTATTGACGAGGACATTCAGATCCGCCTCCCGGCATCCTTGCGCCGAAGCCCAGCGCAGCGCGTCTCGAACCAGCGCGGTGGCGACCCCATGGAGCCTGCATTCCGGGATCACATAAACCACGCTTATATGAAAAACATTTTTGGGTGCGAACACTTCATGAATATCACTGATTTTTCCCTCCAAAAAGCCGGCGATGCCGCTGTCGGTTTGGGCGAGCAAATACAATCGATCATCTCTGGGAATAGAATTCACTAATTTTTCACGATACATGTTCCAGAAAATCTCGTCGGGATTGATCGGATCGCCGCCAACCGATTCCATATCCCGCAGCATCCTTCGGATAAAGGATACCATAGTCGGGGAATCACTGCTAACAGCATGTCTAATCCGTAACTCCATAATATTAAGTGCGACTCACACCTTCATCACCCAGTTGCGAGCCATGAACTTTAGCCCCGGCATTTCTTCAAATCCGCTTTTACGGTAAAAGCTGTCCGCATCGCCCGTCCACAGCAATTGCCTGAGGGAGCTGATTGCTGGATGGTCGCAAATGCATTCCATCAGCCATTTTCCGAGCCCCTGACCCCTGAAATTGTCGCTAATGATCATGTCTAAAATGATGGCATATGCCATGGAATCTGTAAGGACCCGGGCAAATCCGATTTGCTGTTCGTCGTTTAGTAAACTAAAACATAATGAGCTTGCAACAGACTGCTCAATTTCCTCCCGGGTGCGGTCCTTGGCCCAGTAGGAGCGGCTGAGCAAATCGTGAAGAATATCGATATTTACCTGATTTTTGTCTGAGGAAATCCTAAAGCCGTCTTTTTCCCAATTCATGCCGATGGATCCTTTTCTGCATCTTGTTGGCAGCCGAATATACGGCTATTGATTCTCACATATTTTCGCGAGATCGTCCCATTCGATTTTCCGGCTTGGCACTGCATAGCCGAATATGTTTTTTTCGGCTTTTTCTTTTTGTGTGCCGCCCAATCTCTCGTAAAGCCTTATGGCCTTTACATTGCTTTCAAATACCCAAAGGTAAGCCGTTTTGTGCCCTTTTTTGATCAGCTCTTTCGCGACCGCTTTCATCAGGGCGGATCCCATTTTCTTAGACCTGTGAGATGGCTTCACATGCAAATTGTCTATGAATGGAGTCGGTCGACACCAAACCGCTGCAAATCCGACCGGCGAATCTTCCTCCGCAACCAAGACCAGGTCTTCATTTTGTATTTCGATTTTCCGCCAATGCTGCGCTAATTCCTGGTCAATTTTTGCGGTCATGAACTCCGCCGGCATGGCATCCGAGTAAGCGTCTTTCCAACTTTCGATATGGATGGCCGCGATGTCCTGAAGATCAGATTGGGTAGCCCGTCGTATTATCATGGTCTATGATTTTACCAATTACGTCCTTATCGTTCAGCGTGATCATAAACAACCTAGCGTCAAATTCAAGCTTTTTGTCGAAGGCCGGTCAGCGTGCATTGCATTGCGATGTCATAATTGGCCCATGCACGGGAAAAGGTACTGATTCATCAGCGATGCTTGCCTACGCTCCATCCGGTGTCTTGCAGATATTTCTCACCGGCCTGTATGGGCAGGTCTTCAAGGGCCGATCCCATCGAATCGTTCCAGCGGTTAAGATATCCGAATAATGCGATTACACCCATGATTTCCACGATATCGTCGTCAGACCAGAACTTTCGCAGATTGTCGGCGTGCGCTTGCGTTACCCCGTTAGGCACTTCGGCTGCGGCAAAAGCAAAATCCAGCGCCGCTTTTTCGCTTTCGGAGAAGTGCTCACTGTTCCGATAATCAAATACACTGTTCAGTCTTTCCTCTGTTGACCCGAATCGTTCCGAGCCAAGAATCGTATGCGCCTGGCAATACCGGCAGCCTGAGACCATACTTGTAACATAGCCAATTAGGCGCTTGAACTCCGGTGTGACCTGGCCCTCGCAAATCATGACGGCCTTGTTCAGTTCCGTGAAGGCACTGGCGAGATGGGGTTTTCTGGCCATGGTCCGAACACTGTTTGGAATGACGCCTAAGGGACCCTTAAAGAATTGAATTTGTTTTAACAGGTTTAGCTCTATTTGTTCTTCCGGTAACGGATCAACTAGTGCGATGTCTCACAAGTTTTGTCGCTAAATTTGGCAATTTAAAATTCACAAACAAAGCATGGCAGCTATGCTGCTATTGGCAACGGCAGATCTCGGCTGATAACAGTTTCCGTAAAGCGTCTA
>Ga0209786_1000392_pt1 | contig 16308 bp, 13 predicted proteins | sample WorMetilvaeELBA2_FD_187405 | JGI IMG/M metagenome (GOLD analysis project Ga0209786, IMG submission 187405) | Marine gutless worms symbiont microbial communities from Max Planck institute for Marine Microbiology, Germany - Olavius ilvae ELBA.2... ...
TGGACGACGACGTGGCTGTAGAACTTGGTGGATTGGACCATGGGCTGACACGCATGCAAAATGTGCGGTAACACGCATATAACCAGAGAACAGCTGGTGTTTCCATTCCTAGCAATATCTTATCTTAGACGTCTCCATGGGAGGACGCTAGGCGGTACGGACAAATGATAAACATCTTTTTCTTTTTTCGACGTCGTAATATCATATATACACACATGTTTACATCACGGCCATGGGCGGACGCTAATATACAATCTATGCACAGTAACACGCATATAACTGAAACCTAGAGCAGGCTGCAGGAGGTCATATGATCAGATACATTTTTGTTTTTTTTTGGTGCAAAGCCGGTCGCATCTGAAGTGCGGGTGCAGGAGATGTTGGCGTTACCGAAGAACAGCCAGAAACGATTGCATCTATCAGAAATGCTCAGTTCTGATATATCGCCCTCATTCCTGTGTCAGGGGACAGGCCATATAGTTGTTGGATGCAGATGTGACAAGGTCCGTCAACGCGCGTATGAATATACCGCGTGTTCTTTCTGAGCTCTTATCTTTGACGTCTCATGAGAGGACGCCAGGCGGTACAGAAATTCTCCATTGAAAAGCATCTTCTTCGACGTAGTAATAACTAGCAGTTTGGCCGCTTGCGACACACGCGCGCCTCTCATGACTGATCTTCGAATGACAGACCATTCCACAAATCGCCTTTTTCTTCGTCGTAATATATATAGTATATACATATGTACATGACGGACGGCCATGGGCGGACACGCAGCAGTGACGCTGATGCAGTCGACGTCGAGCCTTCTGCCTCGCCGCTCGCAGCTGCCGAACCGCAGCTGAGTAACGCGAAGACGTCGAACGGCACCACTGGAGACGACGGTGCCGGCGTCGAGTCGTCTGATGACGTCGAGCCTTCTGCCTCGCCACTGGCAGCTGTCGACCCGCTACGATATCGTGCACCGCATCTGCCCTCATGGTGTCGTTCCTGACGCGCGTATGAATATACCGCGTGTTCTTTCTGTAAGAAATTCGAGAGCAGGCGCAATTTGTCGAGACATTCGCAGACCTGCAAGGCACGCATATTGTACTTCCAGAACCAGAACGGTGACGACAATTCGACCGGAAAGCAGCGTTTGCTTGCAGTGCATCGTGGTCAGTTGTTGATACAATCGTCATTATATGCTCAGAAAGGAGACTACGACGACACCAAGTGGCAGGAATTGATGAGCAGGATGAGGGGAGATGCGGTGAAGGAAATAGTAGCGAGTGACCCACTGTTAAAGTATGAAGGCTCTATGCAGATGTGCGGGATTGGCAGACGTGAGGATCGGAAACAGGACGACATCTATCGGGTGAGTCAATCCGTCAGACACCTCGGTCGTGTCCTTCAACATGCTAGAGAGAGTCATCCAGATATCACATTGTACGATCTTCTTGTTCCCGACAAGTTTGACACTGTGGTCGGCATTGGTAGGCAGATGTCTACAGAGAAGATCGGAAAGCAGCGTTTGCTTGCACTGCAGCGTGGTCAGTCACAATATATCAGAACTGTGTCAGGGGACAGGCCATATAGTTGTTGGACGCAGATGTGACAAGGTCCGTCAACGCGCGTATGAATATACCGCGTGTTCTTTCTGAGCTCTTATCTTTGACGTCTTCATTGGAGGACGCCAGGCGGTACGGAAAAATGAAAAGCATCTTTTTTCCTCGTAATATATAATACATACATCTTTACATCACACATCCATAGGCGGACGCGAATGCACAATGTACAGTAACACGCATATAACCAGAGAAAAGCTGGTGTTTTCATCCCTAACAGTATCTTATCTTTGATGTCTCCATGGGAGGACGCCAGGTGGTACGGAAATTCTCCAAAGAAAAGCATCTTTTTCTTCATCGTAATATATATATATAATATACATATTTACATTACACAGCTATGGGCGGACACCATGTACAATGTACAGTAGCACGCATAATTACAACCAGATGAAAGCTGGTGTTTCATCCCTTGTAGTATATTATCTTTGACGTCCTAATGGGAGTAGACCTCAAATCTCTTCAATACAGACTGGACAATGTGAACGGGTAGTTAAAATTACAAAATGAAAAATTAAGTTTGATTGTTAGGCTTTTCCGATACAATTGCAACATTTGTAACCGAGGTATTGTTGGTCGGAAAGTCTGTCTCTGAAGAATACAGAGGCGTACATTATACAATTTATACTTCCTTCTGGCACGTGGCCCATGGGAGGACGCGGATAGGTAGTGTACAGCTGTTGCACGCACACAGCACATGAGAATTGTCAGGATCTCGAAGCGGTGTTGCATTGTTTAGTACTATCTGGTCTTTGTCGGCGTCACATGAAAATCCTAGTTTTGCACATAATGTCCAGTTCAGCTTTTTGGTTCTTTGGACAGCGTTTCCATTGCAAAACCCCGTAGCCATGGGAGGACACGAGTCGCTAATATGGACAAAATGATGAATTGCTGCTTATATATGTTATTAGATTGAATAAAAGGTGACAATTAAATGGTTGTTATGTTCCAACAGGCTGAATCTTGCCGCACCGTGAGACGTTCGATCGCTTCGGATGTAGAGCGGGACACGTCCTCGGATGACGACCCAATCCCCGATTCGCCAGTGAAACCAGTGCAACTGAAGCTCAGCTCGCCAAACGAGAACCCGATGCGATCATCAAAGAAGGCCGTTTGTCAACTGACTTATGTTCACAGCGAGACTAATGCACTTGGATTGACAGAGACGGGCGATCGTTCTCATAGTCCATGCGTTTCTCCAGTGAAATATGTGGAATTATCTGAAGACAATGTTCCTCCCTCGAAATCCGATATCGATAGCATCGCAGATGATGAATCTGACGCAGGACAGCAATTCAGTCAAATCCGACGACGTCCACGCAAGAGGAAGCAGCACAAAGAATCGTCGACGGAGCTGCCTAACAAGAAACACAAGCTGCAGAAAGAGATTGAAGGTTACCGCCGAGCGAAATCTCACCGTTTGGCCGCTTCTGACACAGACGAGCCAGACTCACATGACTCATCTTCGAATGACAGCCCAGTTTACAGATCGCCGCGAATGCTGACGAAGCTCCGTTATCTCGCGCCAAACAACAACCACACCACGGCAGCAGCTTCTGGTGAGAGCCGACATAGCAGTCCAGGCCGACGACATAGACATAAAACTAAACACAGCAAAGACGCAAAGAGAGAGCTTCAAAAGAAGAAGCCAAAGATGCTGAAAGTGCTGCCTAAACTGAAACCTAAAGCAGGCTGCAAGAGGTCATATGATCAGATACATTATTGTCTTTTTTGCGCAAAGCCGGTCGTTTCAAAGATAACCAGACATCTGTTGAAGGCGCACGCATCTGAAGTGCGGGTGCAGGAGATAGTGGCGTTACCGAAGAAGAGCCAGAAACGATTGTATCTATCGGAATTGCTCAGGAATGAGGGCAACTATCAGCACAATATATCAGCACTGTCTCAGGGGACAGGCCACATAGTTGTTGGCCGCAGATGCGACAAGGTCCCTCAACGCGCGTATGAATATACCGCGTGTTCTTTCTGTAAGAAATTCGAGAGCAGGCGCAATTTGTGGAGACATTCGAAGACCTGCAAGGCACGCATATTGTACTTCCAGAATCAGAACGGTGACGACAATTCGACCGGAAAGCAGCGTTTGCTTGCAGTGCATCGTGGTCAGTTGTTGATACAATCGTCATTATATGCTCAGAAAGGAGACTACGACGACACCAAGTGGCAGGAATTGATGAGCAGGATGAGGGGAGATGCGGTGAAGGAAATAGTAGCGAGTGACCCACTGTTAAAGTATGAAGGCTCTATGCAGATGTGCGGGATTGGCAGACGTGAGGATCGGAAACAGGACGACATCTATCGGGTGAGTCAATCCGTCAGACACCTCGGTCGTGTCCTTCAACATGCTAGAGAGAGTCATCCAGATATCACATTGTACGATCTTCTTGTTCCCGACAAGTTTGACACTGTGGTCGGCATTGGTAGGCAGATGTCTACAGAGAAGAAACAACCTTCTCTCCATGTGCCCAGGATTATTGGCAATATGCTGCGCCGTGCTTGCGACAACAAATATTGCTTTGCCCTGCGCAGCGGCGACAAAGAGGGACAAGCGGATGCACAGAATTTCAAGAAGCTCGTAGATGCTGAATGGAATAAACGCGTGTGCAAAAGCGCAATGATTCGAGCAGATAAGGAACGTCGTCAAAAGCTACCGGCAGTACCGATTACAGAGGATCTGAAGAAGTTTCGGGACTATTTGGCAGACAACGTCGAAGAATATAAGCAGCTTCTGCAACAACATGTTCGGCCGGAACATTGGGTGTTCCTGGCAAAGTGCACCATGGTACGCCTGCTTTTGTTCAACGGGCGCCGCAGGAACGAAGTCAGAGAACTAAGAGTTGACGAATATCTGCACAGACCGAAATGGGCATCGGCACAAAATTCTGAAATGTTGAAGGCGCTATCCACTGCGGACGACATTCTCATGAAACGGTAAGGTCATGTTCTTTGTTGCTGGTACTAAATAGTTTCTTTTGCGCTTATGTGCCGCTAGCAACTCGCTAGCGTCGAGCGTGGACTATGACTTCTTCATTGTGTTTTTGTTCGCCAACCAACACGCGTATTGGGATACGTTCCTGGGCATATCAAGTCCAAAATCCTTTAACGTATTTTAACATGCAACTTGCTTGTTGTCAAATTTGCATGTGTTTTTTGCTTGATATAGTTGCGATACTTTAGAGTAGTGATTTTGGTATGTTGTAGTATGGACATGGTTGTCTCGGCGGGCAAGTCGCGCAAGAATGTCGACGCATACATTCTGCTTCCTCCAGGCATTCCGGATGCCATTGACCTCTTGATTGACAAGCGTTCCTCGGTGGGCATATCGGATTCGAATGTGTTCGTCTTCGCACGAATGAATGCCGACAGCTCGATGAGGGGAGACACAGAAATGCAAGAATTGGCACACAAGTGTGTCGGACTGGAGCATCCTGGTCGCATTTCGTCGCGTCACCTACGGACGTACATGGCCACCATTTGCCAAGTTAGTACACTAAGCACCTAGTGTCTAAGCTGCACTGTACTTTATTTAGACAGCCGATTTTTGGGTCATCTTCGTAAAATTTCAGCACATTTTGCCACTTTACTGCCCGACGCTATGCCTACCGTATAGCGATTCTGGTTTCGGTTTTTGTTATATCTGCGATAAGAATCTGATGTACCTAGTTATTGAAGTTTATCGGTTGTGTGTTGTTTGACTTTGTGTGGAATTAATTCCATCATCTTCTCAAGTTAGCCATACTGTAGCAATTTGTCTATTTTCAGCTGTGAAAATAGCTTCCTCTTCGTGCCATTGACGGTGTAATGTGACCTTCTATGTGCATCTCGCAGATCTTGGACATGAATGAGAATGAGCTGGGTCATGTCTCGCGGCATCTTGGCCATGATCCAAAGACCCACAAAGAATTCTATCGTCTGACAGACTCGACAGTACAGCTGTCAAAGGTTATCATTGCTGGTGTACTTTAATGGCATGCACACACACGTATGCACTGCTTTTCCCTGTAATTTTATCACCATTTCTTTGTTAATATCCTTCATGGCACACGTGAGCTTTTGGCAGCAAAAGTTGTTTCTGTCTGTGAACAATGAGAATTCAAGTTGCTGCTGTTGTTTCATGCAGATTGCCCGATTGTTGCTGGCTCTCGAGGAAGGCCGCCTTCACGAGTTCAAGGGCAAGTCTTTGGAGAGCATCAACGCAGAAGGTATGTTTTATGTTGGCTATCATTGTCGTCGTCATCATCATTATCATCACCAAGAGATCTAATGTGCTCACTGCAATTTACAACATTGTTTCAAATTGTAAAATACAGTTACGTTATTTATGTTGCGTTGTAATGTTACGATATTTCAGCATTGTATTGCTAGCATTTCATAGAGCGAACCAGATTTTTTGACAGAAATTGTAATAGTGATAACAATAATAAAATTCTCCAAAAAATAATAATAATGTTACGTGATTTCAGCACTTCCTGACATTGAAAGCACGGACGATGATTCCGATGCGGATGAGGCACCCGCTCCCGCCAGACCGCGTGGTAGGCTTTCTTTTCTTTTTTCTTTTTTTTCTTTTTTTGATTTGTGCTTAACTCGCGCTATCAGTTGTGCATAAAATGAACTGCATCGACTCCTCTTTCCTTTCTCTGGTCAAATCTAGTATCATGGCAATCATATTTATACGTAACCTGCTAATTTTCAATGTAATATAGCCAGTCGCAACGATGTTTGTTTCAGCCCGTGAAGTGCAGCAGCGTGATGGCAAGACGGAAGACGTCGAGCCTGCCTCTCCGCTGGCAGCTGTCGAGCCACAGCCTAGACGCAAAACCGCAAAGACATCGAACGGCACCACTGTAGACGGCGGCGTCGAGTCCTCCGATGACGTCGATTCTTCTGCCTCGCCGCTCGCAGCTGCCGAACCGCAGACGAAGCCGTCGCCGCCGGGTGTCGTTCCTGACGGAACTGTTGGAAACGGCAGTGACGACGAACACCTCGAGACGCCGCCCGCGCAACCACCACGCAGTCGATGTCGCAGGAAGATATCCAGAAACGCGAAGCCGTCGTCGCCGAGTGTGGTTGGAGACGGCGGTGATGATGAACACGTCGAGACTCCGCGCGCGCCGCCACCGTCGCCGTCGCCACCACCACGCCGTCGGTATCGCAGCAGGAAGCCGTCATCGCCTAGTGTTGTGCCAAACACCGGTGCAGACAGCACTGACGACGACTACATGCCAGCGCCCGCGACACCGCCTGCCAAACGCCGACGCCGGAAGTATCGCAGCAAGGTCTGCAGTCAGCGTATCGTCAGCGACAGTGACGAAGCAGCCGACGAACCGGAAACAGCCGAGGAACCCGAAGATGCACCGGCACACATCAAGCGGCCTGTGTTACGTCGTAGATGGAGTCCGGAGGAGACCGCTTCACTGTTCGAAGCTTTCAGTGAAGTCATTGAGAGCAAGTCGATGCCAACCGGCGCTGAAATCCGGGAGCTGGCAACCAAAATGCGCACGCGTACAATCGCTCAAATTCGCACGCAGGTGCACAATTACATCTCTGGAAAGATCCACTATTAACTGACTGAGACGCGAACTGAGAGTGACGCGAGTGCTCGCAGACTGAGATTATTGTCATCGTTTCCCGAAAAGCTGTTTTCGTGCTATTGTTTATTCTGTCATGGGAGGACGGGTAAAAGTTTGGACTTTGTCGTTCAATGTCTGTGGTGCTAAATAGGCTAACAATTTCTCACATTCATCGTGCAATAAAACATTGACTCGTTGTTAACCGTGAAGCTACATTTTCGGTTTTTGTGCTATTGTTCGTTTCATACATTCTTAGTCATGGGAGGACGCGTGTGTGTTTTAAATTGGTCGTTTAAATGTCTGTGCTATTCGTGCTAAATAGGCGGACAATTGCTCACATTCGTGCACCGGTGCACAACTACATATCGTGCAATTGCTGACTGAGATTACGGTGGTCGTTGTTTCCTGAGAAGCTGATTTTTTGTGCTATTGTTCTATTGTTCATAAACTCACAGTCATGGGAGGACGGGTGAAATTTTGAACTTTACTTTGTCGTTTGATATCTGTGTTATTGGTGCTTATTGTGTTGACAATTGCTCACATTCGTGCAATACTACATATCGAGTCATAAAGCCATAAGTGCATTTTTGTCGTTGCGTCGTGAGATGCTCGATTATTTTGTTCTCGTGTTCGTAGTTGCCAAACTTTGATGGAGGATGCGTAGCTCATGTTTTAACTTGGTTAATTTTGTTTCGTTAAATTCGTTTCTGTTGTGGCTGAATACATCTATGTAAGGGTAATTGTATCTTTTCTTGCATGAATGTTGTCATGTGTGTCATTTTTGTCAAAGTTTTTTTCATGGGAGGACGTGAAACTCTAGTTTGTACTGGTACGTTAAACTCATATCAGGACGTGTAACTCGAGTGTTGAACCTAGTTGACGCGAGTCGTTCATATATGTGCCTGCATATGTAGCCCACTATGTTCTTTATGACACGTTTCTGTGCAGTAAATGATGACAGCAAACGTCACAAATTCAGGACTCCTCTTTAAAAATCATATAAAATTTGCATATATTATTATAAATAATAAATTATTCAGTTGTTCCGAAAAAATGTAGTAGTTGCTAAAGTAAAATTTTTTGCGCTATTGTTCTATTGTTCATAAACTCATAGTCATGGGAGGTCGGGTGAAATTTTTGGTGCTTATTGTGTTGACAATTGCTCACATTCGTGCAATACTACATATCGAGTCATAAAGCCATAAGTGCATTTTTGTCGTTGCGTCGTGAGATGCTCAATTATTTTGTTCTCGTGTTCGTGTTCGTAGTTGCCAAACTTTGATGGAGGATGCGTAGCTCATGTTTGAACTTAGTCAATTTTGTTTCGTTAAATTCGTTTCTGTTGTGGCTGAATACATCTATGTAAGGGTAATTGTATCTTTTCTTACATGAATGTTGTCATGTGTGTCATTTTTGTCAAAGTTTTTTCATGGGAGGACGTGAAACTCAAGTTTGTACTGGTACGTTAAACTCATATCAGGACGTGTAACTCAGTGTTGAACCTAGTTGACGCGAGTCGTTCATATATGTGCCTGCATATGTAGCCCACTATGTTCTTTATGACACGTTTCTGTGCAGTAAATGATGACAGCAAACGTCACACATTCATGACTCCTCTTTAAAAATCATATAAAATTTGCATATATTATTATAAATAATAGATTATTCAGTTGTTCCGAAAACAAATGTAGTAGTTGCTAAAGTAAATAAAAATCAGCAAAGCAGTGGAATTCAATCATTTAGTAATTGCCTACTGGTAATTTGTCAATGCATCTATATTTTGTTTGTGAAAACGTGTTGACGACCTGGTTCCCACTTCCCAGTCTAAGTTTTCTTTCAGCTAAACTATTTGTTGCTATTTTGAAATGTCTAAGTCTAAGTCGCGTAGTTGCATTTCGTAGTTAGTCAAGTTTGTATGCTATTGTTTGTTATTGCATTGTAATTATCGAGTAAGTGTCGTCCTAATGCCAGTTCTAGAATGAATGTTGCACGTTGAATGCACGTTGACGTGAATACATTTATATACATTTTAATCGCTTTATTTTTCACACAGAACAATTTGCTATTTGTGAATTGTCACAGTTTAAGTAATGGGAGGACGCGTACTTGCAATTAGTCAAGTTTCTTTCCTCTAATTGTTTGCTAGTATTGTAGTTATATAGAAATTGTCCTCCTAATGTCAGTGCTGGAATTATGAATGTTGCACGTTAATGCAAACAATAAAATTAATCACCTGCTTTCGAACTACAGCAAGAACAATTTGCTACTGTGAATTGTCAAAGTCTAACACTTGGGAGGACGCGTATTTGCAGTTCTTAATCGATTTGGTAGTCTAGCTTCTTTCCGAGTTTGTTTGTTTCCGAGTGAATATGCAACGGTAATTATCGAGCAGGTTATGATCATAATGCCAGTTATAGAATGATGAATACAACATTTATATACATTTTTTTCACTTGCTTTGTGTTTTTCACGGAGAACAATGTTAAGGTGAATTGCCAAATTCTAACATCATGGGAGGACGCGTATTGTAGACGCAGTTGTAGTGAATATGCAACGGTAATTATTGAGAAATTGTCCTCCTATGTCGGTTCTAGAATGATGCACGTTGAATGCATATATAACATTTTAATCACCTATTTTATTTGAATTACAGCAACAATTTGCTATTGTGAAATGTCAAAGTCTGCGTTATTGGAGGACGTGTACTTGCAGTTGGTAATTAGTCAAGTTTCTTTGCTATTGTTTGTTATTGTAATTATCGTGAAATTGTCCTCCTAATGCCAGTTCTAGAATATGAATGTTGCACTTTTAATGCACGTTGACGTCAAAATATTTATAACAAAATTTTTAATCACCTGCTTTATTCGAACTACATCAAGAACAATTTGCTAATGTGGATTTTCAAAGTCTAAGTAATGGGAGGACGCGTATTTGCAGTTCATAGAGTTGGTAGTCTACTTTCTTTACTATTGTTTCCAGTGAATATGCAACGGTAATTATTGAGAAATTGTCCTCCTATGCCGGTTCTTGAATGATGAATGTTGCACGTTAAATACACGTTGACATCAATATACGTCTACATGTATATAAATTTTTAATAACTTGTTTTATTTAGATTATAATAATAATAGATCTAATATGCTAATTTCTATAGCGCCGTATATATACTACACAATCAATAGTCAAAAACATCGAAAGAGCTACAGATACGCTGGCGGACGAGGCCAGTAAAGTGAGATGAGTCAAATGCTATCCTGAATAGATGTGTTTTAAGCCTAGTTTTGAAAACGGAGAGTTGAGTCCGAGTTAACAACAGTATGCGGTAGAGAGTTCCAAACAGATGGTACAGCACAGCGAAAGGCCCGCCTAGCAAAGTATAATCTACAGAATGTTTGACAGAACAACAATTTTGAACACATGCTCGACTCAACCCCCCAAAAACGGCAAAGATTTCGAGAGTGTAGGAATGCTATAATGGACCACATTAGTTGTTACATGTGCATTAGTTTGAAAATTAAAGTACTACAGAAGTTGGCAACAATGGGAGGACGTGTTTTGATGATATACAACAGGATGGACCGTTGAGCAAACAGGCCTATGGACTTGAGACATTATTCAATGCAGGCACAAATCAAAAGGATTGACAATCGCTAAGTTGACTCTTGGAGTGTGAATTTGTGAAGTAGAGTGACAATGAGCTGGTCCAGTTTCGGCTATTTAGGCCGAACTGGACCAGCTCGCTGTCACTCTGCTCCACTAATTCACACTCCCCCCAACAGTCATGTTAGCGATTGTCAATCCTTTTGATTTATGCCTGCATTGATAAATGTCTTAAGTCCAAAATGCACAAGTAACTGAAGCCAGGCATGCTCCATGGAACAATAAAACGTTCAAGCGTTACGAGAATAGAGATAGCTTGAATACGATAGATTGAATAAGATGGAAATAGGCCTACGGAGAATTAGGGTTCAGCTGCAAACTGGAGAGTGGCGGTGAGAATGGCGATGACGACCGTAGAAATTCAGATTCTGTCCGTCCGTCTGTCCATCAAACGCGTGCAACAAATAGACTCTACATCACTTTACAATCAGAATTCAAGCTTAACCCTACGCCTAACCCCACGTCCCTCTAAACATGTCCAGAATTCGTACGGACAGGTGCAATAGCAATTCTGTCCGTCTGTCCGCCTATCAGACTCGTGCGTCCTTGCTACATAACCTCCAGCTCAATGTAAGCACCAGCACCACGCTTGCTGTGGAATTTTGGTACAATGTCCACGCATGAGAAATTGTCCGTCTAATGTCGGTTCTGGAATGACGTAATGTCCCGTCATGACGGCAAGTTCTCCTCTATTGTATATATATAAATATATATAATTACTATAAACAACCCAATTCCTATCGAAAGGACCTAGGCCACACCACCGTCCGTCGGTCAGTCTAACTAGTGCGTCTCGTCCGCTGGCCTGCAGCCAGACGCTGACGCTGACCCTTACGTCGCTGGACACAAGGATAAATGTCATGGAAACGACCGTAGCCATTCTGTCCGTCCGTCTGTCCACCACATTCGTCCGTGACGTCGACAGGTCTGCAGCTGAACCGTACCCATAACACTACGCCCCTCTAAACATGTCCAGAATTCGTACGAACAGGTGCAATAGCAATTCTGTCCGTTCGACCGCCTATCAGACTCGTGCGTCCTTGCTGCATAACCTCCAGCTCAATGTAAGCACCAGCACCACGCTTGCTGTGGAATTTTGGTACAATGTCCACGCATGAGAAATTGTCCGCCTTACGTCGGTTCTGGAATGACGTAATGTCCCGTCATGACGGCAAGTTATACTCTATTGTATATATATAAATATATATAATTACTATATGCAACCCAATTCCTATCGAAAGTACCTAGGCCACACCACCGTCCGTCGGTCAGTCTAACTAGTGCGTCTCGTCCGCTGGCCTGCAGCCAGACGCTGACGCTGACCCTTACGTCGCTGGGCACAAGGAGAAATGTCATGGAAACGACCGTAGCCATTGTGTCCGTCCGTCTGTCCACCATACTCGTCCGTGACGTCGACAGGTCTGCAGCTGAACCCTACCCCTAACCCTACGCCCCTCTAAACATGTCCAGAATTCGTACGGACAGGTGCAATAGCAATTGTGTCCGTCCGTCCGCCTATCGGACTCGTGCGTCCTTGCTGTATAACCTCCAGCTCAATGTAAGCACCAGCACCACGCTTGCTGTGGAATTTTGGTACAATGTCCACGCATGAGAAATTGTCCGCCTTACGTCGGTTCTGGAATGACGTAATGTCCCGTCATGACGGCAAGTTATACTCTATTGTATATATATAAATATATATAATTACTATATGCAACCCAATTCCTATCGAAAGTACCTAGGCCACACCACCGTCCGTCGGTCAGTCTAACTAGTGCGTCTCGTCCGCTGGCCTGCAGCCAGACGCTGACGCTGACCCTTACGTCGCTGGGCACAAGGAGAAATGTCATGGAAACGACCGTAGCAATTGTGTCCGTCCGTCTGTCGACCATACTCGTCTGTGACGTCGACAGGTCTGCAGCTGAACCCTACCCATAACCCTACGCCCCTCTAAACATGTCCAGAATTCGTACGGACAGGTGCAATAGCAATTCTGTCCGTCCGTCCGCCTATCAGACTCGTGCGTCCTTGCTACATAACCTCCAGCTCAATGTAAGCACCAGCACCACGCTTGCTGTGGAATTTTGGTACAATGTCCACGCATGAGAAATTGTCCGCCTTACGTCGGTTCTGGAATGACGTAATGTCCCGTCATGACGGCAAGTTATACTCTATTGTATATATATAAATATATATAATTACTATATGCAACCCAATTCCTATCGAAAGTACCTAGGCCACACCACCGTCCGTCGGTCAGTCTAACTAGTGCGTCTCGTCCGCTGGCCTGCAGCCAGACGCTGACGCTGACCCTTACGTCGCTGGGCACAAGGAGAAATGTCATGGAAACGACCGTAGCCATTGTGTCCGTCCGTCTGTCCACCATACTCGTCCGTGACGTCGACAGGTCTGCAGCTGAACCCTACCCCTAACGCTACGCCCCTCTAAACATGTCCAGAATTCGTACGGACAGGTGCAATAGCAATTCTGTCCGTCCGTCCGCCTATCAGACTCGTGCATCCTTGCTGCATAACCTCCAGCTCAATGTAAGCACCAGCACCACGCTTGCTGTGGAATTTTGGTACAATGTCCACGCATGAGAAATTGTCCGCCAAACGTCGGTTCTGGAATGACGAAATGTCGCGTCATGACGGCAAGTTATCCTCTATTGTATATATATATAAATATATATAATTACTATATGCAACCCAATTCCTATCGAAAGGACCTAGGCCACACCACCGTCCGTCGGTCAGTCTAACTAGTGCGTCTCGTCCGCTGGCCTGCAGCCAGACGCTGACACTGACCCTTACGTCGCTGAACACAAGGAGAAATGTCATGGAAACGACTGTAGCCATTGTGTCCGTCCGTCTGTCCACCATACTCCAGGCCTTAAAATAGTGTGCAGTTGTACCCTTTTTGTGCAGTTGAAATTGGAAAATGTGCAGTCAAAATGGAACATTTGTGCAGTTCATTTTTAACATAAATAATAAGCCATTTGATCTGAGTTTTGTACAAGTGACGCAGAACGACAACACTTGTCGCATTTTTGCTCCATTTTTGCTCCATTTTGCTTCCATAATACAGCTGGTCTGCTGGTGCGTATCAAATTTTCAGTTTACGTTATTACGTTACGTTAAGATCGATGCCAAGTTGCCAACTGTCTACTGTCTACTTACTTATTTTTATAATCTATAGAACGAGAGTGCGTGTGACGTAGTAGTGACGTAACGTAGGTCTTATGTAGGGACCCTCAGACCCTGGGTGGGTCCCATAAAAAACCCTCATTACTCGTTAACAGCAATCTGATATGAACGTGACTGACGAATTGCATTTTAGCTGTAAATGCACCAGAAAATTAAATTTATTCCTATGAAAATCCACAAAACAGTTGTCACCAGAGCTGCTCCTTTTGGCCCAGATATGCACCAAATCGTTTGTCGGCTGGGGCTTTGCCCCAGACCCCACTGGGGGAGCTTACAGCGCTCCCCCAGACCCCCTAACTACATTAAGGGGGCCTACTTCTAAGGCAAGGGGAAGGGAGGGGGGGATGGAAGGGGCAGGGGAGAGGAGGGGACGGGAGGAAGGGGAGGGGACGGGAAAAGGGGAGTAGGAGGGAGGGGATTGCAGTTGAAAAAAATCCTTATTTTAAGGCCTGCCATACTCGTCCGTGACGTCGACAGGTCTGCAGCTGAACCCTACCCATAACCCTACGCCCCTCTAAATATGTCCAGAATTCGTACGGACAGGTGCAATAGCAATTCTGTCCGTCCGTCCGCCGTCCGTCCGCCTATCAGACTCGTGCGTCCTTGCTACATAACCTCCAGCTCAATGTAAGCACCAGCACCACGCTTGCTGTGGAATTTTGGTACAATGTCCACGCATAAAAAATTGTCCGCCTAACGTCGGTTCTGGAATGACGTAATGTCCCGTCATGACGGCAAGTTATCCTCTATTGTATATATATAAATATATATAATTACTACATGCAACCCAATTCCTATTGAAAGTACCTAGGCCACACCACCGTCAGTCGGTCAGTCTAACTAGTGCGTCTCGTCCGCTGGCCTGCAGCCAGACGCTGACGCTGACCCTTACGTCGCTGGGCACAAGGAGAAATGTCATGGAAACGACCGTAGCCATTGTGTCCGTCCGTCTGTCCACCATACTCGTCCGTGACGTCGACAGGTCTGCAGCTGAACCCTACCCCTAACGCTACGCCCCTCTAAACATGTCTAGAATTCGTACGGACAGGTGCAATAGCAATTCTGTCCGTCCGTCCGCCTATCAGACTCGTGCGTCCTTGCTGCATAACCTCCAGCTCAATGTAAGCACCAGCACCACGCTTGCTGTGGAATTTTGGTACAATGTCCATGCATGAGAAATTGTCCGCCTAACGTCGGTTCTGGAATCACGTAATGTCCCGTCATGACGGCAAGTTATCCTCTATTGTATATATATATAAATATATATATATATTTACTATGCAACCCAATTCCTATGGAAAGTACTATGTGCTACCCAATTCCTGACGCTTACGTCGCTGTAGAATCAATCAATCAAACAATGTTCGTTTATTTTGCAGGTTGGCATAACGCAACTGTTAAAACTAAGTATGTATATATATGCAACAACATGCGGTAACAAAATACGTACAATAAAATCACAGTCAGTAATATGCTGAAACTATAGTAAGTGTGTCACGAGAAATGTTATGGAAACGACCGCAATTGCAAGTTCTAAAACGCACTATGAATCTGCTACGATGGCCCTGTATGTCAGTTATCGGTGGTGGCACTCCGTCAGGGCGCGCCTATGTGTCAGTCGTAACGCAGACGGCGTAGACGAATGGTTTCTCTCCAGGGTAGAATCGCCTGAGCAGATTCCACATGTGACCTGCGTACGTTTTCACCTGTTGCACACAACCAGTACAGAGTTGCCGGGAGCAAGGACCGGTATTCACAGCAAGTCGACCATGCGTTTGGATGTGTTGGGAAGTTATACATGTAGTATTTTCATATTATATATATATAATTTGATATATCAGTATTCATGGGCGGACCTAATTATAGAGCATACAATGGGAGGACATTTTGACCCCTGGAAATTTGGGGGAGGAATTTCCCCGGGGGAATTTTTTTATATATACACGCCTAAAGTAAAAACGTACTCATAGGAGGACACTCCCAAAGAATATGTAATTAGTCCAAAGAATATTTACAAATTTGCCTCCCTTTGTAAATTTGAAAAATAAAAAAAAAATGTCCACCCATGACTGATGTTAAAACGAAATGTCCGCCAATGAATATCCGTTTATATTTTTTCCATTTTGTCCGCTTATAGCATACAACTTTAGTTGATCCTCCCATGAGTACGACTTCATGTTTATATATATATATATATATATATATATATATATATATATATATATATATATATATATATATATATAT
>Ga0209786_1000393_pt1 | contig 16276 bp, 5 predicted proteins | sample WorMetilvaeELBA2_FD_187405 | JGI IMG/M metagenome (GOLD analysis project Ga0209786, IMG submission 187405) | Marine gutless worms symbiont microbial communities from Max Planck institute for Marine Microbiology, Germany - Olavius ilvae ELBA.2... ...
ACCCAACTACCGCCGAACCGTAGAAGACTCGGCTGACGCGCGTTGAGTTGCGATAGATAACCGAATCACCGTCCATGAACTGTGCGAACCGAGAACTGAACGAAAATACAACTGACACAACAAGCAAAGCTAAGCCTAACAGTGTAAAATAAAATGTATGTAAATGACAAACCATTTAATTACTTACCAATAACTGACGGAAATCCTTCCCCTGTACCGCAAGCTAATGCCATCCAAACCAATGGCTACAGTCACATGGACATAACAAAGATCGGTGATTACCTGTACGCTGTCATGGGAAAGAGCAATAAAGGATTATCAAAAGGATGGACAACCATGACAGGTCAATGGAACGTAGTATGTGACACTGCAATCCGTAGAACCGAAGAATACGAAATGTAAGGAACGTACTGAAGCCCTGTAGCACATTCCTATGCATGTGGAAGAATACGTCACCAGATACGAAATGATTTTATTAACGATGGCAATGTCGACCATAGTCAGTTAATTAATCGATGAGGTCAACATGGTCCGTTATGGCAAACAGCATAGCATTAAACTGAATGGAGAACGAAACTTACTGACATTGAAGTGCTTGGCTGTAAGTAATAACATCCAAGATTCGGGATTAATGACGAGTAAGATTGCAAAATATAGCGTCAAGCGCAGATTCTGCTGCAGTTATGGAAAGAAACAGATCAGCACGTTGAGTTAAGTATGATTTAGATGGCAAGAATTCGTTAATACAAATGGACGAATACCGACATCATACATTGGACGATGATAACGACGATACTAAAGACGAGACGGAAAGACGTGCTGGCAGCAGTTTACCGTAGCTGCAATGCATCGGATAATGTTATCGGACAAGAATTGTTGCTATGCCCGAGAAGATAAATACACACTGTGTCCACCAATCCAGTCGAGCAATAAGTTATAAACAGAAGTTAAGAAGGAAAAATGCAGTTTAACAATTAAAGGCAAGTTGAAGGAATACAATATCCTAAATATTAACAAAATAATTAATGAAATGTCCACGTGACGACAGCCGACAAATTCTCATGCACCTAAGAATGCATGACCGGACGAAGAACAGAACACGATGAACTCGAACTGTTTAGTAATTAAGGGGACCCATACAACTGTCTGTCCGCTGTCTGTCGAACAATCATTTAAACAGACTATTTTAAGACAATTGACGATCCTTAATGATAGCGTGTTGAAGTCAGTTGTTTGTAATTCACTGTCGAGATTATATTATACACTACGGAAACGTGAAAATAAGAAATCACTTTCGTTCTAACACTATTTACCGGTTCTTTTACGACGAATCAGCAAACATCAATGGCTATGCCATCCGAACTGTACGAATAGTGATATCCACAAATACGAAATTAAAATGTCTTAATATTTAAATTAATAATAATAATAATAATCTATTAATGTCATGGTCAATGGCGTGCAGCGTCCACTGTTCATGTCTCCACAATGACAAGCCAAGTATTGATATAATAACTAAAACATACTCCATTAATTCCCGTACATCTAGGGAAAATGTGCTAGGAAGAAAATTGACTGAACCGGTACTCATGTCCATGACGACACAATGACAAGGTAAGTACCAATATTACCAGCGGACACGACTCGCTGTATGATAAATATTAATACTATTTATAAAAACTATATATTAATTTCGGCAGACAATTCGAAGGAAGCGACACGGAACCACACCGTCCACCACCGGCCAAAGACCAACAGCATATTTCTATGATAACACATCAGACGTGCCCTTCACAGAACTTACGAATAATTAAATGTAACAAGCAAGGAACGAGCATAATGTAATTAAAATATTTGTAATAATAACCTATAATTAATAAAATACAATGAAGTATTATGAAATACTATTAACTATTTAAGAGGTAAGTTAGCCAAGACACCAACAAGGACAGTTGATGTAACATCCACATGATGACAGCCCATGATATGCCATAGGAAGAATAGAAGATCATACACCCCCCTCCCCAGTTCACACAGGTGTTGTGACGCTGTACGTCATCTTGGTCGCGACTTCGCGCGATCTACGATGCAACCGCTGTTCTGCTTCGCCGATTCATTTTTCCGTCGACAACCGCGCTCATCGTCTAGTCTAATGTCGTTTGTTTTACGTTTTATTTGTCTATCTTGTATGTATTATATATGTAGAAAATGCCAAAAAATAAGGAAGCAAATGTAGAAGAAGGAGAATGTGAAGTGGTTGAGGTATTTTTCGAGTAACAAGAAAGCAGTAACAAGAACAAAAAATACAAAAAAAATTAATTTACGGTAACTAGCGCTGAGTATCGTCCAAACAAGCGCTATATAAATAACAAGTAGGACGTTGCGCGGAGTGAGCGCTGTAAAACCTATGGGCATGTCGCGAGACGGAGAGAGAGATGAGGAGTATATTAAGACGAATAATTCCACACTTGCTGAACTAACACATTGTATGTTGACACACAATTGTGTGCCGTGGACGAGAAGCTAAGCCGTAGCCTTCTCGAGATGGCCGCTGATCCCGCGGGAATGTTAGTGAGCAAAAGCCGAAATCAGGAGATGATGCTACTAGCGATAAGTTAGGATCGGAAACGATTATGAGAATATTGATGAAGTGAAAGGCACCATCATGAGTTGGCTGCCGACATACGTCGATGTCTGAGTCATATTTCTATGCGTCTCTGAGGAGGCTCAGCTGACCGAGCAATCACTCGGCGTACAATATCATAAAGGACACAGTTGCAAAATGACACAGTGTTGTTAGTCATCTCTTGAAATCATGTATTTATTATTTATGGACATGCGATTTGATATGTGGAGACCAGAGTTATTAGCAAGTACAAGAATGTCAGCGCCGCCGCCGCAACAGCGCATGATGCAACCAGCATCAACTGAAGGCAAACTGAAAGATGATGACGATGAGACTGGCTGGCGAGGTGAAGGTTTACAAAGATGAAGGCAACGATACTGAAGACAAGATGGAAGGGAATCTCGGGAGAGTCTAACAACATACAACACGATAAAAGGAAGCATGTAACTTAGCACAGTAAAGTCGACCCTAATCTGCGCGTCATAAGTTAAAACCTAGACGTCTGTGCCAGAGCAGCACTATAAAACTTTCGTAGTACATGCTATAGCTTACTGCATACAGGTAGCGCGGTCACACCCTCGCCAAGAAAGGTGGACACTTCGTCAGAGTGTTGAGGACACCGCGAAATGGACTAGAATGATTTATTATTTTAGAGATTAACGTGCTATTTATGTGGATATAGAGGGCAATATTTCGCCGTAGACTGTTTGGCGTCAATGTATCTACGACATTAATGTAGGAGATGATAGAATTCAAGTGCTGATCTCCTCATATTACAGTGTACAAGGATGTAAACGATATGAGTATTATATGGTAATCAGATACGCAGTTTAAGAGAACAATTACAATTTTAACAAATACGACCGACTAGTCATCGTCTACTGAAATCTTATGCTACAATTCCAAACGACTGCATTCGTAAAAATGATGGATCAGAATTATTACGACATAATGACACTCCCCCCCCCGGTTCACACGACGACACACTTCATACTGCGTCCGCGAACTGTACGAAGAATCTTTTGATCCGGATTATTTTTGAGACAACGGACGATTCAAGCGAAAGCACTGCATCAAGTGGGGTTATCTGTAGAAAAATCAATTCATTAGTTCATTATTATATCTTTTTATTAATAATCTTTTTATGTTCAAATTCACCGGACAACCGTTTAATAGTGATGTACGGCGTCTGGATGTATAACCCATTCAGATATACGAGAGAAATAATTCTGTTACAGACAAGAATAGTTTAGATCTTCCTGCCTTCGAATAAGGACGTGTAACTGTTTACCATCAGTAATAATACCCCCACAACCGCCGCCACTTAACGGCGACATTATACTCCCCATTGACGTAGATATTATAGCACACTGGCACTCAGTTGTGCAAAATAATTATTCTAATCATACATCGTCGGTCAGTGTCGCACAACTTAACCCTCAAAAGTTGGGGCTTTACTAGAAAACATAATGTCCACGTTCAGATTCACAATGACAAGACAAGTACCAGTATTATCAGTTGGGTCCTGAGATACCTCACAATGATAGTTAAGACATAGAAACGGATTCATACAATGGCATGTCTTATACAAGTCTATTATAATACAGACTTAATGTGTTTAATAATTTGTAATAATAGGACAGGCAGTTTATGAAATACAATAAACTGTTAAAGAAATATTATGCCACGTACTTCCAAACAACGTAATATTATCAAAGGTATTATATACATATATTAAGATAAAAGACAAAATTTGGTTTTTTACACCTCGCCGGAAGCAGACAAGGAAACCAACAACATCAAAGTGTTGAAGGGGGGGGGTTTAAAGGGAAGGTATAATTAGTCCTAACCGTCAGCAATTATGACGGCCAAAAGCAAATTACACAAATGGGAACTCAAGGTTGATGAGAAATTCATACAAATTCCCAAACAATGGCATACTGACAAGAACCCAACCTACTGCATGTCACTGTATCCAGTTAAAATATCCTTTCACCTTTCACAGTGGAAAATCGACCTATCAGAATGTTCCACTTGACGTCTGGCGTAGAGATGAGCGAAATGTCATGGGTGTAGACAGTACACAAGGCAAATAATGTAGCGAAATATTTAATATAAATAGGGAAAAAAAATAACCTTTATATGAATTAATACGATGCACGCGTTCGTTTCTGTAGTTAACCAATGGCGCTACCTAGTGTTGCCTCGGGCAACAGCGATCGACACTGGCGTCGACGCAAGCAAGGGGGAGTGGGATATAGAGAAGAGTAATGCACGGTCTGCGTCTCTCCACTGTGTAATGGACACTGATAATTTATAGTCGGTACCGTCTAGTTCGGCGCCTGGCGCGACGCTCGGTGCTCAGCGCTCGGCCGCACACGAAGCGGCATATGGTTGTCTGGGTTGGTCGACCAACGTGGTTATCAATCAATGCCTCCAGTTAAGAGACCACTATCAGTAATTATGCGCGAAACCACAGACAGGTCCTTGTGCATAACCCCCTTAAATAGACAAAATAATAATAGACCGTTACATCGTAACAATTCTAGATACCAAGTAACTGTTAACCATAAGACCGAGAAAGCCTCTAATAATAAACTAAGAAGAATATAATACGAAAGAGAGAGAAAAAAAAATCAATTAATTCTGTGGAAGAGTAGGATATAGGCCGATGGCCTCAGTTCCGTGATCATATTGAACTGATTGACCCGTCAACTTCAACGCGGGGGTGTATAAACTACGTAATAGTACAATGTCGACCAAAACCGAGTTCCAATTAAGAATCAAAAGTGTTATACAATGCGGAGTCTGAAGTAGTTTATGAAATTTTCGACCAGTACATGAACAAACACGATAATTGGTAGGTACCGGTACGTGTAGTCCCAGTTTTGAGTTCATAATCCTTACGTCACCCAGAAGAGTCACTGTCGACATTATCCATCCCTGGGTTAACTGAATGTCCACAGTGTTACGAGCGATTTGGAAGCTGTAATGATCCGGGGCATAATGAAGACCTAAAAGTTTTATTTGGACTGAATCCTGACCATCTGTGACCTCCAAAAATATTTCAGTGCGGTCTCTTCCCTTCTTAATACGAGAATAAATGAAGTAACCAATGATTAAAATTATTAACAGCAATAAAATACACAGAATCGTAAGTTCGACAGGAATAAAGTTCGTCAGCCAATCTTGGAACTGTTGAAATCCTGCAATAGATTTATTATACGATAATGTACTCGGCGTAGTGTACGTGAAACGAGTAGGGAAAATCTGGCCAGAAGTCGTAGGTAGACGAAGTGCCGACATCGCGTAAATAGCCTGTAACCTGTAACTCAAACGAATCACAGCAACAAACGCAACCACAGCCAACAACAACGCAAGCATTGCAATCCAAGTCAGCCAATCCATTGGATCGAAATTCGAAGTATCTGTGTGAGCTAAAAGCAACTTAGAGTATATATAATGTGATAATGAATGGTATAAATCTCTATTCTCCTTGGAGTGATTAACAGCCACCTCCATATCAAACTTCCTATCTTCCTGAATCCGCAGTTCTTCCTGATATTCAGATGATACTATAGGCAACTGAGGCAACTCAGCGTCAATAGATTTATTAAATAAGGTGTCGGACTTTGCGAACCTTATAAGATCTTCATCAAAGAAATGACTCAAAAAGGCTAAATTCAACAGATGTTGACCTGTCAATGAAACAGACGGTGCATCACAGTGTAGAAGACTTACCGGAATCTTAAAGTAATCGGCTGTTATTGAACAATCACAAGGTGCAGTATACACTCGTTGTGAATACTCCTTAAGGTCAATGCGAGTGTTATTGACTCGGAACGTACCGTTGTCACGAATAATGCATTCTAATGATATTGACTGGATATTAGAAAATAAGTATAGATGATTCCCTAAATGAAATATTTCCGAAGTCAACGGGGTCGGTTTTATCCAGTATCCACACTCTTGACGAATATTCATCATGTGTGCCTGCAATAAAGCCGTGGCACAGGAAACTTTATCCAATCGTCTCAGTATAACGTTGTTCGTCCCCAATTTTAAAATAGAACCGCGTTCAAATTCCGGCTTACTTTCAAATTGGAGATAATAATTCACTGTCGGTGAACTTATTACATAAGTAAAATCCGTTTTCAAAATGGAATAATGAGAAACATCGTGTGGAATCAGAAGTGGTACCTTCTGAAGATAAAGTAGGTCCATTTCATTTCTCAATTCACGAGTAGTTAGGGGCACTGAAAGAATGATTATTAGAAATTTTTGATGCCGAAATGTCTGAAACTTCGGATGATAATAGTAAAACGATGGATCACGAATTAGAATTGTCAAATTAGGATGATTATCCCGCAAATTACGCTCCAATTCAATAAAGGCAGTACGCAGCTTAGCATGACTAATGAAATGATGTGGAAGGATTCCAGCATTTAAAAGTTGAATGGATTGATATAGGAAATCTGCGTCAGCTACAGATGCAAACATTGGTGCCAAGTGATTTGTCATAAGATCGACAATCAGTCTTGAAAATGTAACCTGTTCATAATACTTATTAGCAATCTCCCGTTGTAATGACAGAATAGACTGTTTTTGCAGTTCTAAAACGTTATGAATACTATCCACACGTTTCCTTTCTGCCTCCAGGGCCGTAATAAAACCACTAGAGCCCGTCTCCCAGCTCTCCACTGCCCTGGACATCCCTAACTCGACTTTCTGGAGAAATTCGGTTATTTTGTTCAAATCAGTTGTCTCTGCCAATCCAGTAAAAGCTGACCAGCCATAACTCCACCATCCTCTCTTGCGACGTTTAGGCTCCGAAAGGTCAGCTATGACGTCATAGATGTGATCTAAGGTCAGTTTCAAGTGACTCATAGTCCTTCGCTTCACGTTAGAAACTAACTGTATTAAGTACTGCGTCCTCGCACAGTGTAATGGTCTGTCCATCATCGATCTGCAGTTTACTGGTCCCACTCGCGAAGTATTCATTCGATCAGGTAGGCGGTAATGAAAAACAACTTGTGCCTCGCCTGAGCTAAGATAAACTCTCTGCCTCCTCTGAAATAGATAACCGAAGTTATGATGGTCACTATATCCTTCGGCATCAAATATAATAGTTCCACTTACCACTGTAAGTACTACTGCCAGAAAATATATATGCATTAACATGCCTCTCGCGAGAAAGATGGGAGGTACGCCTCTCATCATTCCTCAGTTCTAATCGCTCAATTCTGACCTTGTCGCACTTATCAACTGTCGTAGCAAGGTCCTCTCCCCACTGTCGTATATGGACAAACGCCTTGTTTGTACTAACAACACGACGGTTAACGTTATCGGTCTTCTCACCCGTATCTCACGAATCTTCTTGTTTCTTCCACGCTCTCCTATTTCACTGAACGTCCGAGTACTTCAGATCTCTCCGGGTGCGCACCCAATTCTATACAATCACATGTAACAGATTCTGGTAGTACCTCAGCATTATACAAAAATGCTTACATAATTGCCGGCATTGGTCTGTATTCCGCTATATACTAAGGTGATTTTATATCACCTAGTTCGGAGACCTGGTACAATAAAGAATCCGTCCAATAATTATAATCTCTACCCCCTTCGTCGATGTATCCCTTATCGTCTCTTCCTCTTCGCCATTCGTACTCGATACTCCTGAAGTAACGCAGGTGATACTTCTAAGCACCAATATCTCGAGTTATCTGCAAATACCACCAAATATCGTTTATTATTGCCTGACCCTTTCTCTCTGACAATACGTAAAGCAGGCTCAAATCCAGGCAAGTTCGGATCTTCAACTGGCTTATCTCTCTCTATCTTCACCTCAGTCCGCTTCTTAAGACCTGGTAATCTATCAAGCAACTTGTCTCTATCATCCGCTGTATATAGTTTCAAACGATCGCCATTTATGAGCGATTTTACTGCACGACCCGTATCTGCGTGCACTAACTTATAAGCCATTCCAATTTTATCTCCCTGTACACACTGAGTGATAAAAAATGGGCCAGTGTACGGTTGGTGTGTTAACACTCGCTTTGCCCCCGGATTAACTCTCTTGTCTAATAGTAATACCTTCTGACCTACTTTCCAACGTTCCTCCTGAACTTTATGGCGTCTATCATAAACCTCTTTCATGTCCTGTCGTGCATCTTTCAAATTCTCTGCAACCCCCTCGCGGACGACTTCTAAGCGATGTTGTAACCACTTAAAATATGCAAGTTGGTCCCCTGGTAATTTTGGTGAGTTATCTGATAGGTCAAGGGGTAATCCTAATGGCATTTTCCTTCCAAATATAATCTCATACGGCGAAACCTTGATTTTCGTGTGATTCGTACAGCGGATACATAATTCACAAAGCGGTAATGCCGTATCAATCGACTGGTCGTCTGACGCATATGTTCGTAGTAAGTAAGAAATTCGTTGGACGAGTTGTTCAGCTAGCCCATTCGTTCGTGGTGATTTCGCTGAACTAATTCTATGCTTCACTCCCAGCAGTTTAGCTAAGGTCCCAAAAAACCTGGAACAGAAGGAAGCGCCTCGGTCCGTTACGATACATTTAGGGACCCCAAAATTAACTACTACGCTCTCAAAAAATGTTTTAGCGGTGGTCTCTGCCGACATGTCTTTGACAGTCCTACAGACGGGCCACCCGCTAAAACTATCAATCATGCATAAAATGGCCACTGAGCCGCTCGCAGTAGGGCGAGGGAGGTCTTTATGATCTAGTTGGAACTGCTCAAATGGTGCCGATGGCGGATCTAACGGATTTAATGGCTTAGGTTTAAAATTGTAATTTCTTTTCGTTCGTAAACAGACTTCGCATGTCTGACAATAAGATTTCACATCAAGATACATGTTTGGCCAATATACGGTAGAATAAAGTGTTAAAAATAAACGGTCAACGGCAAAATGCCCGAGAGAATCATGGGTGTGTTTTAAAAGATCTGCTCTGTATTGTCGCGGTAGGCAAAGTCGCTGACTTACCGGGTAGGAACGTTGGAGCTTGGCCTTCCTAGGAAGAGCCAATTTATAAAGTAACCCCTCAGAAATAAAATATTGATCCTTAATCAATAACAGGCGGTACAGCTCCGCATCGGCCCCCTCGAACCTGTCGGTCGACATTAACATATAAATCCCTTTGAAGTCTGGGTCATCCAAATAATCACTTGGTTGGACAGTCGGTAGGGCCTCTAATGGTAAATCCGCCGAATCCTCATTAACCTCAGCATTACTCCCACCATTACTCTGCGCTCCCGGCGTTTCCTGATATACTATGGGCTGCTTCCCCGCATCACGCCCATAGCCCTTAGTTCGTGTAACTACATTAATGATACCTGGGAGTGGGTCCATCTTCCTCTCCGAGTCTCGCACGGTCTCCGGAGAAGAACTATCGACCTCACCCTCACAGATAAACACGCAATGTGTTAATTCACCATTCTCACCATCATCGTCATCAAGGTACACCTGTTGTCGTCTCTCACCTGCATTGTTCTCACTTACCGAAATAATAAAGTCTTCTTTCTCCTCCTCCGCCGTCGGTAAGAACTCCTGTCGGTCAGCCTCAGGCATATCATTAAAACATCTACTCAGACTATCAGAGCATAAATTTCTACACCCATGAATGTATTTAACTGTTAATCTAAATTGAGACAAAAAATATATCATTCTACGCTCCCTCTGTCCCTGCGGAAGCCAAGAGTCAAGGTGCAAAACGTTGGTGTTATCCGTGATTACCGTGACATGTCTGTGAACTGCATAAATGTCAATTTCCTTTAATGCTAAACATAACGCAGACAATTCCAATTGAGCTGGTGTCCACCGCATCTGCGCCTTAGTGAGGGCTTTTCCCCCGTAACTGACAGCATGTAATTTCCCATCCTCTCCCGTCTGGAGGATTTGATACCCGCAGCCACTGCTTCCTGCGGCGTCACACATAATAACAAAATTTTTATTAGGGTTTATAGTCGCTAATATAGGGCTGGCTGTAAGACAAGACTTTAAATAGCTTAATTCCTTATCACAGTCCGAATTCCAACGGAATTCGTGATCCGTCTTCAACAACTCTCGCATGTGATATGTATGAACGCTAAACTGTTGAATAAATCTTCTCCAATAGACGAAAAGGCCAAGTAGGCGTTGAAGACCCTTCCGATTAGTTGGTGGCGCCAGTTTATCAATTATTTTTGTTCTTTTAGGATCCATTCCTAATCCGTTTACCCCAATCTGGAACCCCAGAAATAACACATTATCGTACGCCCAATTGCACTTCGATGGGTTCGCTGTTAAGTTGTTACTTTGTAGGGTCTTTAATAAGGTCTCAATTACCCTAATATGATCCTGCCAGTTCTTTGAAAATAACAGTGCATCATCCATATATAAGCGCCCGGAATCTGCCAATTGTCCCGCCAAGACCTTCTGAAGGACGTATATCATAGCTGACGGTGAGGTAGAGAGACCGAAGGGACAGCGGCGGAACTGGTACCTCTGCCCCCCAGGCGAAGAAAAACTGGTCAGGGGGCGACTGTTAGGGGTTAACTCTATCTGGAAAAACGCACTGTAAAAATCACAAACCGAAAAAATGGAAGCCCCTGAAGCCGCCACATCATCGATTAATTCCGTAACCTTTGGCAGTTGTACTGTTTGTGGCTTTATTATACTATTTAACGACCTAAGATCAATTACAAATCTTTTACTGCCAGATTTTTTACTGATAAGGAACGTAGGGGAATTATATTCATGTGCGTTAGATTCCTCAATAATATTATTTTTTAACATATCCTGAATCTGATCTTCTGCTATTCGAGCATCTTCGGGTGAGTAACGATAATTACGGCGGAAAATTCTACGATTAGAAAGTAATTCTAAATTATGTTGGTAGTATGGATAAGTTTTCATCTCAGACATATTCCTAGCAAATGAAGATTTGTAATCAAAAAGTAATTGAAGTAATTCAGCTCGCTGAGTAGGTTTTAGTTCTGGGTTAATATTGAACCCATAGTCCGCCCCGAACTCTTCTAACTCTGGGGTTGACCGTGGGTTCAAAGGGGTTCTAACTTGTGGCTCTGATGCAGTTTTAACATCCCCGTCCGAGGGCATAAGTGTACAACTAGCCACGTTAGTGATTGGGGCTATTTGTGCGATTTTTATTCCCCTACGTAAAATTACTGCATGCGGTTTAAAATTCCAAACTCGACACACTGTTTTATTATGTTCACAATAATTAAGTGAATGAGCGGAAGCCATAAGACGAAATTGGTAACAAGGAATAGGCTCCAAAAGTACCGTTCTCCCGTTATAATAAGTTGGAGTGCTCACCGGTATTAACATCTCCGTTTCCGCCGGAATGCATACCGATTGGATACAACTAACAACATTGTCTGCCCTATCCGCTGCATGTAACGGTGTACGTACTAAGTCATCAGAAAGACTAACAATGCCCCTACCGTAATCGATATTGACCTCATACGCCAGTAGGAAGTCCGTCCCAAGGATTACGTCCTGGCTCAAAACTCTGGCTACCCTTGCTGTAACAGGTAACGATAATCCTGAAATATTAATATTAAAATCCGCCATACCTACAATTTCAATAGTACTCGTGTTTGCCGAAATTAATTCCGCCATGGTCGGATCAGTAATGGGAGTAATCGGTATTTTATGTCTCTTCGCAAAGGATGCCGAGACCAGAGTAACGACGCTACCCGTGTCCAGCAGACACTTTACCGGCTTAGTATTTAGACGTGCTAATAGGTAATTTTTCCTAGCAATCGGCCGCTGGACCACGACGTTCTGTGAGTTCCTGTTCACATACGATCTTGGTCGGCCGCGCGTAGAAAAGTGGCGCGGCCCGCCCCGTCAATACCCAGTCTGGTAGTTCGGCTGTTCCTTCATCATCCGACACATACGCGATATATGGCCTCTGTGTCCGCACGCATAGCATGTCAAGTTAATAGCGGGACAGTAGTTTGGGTGAGTATGTGGCGCCCGGCCGCACTTAAGACATCTTGTCTGACCAGGGCCCATAGGGTAAGTCGAAGACTGTGGTGGTCCGCGCCAAGGATCCTGATATCTGCCTGGTGTAGTGAAACCCGGGCGTGGGTAAGACTGGTACCCACCATTCGGCGGAAAGGACGGCGGTCCGCCGTACCCCTGTTGATAAGTCGGCATACCTCCAGGACGTGGATATCTTGGTCCAAACGCCCCTCTCTGCCCTCTGTCATTATAACGATTTCTCGGAGCCTGAGCCTCAACGTCCTCTCGTGCCTCAGCCCCCTGGGTCCTAGACGGTGTCCTTTCCTGAACAGACGTTGCGGAAGTTTTAGATTCCTCCCACCCCTGCAATAATTTATCTAACTTGGCATGTAAGGAGACATCCGTCTCTTTAATCGCTGGTATTGTCAATTCTGCCAGTCGAGCTGCAGATATTAACTCTGGTAGAGTGGTGGGTTGTTTCTGCATTACAAAATTGGCGATATGAGGCCTAAGCCCGTGAAGGATGGCAAACTGGAGAGTCTCGCCCGTGAGTCCCACTACCTTTGCCGATTTCAACATCTTATCTATGAAGGAATCAACTGATTCAGCTTCACCTTGGGCTCGAGAGAATATGTCCCTCGCGCTCTTATACTTCGTGACTTCCGGAGACCTATAACGAGAGAAAAAGGCCTGTCTGAGTTCGTCAAAAGTTGGAAATCCCTCCTCAAGGGCCAGCGTTTCCAACCAATCAGCCGCATTTCCTACCAACATAACTCGGAACAAATTACACATCTGCCCCTCGGACATGTTCTTGTAAACACAGTAGTTCTGGAACCGCCGCATCCAGTCGCTAGGGTCCTGTGATGAACCACCCGAGAAAACTGGCGGAGCTACCAAACTATCGGCCATTCCACCGAATCCCAAGGTCTCAGATCGACCGAAACTAGTATCAGTAGGTCGAGAACGAAAGCTGGTTATGGGGCCTGTCGTTACCGGTTGAATACAAGGGGCTGTCGTATATTGATTCCCCTTACCACACGGATCACTATCGGAAACGTTTACCGGTTCCGACGGTATATGTGAAAGGTACTGTAGTCTCTCCGCAAGGCCTGATCGCGGGTCCCGGTCAATAGTAATTTCCGCCAACCCCGATGCCTCTACTGATTCATACAATATCTTAGCGTCTCCGTCGGTCCTAAGAGAATGAGAAGGAGATTCACGGGTTGGTGAAGGAAATGGACTATTCGGTAACGGTGTTGTTGCTGGCGTGTTTAAAATTGCACCACCCGGGTGTGGTGTATCTAATACCTTACCACTACCAGCCAAAATCGACACCGGAATAGAATCTGGATTATCACTCGATGCACTCAACGGACGACCGGTAGCCGAACGAAGAGTATAACGAATGTCAGGTTTCGCCAAATCCGGATCGCGACGAGTTATCACTACTTCTGCGCGATCATCCGAAGGATCGGACGACGGAAGGTGACCGCGACTCATGCATTAAATTATACGACACTCACCGAGTGGAATAACGATGTAGAGCCCGGTCGGCCGTGGCTTCTCCGCAGCTGCGCCAAGAATGTCTCGTCCGCCGAAGCCGTTGACGAGTAGCCGGTCGACGGCCGATCGCAATGCTCCCCGCCGGTCGATGCCGCCGAGGCTATTTAATTTGTGCGGGTCCCCCCCCTGTTCACAGCCTGTAAAAAACTCCACCAAATGTTATGGTGAAGGGCGGGGCTGGTTGGGGCCTCCACCATAACAAGACTGGCTGGACCCTAGTCTCCTAGGGCGCAGCTTAATTGGGAAATTATGTACGGGACCGTTGATCTCAAAGAACAAGGGAAGACCGATTTAAATATGATAGTTTAATTTGCGACAACGACATTCGACCAGCGGCAAGCACACGCGACCGAACTGTTCAATGCCGAGCGACTGACTCTAACTCTTGCTGCCGACAGACTGACTGAGCGAGCCGATCGACAGAGAAGCAGTATCGCTGCCGCCGCGCGCCGCCCACCGCTGGCCGCTTACTCAGTGTAACGCATATATACTCAACGCGATTGGCTAAGCGATAATGGGGGTTGGACTGGACAACACATGCCCCCCCTCACTCAAATTGTCGTCTCGACAATTAAGAACTAATAGATCATTAAGGACGCATCACGTCTGCATAAACGATGAATTGAGTTAAGTCAAGAATAAAGAAAGAAGCAATCATTCATACAATCACCGACAACAATACAAAGCGGTCGCTCAAACCTCAACGAGTCCCCCAAATAGAAGGGTTAATAGAGCAAGGGACGGAAGGATTATGGAAGGGAGGGAATATGATGTCCATAAAATGTATACGCGGTTAAATAATATGCTGATTATCATAAGGATTAACTAATCCACGCTACTTCAAGCTGCTATCAGTTTATGCAACATCACAACGGTGCATAATAGCCGATAAGTAGTTAAGACATACGCCTCAAATTCAATATGATGACTGTAGCCTCGTATAGTATTGTCGATGGAAAGAGGCCAGACTCGGCCAAATGGCCCACAGTTAAATAATTAAAACGGCACGTCCATGCCATCTATCGGGTCAGCATCAATCATTTCAGTACTTCAAACAAGCATCCTTGCCATAGTACAGTATGTGGCAATAATTGAGGCGTTAAGTAGATATAGTTCCAGTAAGTAAGGATGTAGTAGCAACATCATCTGTATAACAACCGCGTCATGTCCATTATGAAGGAGTTCTATCGGTAAGGGTGTCTCTATGCCACGGATAACTTCATGGCTAGAGAGGAGGGGATAAAAGGGTAAGGCGTTCATGACGAGTATTAGTAATTATGACAAGATAGACTCGCAGGTAAGTCGTACGTAGTGCTCATAGTGCCTCACGGATATGTATATATCAACTTGAAGGATAATCAAGTTCTCCTGCGAGGTGTCATGATAACACGCCTTATAATGAATTAAATCTAGGGATAAAACTGCGATATGTATAGTGGTCAAAAGCAATGACCGGATCTAGATAAATCGTGCTTATAGGATTCTTACATGGATAGCACGATATACTGAATAACAAGTGGAAAATAGCGAACCTAATATCTAAGTTCCCATTTAAACTCGTTGATGCAATTGACGAGCGCAAGTACCGGTGCCCGTAATGTAGAAACGATTACAATAAATTAAAATAATTTCGTATAATAGCTAATAAAAAGACAAACGTGTCGCAACATTAATGATCTATGATAGGATTGGAGATTATTCACGATTATAAGCTCGTATGATGGGATACCTAAGTAATCGAACAATCTCATACTAATAAGGTAGCAGTAACAATAACTATAACCCCCATGGAACGAATAAACAACTTATATTCTTAACGTCTAATATCGAATGCTGGAGTTTTTTATAGAAGGAAAGAATGCCCTGCTGATACTATCGGCAGTGTTGTCACATCCCTAATGTGGGTTTACTGACGCGCGACCTATGACATCCAGACACATAAAATAGACTCTAGTGGAAAAGGGCGCAAATTCACCGTCGTTACTAATAGCCATGTAACTAAAATTCCCAATTTAGATATTAAATTAGAAAATTATTAATTCCCCCTGAAAAGAAAATGAAGCTAGCAATCATCGCCAAATAGAAGCGACTCGAGCT
>Ga0209786_1000395_pt1 | contig 16143 bp, 14 predicted proteins | sample WorMetilvaeELBA2_FD_187405 | JGI IMG/M metagenome (GOLD analysis project Ga0209786, IMG submission 187405) | Marine gutless worms symbiont microbial communities from Max Planck institute for Marine Microbiology, Germany - Olavius ilvae ELBA.2... ...
GAAATTGCGGATGCGGTTCAAATGGGAACAGAGTTCTTGGCAATCGTGCTAGACTGGTGACAAAGGAAAAGTTTACTAATTTTCCTTATGGTGAGGTGTTTTTTAAATTGACACGCCCTTTAATGGGTGACCCCATTTGGAGACAGCTCATGTTAACCACCCTGCGGGGTAAATTCCTGGTGTTTATTCTTCTTCCGGTTCTGGCGGAATTGATCGCCATCACCAGTGTGAGCTATTTCTCTGCCCGCTATTACCTTATTGATCAGATGAAACGGTCAGGATTGGATGCATTGAAAGCCGATGCGGCAAGATTTAAGAACATGATCATCCAGGTGCATGCAGTGCTCGGCTCCATCGCTATTGCCGAAGAGATCGGTGGATTAACAGATTCCCAGAGAAAGAAAATATTCATTAAAATCAGTGATGCATTGGGAAACCATGTGACCTCCGTATTCATGGGATTTCCGGACGGTAGAATGGTACGCTCCAAGAAAACACTTCTCCCGAAGGGCTACGATCCACGAGAGCGCCCATGGTACAGGGAGGCATTGACGCTGCCTCCCGAAGAATTCTACGGTGCCACATATCCTTACCTGGATGCCTCGACAAAAGACCCGACCACTACCTTTTTCAGGAGAATATTGGACAAAGATGGGCAGCTTATCGGGGTCGGCGGAATCGATGTCGATATCGCCCGGATCGTTGACACGTTGAGCCAGTATACCGGATTGCCTAAAAACGGGGTCCGATTTATTCTCAGCGACGATGCACGGATACTGGTTCATCCGGAAATGTCTCGAGTGGGCACCTATCTGGACCACTCCAGGGAAGCGATGGACGTAAGATTTGCAGAGTTGATCCGGGATCCAACGCTGAACTCCTATCAGTTTATTGGGGAACGGGCAGATCAACGGTGGTACATGGGATTCCATCGCATTGAGGACACCAGAGGTTTTATTGCGCTAATGCTTCCTGCGGAAGAGGTGCTACGGCCTCTCAACAACCTCATTCGGGAAATGTCTATTATAGCCACAGCGTTGATTTTTATACTCCTCATAGTGCTGCTTGTAATGACCCGAAAGATTACCCGGCCGGTGTATGCGCTTACTGAAGCCGCTAGAAAAGTGGTCAAGGAAGATGAATACCAGGATGCCATTGACGTACCCAGCAAAGACGAATTGGGCCAATTAACGGAATCGTTCAACGTCATGATGGAAGGCTTACGCCAGCGGGATTTTATCCGAGACACCTTTGGCCGATATGTCACCAAAGAGGTGGTCGAGGAACTCATCGATAACCCGGACGGACTTCGGCTCGGCGGAGAGAATCGGGAAGTCACAATCATGTTCTCAGATATTCGCGGGTTCACCCCCCTTTCCGAGCACCTTGGTCCGGAGCAGGTCGTGGATCTGCTGAACCGATACCTTGGGGATATGGCGGACATCGTCGAAAAATACGGGGGGACGGTCAGCGAATTCGTCGGGGACGCGATTCTGGCCTTTTTCGGCGCACCGGTCGATCACGGAGACAGCCCTTCCCGGGCGGTGGCCTGTGCCGTGGAAATGCAGATGGCCATGGTGACCATCAACAAGGACAATGTCGAGAGTGGACTTTCCGAAGTGGCCATGGGCATCGGGATCAACACCGGAGACGTCATCGTCGGCAACATCGGGAGCGAGAGGCGGGCAAAATACGGCGTTGTGGGGCACGCCATCAATCTCACCGCCCGGGTCGAGTCGTCTACTGTTGGCGGCCAGATTCTGATCTCCGAGGCCACCTATGAAAAGGTCAAGGACACCGTCATCATAAAGCAGGAACGGAAGCTTCGCCTAAAGGGCGTGGACGAGGAAGTGGTGCTGTATGACGTTGCCGGTGTCACCTTCCCGGAACGGTTGATGGTGCCCGCGCTCCATGAAGTGCCCCTCCCCCTGTCGACGCCTTTAGACGTTCGCGTGATCCGGATGAAGGACAAAAAAGAAGCTGAGTTTGTGAACCAGGGACGCCTCACCCATTTCTCAGCCAACTGCGCGCATGTGGCGCTGAATCAAGAGATACGGCCGCCGACTGAGATCCGGATCGATTTTTGCGACGATCGGGAATGTGTAAATGAAAAAATTTATGGGCGTGTGGTGGAAGCGACCAACGCTGGAGACGGCTTCGAGCATATGCTGCGGATTTCTTACGCGTCTCCGGAGGCCCAAAAACATCTCAAGCAGCTGCTTTATTAGCGGCGGTTTATAATAACTGCTCGCTCCGGCTTTTCCATTGGGCCGGGTCTTGCATTACCGCCTGGGTGGTGTCATCTTTCAGATTCTAACGAGCGAAGTCCCCCGTCAGGAGTTTACCAGGCACATGATCCGTTCCATGATTATTTACATCGCGGCAGTGCTGGTGGCCAACTACACGGCCACATGGTTTATTCCGCTGCCGGTTTTCGGCATGGTGTCCGTCGGGACGCTGGTTTTCGGCATCACGTTCACCCAGAGGGACCGGGTGCATCGCCACGGCCGCAGAGCCGTTTATCTGATGATTTTTATCGCCGCGGTGGGCATGGTGCTCGAATCCCTGTTTCTGGGGGTCGAATGGCGGATCATCACCGCTTCTTTTATTGCTATTGTGTTGAGCGAAACCGCCGACACGGAAGTGTATCACAAACTTCTCCGACGCTCCTGGATGCAGCGGGTGATCGGTTCAAACCTGGTGAGCATCCCCCTGGACAGCATTCTGTTCAATGTGATCGCGTTTCTGGGCGTCTTCCAGCCGGGGATGCTGGTGGCTATCATTTTCGGTGAAATCGTGGCCAAGTTCACCACCGGTGCGATCGCCGCGCTGTGGCGATCCCGGGATGAGAACCGGCCGCTTCCGGCCGCCGTCTGAGCCATAAAACCCCCTGCAACAAGCTGCACGAGATCAAAGCGGAATCCGTACGTCGAACAACGGGGTATCATCAAGCAAAAAAGATCAGCACACAGGGTGCGCCATTCCACATCACCACGAGCATGCCCCTTCGACTCCCTCACCCACCGGTCGCCTTTTGCCGGAAGATCGTCTCCCGAAATCCAGGATAACGACCGTCAGGATCGGCACCACCAGGCCCAGCAGTATCACGGTGATCATCAGCATGCCGAGATCATCGTACTGGCCGCGTTCAATAATAAAAATCCGGTTCAGATACTTGGTCCCAAGGCTGCTGGCCGACAAGGCGAGATTGGTAAAGGCGGCCAGGACGGCAAAATAGGTGGCCTTCTGATCAGAAGGGGCCTCCCTGGCGATCCAGGCCAGCATCGGGATCATCGCCACCTGCCCCAGGGGGGAGTCTGCCATAGTGTCGACAATCGCAATCGTGCGGGCACCGAACCCGAAATGGGCCGTGGTCCACTCGTGGAGACCGTGATACATGCCGAAAAACGGCAAAGACATGACAGTTCCGTAGACAGAAAGAAAAACCACGAGATAGGGTATGGGCCGTCGGGCCATCCAGCCTCTCAGGGCGAACATACCGATGATGGCCAAAATCGATGAAAGTTGGCGCAGGGTTCCGAAAAAGGCCTCGTCGAAACCAAGCACGTCGATCTGCCACCAGCCGGCACCGGCCCCCATCGTCGGCATGGCCCGGAACACAAAAATGATGACGGCGATGCCCACGATGTCGCGCTTTTTATCCGGGTCCAGATCTTTCAGCAGCTGGGCCATGAGGTAAGTAACAATTCCCAGTGAACCGATAAAAATGACTTCCGCGCTCAGTGAAAATCCCGAGATACCGATCAGCAGCGTCATGACGACGAAGAAGCCGCTGCCCCCCAGAATCTTCCAGTTCGGCGTTAACCGGGTTTCCTGTTTCCCCAGCATCTGCCGAACCCGGCCCTCCGGGAACCCTTCCTTCAGAAGGTACCGCCGCCGTTTCCGAAATATATACTGGCCGTAGATGACTCCAGTGACTGAAACGACAGGAATAACAAGCGCCACCGTGTACATGCCCGAGTAGGACACGACGGTGGCCATCCACCCGCCGAGGCCGGCGACCAGCGCGACACCGCCGATGATCGCCACCCGTCCCAGGGTCTGCACGGTCACGTGCATGCTTTTTAGCTCGTTTTCGGGAACCGGGGCTCCGGTATCGTCGAAGGCGGGTACCGCCTCCACGGTCATGGCATCGGCCACGACATCCTGGAGCACGAAGCCGATGGGCGACAGCATGACGGATATGATGTACCAGATCGGTATCGGCAAGACCGCGGCCATGCGATTGGAGTGCCCCGTCAAACCGATCATGATGGCCAGGCTGACTGTCATCAGGGCAGTGCCGAGATAGACGAACAGCGCCTTTTTCGACCAAAAGAGATCCACCAGATGCCCGAGGGGCATTTTGAGGGCCCATGGCAAACCGGCCCAGAATCCGAGGCTTGCCAGAAATGCCGCCGACAACCCGAGCTGTTCCTTTACGTAGAAGCTTTCGACGATACCGGTAAAACCGGAAATGCCCGCCGCCAGGTACACCATCAACGGCGGGAGGTAGCTCCATCGCATTTCCCTGGCAATACCGAGAAAATCATTCTTCAACCAGTTGAGGAATCGGGAGTAAGCCACCGTTGTTGACATCGATCGTCGACCCATGGGTCTCTGAACCTCTCATGCCGGAATTCGTATCAATAGCCGATATGCCTGCCGATCCATCACCCCGTTATATGCCGTCTTTGGCGGGCCAGACGAGGCAGTCGTGTAACAGGGTAAAATACGGGGGTGGACCGGGATTATTCTTAAATTTCGTTTGTACTCGGGAAATATAACCATGTGGGCCACCGAGTCATCGGCGGCCCACACGATATACTGTACGCGGACATGTCACGAGATATTCTATTTATCCCTGCTCCAGGGGTACGAAGAATTTCCCCTCGCCCCGCTGAACGAGCAGAAGCATACTGTCTTCATCGTCGGACGCCCGGATTTGTTTCTTTGCTCCGTCTACGGAATCCACCGGTTTCCGGTTCACTTCCAGGATAACATCGCCCTGACGGAGGCCGGCGTCGGCTGCCGGGCTATCCGGAGAAACACCCACAACCACCAGCCCCTTGTCTGTCTTGAGGCGCAGTTGCTGGGCCAGTTGCGGGGTCAGTTCCTGAAGCTGCAGCCCCCATTTCGCTTTTGCCGGTGCGGCCGATGCTTCCATTTCATTTTCTTCCGAGGGAAGCCGGCCGGTCTTGACTGTCAGCCTTTTTTCTTTTCCGTTGCGAACCACCGTGAGGGTGACCTTTTCATCGATCGGGGTTGCGGCAACCATCGCCGGCAGGTCATGGCTGTCCGTTACCGTTTTTTTGTCATAGGTCATGATCACGTCTCCCCGCCGGACTCCCGCCTTGTCGGCAGGGCTTCCGGATGTGACGTCCGCCACCAGTGCGCCACTGGCTTCCTCCAACTTCAACGCTTTGGCCAGATCCGGAGTAATGGTCTGGATGTTCACCCCAAGGTAGCTGCGGGTGACCTTGCCCGTGCTGACCATCTGGGGGATGAGCGGTTTGGCCGTGTTGACCGGAATGGCAAATCCGATGCCCTGGCCGTAAGGGATAATCGCCGTGTTGATACCGACAATTTCCCCGTTCATGTTGAACAGAGGTCCGCCGCTGTTGCCGGGATTGATCGAGGCATCGGTCTGGATAAAATCGTCATAGGGTCCCGCCCCGATGACGCGCCCTTTGGCACTGACGATCCCGGAGGTCACCGTATGGCTCAAACCGAAAGGATTGCCGATGGCGACCACCCAGTCGCCCACCTTCAGGTTTTCGGAATCGCCCATGGCCGCTGCCGGCAAAGGCTGGTCCGATTCAATCTTCAGAACCGCCAGGTCGGTTTTGGGATCGCGCCCGACAACCGTGGCCTTGTACTCTTTCTTGTTGGCCAACGTCACGGTCACATCCTTGGCACCCTCCACCACATGATTGTTGGTCAGGATGGTTCCGTTCGCATCGATAATAACACCGGACCCGGCTCCCTGGGACCTGCGGTTCTCCGGCTGCTGCGGCCTATTGTTGAAATACCGTTCAAAAAACTCGCCAAAGGGGCCTTCCGGCATCTGGGGATGGTTGAACCCCGCCTTTTCGACTTTGGTCACCTTCACATTGACCGCCGTCGGACTCAGCTTTGCAGAGAGCTCGGCGAAGGATCCCGGCATGACCGGTGATGTCAGCGCCGATGCCTGGACATCCGGTGCGTATTCTTCCGCCATGGAAGTACCGGTCATATTGAGCCCGGTGGCGACCATCAACCCGATGATCAGAAATAGCACGGCGACCATGCTCATTTCCGTGACCCCGTAACGCCTTGATTTCACGCTTGTCCTGGTTTGAACATTCATTTCAAATCCTCCTTTGTTTTTCCTGACACATGGACGTGCCCTTCATTGAGATGGCTTTCATCCCATGGGGGCAAGCTTGTTGTTCTGCTGCAGGAAAAGAATAATCAGGAGAGATTAATGGGGGATTAATCGAACATTAAAATATGTTAATGAAGTGGAAGATCCTCTTGTATCGGAAGCTCTTCTGTTGAGCGGAGGATCATGTTGCTACGATGGTAACTCTTGGAAGGAACCATGCCGATGAAAGTCATTCCGGCGGACACCGTGGGTCGGCAGGCTCACCACCCTGAGTCCCGCCAAGGCGGGATCGGAGGGGACTCCAGCCCGACACTGTATGCCGGATTTTACCTGCCTCGCGCAGGCCAGTCCGGCATGACGACGAAATGAGTCGGAGTATAGATCGGAAAAGTAGAGGGGTAGTATCAAGATTGTCTGAAAAGTGTTAGATGGCTTGATTAATCATCGATCCAAACAATGACTTTGCGCTCCAGGTCAATATAGTGTTTGTAGTCCGCCAGAAAACTCATGCCCAGGAGTCCATTGTAATCGGTGGGGGCACCGGTCTGTTTTATGACGACGACCTTGGCATCCTTTTGTGTTTTCGGTCCCACGCGCAAATACTCTACTTTGAGGCCTTTCGCATCGACCACCCCGCCACCGGCCACCAGCGCCTTTAACGGGATAAATTTATCGAGCTGATACGTCTCTGTCGCCGGCTCGTAGACGGCGGTGTACTCGGCGCCGGTGTCCACCAGCAGCTTCATGTTTATCTGGCGCCCCTTGTAGCCAAACGTTACCGGAACAATAACGCCATTTCCCAGCCTGGTTACCTTCGTTTCACGCTGATCGGCATCACCCTCCTGCCCGCTACCATCTTCGACGGCAGACGGCGCAGAGACAATTTCCTTCCAGGAGCTTGATGCGTCGACCCCTTCGGGAGGAGGCTCGTTGGAGTAATTTTTAACGCCGTTTTCGTCCGTCCAGCTGTACATCTCGGCAAAAGGGGCACTCGAAAACAGGATCATTATCGCGGTCACGCATATGCAGACGATCCATCTCATGGGACCTCCTCACGGTTCGGATTTCCGGGATGATCATTCGGCGATGTAAGGGGCTCACAGACAACGCCACAGCCTATAACACATTTGCAACCGCCGGCAACCATTCGTGTTGGATTTCTGACTCTCACCCGTTGAGCGGATCACCTGGATCGGCGACAAGTGGTAATCGGATATGAAACGTACTTCCCTCTCCGGGTCGGCTGTCGACGTCGATACGGCCACCGTGGGCCTGTGCGATCGAAGAGGCAATGCTGAGCCCAAGACCGGCGCCCTTTTCCTTTCCGGCGGCAGCCTTGTCGGTTCGATAAAACGGATTGAAAATCCGCTCCTGCTCTTCGGTTGACAGACCGATCCCGGTGTCCAAAATGTCAATCACGGCCCATGTGTCATCCTGAAAGAGGGAGACTGTCACCTTGCCATGATCCGGGGTATATTTGATCGCATTGTCGACAATGTTTAACATCAAGCGGTGAAGCCACTCCGGGTCCCCTTCGACAGTACATGCTTCCATTCTTCCAAGATCCAGCACCACACCTTGCTTTCGGGCCAGGATTGCGGCGCGTTCGTAGACCTCCATAACGACCTGGGCAAGATCCATCCGGCGATGCGCCATCCGGAACATGCCGGCATCGCTGCGCGACAGCAACAGAAGCCCTTCCACCAGATCGGAAATCCGATCGATCTCTTCAAGGGCGCTTGTTAAAACATCTGTATACTCTGCCGGAGTGCGTTCGGCACGAAGGGCCACTTCCAGTTCACCCTTCAGAATGGTCAGGGGCGTCTGCAGTTCGTGGGATGCAGCGGCACTGAATTGCCGGATTTGTTGAAACGCGATATCGAGCCGCTCCAGCATTGCATTCAGGGTGACCGCCAGTCTGTCCAATTCATCGCCGCTTCCGGGCTCATCCAGCCGCCCGGACAGATCCTCTCCGCTGATTCGGCGCGCGGTCGTCGCCATTTGATCCACCGGCCGGAGTGCCCGCCGTGCCAGCAGCATCCCCCCGCCACCGGCCAGGATCAGCGCCAGGGGCAACATGGCCGCCAGAGAGTACAAAAACTGCCGTTTTGTACGGACAACACTTTCCAGCGACATGCCGACCCGAACCAGGTTGATCACCCGGCCGGAGTCGACCACCGGCATGGTCACAACCCGCACCGGGTCTTTGCTCGTGTTGGTGAAGGTTTCGAACGTGGGAAGCCCCTGGGCCGCTCTCTGGGCCGCCTCGCGGCTGAGCGGCAACGGCTCTGAAGTGTTCGGTTTTTGTTGCGGATCCGGACGCCCCCGGGGATCGCGCATATCGAAATACCGGTCCATGGGGGAAAAGCCGAAAAAGCGTCGGAATGCCGCATCGACATCGGGCGGCAGGAAGGGGGTGGATCGGTCGCGGGCTTGACTGGCGAGCGCCTGGGCCACACCATCCAGTGCGTTGTCCACCTCACGGGACAGGCCGTAGCTCAGCAGGCCATAGGTGGCAATTCCCAGAAGAACAAAGGTGAGTGTCAGCACCGCCGTGTACCAGAGTGTCAGTCGTGTCCCGATGGAGCGAAAACCCATGGATCAGTCCACTTTCATGACATACCCGACCCCGCGAACGGTGTGTATCAGTTTAGAGTCACGGTCGGTGTCTATTTTCTTCCGGAGATAGTTGACGTAGACATCGATCACGTTTGTTTCCGTGTCGAAATTGTAATCCCACACGTGCTCGGCGATCATGGTCCGGGTCAACACCCTGTCCTGATTCCGCATAAAGTAATCGAGCAATGCGAACTCTTTCGGCGTGAGATCGATCTTTTGCTCACCGCGGTAAACGACCCGCTGTGCCGGGTCGAGCCTCAGGTCGGCGATCTGAAGATAAGGGGGCTGCGCATCCGCCTGCCGACGAAGAAGGGCCCTTACCCGGGCCAGCAGCTCCTGAAATGCAAACGGTTTGGAAAGATAATCGTCCGCACCGGTATCCAGGCCTAATACCCGATCTTCGATGGAGGCCCGAACGGTAAGCAACAGAACGGGGGTGGAAGTCTTCTGATCTCGCATCTGCTTAAGGATACTCAGCCCGTCCATCTTCGGAAGATTCAGATCGAGTATCACCAGGTCATGGATCCGGTCCAGGGCCATGGACAAACCGGTTTCACCGTCGGAAGCGAGGTCGACGGCGTACCCCTCTTCTTCCAGCCCCTTTTTTATGAAGCTGGCAACTTTTTTTTCATCTTCGACAACCAGGAGTCTCATCGGCAAGCTGCGGTACAACGGAAAAGATCGGTTACTTCGGGTGGTTGATGATGATTTCCCCGAGCTTTTCAGGCCTGATATAGACGTTCCCCAACTCATTGGTAAGAATCAAAGGCCCGCTGAAAGTATTGTAAATATTTTCATTTTCTACGGTCACGAGATATGTCCCGCCTGAGATGAGTTCGATTTGAAAGAGCCCCTCGGACTTAAGTGTGATGCGGGATATCTTTTCAATTTTCACATCCACCGGGTTCCCCTGGTACTCGAACCTTAAAACGCCCTCCCGCTGTGGAGTGGGAGCCATTATATCTCCTTTGAACGTTGACCCATCGTTTGTTTTGATACTTCCTTGAAATTGGACATCCGCATAAGCGTTTCCGCTTACCAGAAGTAACAAGAGAAAGTATAGTGTGCGTTTAACATGGGTAGTCATTCAGCTATCCCTTCCTTGGATTCACACGTCTTTTCAAATGCCTAAAATTATAAATGCCTTAATTGCCTGAAATGAGAATGCGAATGTACATCTCATTATTAATTTTTTAAGACAATTCAGACACGTTATGCATTCCCGGCCACCACATCCTACTTAAGAACCTTCATAAACACCTTGACACCATCCGGATAATACCTTCTGAGCTCGGTCGCTTTTCCGTAAAAAGAAAGTGTCGCCCCGTTTTCAATCGTGTTGGATTTTCCGAACATTTCATTGGCATACAGCGTCACCGACACTTTATTGCCACAATCGATGGTGATAGAATACGCCTCGTCTTGATCTACCTCATTGTGGGTAAATCTTTTGATGGTGCCGCTGCCGGAGAAACTATTTCCCCGAATATGGTTTTCATTAAAATCGTCCATCTGCTCCGCCGACATGGTCACCGCCCGGCTTGCCGTGGTGCAGATATCGGATGCCGTGACCGGCACTGCGCTGAGACCAAGTGTCAACAACAGACATACGAAGAGCTTCGCATACATGATGACCTCTATTCTGGTTTAGTTTATGGTTTCGTTACAGAATACAATGACTTAGCGACTGTATCAAATTATGCGTGCATTGTCATGGCTGCAATCCTTCGAAAACGTGGCCGTCCGGAATGGCACCGGTTCATTAAAGAAAGAATTCAATGAACGCCAACAGACCGACAAGCAGGAGCAGTCCCGCCATTATTTCAGATATCGGCCAAGGCGCCGTGTAGACGTAAGCGGGGCTTTGGATGCGCTTTAGGCTAACGCGATGCTGGATCAGCGCCGCCAGCAGGCCGAACGTGCCCAGACCGATAAACGCTCCTCCAAAGAGGGAGACGGCCCGAATTGGATCGATGACCAGATCCGGGTGAACCGTCTCGAGGTATTCAAACGCTTTTGAAATCCCGAAACCGAACCCGATCAACGACAAGGACGTCCGGATCCAGGCCATGAGGGTCCGGTCGTCCGCTTCACGGCTACGCTCACGGGCTAGATCCGTCGACTGGTGCACACCGGTTTCCAGCTTCTGTTTTTTATCCGATTCCTGTTGTCTGGGGGTCATGTATGACGCTCCGTTTTATCGACGCGCATGCGTGAGGGGTCAAACCTTGATTATTGACTTACATACCCCCCTCGCACCGTCGTTATTACATTAAACAACCAACCACTTTTCCGATATCAGGGAGGACCGACGCCATCATAAATCAATAATCAAGGTTTGACCCCTTTTTCTTTTTGCCGCAGAAAGATTACCCGATACGTCTGCTCGGCGGCCGGCTGGTGATAGTGGCCGGCGAAGGCATCCTGCTCCTTGTGATAGGTCAAGCTGTAGGTGGCGTCGGGGTACCCCACATCTCTGAGTTCCACGTATACGCGTGTGTAATCTTCTTCCTGAGCCGCGTATGCCAGGGACACGTTGATGGGACGCGGATTATAATAGGATGCCTGCAGTTTCCCTGCAGGGTCGACGCTGTTGATTTCCAGTATATAGCCGCCGTCGGGCCTGCGCCAGCGTCCGACGAGTTTCTGAAACCGGGCCCGCACGGAATTTGACGGGGTCGAGCGCACTGCATCATCTCCTGGCGCGACACCCGGTGTTTCGTTGGAAGTGGAAGTTCGATTGTCGGATACAAGCAGGGGTCCACCGACGGCAACCGCAACGATGACGGCAATGATCACGGCTATTGGGAACCACAGACTCTTGAGCCGGGACGATATGAGATGCACATTTGGTTGTTTAGGGTTCTTAGAAACCATGTTCGGTACCTGAAGTCAGCGCCATGCCGATGGCAGACAAAAAGATCCGGTTCGAAGCGCGTGTTGCCAGTGCCACGCTGCCTCTGGGGTTTGACACCACGGGGGGGTGTCGTCCAATTTAGAAACAGTGGCATCCCGTGAAGGCAATGCCGAAAAGAACATCGCCGGATTGAGGGTTCTGCGTCCGTGAATCGTTTACCGGATCGCAGTTATCCACGTTTTCAACTGCTTCACCGTTGCCTCAGTCGTCCTCAACGGCCGAACTGTCATCGGCGTCCTCAACGGGCGAACTGTCATCGGCGTCCTCAACGGCCGAACTGTCATCGGCGTCCTCAACGGCCGGGCTGTCGTCGGCGTCCTCAACGGCCGAACTGTCATCGGCGTCCTCAACCGCTTCAGAGTCACCGGCCTCCTCGACCGAAGAGGAGTCGGCGGCAATGGCGTAGGAGCGGAATTCGACATTTTTTTCTACTTTCCGAATGTGGGTGTGGGTGGGTTTAATGATCAGAGCAGCACCTATAACCGAACGGTGTTCCATTTGGACGGCCCCGTTACTCGTCCCGGGCAACGCCGATAAGAACACCACCACGCATACATAAATAGAAAAAGTTACGGATTTTTTCATGCCGTCCCTCGCCGTTTAAGGTAAACATGACCGGAATTTTTTGCGAGATCAATTAAAATATCGGGGTCATGGTTATTTGAGCAACTGCATCTGGATATTGGGTTTTTCAATAGGGCCTTTGATGTCGACGTGAATCTCGGTGAGGTTGTCGACCGGTTTGCCGAACAACGGGATGGCTTTCAGGATCCCGCCAATCAGGCCAAGGGTGCCCAGATTCATACCGAGGTTCAAGCGGTCGTTGACCATATCGATCCGTCCCTGTCCATCCACATTCAAGGCATCCCCTCTTAACGCCAGGCTTTTGACATCCATAATGCCCTTTGAAAACGCGGTCTGGGTCGTAATGCGTTTGTAGTCCATTCCCTTCTTGTCGAAATCGCGAAACAGGGCTCCGGACAGAATGCCCTGGACGCTGGTCAGGGACAGGATGGATGCCATCAGCTTCCCGGAGGGACCGATCTTGCTGAAACTCCCCGGCCCCATCTGGGCATCCAGGTTGCCCTCCAGGCTCGCCAAGAGCTCTTTCCGGGTTCCGGTACGGCCGCTCAGTTGGCCTTTCAGGAAAACAGGACCGGTGACGGACGACTCCGGCAGGCCGATAACATCCGCCAACTGCTCCACGGGGATGGCCGAGACGTCCGGGGTCACGGAAAAGGGAATCTGATCTGGCCTGCGCACATCCGCCGACCCGACCAGAGCCACACGCCCCTGGCCGGATCCGAATTTCAGATCAAAGGTTTTTACCACACCGCGATCGTAGACCGCTTCGAGGGTCAGATTTTGAAACGCCAGGCCCCTGTATTTCCCCTTTTCGGCGGTCACTGTCACCTGGGCAACGGTTTTCTTGGCGATGGGCGGTAGATCGGCTTTTTTCTCGGCGGGTTTGCCTGTTTTCCCGGAAGTTTCGGACGGCTCTGCCGCAGTTGCCGTGGGTACCAGACGATCCAGGTTCAGGTTTGGGGATGTAACGGCCAATTGGATATCGGGTGCTGCCGGATTCACGATTTTACCGGTGATCGACAGGGGCTGATCGTTCAGTTTTCCTGTCAGGCGTTTGACAGTGGCCGTGTTGCCGGCCATGAGCAGATCGGCATCGGCCTCCTGTATCGTGGTATCGCCCGCTTTCAGGTTCATCTGCCGTGCCGTCAGCGTGCCGCTGAGCCGGGATTTGGTTGGATCGCCATAGGGAATGGTTACATCCAGGTCCATGGTGACCTTCCCGGAAAGGTCGGTCTTTTTCAGTGCCGGGATCAATTCCCGCATGTTCCCCAGATCCAGGTTCTGGGTGTAGGCCTTGGCATCGATGACCGGATCGGGTGCACCCAGCCTGCTGAATGTTCCCGAGAGCCTCACCGGTTCGCGATTCACCCTGGCGGAAATATCCTTCACCGAGATGGTGGTGAACTGCTTCCGGCTGATGAACACGTTCCCCCGGAGGTCCTCCATCACCACCGAGGCGGGATAGGTTTCGGCCCGGACACCACCGAGACTTAGATTTCCGGTGACCCGCCACTTTTTTGGATTGCCCAGGTCCAGGTTCACCGTGAGATCCAGATCGGCGGATCCGCTGAGAATCTTCAGGCCGTAGTTCTTCAATAGTTTTTCCACAGATGCCTGCCGGGTGGCTGCGATATCCATCGGCCCTTTTGCCACGACCGTGAGCTTTGGTTTTTCAACGACGTCGGTGACGCTGATGTTCATCTCGGGTAGAGAGACCGGGCCGATGCGCCCTTTGGCGTTGGTAACCGTCAGGGTGGAATTGCGAAGACCGATGATCCCGGTGAGACCTTCGATTTGAGGTATTGTCTTCGATGGCTGTAACGACAGCCCGGACACCTTTGCCGCCAGCTCGATTCGAGGCAGAAAGGCCTTAAACGTGTCGGGCGGGTCGGATAGATCAACATCCCGAAAAACGGCGCGATCGATCACCACCGATCCACCACCTTCCAACACCTGCCGGACCATGGCGGCATTGTCTCCCAACCGTTTCCAGGGCATCGCCTGAATCAGCGCCGACAACGGAAACGCGGTGCCAAACTCGGCCGTCTGGAGTACCGGTTGCTTGCCGCCGAGATCTCGAATACTGCCCTTGCCCGTCAACTCGATCTTCGGACCGATCCGCAACCGGCTACCGGTAAACACCGCAGTGCCGTCTTTAAGGGCAATGCCCGTGGTGATGTCCTCGAAAACGGGAAGGTCCGACGTCGGCTGCACGGAAACGCCGGCAGCTGTCGCAATCGCATCGATCTTTGACAGCCACTCCCCGGCAGATGCCGGGGGCTTGGCCAGGTCGATGTCTGCAATTACTGCCTGTTGGATCGTGATTTTTCCGCCCCGCTCCATGGCCTTTCGAAAGCTGTCGGCGCCGGGCCCCATCTGTTCCCAGGGAATCAGGGGAACGACTTCCGGAAGGGACGCCAGATCCCCGGATATGCGGGTATCCCTGAGCACCGGGTTACGGTACCATGGCTCCAACACACCGGAAGCACTGGCGGAGTTTGCACCGCGTTGGATGGTCAGTTTTTCCATTGACAATTTCTTTGGGTCGACGGCTACGCTGAATGTGATGGCGGTGTCTGCACCGGTAATCGGTTCTGTCCAGCGCGTTGGATCCGTGTAGGAGAATTGGGCAAGATCGATGCGCCCGCCCATCTGGTGTCGATCGGTCAGGTTGCCATCATAGGTCGCGGTCATGGATATAGCCCCTGCCAAGCCCCTTGCCACCGGGTGGTTCGGAAAGTAGGCGTTGAGGGCTTCGACATGAAGCGAGGTGACGTCGGTTTTGCATTGGAGCTCCGGGTTTTGAACGGTAAACGAGTCGCTCAGCCCCGTGAAACTGCCGCTGGCGGTCAGCTGACCAAGACCTCTGGGATTGCTGTCCTGGAACGATGTGCGGAAATCTACTTTACCCCCGGGGACCAGGTTGTCCGCGGTGAACATCACATCTCTGAAAACGCGTTTCACTTCCTGCTCCGGAAGTGTCATCGCATCGACCAACTCAACCCGGTCGAGGGTTATGGAAACAGATCTTATTTCCAGCTCTAGCTCCGGAGATGAATCCGACGGCGACGGCGTGGGTACCTGGCCCGGCTGTCCGGATTTAGCTACAGAAGATGCCCTGCGGTTGCCGGGGGCAAGCATCACACTGGCTTTCGGGCCTTCGAGGATGAGATCCGTCAGGACGAATTTTCTCGACAGCAGGGGTTGAATCGATGCCTTGACGTAGACGCGGGAGAGGGTCGCGCTTCCCGGAAAGGCATGGGCATTTGAAATAGCCAGGCCGTCCGCCTCCAACCAGACGCCGTTTGATATTCCCCAGGTCATCCGCCCCAGGCGAATGTCGCCGCCGACCGCCCTTTGAATCTCGGAGACGATGGCGTCATGGTATCGATTGGGGTCGATCAGTATGGGCAGGGCGACGGCAAGGGTAATCGCGATAACCAAAAGGATGCCGGCGATGATACCGACGATTTTCCAGCTACGTGTTTTCATAAGATTTTCCAGCTAGGTCTTCTCATAATAGAAAAAGATAATATGGTTATATAGAAAGCCCAAGTGATAAAAATAATTGATTCAGCTGTGACCTTATCTGTCACAGGTCTACGGTATAATGGTCTCAAAAACACAGAGGAGGCCTACTATGACAGCATTTTAT
>Ga0209786_1000397_pt1 | contig 16040 bp, 9 predicted proteins | sample WorMetilvaeELBA2_FD_187405 | JGI IMG/M metagenome (GOLD analysis project Ga0209786, IMG submission 187405) | Marine gutless worms symbiont microbial communities from Max Planck institute for Marine Microbiology, Germany - Olavius ilvae ELBA.2... ...
ATATCTCTGGCTACCCAAAAAATTTACAGTGACCGCCCGAGTTATAGAGTTGGGCAGGCGAGCGAGCTTCACCCTTCGGGCTCGCTCACCTGCCCAGCATCTATCTCTCGTAATGGTACCAGTTTCACACGAGGTAAACCACGAAATACACCAAATACACGAAAGCCATAAAAAGGTTCATTTTTCCTTAATCACTATATCCTCTCCCGCGCGGAAAGTGGGTTTCGGTCATTGGATATTGGGATTTGAGATTTATTTGTAATTTGGTGCTTGTAATTTGTAATTATCCTGATGTACAAATTCAGTTTATTGTTCGATTTAACTCGCCGCTTTTCTGACCAGCGGCTGGGCTGTCACCTTCATCTCCCAAAGCCACCGTGAGAACAGCGAGGAAACAATGAAAAGTATCTGGATCAAAAACCCCCTGTCCATATTGTCCCCCGAGGGCGTGGAAGCCGGCGGCGGGTTGGTGGTACAGGGCGCGCAGATCGTGGAAATGGTGCCCGGTGGTCGAAAACCGTCCATCCACTGTGAGCGGATTTTTGACGCGAGCGAGCAGGTCGTGCTCCCCGGCCTGATCAATGTCCATCATCACTTTTACCAGACCCTCACCCGGGCCCTGCCCGCGGCCCTCGACAAGGAGCTCTTTCCCTGGCTGGAGACACTTTATCCCATCTGGGCCGGGCTCACACCGGAGCATATTGCGGTTTCCACCCGGCTGGCCCTGGCCGAATTGCTCCTGTCCGGCTGCACCACGGCTTCGGACCACCACTATGTTTTTCCCCGGGGCCTGGAGCAGGCCATCGATATTCAGATCACCGAGGCCCGCAAGCTGGGCATCCGCCTGGCACCGACCCGGGGTTCCATGAGTTTGAGCCGGGAAGACGGGGGATTGCCCCCCGAAAACGTCGTGCAGGATGCCGCCACCATCTTGGCCGACAGTGAAAGACTCATCAGCCGATATCACGAAAATGATCCGGGCGCCATGGTACAGCTCACTCTGGCGCCGTGCTCTCCCTTTTCGGTCACCCGGGAATTGATGATCGAGACCGCCCGTCTGGCCCGCCGCCATGGCGTGCGCCTCCACACCCATTTGGCCGAAACCCAGGACGAGACCCGCTATTGCCGGGATTTATTCGGAGTTCGTCCTGTGGATTATCTGGAACAGGTGGAGTGGATGGCAGACGACGTGTGGCTGGCCCACGGCATCCATTTCGATGCGCAAGAGATCCGGCGACTGGGAACCGCCGGGGTGGGTGTGTGCCATTGCCCCAGTTCCAACATGGTGCTGGCCTCGGGCATCTGTCCCACCTTAGAACTCGAATCCGCCGGTTCACCAGTGGGGCTTGGGGTGGATGGTTCGGCCTCAAACGATGGCTCCAACCTCATGCAGGAAGCGCGCCAGGCCCTCCTATTGCAGCGACTGAAATACGGTTCATCCAAGGTCAGCCACCGCGACGTCCTGGGCTGGGCCACCAGGGGGTCGGCCCGCTGCCTGGGCCGGGGTGACCTGGGTGAACTTTCGGCGGGCAAGCAGGCCGATTTGGCCATGTTCAAGCTGGATGAGCTGCGTTTTTCCGGCGCGGGCGACCCTTTGGCCGCCCTGGTATTGTGTGGTGCGCATCGAGCAGAGCATGTGATGGTGGCCGGCAAATGGGTGGTTAAGTCGGGGGAGATTCCCGGATTGGATCTGCCCGGTTTGATGGCAGCGCATCGCCGGCTGGCCGGTGACTTGCTGAAATAGGGCATGGATTCAATTTAGGGATTTAGGAATTTAGGAATTGAAGGAATATTCCTGATTCCCATCAGCGCGCTGTTATTGGGGGTTGGCAAAGCTCAACACAGGCCCGTTTCAGAGGCCAAAAAAACGTAATTATCTGCTCAATTTCAGCTACTTCCGGGGCCCGACCCCGGGGGTGCCTAAATAATTAGACATCGAAACCGCACTTTCCAAACATCGGCTTCCGGCCTGATTTGAAAATCCCTTGCAAAACTTGGTGTTGACAACAACCCGTGCCTTTGGTTATCAGGATGATAGTGGCATTTGTCTAGTTGACGGCTCAATTTATCGGGGCCATCTTAAACCGGAACCAATTCAAGATACGAGGGGGAAACCATGAAACGACTATTCAATATTTGGGTGATTTTAAGTTTATTTTTGGCTGGAATTCTTTTGGTCGGCGGTGCACAGGGAAAAACGACCGGAGAAAAAAAAGCAGCGTCCGATTACAAAATAGTGCTTATTCTTCCCGGACCGATTAATGATCAGAGTTGGAACGCGACCAATTACGCGGGTCTGGTCGCGTGCAATAGCGAACTCGGCACCAAGATGGAATATATTGAGAATGTCCAATCCGGGGATTTCGAATCCACCTTCCGCAACTATGCCGAAAGAGGCTATGACCTGATCATGGCGGCCGGCACCCAATTTGATGAAGCTGCGAATAAGGTTTCGCCATCCTACCCGAATTCAACTTTCTGTGTTGTAAACGGAATGATTGCAAAGACCGCTAATTCTACACCAATTTTCCCAAAAGAATATGAGGCGAGCTTCCTGGCCGGAATAATTGCGGCGCATATCACAGAGACCGGTAAAATTGCGACTGTTGGTGGATTTCCCAACAAAGCCATGGTTGACCTTCTCGATGTCTACGAAGCAACCGCAAAAAAGTATGCCCGGGAAAAACGGGGAAAAGAGGTTGAGGCGGTTCGCGCCTATGCCAATTCCTGGAGTGACGTTGCGTTGGGTAAACAAATGGCGGAAACGATGATCGACAATGGTGCCGATGTCCTGTTTTTCTATGCCAATCAGGTCGGTTTAGGCGCAATTCAGGCGGCAAAAGAGAAAAAGGCCAAATTTGTGGGTTTTTCCGCGAACCAGAACGACATTGCCCCGGATACCGTTTTGGCGAGTATTAGTTTTGATTTTGCGACGTTCTATAAATGGGCGGTGAGCAATTACCTTGCGGGAACACTCAAGGGAGGAATCGTCAACAAAGCCGGACTGAAGGAAGGAATTTTTATCCCCTTTTACGGGCCGAAGATTGGCAGTGACGTGAGGCAGGCGGTTGAAAGTGGCAGAAAGGCAGCCATTGCCGGCGAAATTGATTTTAAGACGATGTTCACGGGTAAATTTTAATCCGAATCATTGATATGACACGTTTTCATTTCACCGGCGGTTTCCCGCCGGTGAAATTGTTTCTGGCAACAGCTTAAAATCAGCCCTTTCACCACAGTGCTAAAAGATAAACAGATCGGATGTCCTTGAATAGTCCGTAGCACCGGTTTTAGTTATGATAACTCCTTTTGTCGAGCTGAAAGGCATTACAAAGTACTTTTCCAGAGTAATTGCGAATAAAGATATCTCCCTGTCCGTCAGCAAGGGAGAAGTGCTGGCGCTTCTGGGCGAAAACGGTGCCGGAAAAAGTACAATCATGAAGGTTCTCTACGGCCTCTATCATGCTGAAGAAGGCAATATCTTCATCAATGGAGAAAAAGCGATTATCTCATCTCCGAAAGATGCGATGAAATTAGGCATTGGGATGATTCAGCAGCATTTTTCCCTTGTCCCGCGGCACACCGTTACCGAAAACATCATTTTGGGAAACGAGTCCGGCGTTTTGGACTATGCTGTTTTGAGTAAACGGATCAAGGCTCTGGCTGAAGCCAACGGATTCGAAATCGACCCGCATAGCTATATAATGGATCTCTCTGTCGGACTTCAGCAGAAGGCTGAGATTCTAAAGGCCCTGTATCATGAGGCGCAGCTGCTGATAATGGATGAGCCCACTGCCGTGCTCACTCCTCAGGAAGCGGATAACCTCATGGCCTTTATCCGGGATTTTGCTGACCGCGGAAATTCGGTCGTTTTTATTTCCCATAAAATGAAGGAAGTGATGAATGTTGCCGACCGTGTCATTGTCATGCGCAATGGAAAAATACTGGGCAACCTTCGCAAAGAAGAAACTTCCGAAAAAGAACTCTCGGCACTCATGATGGGAAAAGATCTGCCGTTTCTTGAAAACAAAAGGAGATTTGCTTTAGAGACCGGCTTCGAGTTTAAAGCGCTGACCGTGCTCGGACCTCAAGGAAATGTTGCCCTTGAAAATGTCACATTCTCCATTGGAAAGGGGGAAATTTTCGGTATTGCCGGTGTAAGCGGAAATGGCCAACAGGAGCTGGGTGACGGCCTTAGTGGTCTTTTGCCGATACAAAGCGGTGATATTTTGCTGGATGGAATAAGCATTAAGGATCTGTCCGTCAAAGAGCGAATCGATGCAGGAATCGGCTATGTGCACGCAGACCGGCTCACAGCCGGACTCGTTCTCGAGATGTCGTTGGCGGAGAACATGTTTCTGAAAAACAGTTACGATCCGGCATGGGCTCAGCATATATTTATCAATCGCAAAAAGCTGAATGAATACACCGACACGGCCATAAAAAATTACTCGATAAAAGCATCCGGGAATGATGAACTCGTAAAAGGGCTTTCGGGTGGAAATCAACAAAAGGTTGTTGTTGCGCGCGAGGTCGCTATCGGACGGAAGGCGATCATTTTCGATCAACCGACGCGAGGCCTTGATTTGGGCGCTATTGATTACGTTCATAAAACCATCCTTGCCGAAAGGGATAAAGGGAAATGTCTTTTGTTGATCTCAACCGAATTGTCCGAGATTTTTGCACTCTCTGACAGAATTGGTGTTCTATACAGCGGCAGGCTGCTGAGAATTATCGACCGGCAGGATGCGGATATTGAAACGATCGGCATGCTGATGGCAGGATACGAGCCGCAGGAGGGTGACATCCGTGAGTCCTAAAATGAGAGATCTGATTATTTCAACTTTTTTGTCAATCTTTCTGGGACTGGCTGTCAGCGGAATCTTGATGCTGTTTCTCGGCGCAGATCCGCTGGCGGCATATGGACGCCTTTTACAGTTCCTGGTGAGGGATAAATACACCTTTGCAGATATTTTTGTAAAAGCGACCCCGCTTGTTTTCACCGCACTTGCTTTTGCATTTACCTTCAAAGCAAATCTTTATAACATCGGTGCCCAGGGGCAGTTTTACCTGGGATCGGTAGCCGCTGTTTTTATCTCACTTCTGATGGGAGGAATCGTTCCGGGGCCGTTTGCACTCCTGCTTGCGCTTGCCGCTGCGATGGTTTCCGGCGGCCTGTGGGGAATGATTGTCGGTTACGTCAAGGCTAGATTTCGGGCCAATGATTTTCTAGTCAGCATGATGTCGGTTTATATTGCATTGGCGTTGATGAATTATTTGCTGCGCACGGTATTGATTGAAACCAAACGGGAATACCCGCAGACGGATCCTATTTTAAATGATCTTTATATTCCGATCATTATAAACGGTACGCGTCTTCACGCCGGGTTTCTGCTTGCCGTGGCGGCTGCCGTTCTGTGCTGGATCTTTCTCTACAAAACGACGATCGGATATCGAATACGCGTTGTCGGGATGAATCCGGCGGCCGCGAAAGCTGCCGGTATCGATGCCGGTAGGATTTTTGTCATTGCGTTTCTGATTAGCGGATCTCTTGCCGGAATGGCCGGTTTTACTGAAGTAAACGGCGTACAGCATATGCTTGTGCAAGGTTTCAATCCAACCATTGGCGCGGAAGGCATTGGAATCGCTATTCTCGCGAATGCCAATCCGATTGGCATTATTTTCGGGGCGGTTTTATTCGGAGCGTTGAAGGTCGGCGGTCAGATTCTTGGACAAACCTCCGGGATTCCATCGAGTATCATCGAAATCATGGAAGGCTTTGTGATGCTGTTTGTTCTCATTTCTTACTATTTTCGGCGGCGGATTGAAATTCGAAGAGAGATCAAAAAGCTCAAAAGCGAGCCGATATGATAATAAACCTTATATCCAGAGCAATTCTGATGAGCACCCCGTTGCTGATAGGAGCGACGGCTGAGGTTTTTGCCGAGCGAGCCGGGGTAATGATCATCGCCATTGAAGGCATCTTTCTGATTGGAGCCTGGGGCGGATTTGTGGGAGTCTACACCACCGGCAGCTACTTCATGGGCTTTTTACTTGCCGGTGGTCTTGGTGTTCTCATTGCAGTCCTATACGGTGTGCTTACCGTCAAGTTAAAGCAGCACCAGATCGTCACCGGAACGGCAATTAATATCTTCATTGCCGGAATGGTAACATTCTTTCACCGGGTACTCTTTGGCGTTCCTCTGCTTCCCCTGACCATCGAGCCGATTCGAACGATACCGATTCCGATCCTCTCCAAGCTGCCGGTCATCGGACCGATTCTATTCAATCAGAGTCTACTGACCTATGTTGCCTATATTGTCGCCCCTCTCGGGTTCTATATTCTTTTCAAGACTTCGGTCGGGCTCGTGGTGCGCTCGACCGGTGAAAACCCCGAATCGGTTGACGTTGCCGGAATCGATGTAGAACGGGTCAGGATGACTGTCATTCTCATTGCGGGCTTTATGGGCGGGATCGCCGGATCGTATTATTCCATCGTTTATCTGGGTATGTATACCAGCACTATTATCGGAGGTCGTGGCTGGATTGCCTTCGCCATCTGTTTTCTAGGTAATTGGAATCCCCTCGGCGCCATGGTTGGTGCGCTGATATTTGGAGTGGCGGAAGCGCTTGCAATATATATGCAGTCATCCGGCGGCGGAATTCTGCCCAATGAGCTGTTCATCGCCATGCCCTACATTCTGACGATCATCCTCACCATCAGTCGCAAGCGATTCAACGTGCCGACAAAGCTGGGTGTGCCCTACATCAAAGAGCATTAGTTTTTCCGGAAAATCCTGAAGGAATTTGAAATTAACCTGTATCAAAGGTTGAATACTGAATTTTTGGGGACATGAAAAAATACATTTTTTACGCGCTATTAATACAGAATGCATAAATTCATGACCGTCTCTGTATGCCCCGGATTCGTTTTTTACTTGTATGAGACTTTATTAAGAGCGAACCGCAGAATATTAAAAAATCCCCCCGGCCCCCTTTAGAAAATGGGGAGTCGCATGTGGTTTATTGACATCCCACGATATCGCATTACCATCTACGTGTGCGGTGGACAAAAAACTTATTCCGTGCTTCTGCTATCTCCGCTTGCTTTCACGATCAATTGCTTTCCGGGAAATATCTACAGTTCAGGATTCATTCATCGTACGACTACAATTTTGCAGGTAATATTTAACAACTATGAATAATAGCGTCGATCGATCAGTATTTCTGGCGGAATTTGAGAGAGGGGCTCGCATTATGAAACCTGTTCATCAATTGATAAAATGTCTATCTTTCACATTTGCGATTTTAATTATCATAATCGGCGGAATGACCCACGTCTATGGCCAGAATGGCGTCATGATGCAATATTTCCATTGGTATTATCCGGGCGGCGGCGTTCTCTGGAATGAGGTTGCCGATCGGGCAGAAGAATTGGCGGCAGCCGGGATAACGGCCCTGTGGTTGCCGCCCGCTTACAAGGGATCCTCGGAAAATGATGTGGGATACGGCGTCTATGATCTTTACGATCTCGGTGAGTTCAACCAGAAAGGAGCTGTGCGCACCAAGTACGGAACCAAAGCCGAATATTTAGATGCAATTGCCGCGGCTCACGCCGCGGGCCTTCAAATTTACGCTGATGTTGTCTTCAACCATAAAATGGGAGCCGATTCAAAAGAGCGGGTGAAATCCGTTCGCATCGCCCGCGATAATCGCAATCATGAATACGGCGGTGAGATCTGGATCGATGCCTGGACCGGATTCGATTTTTCCGTAAGGGGTGATAAATATTCAACCTTTAAATGGCGCTGGTACCATTTTGACGGCACCGACTGGGCGGATGACTTAAGAGAGCAGGGGGTCATCTACAAGTTCCGGGGCGTCGGCAAATCCTGGGATTGGGAAGTGGATACGGAAAATCACAACTACGACTACCTGATGGGAGCGGACCTGGATTTCAGTCATCCGGAAGTACGCAATGAATTGAAAAATTGGGGCCGCTGGATCGTTTCCCAAACCAATATTGACGGCTTCCGCATCGATGCAGTCAAACACATTCAGTATGATTTCTTCAAGGAATGGCTGGATGACATACGCTCTGCTACGGGAAAAGATCTCTTCGCGGTGGGCGAGTTTTGGAGCGGCAATATCGACAAGCTGCACAATTACATCAGTAAAACCGGAGGCAGAATGTCGCTGTTTGACGCGCCGCTGCACTATCGCTTTCACGCCGCGTCAAAGGCCGGCGGCAGCTATGACATGAGCAAACTGATGGACAATACCTTGATGAATGAACAACCGGCCCTCGCGATCACGCTGGTGGAAAACCACGACACCCAGCCCTGCCAGGCATTGGAATCCCCTGTCGAAGACTGGTTCAAATCATTGGCCTATGCCTTTATCCTATTGCGGGAAGAAGGCTATCCGAACCTGTTCTATGCGGACTACTTCGGGGCCCGCTACAACTCCTCGGACAACAAATGCGCGGAAGCCACCGGCGGTCAGGCAACAATCGAGATGGCCCCGCATCGAACCGTCATTGACAAACTCCTTACGGCACGCAAAAAATTTGCGCACGGGCCCCAAAAAAGTTATTTAAACCACTGGGATATTATCGGCTGGACCCGCCTAGGGATTACGGATAATCCCGCAACGATGGCCGTGATCATGAGCGACGGAGCCGGAGGTGCCAAATGGATGGATACTGCAAAGCCGAATACAACTTATACTGACATAACCGGCCATCGTACCGGTACCGTTACGACCAACAAAGATGGTTGGGGAAATTTTCCGGTGAATGGAGGTTCTGTTTCCGTATGGGTCGAGGAATCCGTTGCGGACCGTGAGACGGGTAAAGTCAATGTGGCATTTACTTGTCAAAATACTGAAACCGTATGGGGACAAAATGTTTACGTCGTCGGAAACATTGCCGAACTGGGCCGGTGGGATCCTGATAAAGCCCGAATTCTCGATCCAAAAAACTACCCGGATTGGGAAGGCACGATATCGGACTTGCCCGCCAATAAGCAAATTGAGTGGAAGTGTCTCAAAAAAGACGGCGCCGGCAATCCGACATGGCAGCCGGGCGAAAACAATCGATTCACAACGCCCCCCAGCGGGATGGTTAGTGCAATCGGATCATTTTAGTACCTGAATTTTGATTGCGGGATACCTCAATCACATGGCCTTCCAATTCGAGTTCATCATTTTAAAGACAAACCGTGCGGGAGGACGGATCTTTAACGGTAGACGCAATCCAAACTCCGTCAGGAAGCGCATTTGAGGATTTAGGGACATGGATTAAGGGACGGTCATGAAAAAATGCATTTCTTACGCGCTACGATTACAGCAGGCATCAACCCGGATTATGATATTCGCATTTCGAATTGGGTTAGACAAAAATAATTGTTTCTGCAACTCCCATCAGGAGCTTTCCGCATACTGCCGGGTCTCCCGGTGATTGCTGATTTGATCAGGCGCCCTTGTTTTCCCACCTATCAATAATATCGGCAACTTTTGTCCGCACTTGGTGGCGCGCATCGCGCCGATCAACCCCGCGTAAAAGCAGCCGATCATACCCTGTTTCGGCATGCCGCACATGAGCAACAACAGCAAGCCGGATAGCATCCTCGTCCAATGCCTTGGCCGCTGCGCTGCGACCTACCCTGCCGCTATACTTACGGCAGGCGTGCTCGGCGATAAGGATCTCCCGGTCCTCAGGACAATACCGATACATTTCTCGTACCCGCTGTGCAAAACGGCGAATGTATTCCTGATCCAGCTCGGCGCGCCGGAGTGCGGCTCGGGCACGGGCCGCCTGTCTTGCCTCACTGTCCGCAGCACATTCGGCTTCGGCCCGCTCCAGTGCCTCGTTTTCCACGAGCAATCCCTGCCGTTCATAGCGTTTTCGCGCCCGACTCCACTTCAGCACGACGGCCGAAAGCTTAGAATGCTTGCGCGAACGGCGAGTGAGCGCAGCGTCACCGGAAGATAAGAAAACAAGATGATCAAAATCGGCGCAGGTAAGGCACAGAGCGCCTTTGACGTCATTCAACGTTATCCAGGCCCGGCGCCCCAGATGCTGACCGCATTCATCGCATGTTGAGTCGCGACTGGAAATGAAGACTTTCAGTTCGTTTTCTTTTGCCATAGCTGATCTAATATCAAGATATTTCTTTAGATGTCAATTGGGTTGGCGTAAAATGGCATTAGGTCGGACCAAGGTAGAACGTTGACAATTACGTTGTGAGCCTAAAAACAAGGCCGATATTTGGCCTTAGATTGGCCTTTTTACCGTCGAAAAAATGCGTTTAAGGGAAAAGGCAAATTGGCCCAAATCCAGTGGTTGGCTTTTCCTTAAACCGCCCTTTTTGGCGTCAAAAATATCGCTTTAAGCCTCGAAAATGGGGTAATTTTTAGCATAGATCCTTAATTTTCAGGCGTTCACCGTGGTCCGAGCTAATACTAGTGCTCACATTTGACAAAAGGGCATCAAAATTCGGGTTTTTCGAGTTGCTTAAATAAATGTAATCAAATGACATCCAACTTAAGAAAGCGGTCTTTATTGTCTACCTTGATTTTTACGCGGGTGATTAAAAATTGTCGTTGATCACGCGACTTGCGGTACGCCCATAAAATCATAATATTGGTTCTACTATAAGGAGAAACTTATAATTTTATGGGCGTCCCCGAAGTCCCGTTGGTTCTACTATAAGGAGAAACTTATAATTTTATGGGCGTCCCCGAAGTCCCTAAAAACCCATTTATTGCATAAATAATGATGGAAATGTTCATCAATCCCTATAAATACAGGGAGAAACGTAAATCGGAATGGTATTGCTGGATCTCACCCTTGGTTGAATCCTATGTTTTTGTTGTAGGGTGGGCTGTGCCCACCTTCGACATTTTGATTCAGCGCTATTCGGTGGGCACAGCCCACCCTACAATAAGAAACTTTTGCAACGTTGGGGAAAACCTTCTATCTTTTCGCAGCGCAGCTTTGTTTTTACGCGCACAATCCCGCTGCTGACGGAACCGTATCGGTTTAAACCGAATCCCGCGCCTATTCTCATCAGCGAATCTGAGTGCATCGTTCGCATTAAATATATGGCCTCATTGTATTTTTGAGTATAAACGCCGTGGAGGTGTCTCATGCAACGCGCTAAGTTCGCATCCGGCGTTTGCAACATCAAAAACCAATTTAAACATCCGCCTAGGTCGAAGTCTTCTTGTCCTTTATTTGTTGTTCTTCAGCCTGAGCCGCCGCCGCCGCGGCACCGGCCTCGAGCAGTTTTTTATCAACCTGCCCGTTTTCCCCCGCGCCTGTTTCCGGCGGCAGGTAAACCGTCACGTTGCGGTGGGCAAACTCGATGCCTTGTTCTCTGAAAGATTCCTGCATCATCCGGAAGACCTCCCGCCGGATGACAAATTGCTCGCCGGGTATGGTTTTAAACTTAACCCGCATGATCATGGCCGAATCATCCAATTCCCTGACGCCCTGGGATTTTAGCTTATCCAGCATCACCGGGCCCATTTCTTCATCTTTCATAATTTTTTTATTGATCTTCTTGATGATTTTTCTGACTTTGTTGACGTCCGTGTCGTAGCGCACCCGAAAGTCGAGTTTGGAGATGATATAATCCCGGCTGTTGTTCGTCACGGTACCCATGCTGCCGAACGGAATCGTATGGACCGGCCCGCGCGGGTTGCGCAGCCTCAACGAGCGCAAGGATATATGTTCCACCGACCCCTTGGTTCCGCCCACCTCGATAAAGTCGCCGACCCGAAAGGCATCATCGATCAAAAAGAACACCCCGGCGATGATATCCTTTACCAGGGTCTGGGCGCCGAATCCGATCGCCAGGCCGATCACACCGGCGCCGGCAATCAGGGGACCGATATTCACCCCCAATGATGCCAGAATAATCAGGGTAACGATAACGAACATGACGGCCAGGACGAACTTGCGCAGCAGCACCAGCAGGGTTCCCATGCGCGACCCGCCGGCGCCGCCCTCCTCGGCTTCGCCTTCATCGTCCGGCATTTCTTCTTTGAGTTTTTGATCGATTCTGGCTTTGAACAATTGCCAGGAGATAAAACTGAGCAGCAATATCAATACAATACTCAGGGCACTGCGCGTGAACATGCGGCCAATTTGAATATCGATGCCCCACAGGCGCAATGAGACGAAAATAAGAAAGGCAATCAAAAAAATTCGAAAAAATCGCCGAATCAGCGGCACATAATGGGTCAAATCCATTTTGCCGCCGGCTTCGGCCTGTTCATTTGTTTTCGCCGGCTCGTCACCGCTCAGGTCAATTGTTTCACGGGCTTCGCCCGAAGCAATTTTCAGCAAGCGCTGAACCCACTGATCGACACCTATCAAAATGGGAATTAGAAATATACTGAGAATCAGGTTTAAAAACGTTACATTTTCCCGGTTGAGGGCCTTGGCCGTCCAAATTCCGCCGGCCACCAGTACGTAAACGACGGCAAAATAATGCCAGTTGCGGGCAAAGGCGGTGCGCAGCGTACTGCCGCAGGCCGCCAGATCCTCGCTGCAAATTGCCTGGGCCACCCGTTGACGGCTTTGCCAGATCATGATCACCAGCGCCAGGATGACGACGATACCCGATGAACTGTGCATCAACAGAGATAGTTGGGGGTCCAAACCGAAATAGCCGAGGATTCCGCCGGTAGCGGCGAAGAACACGGCAATAAATATAATTCCCAGAATCCAGTTGTACAGAAATGTCGCATCCCGGTCTTCCATCGGAAATAAACGCAGGGAGGCGGCATGGGGGGAAAAAAGGACCCTGGCTCCCAAAGCGAGCACAATGACGAAGTAACTTGCGAGCAGGTAGATGGACACGAACAGGTAACCTGCGGTCCCTTCCCGGAAGAATAAGGTAAAAATGACAATTGTGGCCAGCATGTAAATGCCAATCCCCAGCGCTTCCAGAAGCAAACGCGACAAAACCTGCCCCAAAAATTGCAATTTGCCCAATCTTACGGTATTGAGGATATTTTCCTGAATTTCGGTTGTGGTTCGGCGAAACAGCCAGCGGGCAGCCAATCCACCGGCATAGATGACAACCAGGCCGAGCAAGGTCAGAAGAAGTTGAACGCCGCCTTTCCCATCGGTCAGCCGGTTGACGGCATCGCGCCACAGTCCGGTATCTTTTTGTTTGGCGGCAAAAAAGTCGCCGGCGTGTTTGAAGCCTGCCGCGACCGCCCGGGTAGCCCCCCAAAAATTACTGCTGACAATATCCCAGATCGCGATGGCTGAGATCGTGCCCCCGGATTTGCGAAGTAGCTCGGCAACCTGCGGCCTGGCACCTTTTATTCTTTCAAAATCCGGCTTGAACTGCAAAAGACCGGCAACGGTGCGATAGACACCTTCCAACGGTTGGTTCCAGGGCGACGCGACCAAATCCAGCGGCGTCAACCCGCTAATGTTTTTCGCATTCACCTCTGCACCTTGATTCAGCAGCAGCTTAATCGTCTCGATGCGGCAGTAGGTTACCGCTTCATGTATCGCGGCATTTCCAATGCGGTTGCGGGCCTCCAAATTTGCACCGTTTTCGATTAACTGTCGGGCGGCTTCGGTTTGACCATATATTGCCGCCACAATCAAAGGCGTGTTGCCCATTGCCGTCTCCCTGGCATTCAGGTCGCTGCCGCCGGAGACATGCTGCCTGATGGCTTCAATGTCACCTTGGGCAGCCGCCGTCCATAGGTCGATGTCCGGCGCCGCCGACACTGATTTTACCAGGGTCCATTGGCATAAGCCAAGAAATGCGATTACCAGAACGCTTACCATAAGGTTTTTCATTTGACTGCTCCTTCAAACGTCTAATTCTTCTTCGCCTTACAGGCTGCGCAGGGCAAGCCGGAATTGAACATAGGAGGTAAACCACGAAATACACTAAAGCCAAAAAAAGGTTTGTTTTCCATTTTCGTGTCTTTCGTGTGGTTCGTGGTTTATCCATTTATAAAAGTCCAACCCGGGCAAGCCGGAATTGAACATAGGAGGTAAACCACGAAATACACTAAAGCCAAAAAAAGGTTTGTTTTCCATTTTCGTGTCTTTCGTGTGGTTCGTGGTTTATCCATATATAAGCGTGTCAGATAATAAATGACAAATTGCGGAAGACGGGGGTCGGAAACCAGAATAAAGAGAACATTACCCTGAAATCTGCCATCCGACAACTAAAACCTTTTACAAAAAGACGCTTATCAATCTGACTCTAAAGATCCTGCCGGGGGATCTGAAAGAAAAAAGTTTAATCAGTCAACAACATCCTGGCGAATGAATCCATATTTTGTTCCGAATCCAGCGACCGCACCCGGTCGACAATCTCCTTTTGCTTGTCCGCCGCATATACAGGCGCCGTCAAGTCGCTGAATTTTTCAATCAGTTCCTGCCAGGTCAGGGGATTTTCGGGATCTCCTTTGGGATATTCGATTTTCGCTGTATACACCTGGCCGCCCCGGGTGGTGATGGTCACCGACGCCGGCCATTTGCGGGGATATTCTTCTTCGAGTTCAGGATTTTCCACACACACAATCTTTTCCATCAGTGCCTTGATTTCCGGCCTTTCGATATTTTCAATGGTGTATTCACCCAGCGCCGCCTTTTGATAGAGAATGGCCACGGCGGCACCAAAGGGCATGCTGAACTGGGCATCGACAACGGAGTCGGGATTGCGCTTCTTTTCAATCGGTTCGGCCACCAGAGCGAAACCGGCCTTTAGGATTCCCAGGGTAACCTTTTCAATATGGGCGGCAGTGAGATTGTGGTCTTTCATAATCTTTATAATGCCGTCGATAGGTCCCTGCTTATAACGGCAGCAGGCATGGGGCTTGATGCTGGTGCGCATGACCTCAAATGGCTGCCCCCAGGTTTTTAACAGTTTCGCGGCATCCGACTGCGGCGAATAGGCATGTAAAAACCCGAATTGACCCTCGACCACGGTTGCCGGGCCGCTGAAATTTTCGCCGGCCAGCAGAGCGGCCATCAGTCCGCTATGGGCGGCCCAGCCGGCATGCAGCCGTTTGGTAAAGGATCCGTCAGTTAGAAATTCCATCAAGCCGGCCGCCTGGCTCCCGGCAATCCCCAGGGCATTGGCCAGGGAATTGTGATCCGGAGACATCAGCTTGGCGGCGGCGACAGCAGCACCCAATGTTCCGCAGGTCCCTGTGGGATGAAACCCCTGGGCGTAATGGGCGGCCGGATCCAGGGCAATGCCGAGTTTGACGGCCACTTCGTACCCGGCAACCAAGGCGGTAAAGAAGTCTGTCCCCGAGCTGCCCGTCATTTGAGCGGCTGCCAGGGCCGCGGGAATTACGGCTACCCCCGGATGCAGGGAGGCTTCGTTGACCACATCGTCCAGTTCCAGAGAATGGGCCGCGGTTCCATTGGCCAGAGCGGCATAAGGCATCCCGCACTGCAATCGAGAGCCGATCACCACTGCTGCGTCTGGTGAACGGTCCACTTTGGATATGACCCGGTGAACCGGCCGACTGGAGTCGCTCAAGGCACCCCGGGCCGCCACGCCGATAAAATCGAGAAAGAGGTATTTGACCCGATCGATCAGGTCAGGGGCTAAATCCCCGAAAATCAAATCGTGGCATCGCTGGGCAATTTGATTGGTTTCATTCATTGTTATTCCCCCTTACCTTTGGTCGCTAGGCTCGATTTGCTTGAGTGAAACTTCATGAAATGACGAATGTCAAATGTCGAATGTCGAATGGTGGAATCGCTTCGCTCAGTCGATTTAGTATAGGCCCTTAGCAGGATTTTTCTGACAACATGTTGTAAGTTACGGATGGTGTTCCGCCTCAGGCGGACCAGTGTTCAGGTGTCAGGATTTTGCGCGTCGTTTCCCTGACATCCGAAACCTGGCACCTTGTATGAAACTGGTACCATTACGAGAGATAGATGCTGGGCAGGTGAGCGAGCCCGAAGGGTGAAGCTCGCTCGCCTGCCCAACTCTATAACTCGGGCGGTCACTGTAAATTTTTTGGGTAGCCAGAGATAT
>Ga0209786_1000398_pt1 | contig 16034 bp, 14 predicted proteins | sample WorMetilvaeELBA2_FD_187405 | JGI IMG/M metagenome (GOLD analysis project Ga0209786, IMG submission 187405) | Marine gutless worms symbiont microbial communities from Max Planck institute for Marine Microbiology, Germany - Olavius ilvae ELBA.2... ...
CAAGTGTCGAAGGAATGAATTCTGCCTGTCGTGAGCTTTTTTGTCGAACGGTCTATTTTATAAAAAGACTGAGCGAAGCGATTCCACCCTTCGACACTTGTCCGCCGCAGGAGGATTCAATATTCGATATTCTGCGGTTCTGCGGTTCGCTTTTAATGAAGTTTCATACAAGCACAAAGCGAATTCTGAGTGCTGAGTCCTGAACCTTGCTGGTAATAGTTGTCACCTGCGTCATGCCTCGGGGGTAAAATCAAAGCCGGATCCTCCGGGCCCGGATTTATACTTAATACCACCCGGCGCGAACTCTGTGAATAATGTCTGAATTTGCCACGGCAATGGGAAATGGTGTCTCGATGAAGAAAAAAACAGCGCTATTGCTTGGCTTGCTTGTAGTGTCAATTGCCGCTATATTGGCTCTCAGAACACCGGTACCCCTTGAAACACCCGTTGATGTTGCCGGGGATTTTATCCAGATCAACTCGCGGAAGATCCGTTATATTGACAGGGGTTCCGGCCGGCCTCTGGTCTTTATCCATGGCTTCGGCGCTTCCATATACTGCTGGCGCAAGAATTTAGATCCCATTTCCAAGCACCATCGGGTATGTGCGCCGGATTTGCCGGGTTTCGGCTACTCGGACAAGCCTCTGGATGCCGACTACAGCATCGATGCCTACGCCGACTTTGTTGTTCAATTTATGGACAAGCTGAAAATCAAAAAAGCGGTTCTGGTTGGCCATTCCCTGGGGGGCGGCATCGCACTGCTGACCGGCTTGAAATATCCAGCCCGGGTGCATTCGCTCATTCTGCTAGATGCCGAAGCCTATCCCATAACGCCGCCGCTAATGTTAAGGGTGGCCCAGTCGCCCGCCCTCGGGTCTATTATCCACCGGGCCATCGGCGAATGGGTCGTCCGCGTATCGCTCAAGCGCTCCTTCTATGATCAGTCCCTGATCACAGACCGTCTGGTGGACGCGTATTACCGACCATTTTTGACTGAAAACGGAAAAAGCGCCCCGCTCAAATTGCTGCAGGCCATGGATTTTGATAAGCTCAAAGAACTCCCCCGGCGTTATCGGCGCATCAAAAAAAAGGTCTTGATCCTTTGGGGCGCAGAAGACCGGATCAGCCGTATTCATTTGGCCCACAAATTGAAAAGGGATCTGCGAAAGTCCAGCCTGAAGATCATCCCCCACAGCGGCCATTTAGTTCAGGAAGAAAAACCCGAGATTGTGAATCGTGCCATCCTTGATTTTCTGCGATAGATCTAAAATACAAGTGTCAGGTGTCAGCCCAGCCTCTGGCCGCCAACGTCCACTCTGATCGTGAAAATTACTGTACCAAATCAACGCAATTTCCTATGAACTCATTGGCCGTTTCGTCCTCGTCCTCTGGGCCTTTGAGCCGTTCTCAGTATCGAGGACGAGGACGAGAACGACGACGAGCACGATTCAAACTCCCTGCTTCGCCGCAATGTACCAAGGCCAGACAGCTTGTCTGGATATTTAATCCTGAGTGAGCCGGCGATCCGCCAAACGATGGCTTTGAAAAATCATGCCACCGGCCATTGCAATCAGGGCACTCATCAGAAACAGTGTATAAGAACCGGTGATCTCGTAAACATAGCCATTGATAAAAAATCCCACCATTAATCCGAGACCATAGCTCAAGGCGTTGTTGACGGCTTGTCCCAGGGTTTTAGACTGCCCCGGGGCCAGTCGGTCAATATAGAGGATACTGGCCATGTGAAAGGTGCCGTAGGTGACGGCGTGCAGGATTTGAGAGACCAGGATAACCGCGGTAGATCCGGCAAAAAATAGAATCAGCCATCTGGCGGCCGCCACCAGAAATGAGAAAAAGAGGACGTTTTCCAGCGAAAAGCGGTCAAATATCTTGTCGGATTTTATCATTACCAGTATTTCAGCCGTCGATGCCAGGGCCCAGGCGATTCCGATGAAGGAACTGCCGTATCCCAAATTTTCCAGGTGGATCGAGAAAAAGGCGTAATAGGCGCCGTGGCTGACCAGCATTAAAAACGCACATAAAAAAAAGACTATGATTCGCTTTTGCAGCAGGGAGTCGGCACCCGGCTGCAAACGCTCTTTTGACCGGGGCTTGATGGCGGGGATGCCGACAGAGACTGCGGCCAGCATCAAAGAACCGGCCAATATAAGGATGAGGATGATATCGACGGCATACAGGTCGATTATTTTGCCCAGCACCAGCACCACCACGATGAAGCTGATGGAGCCCCAGGCCCGAATACGTCCATAGCTTTTCTTCTCCCGGCCCAACACATCCATGGTGACCGCTTCAAGAAATGATATGATGGGTGCATAAAATATTCCGTACAAGACGGCAATCAGCAGCATGGTCCAGAAATCAAAGAAGAAGAGATAAAGGCCCCAGATTGACGTGCTGAGAAAGGTACACAGGATATAAATCGGTTTGCGGATCTGAAAGCGATCGGCCAGCGAACCCCAGATCAGCGGGAAAAGAACCATGGTCAGCGATCGCAAAGCCGATAGAATCCCGATCTGGAGGCCGCTGAAACCAAGATGATAGCAGTAGAGGTTGAAATAGGGCAAAAAAATTCCCAGTACTCCGAAATAGATAAAGTACTGGGAGCTGATGATGAACTTAAACCTGAGCTGGTGTTCGGTGGTCATAAAATTTGAACCGGGGCCCTGCGCCACCAGGCCTTTACGCTCGCCAACAGTTATTCAACATTAACCGTTATCTGCTTCGGGTGCTCCTCAACGGGGCGGGGAATTTCTATTTGCAGGATACCGTCTTTAAACGTTGCTTTAATTTGATCCGGTTTAATGTTCTGATGAAGGGTAAAAGATCGCTTAAACGGTCCGAATAACCGTTCCCGGCGGTAGTAGTTGTCTTCACTGATGGCCGGATCTGCGAATCTTTCGCCCTTGAGGGTCAACACATCGTCCTTGACTTCGACCGCCACACTGTCTTTGCCGACACCGGGCAGTTCCACCGCCACGACGATTCCATTTTCAGCTTCATATATATCGACTGCCGGCCGCCAGGCCCGCAAATTCATGTCGTCATCCAAATCCCGGGAGCGGCCGAAAGATTCATCGAATATGCGATTGATTCGATGTTGGAGTTCTGCCACATCCCGAAACGGATCCCATTTTACAAGTGCCATGTGCTAACCTCCTAATTTAAGAGCTTGTTTTTTTCTCAAACCTAATCATGTCAGTAATCTTGTCAAGATGAATACGGGGTGCGGGAACGCACTCTACGTGCGAGCTGGTAGCTCAAAGCTGAAAGCTCAAAGTTCGTGGACAAGGCCGATTCGATTGTATTGGTGCGGGGTGGAACCGTCGGCATTCGGAAAAGCCATTCGGTTTACGGTTTAAGGTATAGAGTATAGGAAACCGGCCTTCGGCCCACGGCAAGAAAAACGGGTATAAGGTACATTCTATATAATAATTGCCGGCCACCATAAGCAGTTCCTGTCTTCTCTCACCTTCTTACCTTCACACCTTCTCACCTTCTTATGTTTTCCGCATTCCGACTTCCCTCTTCCTTCTCTTTACAAACCCGGGATTCGGTGTTATTTTCGTCTCATTCTGGCCCGGAGGAGTGGTTCACTTAACAACATTTTTTAGGAGCCGAACATGGAGTACATCAAAATTCGACTTTTAGATGATTTCGGTCACATTGGTTCCAAATTCGAAAAAACCATTGAAGATATGTTCCGATCGATGAGCCCGGCCTTCACCCTTGCCGAGCGCACCTGGAAACCCCCCATGGATATGAATGAGACATCGGAGGAGGTCGTCATTGTGGCAGAGATTCCAGGTGTCGACAAAGAGGACCTGGAGGTCGAGATCAGTTCCAAGGCCGTGAGGATACGGGGGAATCGTTTTGCCAGGCATTGCTCAAGTGATGCGACTTACCGGCTTGCAGAAATTCAGTACGGCCGGTTCGAGCGGGTTCTGTTTCTACCTGCACCCATTGATCCGGAGGTGGTGTCCGCCGCCTACCAAAACGGACTGCTCGAAATTCGATTGGCTAAACAACCGCCCGAGAAAACTCATAAAATACCGATACAGGACGGATAATGACATTTTGGATTTTAGATTTCGGATTTTGGATTTCTTAGGAAGTAAATTTCCGACTCTAATTTCCACTCGCCACAGGGGCGGGCGGAACCATCACATCGCTTTATTGTGAACGATTATATGAATATTAGAGCAAGTTGGGGAGGATAATATGGCTGATTCACAGTCACCCATGGAAATTGATGCGGATAAGGTGCCCGATGTTCTTCCGATTATGCCGCTGTATGATGCAGCGCTGTTTCCCAAAATGGTATTGCCGCTGGTGGTCATGCAGGGTGAATCGGTTAAGCTGGTTGATGAGGCAATGGCCAAAGATCGCATCATCGGTTTAATCGTATCGAAAAAAACCGAGGAAAAAAATGCCCCGGATAAAAAAGATCTTGCTCAGGTGGGCACCAGCGCTTTAATCCTTAAAATGGCAAAATCCCAGGATAATCGAACCCAGCTGCTGGTGCAGGGCTTGAGCCGGTTTAAAATTAGATCCTTTGAAGACGGCAAGCCCTATCTCGTGGCCCGGGTCGAATCGATCAAGGATGTCGAAAAAGAGGACAAAGAAACTGAAGCCCTGATGTCAAATATTATCAGCCAATTTGAACGAATTGTCGAACTGTCCCCGGGGCTGCCGCCTGAAATTGCCCAGATGGCCAAAACCATCCAGGAGCCGGGCACGTTGGCCGACATGGTTGCCTCCACCATCAATTCGAATCCCGAAGAGAAGCAAATCGTCCTCGAATTGGTGGACGTTAAAAAGCGCTTGAAAGAAGTCACACGCCTGGTTAATCACCAACTCGATATTTTGGAGCTGGGGGATAAAATCCAAAGCCAGGTCAAGGGGGACATGGATAAAAGCCAACGCGAGTACTACCTGCGTCAGCAATTGAAAGCCATTAAAGAAGAGCTTGGCGAAAAAGATGAAGCCGGTGTCGAGATCGACGAATACCGGGCTAAAATCGATGAAAAGAACCTGCCGGAAGAGGCGCGCAAAGAAGCGGAGCGGGAACTGGACCGCCTGTCCCGCATGCACCCGTCTTCGGCTGAGTATACGGTCGCATCGACCTATCTGGACTGGATTACAGCGCTGCCCTGGCATGACAGCAGCCAGGATAATCTTGACATCAAAAAGGCCCGCAAAATATTGGACGATGATCATTTCGGCCTGGAAAAACCCAAACGGCGCATTATTGAATACCTGGCCGTACGCAAGTTGAAGCCCGAATCAAAAGGGCCGATCTTATGCTTTGCCGGACCTCCCGGCACGGGGAAAACCTCGCTGGGGCAATCCATAGCGCGGGCCCTGGGCCGCAAATTTCATCGCATATCCCTGGGCGGTGTGCGCGACGAGGCCGAAATCAGGGGGCATCGGCGCACCTATGTGGGCGCGCTGCCCGGCCGTATTATCCAAGGTCTGCGGCGGGCGGAATCCAATAATCCCGTATTCATGCTGGATGAAATCGACAAGGTCGGCAGCGATTTTCGCGGTGATCCTTCTTCCGCCCTGCTGGAAGTACTCGATCCCGAACAAAATTTTTCTTTCGGTGACCACTACCTGGATGTGCCCTTTGATCTTTCCAAAGTCATGTTCATCACCACCGCCAATATCCTGGACACGATTCCACCGGCCCTGCGGGATCGTATGGAAGTCCTGATGCTCCATGGATACACGCTGGATGAGAAAATAAAAATTGCCAATCGCTATCTCATACCCCGACAACGGGATGAGCACGGCCTTACCGCCAAGCATATTAAATTTTCCGCCGGTGCCGTTAAGCAGATTGTCATGGGGTATACCCGAGAGGCCGGTTTGCGAAACCTGGAACGGGAAATAGCCAATGTCTGCCGCGGCGTGGCCAGCAAAATTGCCGAGGGAGAAGTTAAATCCATGACCGTCAAAGTCGAGGACATTCACGGCTACCTTGGTCCGGTTCGAATTACTTCCGAAACCAAGGCCCGGATAACCACCCCGGGGGTGGCTACCGGGCTGGCCTGGACCCCCACCGGCGGTGAACTGCTCTTTATCGAGGCGACCGCCATGAAAGGCCGCAAGGGTTTGACATTGACCGGACAACTCGGCGATGTCATGAAAGAGTCTGCCACCGCCGCGCTGAGCTTTGTGCGGGCCAACGCCAACGCGCTGGGAATCGACGAGGACTTTTTTGACAGCCACGATCTGCACATTCACGTGCCGGCCGGCGCCATTCCCAAAGATGGGCCTTCTGCCGGTGTGACCATGCTGACGGCCTTGACCTCCCTGCTGACCGACACCCGCATTCCCAAGGATCTGGCCATGACCGGCGAGATTACCCTAAGAGGCCAGGTGCTGCCGGTGGGCGGCGTCAAAGAAAAGGTCCTGGCCGCCCACCGCGCCGGAATTAAAACGATCATCCTGCCGGACTGGAACCGCAGGGACCTGGAAGACATTCCCAAAAAAGTTGAAAAGGACATAAAATTTCATTTCGTCGAAAAAATGCTGGATGTAATCAAAATCGCGCTGAATAATAACAAGCTGGGCGTTCGCCGGAACAAGCGCAAAAAGAAGTGAACATCGGCACGATCCTCTTTATCAGGATGAATAGACTGATTCCGCGTTTATCAATAATTGCCGCATTGATATATTTCATTTGCGGGTGTGCCACCAGTGCGCCCCCGCCTCCCGCAAGACCTGCCGGCCATCCGAAGCCCTACAAAGTTTTTGGCAAATGGTACCAGCCCCTGCCGGATTCAAAAGGATTTCGACAGCGCGGGATTGCTTCCTGGTACGGTAAGGATTTTCACGGCAAAAAAACCTCCAATGGTGAAATTTACAATATGTATGCCATGACCGCGGCTCACAAAACCCTGCCGTTGGGCACGTTTGTAAGGGTTCGCAACCTGGAGAACAATCGTCTGGTGGAGGTGCGGGTCAATGATCGCGGACCCTTTGTGAGGGGCCGGATCATCGATCTGTCGTATACGGCAGCCCAAAAAATCGGGATTGTCGGCCCCGGCACGGCCCGGGTCGAGATGACGGCCCTGGCCACACCGGCCGGCAGCGGTGCGACGCCGCGCAGCTATAAACCGGTCGACCTGTATAAGGGAAATTTTACCTTCCAGATCGGTGCGTTTGTGAATCGTGAAAATGCCCGGAGACTTACCGCCAAATTGAGTGAACAGTATAAAAACGCTCACATTGCGGTATACGACCGCGGCGATCAGATTTTTTACCGGGTACGGGTGGGCGAATTCAACACCCTGAAACAGGCCCAGGCCCAGGAATCGATTTTGATCAGGGACGGGTATATTGATTTGTTTATTGTTGCTGAATAGGGCGAGGTACGGTTTTTCGATTGCGGATTGCAGATTTCGGATTTCGGATTGGTAGATCAGAGGTCGGATGACAGAAGACAGATGACAGAAGACAGAGGACAGATGCTAGAAGGGCGAAAATTCAAGGTGGATGTGGGGATCTTTATCGCCCGATTGGTAAGCCTTATTTCTGTTTTAACAGTGTTGGACTATAAAATCCTATGACCCTGCTAAAAAAAGTTGTTTTTCTGGATAGGGATGGAACCATAAACCGGGATTCGGCGGACTATGTAAAGAGTCGATCCGAATTTGAGCTTCTGCCGGGCAGTATCGGAGCCATCAAAAAATTGACGGACCACGGCTTTACCTCGATTGTTATTACCAACCAGTCCGCGCTGGCGCGTAGGATTACAACCCTTGAAGAACTCACTGCGATGCATGACATGATGTGCCGCGCTGTCGCTGCCCGAGGCGGCAAAATTACGGATATTTTTTTCTGCCCCCATATGCCGAAGGACGGATGCGGGTGCCGAAAGCCGGCGCCCGGATTGATCCACCAGGCCCATCAAAAATACAGCATCGATCTTGCCGATTCCACCATGGTGGGCGACAGTGCCAAGGATATCGCCTGCGGCCGCAATGCCGGCTGCGGCCGGTGCGTGCTGGTTAAATCCGGCCTAAACCCCGATGTTGAAAAGGAGCTGAAAAAGGCGTCGATTTCAGCGGATTACGTAGCCGATGATCTGCAGGCGGCGGTGGCGTGGATAATCGCGCAAAAGGGTTAGCATGAATTGAGCTAACTCAACACCAAATGACCTAAATTGAACTGGCACAACCCAAAATGAGCTAAAATGAACTAAATTTTAAATTTAGTCATTTAATACTGGAATTTAGCCTTTCCGTCAAAATGACCTCGATATAACGATTGCAAAAATGACTGCCTCTATAAAAAACGACTCCCCCCTGCTTACCCTCGAAGGGCATCTTGAGCGGATTACCTATTTTAACCAGGACACCCATTACACGGTGGCGCGTTTTAAACAGACCAACCCGGCCACCGTCGTGACCGTGGTGGGCTATATGACCGGTGTCGGAGTCGGTGAAACCATTAAAATTAGAGGCGTCTGGGCCAGCCATCCCAAATTCGGCCAGCAGTTTAAAATTCAATCCTTTGAAGTGACACTGCCGGCGGCGGCGGCCGGCATCAAAAAATACCTCGCTTCCGGTGTCATTAAAGGCATCGGTCCTTCGATGGCCGCAAGGTTGGTAAAGGTCTTCGGGGCCGATACCCTGGACATTATCGAAAATAACCCGGCACGTTTGCTGGAAGTCGACGGCATCGGCGAAGCCAAAGCCTCCATGATCCAGCAGGCCTGGCAGGAACATCATACCCTGAGAACCTTAATGCAGTTTTTGCAGGACATGGGGGTCCAGACCGCTTACTGCGGGAAAATTTACAAAGCCTACGGTCCGGATGCAGTGGACCTCATTCGGCAAGATCCCTACATTCTGGCCGAGGATATCCCGGGTGCCGGATTTGTAATTGCCGATACCATCGCTCGCAATCTGGGGTTGGAAAACGAAGATCCTGAACGCGTGCGGGCCTGCATCCGGCATATCATCCTGCAAAACGCCGATGATGGGCATACCTTTGCCGAGCAGGAGAATCTGATCGCGCGTTGTGAAAATCAATTTCTAATCAGCCGCAGGGCCATCGAAAACGGCATTGATGAAATGGCTGCTGCCAGAGCTGTCTTTGTTGAACCCATTGAAAACGGATCATCGACCAGCGGCATTTTTATGAGGGAGCTGTACCTGGCGGAGACCGGTCTGGCAAACCAAATGAAAGCAATGCTGTCCATTCCGGTTGCGGTTGCGGAAATCGATCCGGAGCGGATTGCCGCTGAAGTCCATCACAAACTGGCCATCAACCTGTCAGAGGAACAGCTGGCAGTTGTGGCACAGGTTTTTTCCCATCGGATTGCCGTTATCACCGGCGGACCCGGGACCGGTAAAACCACCCTGCTGCGATCCATCAGCGCCGTATTTGAAACCATGGGCCGGCGCGTATTGTTGGCTGCACCCACCGGCAGGGCCGCCCGGCGTCTTTCGGAAGTCGCCGGCCGCAAAGCACGGACCATCCACCGGCTTTTAGGCTACAATTTCACCGATGGCGGCTTCATCCGGGATCGTAACAATCCCTTTGACGCCGATGCCGTCATTGTGGACGAAGCGTCCATGGTGGACACCGCCCTGATGTATCATCTGATTGACGCGGTCCCGTTGTCGGCCTCCCTGGTCATGGTGGGTGATGTGTCCCAGCTGCCCGCGATCGGTCCCGGCAATGTTCTTTCCGATATGATCGATTCGGGGCGCATACCGGTATTTTCTTTGAATACAATTTTTCGGCAGGACCAGGAAAGTTCCATTATTCTCAATGCCCACAAAGTGCGCCGGGGCAATTTTAAAGTTAGTGACCAGCCGGACACTATTGATCAGAGCAGTGATTTTTATTTCGTTGAGGAAAATGACCCGGATCGCGTGGCCCGCAAAATAGTGGACCTGTCCCGCCGGGAGTTGCCCCAAAGATTTGGTTTCGACCCGATTCTCGATATTCAAGTGCTGACCCCCATGCACAAGGGCGCCGTGGGTACGATCAACCTGAACCACCTGCTGCAAAAGGCATTGAATCGACAACCGGCCCTGGTCGAAGCCGCGGGGTTCGCTTATAAGGCCGGTGACAAGGTCATGCACCTGATAAATGATTACCGCAAGGAAGTGTACAACGGAGATATCGGGGTCGTTGCCGGATACGACCGTCAAAAAGCAGAGCTATCGGTGGATTATTACGGCAGGAATGTGTGCTATGATACGAATGAATTGGATCAGATAAATATCGCCTATGCGATAACGGTGCACAAATCCCAAGGGTCCGAGTACCCGGCGGTCATTGTCCCCCTGGTGACCCAGCATTATGTTATGCTGCAAAGAAATTTACTATATACGGCCATGACCCGGGGCAAAAAAATGGTCATTTTGATCGGCACCCCGAAAGCCCTGCATATTGCTATGAACAATGACAAACCGCGACTGCGCCTGACATCTCTGGCCCGCCGGCTAAGTTAACCGTATTCTGATAATCGCCACCGAAACTGAATGAACTCGACCATAAGGGGTCGTAATGTAATGAACAGAAAATATTATGGAACCAAAACCAACCTATGATGAACTCAAAAAAAGAGTTCTTGAGCTGGAAATTGAAGCGGCCAATTGTAAATTTGCCGAGAAGTCGCTCAAAAAAAGCAATGAAACCGTCAACAGTATCTTGTCCGCCTGTCCGATCGGAATCGGTCTGGTAGAAAACCGAATTATCAAGCGTGTCAACGAGGCCATGAAGAAAATGTTTCATTTTGAAACAGAGGCGGATTATGTGGGGAAAAGTGCTCGGATCGTCTATGCGTCTGATGAAGACTTTCAAAAAACCGGTGATTTTATTTTCAACCAATTTAAAATCGGCAAAGAGGCCGTCCTGGACACGACCTTCAGGCGCAAAGACGGATCAACTTTTGCCGGCCATTAGAAAGTGAATACGCTATATCCCCCCGACCCCATGCAAAGAGCCACTTTTACCATATCGGACATTTCATGGCGCAAGCAGGCCGAGTTGGAACTGCTGCAAAAAGAAAAATTGCAGGCCGTGGTTGAAATGGCCGGCGCGGTTTGTCATGAGATGAATCAACCCATGCAGGTGGCGCTGGTGCAGCTGGCCGAATGTCTGATCATGGACGAATTTGAAGCGGAACCGCTCAAACAAAAAGCCGAAAATATCAGGCAGCAACTCAATACGATGCGCGAAATGTCGCGCAAACTGATGCACATTACCCGCTACGAAACGCGTGACTACATTAAAGGCGAGAAGATCATCGACATCGACAAATCGTCCGAGACGATTTCGTGAGCCTGCGGTCCTGGATCCAAGTGACGGCATACATCAAGGGGTTGAGATTAAACTAATAATGGAGTAATGGAGTGTTGGAGTAATGGATAGGGCATTTATACCTGCTATTGCAACACTCCAATACGCCAGAACTCCTGGTACATACATCCCACGGAGTTTTGATGGCCGAACACTTAAATATTGTGGGGTGGATTTATTTTGGCAATCAGGAGTCCGTATCCGGCGGGGCCGGTATCGGAATTTTGAAGAATTGGACGCCTTCATCTTTGAGGGTTTTTTCTTCTTCCTTGGTGCTCACACCCCGAATATTGCGCGGCTCGGAAGCACCGTAATGAATTTTGAGGGCTTCCTTGGCGAAATCACAACCGACATTGTCAAAGTTTTTTTCGACAAAATCGACCGCTTGTTCGCTGATTTTTTGCAAGGCGTCGATTTCCGCCGGGGCGGGGTTGGGCTTTGATTGTGGGGCGGATTTAATGGCAAAGGTGGAAGGAACGATGTCCACCGAGGTTTCATTGCAAACCGGGCAGGCAATGAGTTTCTTTTTTTGCTGGTTGAGGTAGGCTTTGCGGTCCTCAAACCAGCCTTCGAAAGTGTGGCCGCTGGCACATTGTAAATCGTAGGCGATCATGCGGGAAAGTCCATAATATAGAAGCTATAAACAGTTTAAATTTTATAAATATTCAATTAATTTAGATAAATAGATGAAAACCATATTCAGATTAGCATATGTTGCAACATTTTTAAAGACATTGTTGACATAATTTGCTATTTTCACGATATATTGTAGTATTTGAAAATCTGTTAAACCTTCATCAGGGAGTGTGCCGTTTATGAATCTGCAGCTAAAGCGAATGGTATTGATAGGAATTTGTCTGGCGTTTTTTTCGACCGTCGGTTTTGCTGAATCCATGTATATATCGGATAAATTGAAGGTTACGGTTCGCAGCGGTCCGAGCACCGAGTACAAAATTTTGGATATCGCCGAATCGGGCGACCGAGTTGAAATTCTAGAAACCGGCCAGGAGTGGACCCTGGTGAAACTGCTTAGCGGGAAAGCCCGCGGCAAAGAAGGATATATTACTAGCCGCTACCTCGTATCCGGTCCCACCTATGCCCTTCGATTTGAACAACTGCAGGCCAAGCAGAAGACACTGACGCAGCAGGCAACCGCGCTGCTCGATGAAAACAACAAGCTTCGGCAGGAAAACAAGGGGCTCAAGACCATGCTGAGCGGTACTGAAAAATCGTTGAAGAAACTGGACGGAGAATATCAGGAATTAAAAACGGGATCGGCTGAATATTTGGAACTCAAGGCAAAATTTAAACAAGTCAGCGAGCAGCTCACCGAACAAACCCAAAAGGCGGGTGAACTGGATAAGGAATTGAGCAAAGTCGAAATCAATCAGTACATCAAATGGTTTTTAGCGGGTTCCGGTGTGCTCCTGGTGGGTTTTATTGTCGGGTTTTCCGCCAGGCGTAGTCGTCGCCGGCCATCATTGCTTTGATGGCAGTCCAACGTGTCCGTAATGTTGTGCACCGTTAAAATCGCTCAACCCCCATCCCGGGGTGCTGCAGGCTTGTGAATTGACATATTTGTCTAATATTATTATACTAATTTATAAATACCTGAATTGTGTGGGCTAGTGCCGCTCATGGGAAGTATGATCTTGTCGGCGCCGTGGATCAGCAGTTAATCCTATGGGTAAATGACTCAGGCAATAAACCAAAAAAAGAGGACAATTTTAAACAAATTAGATGACCATGCCGGAAACACAGATCCTATTTGAACAAATAGTGGTTTTAAGCGTCCTCCTTTTGCTCTCCGGGTTTTTCTCCTCAGCCGAAACTGCTTTATTTTCCATCAGCAAAGCTAAAGCGATACACCTCGCAAAAGAAAAGGGATATACAAATTCACTTATCAAAAAAATGAAAGACGATCCCCATCGTCTGCTTTCCACTATCCTAATCGGCAACAATATCGTTAACGTCGGCGCTTCGGCGCTGGCCACCGCCATTACCATCAACCTGGTCGCCAGCAACGCCGTGGGGATTGCCACAGGCGTTATGACATTTCTCATTCTGATTTTTGGTGAAATTTTTCCCAAATCCATTGCCACCCGAAATAATGTACTGATCGCCCGGCTGGTCATTCTGCCATTGTACTGGCTGTCGGTTTTATTTTCCCCCATCATTTTCATGCTGAATTTCATCCCCAAACTTACCGGCAAAATGCAGAAAAAGCCGCATGTTACCGAAGAGGAGTTGATGACGTTCGTCGAGGTGGTTGAGGAAGAAGGCGGCATTGAAGAAGAAGAAAAAGAACTGATTGAGAATATTTTCGAATTTGATGATACGAGTGCATCGGAAATCATGACGCCCCGGGGCGACATGTATGTGATCAATGTCGATGAAGAATTAAATCTTGAAGAGGTCATCCGCTCCGGATTTACCCGTATTCCCGTCATCGAAGAGGATATCGATCACGTCATCGGAATTTTAAACATAAAAGATTTATTCATGCACCATGTAAGCTCCTCCGCGGCAATCGATGTTCGCAAAATCATGAGCGAGCCCTATTTTGTGCCGGAAAATAAAAAACTGGACAATTTGCTGCAGCAATTTAAAAAAAGAAAGCAGCATATTGCCATTATCGTGGATGAGCATGGCGGAGTTTCCGGACTGATTACCCTGGAGGATGCACTGGAAGAAATCGTCGGTGAAATCATCGATGAGACCGATAAGTTCGAACCTCACATCGTCAAGCTGCAAAAAGACGAGTGGCGGGTGCTGGGAAAATCGGAAATAGATGAAGTTAATGAGCTGATGCAGATGAGCATTCCGGATTCGCGGGAGTACGACACGTTCTCCGGATACATATTGGATCAAATCGGCCGTATTCCCAAAGAAAAAGAACAAATTCCCCTGGGTGACTATATGGTGACGGTCAACGAAATGGACGGCACCAGGATTCGGGAATACATCGTCAAAAAGCAGGAGGGGCTGCCCCAGGAATTCCAACCATGAACAATAATTAGTAGGAGAACCAGGCATAAAAAAAGGCAGAGCGACTTCGCTCTGCCTTTTTTTTGCGATCCCGCGTACCCGGAAAGCTATGTGTCGCTTTGAAGGCTGTCGAACTTTACCCCGAATCCATCTGAGCCGACCCATACGATTTTACTGTTGGAGCGAATGGGAATTTCGAAGTTGGGGAAAAAAAAGCTCTGGAAAATTACCCGGTTTACCGGAAACAAATGTCGGCTTGCGATAAAAGCACCATAGGGGCTGATATCCCGCATAATGCCCTTGTAGTTTTGGTTGTCGACGATGTAGTCGGTAATGATGGAACATTTCTCCCGGGGGTGTTTCCTCTGATCTCTTTTTTCCCAGCGGTTTATAAGCCGTGAAAGTGCGCGTTGGTCCTCAAGGGTCAAATTCTCGATGAATTGGGATAAGCGTTGATCTTCGGTTCGTACAGCGGGATTATTTTCGGAAAATGCCATAAGAAGAACCTCCTGTCTGAGATTATTCTGGGCTGAAATCATAACATGCAGGCAGAGTTTATCGGATGGGGATGAAGAATGTTCAGGCAGCATGCATGCCCAATTTAGTCCGAAACTTATAAGTTAAGCATTTATCCCGGGTCGTCAAGATAATTTGCCCTTGTGCCCCAGACCATCCGCCGGTCGTTCAAAGGGAAAACGGTCTTTGGCTTTAACCTTTTCTGCAAACCAAAAGTGATTATTCAGGGCGTTTTCGTTAAGATTCGGACAAATTCGATTGAATATTATCGGTTCTGCCTATGTTTTCGGCTCCCGGCTTAACTTCGCCTGCAATAAATGAGAGATTAGCCGTTGACCCGAGACACCTTTAGTTATATCAAGACTTTAAACACAGCACAAACGAAAAATAACGACAAAAATTTTCACAGCACAGTATGCGGGTATGACAATACCCCTCATGCAAAATTAGAGAATAATATGAAAAAATTGCATAGCTATACGTTATTCGGCGCCTGGGTGTTCTATACACGGTGGCCGACCCTGCGCCGGTGTAAGAACGGTATTTCTAATTCCGATCAAACTGGTCGCTCGCTCGTGTGTGCTGGATCCTAACCAGGATAATCGGAAATTTCGTTTTACCGACACCCGAAACCTTCAGTTTCATACGACATGTTGTCCGAAAAGGCTTATAAGCCCCGGATATCCCCTTCCCGTATTGGGAGCGCTTTGTGTTTGAAATATTCGCGAAACATGTTATTGAAGGAACGGTTTATATATTTATAGCTACCGGAGATGATTTTTGGTCAACAGATTGGATAAACAACTTGAAATAAAATCGTTTCAAAAACAAAACCTGGCCAGCATCATTCGCAGGCTTTATGAACGATTTATAATGATCCGCGGCGAGCCCCGGGAAGTTGCCCTGGGATTTGCCCTGGGCATCTTTGTCGGAATGACGCCAACCGTGGGGATCCAGACCCCCATCGCCATCTTTTTTGCCGCTCTTTTTAAATGGAGTAAACTATCCGCCGCGATCGGCGTCTGGATTTCGAATCCGCTGACCGTTCCCATAATTTACAGATATTTTATTGGGCCAATTTATTTTACATGGTTCGATTTTTTCAGCAAAGTCCGGCCGATTTTCTCGCTTTGCTTTGCACAGAATCTCGAAACAGATTTAGTTAAACAGTTAATTTGCTGTGA
>Ga0209786_1000406_pt1 | contig 15678 bp, 11 predicted proteins | sample WorMetilvaeELBA2_FD_187405 | JGI IMG/M metagenome (GOLD analysis project Ga0209786, IMG submission 187405) | Marine gutless worms symbiont microbial communities from Max Planck institute for Marine Microbiology, Germany - Olavius ilvae ELBA.2... ...
AAAATTCATGCGAATTGTAGAACAAGTCGCTTCATCAGCTAAAATAACCTGTAGACAAATTAAAAATGGAATCCAGGCTGATTTACTTCTACGAAATTAATTCACTTGGGCTTTCTATATAACCAGATAACCCTTTTTATCGCCTCCTCAACTTGTGTTTGGCTGGATTTGTTCTGACAGGCGATCGTACCTGACGGTGATGCCGGCGCCGGATATGTTGCCAAAATAGCTTCCCAATTCAACGCCACTTTTGTCGGTTATTTCCCTACTGAGATATATGGCGACATCTCGAGCCACATTTTTCTTGCGCCCTTTTTGCAGAATCATATCTGTCTTACAGTCAAATTCACCACACACTGCCGCAACGATCTGGTCGGCAGATACTCTGGGTTTCAACTCTACAAGCTGCGGGATTTCCCTTTTCTCAGAGCGCTTTGCCAGAAACGTATCTTTATAAAATGCGCCGGGATACTCTGCGCGCAAAGGCCGGACCATTGCCGAATCCTCACTTCAGGTCCAAATTTATGGGCCGCTGATTTCCTATATGCTCTAAAACTCAAATATTATCAGGATCTGACATTCCCTACAATACTTTACGGGATATGTGAAAAGCACGATGTTTATCATCTCGGAATTAAAACTCAGGTTACCTCGGCTGGCAAGCAGTGTCATTAATTAATAATTAAGATGCGACCCTTTTCTTTTCATTCTTTTCTTTTCACAATCGACATTAATCCGCGACTCTTTTATAGACCTTATCCTTTTCTCTCACTTTTTCAGATACCTTGACACCAACGCTATCACCTTTTTTTGCCACTGTTACAGGTTTGTGCTCGATCTGCATGGAGTGCACAGTGGACTCAAACTCAGTCGTGTGCCCTAAAAAAAGGATCATATCTCCCACTGACAATTTTCCGTCCGTTATTTCAATGGCCGCAACTGATATTTTGCTAAAGTAATTGGAAACGAAACCGATTTTTTCCTCTTTCATAGTTTTACCCCCGCTGTTTAATGATTCCACCTCGCTTTTTACCTTCTGAAATTGCCACGTTTGCCGCAAAAGCATAGTCGGAGGCGTGGTCCCCCTGAATTGCGATTGCCAAAGCCTATATCTAATACCCGTGATCCATTTGTGCAAGCAACCTCGTCCAGCAGCCAATGGATTTGATTGAAGACTCCTCTGAATAAGTTAATCAATCCGATGAAATCTTACGCAAAATTATACCGTTTCCAACGCAGATGTAGATTTAGATAGTGCGAACAACCCAGGGCCTGGGAAAGAAGAACAGGAACAGCCGATAGTGAAAATTCGATCCGGTTACAGATGAAGTTTTAAGGAGGTGATCAATACCTGCATTAATAGTAAAAAAGGCATTTCCATGTCAAGGGAAAAGAGAAAATTTAAAGGTCCAGATTTATAGTTTATATTTGACTCAACTCCCCGGGATAAGATATAAATACATATTAAATAATTCCAATCAACACCTCAACCTGCTCGGTAGCGACTCCTCATCTGCCAAAACGAACCCGACCTCTCGACTGATTCTGCTTATCCCGGAGATTATCGAATTTCAGCGTTTAAACAGGGAAAATAAAATTGCGATACAAGACATTAAAGAACGGCATGTAAAACGGGATAAGATCGAACGGCAAAAAAAGGGGACAATAAAGACTAATGGATTTTTCCCCAAAAAAAACACACCGGGTCGGCAACATCAAGCGCTTTGCGGCGATTAGTCGTATAATGGTGAGGCACGGCCTTGGCGAAATCATGGAGCGGGTATTCGACCGCAAAGACGATGCCGTCAAAGTCGGCGCTGAACGCCCCGATTTCGACCGTGCAATCTATCCCTCGCCTCAGCGGATTCGCCGGGTTTTCGAAGAACTCGGACCCACCTTCGTTAAGCTGGGACAGTTGATGAGCACGCGGGCAGATATGTTCCCACCGGAATACTTGGAAGAATTTAAAAAATTGCAGAATCGAGTGCCGCCCGTTCCATTCGAAGAAATACGGGCGGTGATCGAAAGAGAATTCAAACACCCCCTTTCAGATATCTATTTATCGATCGAAGAGGAATCCCTGGCAGCGGCGTCGGTTGCCCAGGTACACCTAGCGCAATTGGTCGGGGGTGAAAGGGTAGTCTTGAAAGTGATTCGACCCGGCATCGATAAAAAGATCCGTGAAGATATTCGGCTCATGTACTACTTTGCGAGAAAATTGGAAAACGCCCTTGAAATCGGAAAAATCATCGGTTTTGTTAACATAGTCAAGGAATTTGAAAAGAACATTTTTCGAGAACTCGACATGTATATCGAAGCCGGCAATACCGAACGTTTTTTCGAAAATTTCAAAGACAGCCGGGAAATTTATATCCCCAGAGTGGATTGGAAGCATACTTCAAAATCTGTGCTGGTGATGGAGTACATCGAAGGAATAAAACTGGATCGGATCGATGAGATCAAGGAGCATGGAATCGATCCCCAGGAAATTGCCATGATCGGTCTGCGGTCATTTTCACGCCAGTTGTTGGAGTTCGGTCTTTTCCATGCTGATCCTCATGCCGGCAACACTATTATCATGTATGACGGACGGCTTAGCCTTTTGGATTTCGGCATAGTCGGATATCTGGATGAAAAGACGATGCTGGAGATTGCCAACGTATTCTTGGGCTATGCCGAGCACAATTATGACATGGTGATGGAAGCCCTCGTGGACGCCGGCCTAATTAGTGAAGAATCAGTTAATTTAAAAAATTTCCGGGATGATTTGAGGGATATCAGCGAACCGTTTTACGGTCGTTCTTTACATACGATATCGGTAAAAGACGTCGTTGACCAGGTGATGCAGCTGTTACGCAAATATCATATCAGTCTGCCGCGCAATTTAATGCTGCTGTTTAAAACTATTATACAGGCTGAGGCATTGGGAAAAATCCTGGGCAGTGACGCCAGCCTTCTGGAAGTTACCAGGCCTTATGCAAAAAAAATGCTGAAGCAAGGATACGAAACCCACAAATTGGCTCACAACATTGTAAAAGATTTCCGCTCCACCCGCCGTTATCTGCGAGTTTTTCCAAAAATGTTCCACGACATCCTCGAAGGGCTGACTGCCGGAAAACACCAAATCGAAATCCGTCATAGTGGTTTACAGCATAGCAGCACCAAAATTGAACGAAGCATCAATCGACTGTCGGTCAGCATCATTATCAGTGCCTCACTAATTGCCGGTTCCCTGGTACTGGATTCTTCTCAGAAGGTGATGGAATTAACGGTCGATTTTTGGGGTGTCCAAACCATTTCCATAACCGCCCTGCTTGGCCTGCTGGGATATTCCCTGGCTACGGTCTTGGGTTTTTGGCTGATTATCTCGATTTTCCGATCGGGGAGAATGTAGGAAAAACTCCGGTAAGCTGGTGGGGTCGGACCGAGGTAGAATGTTGACAATTATTGTATAATATTGCTACACAATCTGTGTATTCACATATTGTGTAATAATTATGATATTTATTGTTTATTGTAAAGTGGTTTTTATTGGAGAAAAAGGGTAGCGTTGATTAAACAACACCGGCTGGCGGACGCACCAACGACCCTGGTCAACCGGAGGAAAGGCCGGCAGGCTTAGCCAACGACAGCAATGTCGGCGTGGGGGCCATAGAGTTAAGTTCCTTGCAGATTTTTTTGCTCTATTTTTCGAATCTCACTCGGCGTTGTTTTCGTCCAGCGTTTATATGCCCGCCAAAAAGAACTGTATTCCGAATATCCCAAAACAAAGGCGACCTCAGTGAGACTGACGGTTGAATCGTAAATGTAGTGTTCGGCGATCTCTTTTCGAATCTCATTCAGCAGCGCACCAAAGGTCGTGTGTTGGCTTCGCAGTTTGCGTTGCAAGCTGCGTACGCTCATGTTCAATTTATCAGCCACCTTTTCATCAGATACCCCGCCGGAAGGCAGCATGTCGACAATAGCGCCTTTAACGCGATGGACAATGTTGTTTTTATCCAAATCCGATAAGTACCTGATGATATATTGATCGTTGAGTCCGGCGAGGTGCGGGTTGCCGATCGGCAAGCGTTTATCAACCGCATCTGCCGGCAAGGTCAGGCTGTCATCAGTAGCATCGAACTCAACCGGCGCATTGAAAAAGGAATAAAATTTATCGGCACGACCGGGCTTTGAGTGGATAAAACGAACCGTAACCGGATTTAAATCCGCACCGTAATTCAGCCGACACGCAGACATCAATATTGACATCGCCAGATCCATTAGGGCGGGCAGTTTCAGAGAATGTGACAACTCCACGGTCAGCCCGTTAGCCGTGTCCTCCAGACGATGTTCTCTATCTTGGCCGATGACGTGGGCATAGCGGCTAGCGCGGTTAAGCGCTTCACGCAGCGTGCTGCTGGCAAGCCAGGCATATCCCAGGGCATGCAGGTGAGACGGATGCCAAAAATCAGCACCCCGCAGTCCGTAGCACGGATCGTCGATGAGTTCGTTTATTTTAGACCACAGGCTGGTCACCATCGCCTGGGTGATTCGCGCTCCCGGCTCTAAAATCATTTGACGCGTAATACCCACCTCTAGAAATATCGGTTCGGCGTTATGCCCATAGTATTTCAATATTTCCCAGAGAATATCGGCCGGAGATAAAAGATGGGTTGCGGACATGGGCTCTCTATCCTTTCTAAATTTTGAAGTAAACCTGCTGCTCTTCACCCTGAAATCAATTAGCCTAACCGTTATCAAGATTGGCGCTAAAGGTCAACTATATGGCGCGTTATGGCAGGTTGACCCGCCAATAATGTGCTACCGTGAAGATACCCGTAGCAAAGATCCGAACCCGGATGACCAGGTATTCGATACTGGAATAATTCCGGGTCCGGCTACAGGCCTATCGGCATGCCTGCCGGAAGAAGCCCGGGTTCTCATATTTAGTATCTCTTTATTAAAAACAAGTCATGTTTTCGTATGATTTGAACATCTATATTTGGACGCCTACTTTGCTAACGGGAGGCGAGATAAGATCGATCCGCCGGCCTGCGACGAGCTCAGCCGAGTCGAGGCGGACCACAATTTGTCAATGTTCAATCTTTAATCTTCATTTCCCCGATATGGCGGGATCACCGCTACGCGGCGACCGGTTTCGCCGGGTTGGGATAGTAGACCGTGTCCCCCCCATTGGTTCTTACCAATAACATCGGTGAAATGCCTCCGGGACAGGAAAGAATTTGCTAAATCAAGATAAAATGAGAACCGCCAAAATCGGCCCTCTGCTCGTCCCGATATTTTTCTGGGTGATTTTACTGTTATTAAATGCGTGTAAACCAAATATATCGGGAAAAACAGCTCCTCAAGCGGTTGATGGCGTTCTGGATTTGAGGCGCTGGGATTTCGACCAAGACGGGCCGGTATCACTTTCCGGACAATGGGCTTTTTACTGGTGCGTGCTTTTGCAGCCCAATGACTTCGCGAAAAAGCATCTGCCGGTTATGAGCCGCTTCATCCATGTTCCCGGAGCATGGAACGGCTTTGATGTAAATGGAGAAAAACTGCCCGGAGAGGGTTATGCCACCTATCGGCTGCGGATCCTTTTGGAAAAGGCCGGCGAAAAAATGGCTTTTAAATTCCTCGATATGGCGGTGGCTTTTTCGGTGTATGTAAATGGGGATCATTTAACATCATCCGGGTTTCCGGGCAAAACCCGAGATTCCACCGCGCCCCGTTTTCGACCGCATACGGTGGATATTAGCCCGGAGGCTGACCGGCTGGATGTGATCATTCAAGTGTCTAATTTTCATCACCGAAAAGGCGGTGCCTGGGATGCGGTCCATTTAGGCTTGGCGGACGATATCCGGGCAGTCCGTCAAAAGGCACTTAATTTTAACATTTTCCTGTTTGGCAGCATCCTGATCATGGGTATCTATCACATGTGCATTTTTGCTCTTAGGAATAAGGAAAAATGCGCCCTTTATTTCGGACTTTATTGTTTTCTGATTGCATCCCGGACCCTGTTGACCGGCGAAAGATTTTTAGTTGACCTTTTCCCAACATTTGACTGGGAAGTTCATACGAAAATGGAATATTTGACATTTTACCTCGGTGTGCCGGCATTTACCGGGTACTTTAAAAGCCTATTCCCGAAAGAATGTTCAAAACGGGTTATTCATGTCATCAATTTCGTCGGCGTGCTACTTTCGGTTATCGTTCTGCTGACCCCGGCCAAGTTTTACACCCACACCGCACCGCTGTTCCAAATTTTCACCATCCTGGCGGCCGGCTACGGATTCTATGCCCTCATTTTGGCCCTAAAACACCTCCGCCAGGGGGCGTTGGTCTTCCTGATCGGCTTTGTGATTCTATTTCTAACCCTCGTCAACGATATTCTGTATTCCAATTTGCTGGTCAACACCGGTTATATGATTCAATTCGGGCTTTTTACTTTTTTATTTTCCCAGGTTTTTCTTCTCTCTTTTCGCATATCCGGGTCCTTTACCACGGTTGAAGTGCAACGTGCCATTTTAGAAAGGACCAATACATCCTTAAAAAACGAAATTGCTGAACGCAAGCGGACCGAGGCGGAAAAGATCAAACTCACCGTTCAACTCCAACAGGTTCAAAAGATGGAAGCCATCGCGACGCTGGCAGGCGGAATTGCGCACCAGTTCAACAACGCCATTTCAGTGATCATCGGCAATATCGAGCTCTTGGGTTTGGAATTTCCTCAAAATAAGAAAACTAGCAAAATCAATGCCCCTATCAGAGATTCGGTTAACAAGATGACTCAACTGACCGATCAACTCCTGGCCTATGCCAGAGGCGGAAAATATGAAGTTAAAGAATTATCCATCGGTGATTTTATTGGTCGTACCCTGCCGTTGATTCTTTACAATATCAAGTCCACGATTGGTGTCCAAACAGATATCCCCCATGATATTTTCAGGATCAGGGCCGATGAAACGCAAATGCAAATGGTGATGTCAGCCATCATATCCAATGCATCAGAGGCCATCGAAAGCACGGGTTGTATCTGCATAAGAGGTCGCAACCTAAAAATCAGCAAGGAAGATTCAAAAGATTTTGGAGGTCTGCAACCGGGTTCCTATGTCAGTTTGACCGTTGCAGATGACGGCAATGGCATGGACGAGGAGACCGGAAAACGCGTTTTTGAACCCTTTTTCACCACCAAGTTTGAGGGCCGGGGGCTGGGAATGGCAGCCGCTTATGGGGTTATCAAAAACCATGGGGGCTGGATTTCGATTCGCTCTGTTGTCGGCGAGGGGACCACGGTGAGTTTTTGCCTACCGGCGATTTAGAAAACGGGTTGATTAACGATTCGTGAAAAAAATTGGATACCAGCAAATATCCGGGCATAGAGGACCAATCTTCGCAAGGCTAAGCCGCGGCAGGTCCCGGCTTTGATTTCACACAGCAGGGGTGAAGTTTATTCCAAACTCCGGTAGGGATATTGGAATGTCGCAGATCCGTCTTTGGAGGATTGGAATAAGGGAATATTGGGAAAAAAGGACACGAATTTTCCGGCCGGCTCCCCTCGGCCTTGTTGGAGGATATAGCGTGCCAGAACCGATCACCGGGAAGTTGCCGCAGCTTAGGGGGGAAAGGGGTCGCATCTTAATTATTAATTATTTTGTTTTTAATTTAACCCTTTCTATCGCCTCCTCAACTTGTGTTTGGCTGGATTTGTTCTGACAGGCGATCGTACCTGACGGTGATGCCGGCGCCGGATAGGTTGCCAAAATAGTTTCCCAATTCAACGCCACTTTTGCCGGTTATTTCCCTACTGAGATATATGGCGACATCTCGAGCCACATTTTTCTTGCGCCCTTTTTGCAGAATCATATCTGTCTTACAGTCAAATTCACCACACACTGCCGCAACGATCTGGTCGGCAGATACTCTGGGTTTCAACTCTACAAGCTGCGGGATTTCCCTTTTCTCAGAGCGCTTTGCCAGAAACGTATCTTTATAAAATGCGCCGGGATCTCTGGTCTCGAATTCTTAACTTAGCGCTTACACCAATCCCTGATCCAACATGGCATTGACAACCCGCACAAACCCGGCAATGTTGGCGCCTGCCAGGTAGTTGCCGGGATCGCCGTATTCTTCGGCCACATCCAGACAGTTCTGGTGTATGTTTTTTACGATCGTGCGCAGGCGTTCATCGACTTCGGCGGCCGACCAGTTCAGCAGCATGCGGTTCTGAGCCATTTCCAGGCCGAAAACTGCCACACCGCCGGCATTGGCGGCCTTGCCCGGGGCGTACAGCAGCTTTTTATCCAGGAAAATTTTGATGGCTTCCGGCGCAGTCGGCATATCCGCACCTTCGCAGACCAGTTTTATGCCGTTATTAATCAGGTTGTGGGCATCTTTTTCCCCGATCTCGTTTTCCAACGCGCAGGGAAAGGCACAGTCGGCGCGGTGGTTCCACAGGGGATTGTAGTCCAGCGTCGTGTCTGCTTCGGTGTAGGCTGTTTCCGAATACTTGTCGACATATTCCCGGATGCGACCGCGCTTGAGGTTTTTCAATCGCTTAACATAAGCCAGCTTCTGGGCATCGATGCCTTCCGGATCATAGATGTAGCCCGATGAATCTGAAAGAGTCAGCACTTTACCACCCAGCTGTATGATTTTCTCGGCTGTGTGCTGGGCAACGTTGCCGGCACCGGACAACAGACAAGTTTTGCCGTCAAGGCTATCATCGCGCGCCGCCAGCATTTCAGCGGCGAAATACCCGACCCCGTATCCGGTGGCCTCCGCACGCATCTGGCTCCCGCCCCACTGCAGTCCTTTGCCGGTCAGCACACCGGCAAATTCGTTAGCTTGTCTTTTATACATACCAAATAGAAACCCGATTTCCCGGGCACCTACACCCAGCCCGCTGCCGGGAACGTCGGTGTCTTGGCCGATGTGACGGCTGAGCTCGGTCATGAAGCTCTGGCAAAAGCGCATGACTTCATTCTCGGATTTTCCCTTGGGCTCAAAATCGGACCCGCCCTGGGCACCTCCCATTGGCAGGGTGGTCAGGGCATTTTTAAAGACCTGTTCGAAGGCCAGAAACTTGAGTATACTGTGGTTCACTGAAGGATGAAATCGCAGACCTCCCTTGTAGGGACCGATGGCACTGTTCATTTCGACCCGGTAACCACGATTGACCCGCACCCAGCCCTCGTCATCCATCCAGGGCACCCGGAACATGATTACGCGCTCGGGCTCCAAAATCCTTTCCAAGACTCCCAGCTGATGATATTCGGGATGGCGTTCTAAAACCGGTTTGACCGTTTCGACAAACTCTTGGACCGCCTGGTGGAATTCTTTTTCCTCCGGATCTTTCGCCAGAATCTTCTTAATCATCTTATCAGACATGTGCAACCTCCTTCAATTAAGCCAAAAGGTTAGAAGAATTTCCAATTTCAGAGGTTCTAAGCATCGATTATTTCCAGGGCTTCTTCCCGGTAGGCATCCATCACATACTTGATTCCGGTGATTTTGGCGCATTCTTCCGTCAGGGAAAAGAGATCGTCCCGGCTGATATATCCTACTTTCCAGTTACGGGATCCGGCCATCAGCTGCTGGAGCCCGACTTTGATTTTATCGGCCACGTTATAAAGCCCGATGGCTCCCATGGGCATTTTCTCAACCTCGGGCCCGTATTTTTCCTTCAACACCTCATAGTTCATGAAGATTTCTTCCTTGGTATAGCCGTATTTGGAAACGGTTGACGGCAGGCCGCCGTCTTCGTCGCGCAGCCACTTCTCGGTATTTTTGCCGACCATACCCGGAATCATCAGGGCGCGGCCCATGCAAACAGCTTTGCAGTAAGGCGCCCCCAGGGCCAGGGCCTTGAAGACATGGTCTTCGGCCGAAAAGCCGCCGGCAAAGGCCAGATCCGGAACGCGCCTGCCTTTTTGGGCTAGGCGATCGCTTAATTCAACCGCCATTGAATGCAGGTAAATGGCGGGAACGCCCCACTCGGCCATCATGCGCCAAGGGCTCATGCCGGTGCCTCCCGGTGCCCCGTCAATGGTGAGCAGATCGATGTCGGCATCACTGGACCAGCGGATGGCCATGGCCAACTCCCGCATCGGGTAGGCGCCGGTCTTTAAGGTTATGCGCTTGGCACCTAGTCTGCGCAGCCGCTCCACCTCTTTCATGAAGCTTTCCTGATCGACGAATCCGAGTCGCGAGTGACGTTCAAACTGTTTCAGGGGACCGGCCTTAAAGGAAGCCTGATGGGCAGGATCTTCCGGATCCGGGGTAACGATGTAGCCACGCTTTTTCAGTTGAATCGCCCGGTCCAGGGAGTTGACCTTGATTTCGCCACCGATGCATTTGGCGCCCTGGCCCCATTTCAGCTCGATGGTTTCCACCGCTAGCTTGTCGATCACATATTCCGCCACGCCGTTGCGGGTGTCTTCCACGTTCATTTGAACCAGGATATCGCCGTAGCCTTCATGATAACGGCGGTACGTTTCTACCCGGCGATCCATCTCCGGTGATTTCTTGATCAAGCCGTTGCTGCCGAACTCCAGTTCCGGATCGATGCCGCACACATTTTCGCCACATACCAGGCTGATGCCGCTGATGGCGGCTCCGACTGCGAAATGTTCCCAGTTTTTGCGGGCAATATCGGTGCTTCCCAATGCACCCGTAAATATGGGAACTTTCATTTTGACCTTATCGGAAACCCCATATTCGGTTTCGGTATCCACATTGGGAAAAGTGGCCTTATCGGGATCTTCTTCGACCCCTTTGGCCCCTAGGGCATACCCCATGATATTTAAATGGGAATAATCTACCGGATAGTCTTTGTCGGCGCCGGCTGTCACGCTGCCGAATGGCTGCGGGTAAAGCAGCTCCCGCCCGCGAAAGGTGGCCTGGAACATGTCGCAGTTGCCCTTACAGCCGTCCAGACACCGGCTGCAGATGCCCGATTGCGGTGCTATGTCGCGCGAGCGATTCCTGGTCTGAAGTGCGTCGTTAGCATTCGGTCGATGTAGGTTCTTCATAGTCTCCCTCCTTGCTTCACCTAAAATAAGTTAATATCCAATCCCCTTTAAATTAGCGTACCCCAAAGACTAGCATCGGAGCCAGGCTAGAAAGTCCGTCACGATAATCTATTTTTAACCGCAAGATCAACAATTTTGTAAAAAGAAGAAGGAAAGGGGTCGCATCTTAATTATTAACTATTTTGTTTCTAATTTAACCCTTTCTATCGCCTACTCAACTTGTGTTTGGCTGGATTTGTTCTGACAGGCCGATCGTACCTGACGGTGATGCCGGCGCCGGATAGGTTGCCAAAATAGTTTCCCAATTCAACGCCACTTTTGCCGGTTATTTCCCTACTGAGATATATGGCGACATCTCGAGCCACATTTTTCTTGCGCCCTTTTTGCAGAATCATATCTGTCTTACAGTCAAATTCACCACACACTGCCGCAACGATCTGGTCGGCAGATACTCTGGGTTTCAACTCTACAAGCTGCGGGATTTCCCTTTTCTCAGAGCGCTTTGCCAGAAACGTATCTTTATAAAATGCGCCGGGATACTCTGCGCGCAAAGGCCGGACCATTGCCGAATCCTCCCTTCAGGTCCAAATTTATGGGCCGCTGATTTCCTATATGCTCTAAAACTCAAATATTATCAGGATCTGACATTCCATATAATACTTCACGGGATATGTGAAAAGCACGATGTTTATCATCTCGGAATTAAAACTCAGGTTACCTCGGCTGGCAAGCAGTGTCATTAAATAATAATTAAGATGCGACCCCTTTCTTTTCCTACTTTCTTTTCCAAAAATCATAATGGCTTGTAGCCAAAAAAGACCGGAATCATCAACACCAGATTCCTCCAGTAGGTACAGATCAGCAGGACCACAATCGAGACGAGCAGAAACGGCAGAATGGCACGGGACAGCAGCTCTAATTTGGTTTTGGCAATCGAACAGGCGATGAATAAACATACCCCGACGGGCGGTGTCGTCAAACCGATTACGAGGTTGAGCACAAGGATAACCCCGAAATGGAGCGGATCAACGCCAATCTGTTTCATCAGAGGCAGCAAAACCGGTGTCAGAATGATCAAAGATGCGGTGGTTTCCATGAAGGTGCCGATGATCAGTAGCGCCGCGTTTAGCAGCAGCAATATCAGCACTTTGTTCGTGGTAATCCGTGTGATTTGTTCGGTGACCATTTGCGGAATCTGTTCCGAGGCCAGCAGCCATGAGAAAATGCTGGCCATCCCGATGACCATCATAACCAGAGAACTGGTCGCGGCCGTGTCGATCAGCAGGCGGGGAAGCTCGCGGACTTTAATATCGCGATAAATGACCACACTCAATAAAAGGGCATAAAACACAGCAATACAGGCGCTTTCGGTGGGCGTAAAAATACCTGTCAAAATACCGCCCAGGATGATGACCGGCAGCATCAAAACCAGCGCTGCATCGATGCTGACCCTGAAAGATTCTCTTAGTGACGGCAAGCTGCCTTTGGGATAACGTCGTTTGCGGGAATAATACCCCACCACCCCCATCTGAAACAACCCGAGCAGAACCCCCGGAATAATTCCCGCCAGAAAGAGAGATGCAATCGAAACCTCACCCAACACACCATAGATGATGAAAGGAATCGAGGGGGGGATCACCGGACCAATGGTGGAGGAGGTTGCCGTAACAGCGGCGGCAAAGTTAATGTCATAGCCCTCCTTCTTCATGGCCGGGATCAGAATGGAGCCGACAGCGCTTGTATCGGCAACCGCCGCTCCGGTGATGCCGGCAAAAAACATGCTGACCACAACGTTGATGTAAGCAAGGCCGCCCCGCAGCCAGCCAACCAGGATGTTGCAAAACGCCAACAGTCGTTCGGTCATGCCGCTGGCACTCATGATGTTGCCGGCCAGGATAAAGAACGGAACCGCCATCAGAATCGGAGAATCAATTCCGGTGAAAATGCGCTGGGCCGCCAGAACCAGGGGTGTATCGCCCTGGGTCATCATGGCAACCAGCGGCGTCAACCCGAGAACAAAGGCAATCGGTACCCCGATCAGGAGAAAAAAGATAAAAGCGACAATCAAAGTTAGGACAACCATGGGAACCTGAATTCCGGAGCAAAAACCGGTTAATCTGCAGCGTGATAAATACCCCGACTGAACATAGCCCACTGGGTATCTATTTATTGATATCCCATCATGTGTGCGCAAAATAATTGTGCTATCCGGATTGAATATTGAACCAGTTCTGTCGACTCAACTAGATGAAATTGAGCGGCATGTCAGGTCGTCTTGGAGGGGTGGCAGTCCAAAGGGCGCAGCCCCAAGCGATGCCACTAATATTCAATATTCATTTCCCCGATCCGACGGGATCACCGCTGCGTGGCGATCGGCCGCGCCGGGTCGGGGGCAATGTCGGGTTTTTGGTGAAGATCGTTTCGTAAAGAAATCCCAGCATATGAAGCAGCATTAGTGCAGCGCCTACCGGCACGGCCAAATACGGTACGGACATCGATACTCTCAACGCCGGACTGATTTGGGCCCGGGTGATGGCCACCAGTTGGATCCCGCCCCATAAAATAATGGCTAAAATGACGATCACCGAGATCAGGGTAATCATTTTCATCACACGCCGGAAACCCGCCGGAACCCGCTCCAGGACGATGGTGACGGCAATGTGTTGACCCCGCTTGACCGCCACGGCGGATCCCAGGAGCGAGGACCATACCAAACAGTAGCGGGCAAATTCCTCGGTCCAAAACAATGGAAAATTTAGAACATAGCGGAAGACAACCTGCAGAAAGACTACAACTGCCATCGCTGAAAGAACGACGACCAGAATGATTTCAGTAATGCGGTTTATGATATGGCTCAGTCGCTGCAAAGTGTCATCCCTTCCCACGGCTGTTGCGGTTCCGGCATTGAAAGTGTTGCCGCCAAATCCGCGAATCGGTATCCTGCAAATGAAATTCAAGCCGGGGCGAGGGGCAGCCGCGGTTATCGCCGGTGTGCGGTGGCTCCCCGGTGACCGGAGAGTCATATCCGGATTGCACAATCCTTCGCGCCGCGCAAGCCCTCCCCAACATTGAATGGCAGGCCTACCGGGCCCGATTTTTTACTGGGTCATTCTAATCTGCTTAAGCACGGCCTGCCAGCCCGGGTATTTTTTGCCGAACTGCTCGTAAACCGGTGCCATTGCATCGATAAAGGCCGCTTTGTCCACTACGCTGACAACCATCCCCTGTTTTTTGAGTGCCTCAAGCTGCATGGCCTCGTTGTCCCGGATGAGTTTGCGTTCATAGGCGGCGGATTTCAGGGCGGCCTCCACCAGCACTTTTTGATAAGCGGGTTTCAGGGATTTAAACTTCCTTAGGCTCATTGACACGGGTGCCGGAGAATAGAAATGACCGGTCAAACTGAGATATTTCTGGACTTCGCTGAGTTTAAACGCATAAACGATGGCGACGGGATTTTCCTGTCCGTCGATCACGCCGGTCTGCAGGGATGTGTAGACTTCACCCCAGCTCATCGGCACAGCCTGAGCGCCCAGCTGACGAACCGAAGCCAGATGAACCGGATTTTCCATGGTGCGGAATTTCAGGCCGTCGAAATCCTGCGGGGCAAGCAGGGACCGTTTTGAATTGGTAAAGTTGCGAAAACCATTTTCATAAAAAGCCAAGCCTTTTATATTCGCTTTTTCGAGACCATCCAGCAAACTGCGGCCAATGGGACCGTCCAGCACCTTGTCCACATGTTCAGGACTGGTAAACAGGAACGGCAAGTCCACCACTCCCATGTCGGCGCTAAAATTGGAGACCGGTCCGGTCGCTGTTACCGCCAGATCGACTGTACCGAGCTGCAGCCCCTCCAGCAATTCGCGCTCCCCTTTGCCCAGCTGTCCGCCTCCATAGACCTTGATGACGACCTCGCCGTTGGTTTCGGCTTCAACGATACGGGCAAATTCCTGGGCGCCTTGCGTGTACGCATGATGATCGGGTGTCACCGTCGCCATTTTAAGGACTGTTTTAGCCTGGGCAGGCAGAAAGGCGAATAGGACGATGAGTACGGCCCAAACAAGCGGGTTGACCTTGAAGCATTTCATTGGAGTTCCTCCTCTTTTTAATGTGGGTTGATCTGTTTGGTTAAAATGTGAGTCGACCTCCGGATGCGTCCCCATTCGGCAGAAATGGGTGGGATATTTGCTCCTGCCGGTTCAATGACGAATTTGCAGATACTTAAACTGGTTTAATATATATTTTGCCGTCAAAAAGTCAAGGCACGATGCAGCAGACCGTCAATACTCAGGGGGCAAAACGCTGAATAGCAAGCAGCCGAGCCTTCCAACCAATTTCGTTCCGCAAATTTCGACTGCGAAAACAAAGGGGTCGCCCATTCTTGACAGTAAGTATATTGGATTTGGATGCGTTTTTAAGTGCCGGCCCGCGGCCAATCTACGCGGGATTCGGCAGTATGCCGACGAAGGATCAAATCCGCAATCATTTTTCTCCATCACTCAATAGTTGCCAGAATTAACAACATGGTATAATTAGTGTTCGAACGGGTATCCAGAACTCTTTGATATTGCTGATTAATATCGCATAAAAGGAAAACGAAGATTTTCCAGTTTAATGCATTTTTTACTTGCATTAAAAACTCGTAAACGGTAGTTATCTT
>Ga0209786_1000410_pt1 | contig 15576 bp, 11 predicted proteins | sample WorMetilvaeELBA2_FD_187405 | JGI IMG/M metagenome (GOLD analysis project Ga0209786, IMG submission 187405) | Marine gutless worms symbiont microbial communities from Max Planck institute for Marine Microbiology, Germany - Olavius ilvae ELBA.2... ...
ATCTCTGGCTACCCAAAAAATTTACAGTGACCGCCCGAGTTATAGAGTTGGGCAGGCGAGCGAGCTTCACCCTTCGGGCTCGCTCACCTGCCCAGCATCTATCTCTCGTAATGGTACCAGTTTCATCTGAGAATCAGGAATATAGATGATTCAATACCTAATACGGCGCCTGGTCACCCTGTTGATTACCCTGGCGGGGATCATGGTGGTGACCTTTTTCATTTCCCTGGTGGTGCCGGTCGATCCATTGGCGTCCATTGCCGGTCCCCAGGCGCCCCAGGAGACGGTAGATCGTCTGCGAACCCTTTACGGCTTTGACCAGCCGGTCTATGTTCAGTTTTCACGTTATTTACAGCGCCTGCTGCAGGGCGACCTGGGAACTTCATTCCAAACCGGGCGGCCGGTGCTTGAAGACATCCTTCAATATTTTCCCGCCACCATCGAATTGGCGACCCTGGCCCTGATAGTGTCCATCATCGTCGGGATTCCTTTGGGTATTCTATCCGCCGTATACCGCAACTCACCCATCGATCACTTCTCCCGCATATTGAGTTTAATCGGCGTATCCATGCCGGTCTTCTGGCTGGGCCTGGTATTGCTGCTGATCTTTTATTTCAAGCTGGGATGGTTCCCGGAGCCCGGTAGGCTGGATATCATGCTGATCGAACCTGAAAGAGTTACCGGTCTGCTGCTCGTGGACAGTCTGATCGCCCTCGACTGGGAAGTTTTCTGGGATGCCCTGAAGCACATGGCGTTGCCGTCCGCGGTACTGGGCCTCTACGGTTTGGCCGGCATTGCCCGCATCGTGCGCTCCAGCATGCTGGATGTGCTTTCCCAGGAATATATCAAAACCGCCCGCATCAAAGGGCTGAATGAATTTTTAGTGCTGACCCGCCACGCCCTGCGCAATGCGCTGGTGCCGGCGGTCACCGTCATCGGACTGACCTACGGCGGCCTGCTGGAGGGATCGGTGCTGACGGAAACGATTTTTTCCTGGCCGGGACTGGGCCGTTATCTGGCGACCGCGTTTTTGACGCTGGACTTAAATGCGGTTGTCGGGGGAACCATGCTGGTCGCACTGACATTCTCACTGGCCAACCTGGCAGTGGATCTGGTCTATGCTTTTTTAAACCCGAAAATTACCCTGGCGGAACCATGAACCTGGGCCATGCCTTGAATAAAAACGAAGCCCGTCGCCAACGCCGGGATGCACGGCTGCGCTATTTTAAAGACAGCTATATCCTGTGGCGGCGCAATCATCTGATGGTGGTGGGAACCGGCATCATCATATTTTTGTTGCTGGTGGCGGCCGTGGCGCCGTTGCTGGCAACCCACGATCCCTATGCTCAAATTTTGCCGGATCGGCTGCAGCCGCCCTCGGCCAGTCATTATTTCGGCACCGACAATCTCGGCCGCGACATTTACTCGCGCGTCGCCTACGGTTCCCGGGTCACCCTGACCATTGCCTTTCTGGTGGCGGCCATCAGCACCCCCCTGGGCCTGGTGATCGGGGTTCTGGCCGGCTACTTCGGGGGGGTATTGGACGAAATTTTAATGCGCCTTTCGGATGTCTTTTTGGCCTTTCCCAAGCTGATCCTGGCCATCGCATTTGCCGCCGCACTGGGACCGGGGGTGGAAAATGCCATTGTGGCCATTTCGGTCGCCAACTGGCCCAGCTATGCCCGGCTGGCCCGGGCCGAAACCCTGAGTGTGCGCAACAACGATTATATCCAGGTAATTCGCAGTATGGGTGCCAGCAACCTGCGCATCATGGTGGGCCACATTACCCCCATGTGTCTGTCTTCGATTATTGTCCGTTTGAGTCTGGACATGGGTACCATCATTCTGACAGCCGCCGGCCTCGGGTTTCTCGGATTGGGTGCTCAGCCACCGGTGCCCGAATGGGGATTGATGGTCAGTGACGGGCGTCAGTTTCTGGTGGATCAATGGTGGGTCTCGACCTTGCCGGGATTTGCCATTTTAATCGTGGTCATGGGGTTTAATTTAATGGGGGACGGTTTTCGCGACATCCTGGATCCCCACCAGCGGCAAAGCTGAATGGAATTCGGAATTCGGAAGTCGGAAGTGGGAATGCGGCCTTCGACGAGCTCAGGCGAGACAAAGTCGGAAAGCCGATTGAGCTTGCTATGATTCACCCCGCTAGTATCATAGACCTACAATATGAACACACAGCCTTTAGCAAAATAAAAAGACTGAGCGAAGCGAATCATTCATTATTCATTATTCATTATTCATTGTTCATTGTTCATTGTTCATTAGACATTAGTCATTAGTCATTCACCTGAAGTTCCTGCTGAACGGACAAACAACAATGGCATCAATTGAAGAGCCCCTGCTGACAGTTCAAGATCTCAAGGTTCACTTCTACACCCTGCGGGGCGTGGTGCATGCCCTGGAACGGGTATCTTTTTCTTTGAGTCGTCAGGAAACCCTGGGCTTGGCCGGTGAGACCGGATGCGGCAAATCAGTAACCGCGCGCTCTGTCTTGCGTCTGATCGATCCGCCCGGCCGCATTATCAGCGGCGACATCTCGTTTAAGGGGCAAAACCTGCTGACTCTGGATGAAACGGCCATGCGCGATATCCGCGGCAGCAAGATATCCATGATCATGCAGGAGCCGAAGATGTCATTGAATCCGGTCATCCGGGTGGGTAATCAAATCGCTGAAACATTGATAATTCACGATCATTCCCTGAATCGCCGGTCGGCTAAAAAACTGGCCATTGATATGCTGGCCCAACTGGGTATCGCCGATCCGACCCGCATTGTCAGACGCTACCCCCACGAGTTAAGTGGCGGCATGTGCCAACGGGTCATGATTGCCATGATGCTGGTGACCCGACCGCAGCTGTTGATTGCCGACGAGCCGACTTCGGCCCTGGATGTCACGATTCAGGCCCAAATTCTGGAGCTGATCCAAAAGCTGATCCGTGAAATCAAAACATCCGTTCTCATGATTACCCATGATCTGGGGGTGATGGCCGAAACCTGCGATCGCGTGGCGATCATGTATGCCGGAGATATGGTGGAAATGGGAACGGTGCGCAGTGTGCTGAAAACCCCCCAGCACCCTTATACCCAGGGGCTTTTGAAAACGGTTCCCGATAAATCCCATCCGGATCAACCCCTGTTTTCCATCAAGGGGAATGTACCAAGTCTGCTCGAGCCGCAGACGAACTGTCGATTTGCACCCCGCTGCGAATGGGTCATGGAACGCTGCCGGCAGGAGATTCCACCGCTTTACAAGCTGAACGGCGACCATCAGGCCGCCTGCTTTCTGCATGATGTTTGAATAATAGTATCGAACGAAAATGGAGACTGGATTCGGAGACACACACGTTTGTTATTCAGCCACGAATGAACACGAATTTTCACGAATATATTTTTTCAACTCTAAAGGCGCCGCTTTCAGACTGTCAAACAATTCGTGCCTATTCGTGCAAATTCGTGGCTAAAAAAGTTATAAAATGCTCAATTATCAAATAGATTTGCTATCAGAGGTCGTCTACTATCGCAACACCCAACGATAATACCTTGCTACGGATTAAGGACCTGCACGTTCACTTTCCCATTCGGGAAGGTTTGCTGCTGCATCACCATGCAACCGTCAAGGCCGTAAACGGCTTGAGCTTTGCGCTGGATCGGGGCGATGTGTTTGGCTTGGTGGGGGAATCCGGCTGCGGCAAGACAACTTTGGGACGTGCGGTGGTGGGACTGGCACCCATCACCGACGGTGAAATTTATTTTAATGATCAAAGCATCGTCGGGCTCAGCGGCCGGGCAGCCTACGAGCGGGCCCGCCATATCCAGCTGATATTTCAGGATCCTTACTCATCGCTGCATCCACGCAAAACCGTATGCGATCTGGTGGGAGTGGGGCTTAAACTCCACGGTCTGGCCGAAGGATATCAAATCGACGAACAGGTGTTGGCCATGCTCAAGCGGGTCGGTTTCGGCCTAGAGCATCTGTATCGGTATGCGCATGAGTTTTCCGGCGGCCAACGCCAACGTATTGCCCTGGCCCGGGCTTTGATTCTGCACCCGCAACTGCTGATTTTGGATGAGCCGACCTCGGCCCTGGATGTTTCCGTCCAAGCCCAGATTTTGAATCTGCTCAAGGAATTGCAGCGCGATTTCAACCTGACTTACCTGTTTATCTCCCATGATCTGGGAGTCGTGCGATATATGAGTAACCGGATCGGCGTGATGTACCTGGGCAATATGGTAGAAACCGGATCAACCCGCGAGGTTTTCCAACTGTCCCAGCATCCTTACACCCGGGTATTGCTGTCATCTCTGCCATCGCTGGATCCCGATACACCGCATCATGGAATATTGCTGGAGGGTGATCCGCCGACACCGATCGATCCGCCACCCGGCTGCCCCTTTGCGTCAAGGTGTCCCATAGTCCGGGACCGCTGCCGGATCGACAAACCGGTTTTGAAGCAACGCGGCGAAAATTTAACCCATCTGGCAGCCTGTCATTTTCCATATACGGATTAGCGTCGTAGCCTAAAGCAATCGAATATTGCAGATTTGAAAGCAAAGGAGTGTTCCACCACGCCGCTTCTATATTACCTGCACGGCTCTGATCACTTGTGTTTTACGGAAATCAATGATAAACCTATATGTTAGAGCTAAATATTCCATTAGGCCATTGAAGATGGCAATACGGATGACTAAACTAAGGAAACCCAAATCATGTTGCTGAATTCATCGGGAATATCTAGAGGTGGGATCGTTTGGCTGGCGGCTGGAATCATCATCGTTTTGTTGGTGGCATATTCGCTTTTTTCAGGCCACACCCCCTGGGCACCTAAACCACCGGGTCAAATATTGGCAAAAACAGTGATTCTAAAAAAAGTGAAGCAGGTCCCCATATCACCGAAACGGACAATTGTCCGCAAGCCGGCGTCAGTCACAATCCCGCCCAAAGAACCTGCACCAACTGAATTGCAGCAACCTCCGGCAACTGAAACCGTTGCCAAACAGCCGGATCCAAGCATGACCGCGCAACCGGCGCAAGAAAAACCGCCGGCCTCAGCACCAATCATCACCGCCGAGCAAACAGCAAAATCACAACTGGCGGCCGAAGAGCCACTGACAGCCAAGGAGCAACCGGCGGCCAAGGAGCAACCGGCGGCCAAAGAGCCACCGGCGATTGCCTCGGCCGCCCCGGAAACTAGCCCGCAACCCAAAACCGAACGACCGCCGGCCGTAAAACCAGCTCCCGTAAAAAAACCGATTCCCGCCAAGCCCCTTGCGGCCATGTCCAAGCCAGCGGCGAGGGAAATCCATCGCGAAAAATGGCTACTATCCCAGGATGCTTCATCCTACACGATTCAAATCGTCGGCGTTTCCACCGAGAAGTCAATGCTGAATTTCATTGAAAGGAATCAGTTATTGAAGCAAAATGATATCGCCTACTTTGAATCGGTCTTGAGGGGCAAACCCTGGTTCCAGGCCTTATACGGCTTATACCCCACCAAGGAAGAGGCCCGGCGGGCGATTGAGAAGTTGCCTGAAAATATTCGCCTGGCCGGACCTTGGATTCGGAGTCTAGCGGCCGTGCAAAATACGATCGGAAAATGAGGTGAGATCGATTTAATTTTCTGAATTGTCTTCCGACCCCAGCATCTCTTCGGTTTCCATCCACATGACATTGATGATGCCAAAAGCGCAGGCTAACAATACGCCCAATATCCATGCAAAATACCACATAATAAGCCCCGTGAAATGACTATAATTTATTGAATAATATATTTAAATGCTTGGAGGACTGAAATCCTAATAGCGGCTTGAAGGCTGGGAAGCTTGAAAGCCTGAAGGCCACAAATACCATTTCCTGCTGCAGCTTGTGCTTACCAGCTTCCCAACTCCTCAGCTTCCGAGCTTCCTTGCCTCCCAGCTTCCCAGCCTATTAGCGGCTTGAAGGCTGGGAAGCTTGAAAGCCTGAAGGCCACAAATACCATTTCCTGCTGCAGCTTGTGCTTACCAGCTTCCCAACTCCTCAGCTTCCGAGCTTCCTTGCCTCCCAGCTTCCCAGCCTAGTAAGCCGTATGTGTTTCTTTCTTGATTCGGTCTTCCGTCACCTTACCCCGCATGACCCGATAAACCCAGCTCGTGTATACCAGTACGATGGGCAAAAATATAACCACCGCCATAAACATCAGGTTCAACGTGCGATGGCTTGAAACCGCATCATATACCGTCAGGCTGCTGTTAGGATCCGTGCTGGACGGGATGATAAACGGAAACATGGCAAATCCGGCCGTCAGGATCACTCCGGCCAGCGCCGCACCGCTGCAGACAAACGCCGCACCGGGTCGATTGGTCCCGGACAGCACAATTGCCAGAATTGCTCCGGCAAAAGCCAAAATCGGAGCTATGATCGTGTACCCGCACGTGGCGTAATTCTGCATCAACCCGTCGGCTGCCATTTCAACCTTCTTTGCCAGGGGGCTGAAGGCGGTTCCGGGATCCGGCATGGAGACGATCTGATAAAACTCGATGCCGTATGCCTGCCAGATTCCGGCCAGGGCAAAAGCAGCCATAAAAGCAATGCCGAAGATCCGCACGGCCTTTTTGGCCCTGGCATTGATTTCATTTTCGGTGCGGATCTGCAGAAAAACCGCCCCGTGCATCACCAGCATGCATACGCTGACGATTCCGGCCAGCAGGGCGAACGGGTTAAGCAGCCCCCAGAAACTGCCGGTGTAGGACAATCTTTCAAATTCACCGTAATGAAACGGCACTCCCTGCAGCAGATTGCCGAAGGCCACGCCAAAAACAAGGGTCGGCACCAGCCCGCCGACAAACAATCCCCAGTCCCACGCACTGCGCCAGCGAGTGTCTTCAACCAAACTGCGATATTTAAAGCCTACCGGTCGGAAAAAGAGCGCGAACAACACCAGCAGCATGGCCCAGTAAAATCCGGAGAAGGCCGCCGCGTAGACCAGGGGCCAGGCGGCAAAAAGTGCACCGCCGGCCGTTATCAGCCAGACCTGATTGCCTTCCCAGGTCGGTCCGATCGCATTGATCATCACGCGCCGCTGGGTGTCTGTCCGCGCGACAAACGGCAGGAGGGTTCCAATCCCCAGATCAAACCCGCCCATCAGCGCAAACCCGATCAGCAGGACCCCCACGAAGACCCACCAGATAATTTTCAATGTTAAATAATCGAATAACATATACTATTCTCCTTGGTATATTCTAGACGAAGTATCTGAATCCCGAAAATCGAAATCCACAGAATTAGCAGTTAATCAGGCTGTCTTTTCCTGCTCAAAGTGATACCGGCCGGTATGCAAACTACTGGGCCCCAACCGGATAAATTTGGTCATCAGGTACATTTCAACGACCAAAAAAATCGTGTACAGAATGATAATTGCCACAAGGCTGCCGATGAGATCGCCGGTCGTCAAATTCGATGTTGAAAAATAAGTCGGCAGCACGCCGCCGATGGTCCAGGGCTGGCGGCCGTATTCCGCCACAAACCAGCCCAATTCAATGGCGATCCAGGGTACCGGCAAACTGTAAAACAGAGTTTTTAAAAGCCACTGCTTCTGGTCGAAAACCCGCTTGGCACAAAAATAAAAACTCAGGGCAATCAACGCCAGCATATAGAAACCCAGTCCCACCATAATGCGAAACGACCAGAACATAGCCGCCACGTTGGGAATCGTATCCCGGGCCGCCTGTTTAATCTGCGGCTCCGTTGCATCGACCACCCGCGGTGTGTAGCGTTTCAGCAGCAGCCCATAGCCCAGGTTCTCTTTGTGATGATCAAACTGCACCTCGTTGGCAACCGACCGATCGCCGGCGCGCATTTTTTCCAGCATTTCATAGGCAATCATGCCGCTGCGGATCCGCACTTCGCTGTCGGCAATTAAATCCTTGATACCCGGCACCGGCGTATCAATCGAACGGGTTACGATCAGACCGCCGACCCAGGGTATTTTTATCTCGGCCGCGGTTTCCTGCTTTTCCTGATCCGGAAAACCGAACAAGGTAAAGTGACTCGGCGGCGGCTCCGTCTCCCATTCAGCCTCCATGGCGGCCAGTTTAACTTTCTGAACCTGGCCGACCACATAGCCGGTTTCGTCCCCCAGAACGATAACCGACAAAATTGATGCCAACCCGAAACCGGCCGCCACCGCAAACGAACGCTTGGCAAAAGCCAGATCCCGGCCTTTGAGCAGGTAGTAGGAGCTCACCGCCAGGACAAACATGGCAGAGGCCACATAACCGGCACCGACGGTGTGAACAAATTTAACCTGGGCCACCGGGTTGAAAAACAGGTCCTTGAAACTGGTCAGTTCCATGCGCATCGTTTCAAAGTTGAACTCGGCGCCGACCGGGTTTTGCATCCAGCCATTGGCCACCAGAATCCACAGTGCGGAGAGGTTGGCGCCCAGTGCCACCAGAAATGTAACTGCCAGATGCGCCCGTTTGCTGAGACGATCCCAGCCGAAAAAAAATAGTCCGACAAAGGTTGCCTCCAGGAAAAATGCCATAAGTCCCTCGATTGCCAGCGGAGCGCCGAAGATATCGCCGACATAATGGGAATAGTAGGCCCAGTTGGTCCCGAATTGAAATTCCATGGTAATCCCGGTGGTCACCCCCAGCGCAAAGTTAATGCCGAACAATTTGCCCCAAAAGCGGGTCATATCCTTGTAAATTTGCTTGCCGGTCATGACATAAACTGATTCCATGATAAACAGGATCCATGCCAGGCCCAAGGTCAGGGGAACAAAGATGAAATGATACATGGATGTTAAAGCAAATTGCCAGCGGGAAAGCTCAACGAATCCTTCAGTGGGTAGCATAGATCTGCTCCTAAGATGCCTATGACAACGATTAACCTTGATCGCTGTCAATGTTTTAATGTAGTAATTACAGGTTTTGTGCAATCCCTCCCAAGGCAGACAAGTGAGAGGATTTCAATCGTTCGGTATTATACATGCACAAATTACAAACCGGCTTATTGTTGCAACTGGTTGATCTTCTATTATATTGAGTCAATCTTTGTCAAACAGAATTCCAATGAACCCCGCCAAAAAGTCATCCAACAAAAAGGCGCTGCGCTGGCTGTTCCGTCGGGTCGGTCCGGCACGCAACTGGATCGTGATTTCAGTTGGGCTGGGTCTGAGCAGCGGCCTCTTGCTGATTGCCCAGGCGAGCTTTTTATCCAGAATCGTACACCAAGCCTTCATGGAAAAGCGCTCCATTGATCAGTTGGGGGCACTTTTTGTTGGATTGGCGGCGACTGTTATTTTACGGGCGGCTCTCGGCTGGGCCCGGGAGGTGTGCGGATTTTATGCCGGGTCCGGTATTCGGCGCGAAATTCGCCTGGAATTATTGCAGCACATCGTTGATTTAGGCCCGTCATATACCGGCAATCAAAGTACCGGTGCCTTGACCAGCACGATTATGGACCAGGTGGAGGGGTTGCACGATTTTTATGCCTTTTATCTGCCCCAGCTGGCCCTGGCCGTGATGATACCGGCGGCGGTCCTGGCATTTGTCTTTCCCCAAAGCTGGGCGGCGGCGGGGCTTTTGCTGGCCACCGCGCCGCTGATTCCCCTGTTCATGATCCTGGTCGGCATGGGTGCGGAAAGTATCAGCCAGCGGCATTTTCAGGCCCTGGCCCGCATGAGCGCCTATTTTCTTGATGTTTTACAGGGATTGACCACACTCAAATTATTTGACCGCGGCAAAGCCACCGGGAGAACCGTAGCAGCCGTTTCGGATGAGTATCGCAAGCGCACAATGGGGGTTCTGCGGGTAGCATTTTTATCCTCGGCCGTGCTCGAATTCTTCAGCTCGATCTCTATAGCCCTGGTGGCGGTTTTTCTGGCGATGAACTACCTTGGCTACATATCCTTCGGAGTGTATGGTCAATCGTTGAATTTGGCCAGCGGCTTATTTATATTGCTGCTGGCGCCGGACTTTTATCTGCCCCTGCGCGAGCTGGGGACCCATTATCATGCCCGGGCCGAGGCCGTTGGAGCGGCTGAAGAAATCTTGAAAATTTTGTCGGTGCCGCACTCAGGAGCCCTGAAAGGTACGGCTGTCTGGACTCCAACAGAATCCCTTAATATCAAGTTGCAGGACGTCAGCCTGGCATTTGACGGTGGACGCAGACCCGCACTGCAGGGAATAAATTTTAACCTGAAAGCCGGCCAACAGATTGTCATGGTAGGTGGCAGCGGCGCCGGTAAAACCACTACCCTCAATCTTTTGTTGGGTTTTTTGCAGCCGGACCAAGGCTCCATCCTGATTAACGACAACAACCTGGCAGATCTCTCACCCGGGATTTGGCGCAAACAAATCGGCTGGATCGGCCAACGCCCAATTTTATTTCATGGCACGATCCGGGAAAATATTATGTTGGGCCGTCCCCAGGCAACTGATGATCAAATCGCACGGGCAGCGGAAGCGGCCGGAGTACTTAAATTTTCTATCCATTTGCTCGATGGACTGGAAACCCGGGTGGGTGAACAGGGCGCCGGAATTTCGCGCGGGCAGGCCCAACGAGTTGCCCTGGCCAGGGCCTTTTTAAAAGACGCGCCGATACTGCTGTTGGATGAACCGACCGCCGGTCTGGATATCGAAAATGAGTCCCTGGTAATGGATGCCATCAACCGACTTTCCCAGGGGCGCACCGTGCTGATGCTCACCCACCGGCTGACAAATATCAAGCAGGCGGATCGAATACTGGTCTTGAAAAACGGATGTGTGGTTGAACAGGGAAATTATTCAGAACTGATGGATGCCGGCGGGTTGTTTTGTAAACTGGCCGCCAGAACGTAGAAATGAATAATGAATATTGACTAATGAATAATTAAGGAATTCTGCCCTTTATATTTTTCGATGCCGCCAGTTTGTGAAGGTACACACAACGCATGTGAACGTTAAGGGAGTTACTGCGATAAAGACCGTTATTCCTGATTAAACTGGAATCCAGAAAATCAGGTTCTAAGTTGACGGGAACTCCGCTTCAGCGGGCATAACGACAAAGCGGCTCTGATCTTTAACAAAGACCGAAGTCCAAAAATCTTCAATCTGCAATCTGCACTATTCATTTGTCAGGGGAGGTAAAAATCTTGTTTAAACAGCGGCAGGCGTTGACTCTTTATATTAAGCTGTTTGGGCGGCATTTTAAATGGATGGTCCTGGGCACAGGATTCGGATTGTTGTCGATGGTCTCGGCCGTCGGACTGCTGGCCCTATCGGGCTGGTTCATTACTGCCGCCGCTTACGCGGGTTTAACTGCCGCCACAGCCCAGTTGTTTAATTTTTTTCATCCCGGCATCGGTGTGCGTTTGTTCGCCATTGGCCGCACCCTGGCGCGCTATGCGGAAAGAATTGTGAACCATGATGTTACGTTCCGAATTCTGCGCAGCCTGCGCAGCTGGTTCTACGGTCATCTGGAACCCCTGGCACCGGCCCGCCTGATGGGATTTCGCAGCGCCGATATTTTAAATCGGATTGTCGCCGACATCGATGCCCTGGACAATATTTATCTACGAGTGCTTTCCCCCAGTATCGTGGCGCTGGCCACGTCGATTCTGGTAATCATTTTTCTCTGGATTTTTAGTCCGCTGATCGCACTGTATGTTGCAATGTTTTTGGTAATGGCCGGATTTGGCGTTCCGACGCTGGTGCTGCGTCTGGCAGAATCCAGTGGACAAAATCTGCCGAGTCTAATATCCGATCTGCGAATCCAAATTGTCGATACCCTGCAGGGGCTGCCCGAGCTCCTGGTCTTCGGTGCCGACCAACAACAGATTGAATTGGTGCAAAAATGCAATTTAGCACTCTTAAAGGTCCAGCTGCGCATGAGTCATATTCGGGGCGTATCGATGGCTCTGACCACCTTGTTTACCGGATTCGCCGTCCTATCTGCGCTTTATATAGCCGTTGGCATGGTTGATCGCCAGGTGTTGGATGGGCCAACCCTGGCCCTGGTAATTCTGGCGGTGATGGCATCATTTGAGGCAATTATTCCGTTGCCGCAGGCATATCAGTATCTCGGACAGACCAAGGAGGCCGGCCGCCGGCTGCTTGAAATTGTTGAGGCAGAGCCTCAGGTTGTTTTCCCCGATCTGTCCCAGGTGCAGGACCAACGATTCAGCGCGACATTTGAAAAGGTAAGTTTTCGTTATCAGGGGCCCGATCAGTGGGCCCTGAATAGTATAGACTTGCACATTCCGGCGGGTCAACGGGTCGCCGTGATTGGTGAAACCGGATCGGGAAAATCAACCCTGATCCACCTGCTGCTGCGCTTCTGGAACCCCACGGCCGGACACATCCGCATCGGAGAAAATGAAATCAGCAGCTACAGCGAAACGGATCTGCGCCGGCTGATAACAACGGTTTCCCAGCAACCGCACATGTTCAACGCCACCATAAAAGAAAACCTACTGCTGGCCAACCCCGGGGCGGACGAAGATGAGTTGCTGGCGGCGCTGAATACAGCCCAGTTGCGTGAGTTTGTAACCGGCTTGCCTGACGGACTGGATACCTGGATTGGTGAAGCCGGCCAACTTCTATCCGGTGGGCAGGCACGCCGGCTTGCTGTAGCGCGGGCCATATTGCACAACGCACCACTGTGGGTGTTGGACGAACCGACCGAAGGGCTGGACCCGATTACCGAGAAGAAAATGATGCAAACTTTAATGCAGCAAACAGCCGGTCGGACTTTACTGCTGATCACGCACCGGCTGCTAGCGTTGGATTGGATGGATCAAATCGTGATGCTGGATCGTGGTCGTATCATCGCCCAGGGAAGCCATGTGGAGTTGCTGAAAAATAACCGGCGCTACGCTGAGTTGCAAATGCGCGTAACGCACTGATACGGTACGAATTAGAAGCGTAGATTTATCTATAATAAATAAATTACAAATTACAAGCACCAATTCACAAATAAATTCCAAATTCGAAATATCAATGATCTAAACATATAGTTGACAGAGCGCAGCGATTGCACCAATCCGCAATCCGCAATCTAAAATCCCAAATTCTAACTCGCAACGCCATAGGAATCAATACGGGATAAATTTGTAAATCCGCTACTCGGTTGTGAAAAGGTCCGTACTGATGTATCGCTCTCCGGTGCTGGGTATAACGGTGACGATGGTTTTGCCTTCGGATTCGGGTCGTTTGGCGACTTCCCGGGCAGCCCAGATGGCAGCCCCGGATGAAATACCGCAAAGGAGACCTTCCAGTTTGGCCGCGTTGCGTGCCGTCTCGAAAGCGTCTTCGTTGGAGACTGTCACCACATCGTCGATAAGGGACTGATCCAGCACATCGGGGATGAATCCGGCGCCAATGCCCTGAATCTTATGCGGCCCCTTCTCGCCGCCGGATAATACCGGTGAATCGGCCGGTTCCACGGCAATAGCTTTAAATGACGGTTTTCTGGGTTTGATCACTTCGGCCACACCGGTAATCGTCCCGCCGGTGCCCACGCCGGACACCAGGATGTCGGCCTGTCCCTCGGTATCGCGCCAGATTTCCTCAGCCGTTGTTTCGCGATGAATCCTCGGATTGGCCGGGTTGGCAAACTGGTTCGGCATCCAGGATTTATTCTCGGATTCGAGAATTTCGCGCGCCTTTGCAATAGCCCCCCCCATGCCCTCAGCACCTGGCGTCAATACCAGTTCAGCGCCGTGATGCGTGAGCAATTTTCGCCTCTCCTGGCTCATGGTATCGGGCATGGTCAGGCAGAGGCGGTAATTTTTAGCCGCGCAGATAAAAGCCAGCGCAATTCCCGTATTTCCGCTGGTAGGCTCAACGATCAGTGTTTCGGAATCAATTAGCCCGTCAACTTCGGCGGCTTCAATCATCGATGCCGCGATGCGGTCCTTGACGCTGCCCAGTGGGTTAAAAAACTCGAGCTTGCATAATATATTGGCATTGATGTCTTCAGCCATTCGGTTTAGCCGGACCAGCGGGGTAGACCCGATCGTGCTGCTGATGATGGATTGATATTTCATAGCTTATCTCCTTTCAGAGAAAAGGGAAGGTTGATTGTTATGGGTAGATACCCCATGGAACGTTTTTCAATTGTGATAATAGTGAACCGGCTTAAATTTTATTCCAGAAAAAAATCGATATAGCGACACATTTTCGTTCAATACCCTAATAACGCCCAACTCCCTCTCGGAAGCTAAATAGCCGCGTCAAACATTGCCAGCGCCGATTTTTTATTTTTCGATTTGTAGGCCAAGCGCGGAGATTCCAAGATGACGGTCGTGTCGGTTGGAATTGATTGGGTCAACCAAACGTTACCCCCGATTACCGAGCGGGCGCCGATGATCGTGCCTCCCCCGAGAATCGTAGCCCCGGAATAGATGATGACATCGTCCTCAATGGTTGGATGACGTTTTTTGCCTCGAAATTGATCGGCCGAATCTTTCGGAATGGATAACGCTCCCAGCGTTACGCCCTGATAGAGGCGGACGTTTTTTCCGATATTCGTGGTTTCTCCGATCACCACGCCGGTTCCATGATCGATTACAAAGCACTCATCAATTTCAGCCCCGGGATGGATATCGATCCCGGTGACACTGTGGGCATACTCGGTCATGATCCGCGGAAGCAGAGGTACGTTGTATTCAAAGAGCTTGTGGGCCACCCGGTAAACCATAATGGCAAAAATACCCGGATAGCTGAATATAATTTCATCATAGCTTCTAGCGGCAGGGTCTCCTTCATAGGCGGCCTGCACATCGGTGGCCAGCACCTTGCGAATCGACGGTATGGCTTGCAGCAAATTGAGTGCAATCTGGTGTCCTTGCTCATCACACACACTGCAGAGTTGACCATAGCGGAAACAGTCGTGGCGAATGCTGCGCCCGATCTGATCGGATAGCATGTCGAAAAGCTTGGCAGTGGATTCTCCCAAACTGTATCGCAAGTTGGCCGGATCGAGTTTACCCCGGGTGAAATATCCGGGAAACAGGATTTCTTTTAAACGGTTGATAATTTCAATGACGCCTTCGCGGGACGGAATCGGCTCGTAATCAACATGGGTATAGCATTCCCGGTCATTGCAGCTCTCGATAATTTCTTCGGCAATCTCGGGGAGTTGACTCCGGATCTGTGCCAGCGAGTTCATATCGATTTTGCAGGATTCTTCGTCTTTGAGCAATTCTACCATCAGAAAATGATCTCCTTTTATGCCCGGGAGCGAAATCAAGGCGCAACTGTGATGGACGTTCCCGCGCTTAATAAAGACAGGCTAATATTAAGTCACAAACTGAATCTTGTCAAAAATCAGAGACTGAAGAACTTGGTTTTCGCGCAATGAATAAAACAGAGCCGGTTGCGGCTCTGTTTTATTGTGAATATTTCGATCGGATGCGCCCGATATATCAATAGTGGATTCGGATGTTGTAACTACGCAGCAAATAAATTAATCTGGTTATATAGAAAGCCCAAGTGAATTAATTTCGTAGAAGTAAATCAGCCTGGATTCCATTTTTAATTTGTCTACAGGTTATTTTAGCTGATGAAGCGACTTGTTCTACAATTCGCATGAATTTT
>Ga0209786_1000411_pt1 | contig 15574 bp, 14 predicted proteins | sample WorMetilvaeELBA2_FD_187405 | JGI IMG/M metagenome (GOLD analysis project Ga0209786, IMG submission 187405) | Marine gutless worms symbiont microbial communities from Max Planck institute for Marine Microbiology, Germany - Olavius ilvae ELBA.2... ...
AAGATAACTACCGTTTACGAGTTTTTAATGCAAGTAAAAAATGCATTAAACTGGAAAATCTTCGTTTTCCTTTTATGCGATATTAATCAGCAATATCAAAGAGTTCTGGATACCCGTTCGAACACTAATTAGAAAGGACCCCGGATTTGAATTCGCGCATCCGGCATCCGGCATCCGGCATCTGGTAACCGGTATCCGGCAACCAATGAATTTTATCAGCCCCTATTCAGCCAGCAGCTCGGCTTTGATCAATATCTCCCTGATTTCCGATTTTTCCTTCTCCGAACCGGGCAGCAACGGCGAGCGCGGGTCGCCGCCGAAATAACCCAGCATGTCCATGGCGGCCTTCAGACCGGGAACGCCATAAGTTGCCGTCACGGCCTGGTTAACCGGAAGCATTCTTAGCTGCAATTGTTTGGCGGCTTCAAAATCGTCCTGCATAACATACTCGTAAATTTTAACACACAATTCCGGTGCAACATTGGCCAACGCCAGCACACCACCGGCACAGCCCAAGGCCAGGCCGCCGAACAAAGCGCCGGCCGTACCGACCAGCAGCTTGAAATCGGCCGCGACATTATTGGCAAATTCGCCCAACTGAATTACATTGCCGGTGCTGTCCTTGATACCGGCGATATTCGGATGGCCGGATAATCGGGCGACCAATCCGCAGCTCAGGTTGACGTGGGTGAATTTGGGCACATTATACAACAAAATCGGTATCGGGGATTGATCCGCGACTGCCGTGAAATAAGCCAGCATGGCAGCGTCAGTCATCTTGCCGGCATAGTAATGCGGGGTGACTACCAACGCAGCATCGGCGCCGCAGTCGGCACAGTCCTGTGTCAGTTCGATGGTTTCTTGGGTTGATTCACAGCCGGTGCCGGCAATGACCTGCATGTGATCCGGCGTCAGCTCCACCGTTTTTTCAATCAGCTTCCGTTTCTCGGCGGACGTCAAATAAACATACTCCCCGTTGGAGCCCATGACCACCAGTCCTTTGAGGCCGGTCCGGCTCCACTTTTCAATGTTGGCGGCCAATTTGCCATAAGCGACTTCACTGCCGACAAACGGTGTCGGGATCGGGGGAAAAATTCCATTTAAATCAATTTGCGACATTTCGACTTCCTTTTCTATTTAGTATTTAACGCATTCAGATACTCAAAAACCGGCATAAACACAAGGTAAAAAGAGCGCCCGTCCAAAGACGGCAAAATTTAAATCACTGGTTTTTGTCATGATTTCCAAAAATTTGATTTGACAAACGAATGACCGCTAAATATGCACTGGTACGATAAGGTTGCTGAAGCAAGCAAAGGAATTGACTTTAATGAGTGCCATCGGCATTTTCCGTGAAATAATAAGGATGAACAAAAAAGGCCGGCGAACCGGAATCTACTCCGTTTGCTCGGCGCAGGGGGATGTCCTGAAAGCTGCCATGCTGCAGGCTAAAGCCGATAATTCCATGCTGCTTGTTGAATCCACCTCGAATCAGGTCAATCAGGATGGCGGCTATATCGGTATGATACCCGGTGACTTTGTGGCCTTTGTCTGCGACCTGGCCCGGGCAATGCAGTTTGATACCGATAAAATTTTGCTGGGCGGCGATCATCTGGGCCCCAATACCTGGCAGCATCTGCCGTCCGAAAAGGCCATGGCAAGCGCCAAGGTATTGGTTCGAGAGTATGTAAAGGCAGGCTTTCAAAAAATACACCTTGATGCCAGTATGTTCCTGGCAGATGACCAAGGTGACCGAACCCGGCCGCTTGCAGATGAAATTGTGGCGGCCAGAACGGCCGAACTTTGCTTAACCGCTGAGCAGGCCTGGAGTCGTTTTGACAAAGGTCGGCCGAAACCCATGTATATAATCGGCACTGAAGTACCCGCCCCGGGTGCTGCCAGGCAAGTTACTGCTGCCGCTGTCACGCTTCCGGAAGATGCCTCCAGGACCATTGCGCTTGCCAAGAAGGCTTTTTATCTGAGACGCCTGCAGTCTGCCTGGGAGCGGGTATGTGGGATAGTGGTCCAGCCGGGAGTCGGTTTTGGTGACGTTCAGATATTGGATTACAATCACGAAGCCGCCATAAACTTGAGCCAGATAATCAAAGGCCATGAGAATCTAGTTTATGAGGCCCATTCGACGGATTACCAGAATCCGGGAGCCCTGGCACAAATGGTGTCGGATCATTTCTGTATCCTAAAGGTGGGCCCCTGGTTGACGTTTGCCTATCGGGAAGCTTTATTCGCTCTGGCTGAAATTGAGAACGAACTGTACGAATGTGATCCGGATAGGCGGTCGCTTCTCCGGTATCGACTGGAAGAAATCATGGTCGAAGATCCAATCCATTGGAAAAAATATTATTCCGGAACTGCCAAGGAAAAGAAGCTAAAACGAAAATTCAGCTATTTGGATCGCAGTCGCTACTATTGGCCGGATCGGGGTCTGCATGAGGTTAAAGAAAAATTATATTTCAACCTGAGAAAAACTGGGATTCCATTGGTGTTGCTCAGTCAATATATGCCCAATCAATATCTTCAAGTCCGGCAGGGGCAATTAGAAAGTGATCCGGAGGCCTTGGTGTTCAGCAAAATCCGGGAAGTCTTGAGTATATATTCCGATGCCTGCGGCATTAAGAATAATTCAATGTACGCCCGGTAAGTTGTTTCTCGTTCTCGTCGTCGTACTCGTCCTCGTCCTCGATCCTAAAAGCGGTTCAAAAACTTCGAGGACGAGAACGAGGACGAGGACGAAATGATGAATGGATACCTATCGTCCCACTCCCGCCACCACCTGTGATATGTGACACACCCGGGTCTTCAGCTCATGCCGGCGGACACCATATGACAGCTGAATCATACAGGCCGGGCATGAGGTCACCAGTAAATCGGCGTTGGTTTTTTTGAGATTTTCCATCTTGCGATCCAGCACCTTCTGGGACAGGTCATAATGGGAAAGCGCATAGGATCCGGCTCCCCCGCAGCACCAGTCCGCCTCCGGCATCTCGCGATAATCAATCCCCTCAATATTTTTAAGTATTTCCCGGGGCTCCTTGGTAAGGCCCTGACCCCGTGATGCATGACAGGGATCATGGTAGGTTGCAACACGCGTATTTTCCGCAGAGATGTCAACGGGTTCGGTGGACAAGATCAGCTCCACCATATCTTTGAAGCGGGAAGCCGCCTTCTCGGCCTGCTCCCGGCGGCTGTCATCGGCAAAAATTTCCGGATATTTTTTTAAAAATGAGGCACAACTGGAACAATCGGTAACGATGACATCAAATTCATCGGACGCCAGGATGTCCAGATTTTTAGCCGCCAACTTTTTAGCCGCCTTCATATCGCCATAGGAGTGGGCCGGCAATCCGCAGCAGCAATTATTGAGCAGCGTAACGGATTTGGCCGCTTTTTTCAAAAGCTGCAAAGTCGCTTCACCGGCTTCCTGTTGAATGACATCGACCCCGCAGCCCACAAAATACCCGACGCGCAACGTCTCGCCGCTGCCTTCGTAGACACCGGGCTTGAACCGGTCGCGAAACGGCAGGGGCGGCAGTTTCTCGACAATTTTTTCGGCCCGGGAAAAATCACGCCCGAAAATCCTCAACAGCCCCAATGCGCGGGCCATGCTGGAAAGTCCTGTATTTTTGCCCAGCGCCACGGCGCGGGCGGCCAAATGCAACCGCCGGGGGTAGGGCAGCAGATAGTCAAACAGCATCTGGTGAACGGGTTTCCGGTCAACCTTTTCAAGATATTCGGTGCGGGCCTTGACCACCAGATCGGAAGTGGGAACCGCCGGAAAACAATTCGCCGTGCAAGCCCCGCAACCCAGGCAGTCGAAAAGAGGCTCTTCGAGTTCTTTGTCCCAATCCAGGCGTCCTTCGATGATGGCGCGCAACAGCGCCAGCCGACCGCGGGCGACACCGGATTCGTGACCGGTGGATCGAAATATCGGACAGGCAACCTGGCAGAAACCGCATTTGTTGCACTGTGAAATCTCATCGTAATATTCAGAAATATCCATATCGTTCCTTCAAACTTTCAGCTATGAGCTATGAGCTTTCTGCTTTGAACTTTCAGCTCTCACCACTTTACCCTATGCCCCATGCCCTCTGCTCTCCGCCCTTCGCCCTTCGCTCCCAGCTCTCTGCCCTGCGCCCTCTGCGCTTTGCTCTCCGCCCTTCACCCTCTGCTCTCTGCCCTGCGCCCTCTGCGCTTTGCTCTCCGCCCTTCACCCTCTGCTCTCTGCCCTGCGCCCTCTGCGCTTTGCTCTCCGCCCTTCACCCTCCGCTCTCTGCCCTGCGCCCTCTGCGCTTTGCTATCCGCCCTTCGCTCCCTGCTCTCTGCCCTGCGCCCTCTGCGCTTTGCTCTCCGCCCTTCACCCTCTGCTCTCTGCCCTGCGCCCTCTGCGCTTTGCTCTCCGCCCTTCGCTCCCAGCTCTCTGCCCTGCGCCCTCTGCGCTTTGCTCCCCGCCCTTCACCCTCTGCTCTCTGCCCTGCGCCCTCTGCGCTTTGCTCTCCGCCCTTCACCCTCTGCTCTCTGCCCTGCGCCCTCTGCTCTCTGCCCTGCGCCCTCTGCGCTTTGCTCTCCGCCCTTCGCTCCCTGCTCTCTGCCCTGCGCCTAAACTTTTCCGGGCAGACTGCCGGGTGAAAAAATATTGTCAGGATCAAGCACGGCCTTAATTTTGTGCATGATGTCCCACGCGGCATTCGGCAGCCCGAACACATCATTGTGCTTTTTAAACTCATCCGGGGCCTTTTCCAGCAGAACGTGTCCGTCGTAATTGCCGGCAAGCGTATATAGATCGGACCATTGTTCATTACTCAGCTCATCGATACCGGCCAGAATCCTGCCGCAACCCAAATCTGCGAATACCCGGGAAACCGGCAGCTGTTCGTTAAGCGCCTGTAAGAAGTCGGCAACCCGGTTCAACAGGAAATCGCCGCGCAGGATGAAAGATGACTGCGAAAGTGTGTTATACACCCCACCAAACCGACCGTCGTGAACCGGATAGTCGGCTGGTTCCAGCACCTTCAATTGACCATCCTGCAGAATGGCACTGCACTTTTCGATTTGATAATCGACCGTCCGGGAAAAGCCCTCGAAACCGATGACAATCTGCCAGCTTTTCTGATCGGCAGCCGCCTCACTATCCGGAACGCCGCACACAAAAACCGGCTGGCAGTTGGACTTAAGTATTTCAAGGGCCGTCGCCGCACAGGCATCGAGCCCTCCGGCGGCGGTGATTGCGGCACATCGCTCAGGCATCGTCGACACCCGCCAGGTGGCTTCGGTGATAAAGCCGAGTGTTCCGGCCGAACCGGTTATCAAGCGGGTTATGTCGTAGCCGGCCACATTTTTAACCACCCGGCCGCCGCCGGTGATCAGTTGACCGGAACCGTTGATGAAACGTAAACCAAGCAACAGGTCCCGGGGGGCCCCGTAGTACATTCGTTCGGGGCCGCAGGGGGCCAGGGCCACTAATCGGCCGACTGTCGAGCTGTCGGTAAAAAAAGGCGGCCTCACCGGCAACCATTGGTTCTGTTCCTGCAGATGCGCTTGCAGCGCCTTGAACGGCATCCCAGCTCCTACGGTTATCACCTGGTTGGCAGAATCATACTCAATGACATCCGCTACTGCGCGACTGTCCAAAGCCTGGGGTTCGCCGGCCGTGGCGTTGCCATACCGGCTGTAGGAACCGCTGCCGGCCGGGACCACGGCCCGTTTTTGCGAGGCGGCAGTTTTGATTTTTGCCATCAATTCGGCGGCCCCTTCGGTGGAGGATACTTCACGGGATTTTACGACCACCGGTCGATTGCCGAAATTCCCGCCATTGCCTGATTCCAGGGGTTTTGGCAAAACCTTACCCGGATTGAGAATATTATCCGGATCAAAGGCCCCTTTCAGCCCGCGTTGGACATTAAAATCATCCTCGTTGAATACCATGCGCATGGCATCCTGTTTTTCCAGGCCGATACCGTGCTCACCGGAGATGGTACCGCCCAGATCGACACACGCTTCCATAATCTCCCAGCCGGCTTTTTCAACGCGATGCAATTGGTCCTCATCCCTTGAATCAAATAGCAGCAAAGGGTGCAGATTGCCGTCGCCGGCATGGAAAACGTTACCGTGCTCACACCCGTATTTTTCTGTAATTTCAGCGACTTTTGCCAAGGCTTCCGGTAATTTGGTGCGAGGGACGGTAGAATCGTTAACCAGATAATTGGGCGCCAGCCGGGCAACGGCGCCAAAGGCACCGCGGCGGCCCTGCCACAGCCGGTTGCGTTCGTCATCGTTTTTGGCTTCCTGGATATTGCGGCAATTAGTCTGCATGCAAATTTCCTGGATCCGCTCGGCCTGTTCCTTGAGGCCGGTAATTGGGCCCTCCACCTCAATAATCAGCACGGCGGCCGCATCCCGCGGATAGCCGCAGGAATAGCTATCCTCAACCGCCTTTATAATCGTGGCATCCATCATTTCAAGGGTGTTGGGGAGAATCCCGGCCGACATAATGCCGGATACGGATTTGGCCGCATCGGCAATGGTATCGTAGATGGCCAGCATGGTGATGACTTTTTCTGTCTGGGGCAGAATACGCACGGTAATTTCGGTGACAATACCCAGTGTGCCTTCGCTGCCGACCATGGCCCCGCGCAGATCCAAGCCCGGTGGATCAAGCGCGGCCCCTCCGGTTCGCACCACCTCACCGTCGGGCAGGATCATTTCCATGCCCAGGATGTGATTGGAGGTCACACCGTATTTCAAACAGCGGGGACCGCCCGAATTTTCACCCAGATTGCCGCCGATGGTGGAAACTTTTTGGCTGGCGGGGTCCGGCGCATAAAAATACCCCAGGGCTCCGGTGGCATCCTGCAGTTCGAGATTCGTCACCCCGGGCTGGACCACCGCATGGCGGCTTTCAGGATAGATTCCCAGGATACGGTTCAAACGGGAAAGGCAAATGATCAATCCCTGATCGGCGACAATCGTACCCCCCGAAAGGTTGGTGCCAAACCCGCGGGGCACAAACGATATGCCTTCCCGGCGGGCGGCCCGTACGACCCGGGCCACCTCATTGCCGTCGGCGGGAAAAACGACCACGCCGGGACTACCCTTGGCCAAGGAGGCATCATATGAGTATAATTCCGAAATGGTGCGAGAAACCGAAACATTCTCCCGACCGACAATGCCTTCCATTTCTCGCTTAAAATTATCAGTTATCATGTTAGGTCACCTTCTTTTATTGGCAGTTTGCACATTACGATAATATTTAGCTATTACCACCGCCATGATAATTTTAAATTATAAAGGTCGTGAGGGTTCAAAGGTTATTATGGTTTTACCCAACGGGCCGCCAAAAATGCTCCCGTCCGCAAATTATTTTGCTGCCCTTCCTTTTCAATCTCAGGCGCTCGATCAGGATCCTCTTCTTTTTGGAAATGTATGGCGGTTTTCACAACGCCATCTACCGGAGCCAGATCAAGCATTTCATCCGGTGATCTGAAAATCATTTTTTGAAACAGCTGATGGCCTTTTTGGGCTTTTTTCTGCCTGCGAACAGCCCAGGGGCTCAAGCTATTCAAGGTGGTCACCACCACGATGCCGCCTTTTTTGGTCACGCGAAACATTTCCCGCACCGCCCCGCGGGCATCGGCCACAAAATCGAGGGCGGTCATTGAAACGGTTTTATCGAAAACTTCATCGGCAAATGGCAAAGCCAACATGTTGCCGATCAATGGATCGAAGGGCAGTCCCCTAGCCTTTAGCCGGGCCCGCAGCAGCATGGCCTGTGAGATTTCCAGGCCCACTATGCGGGGGCCCAAGGCTAGTATATCGACTGTAAAAATACCCGTGCCGCAGCCGATATCCAGGATCGTCTCCCCCCGCACAGGCTGCAGCAGATCCAGCAGCATCCGGCTTTCGTACCGCTTGACCAGTGCCCCGATCGGCGATTGAAACCACTCGTCATACCTATCGGGCCACGGATCGAATAATCTCTTTTGAGTATCGTGCCGGTCTGATAACATGAGCTACCAGCCGGCCTCTATTCCAAGACCACCAGAACCGCATCCGTTTCCACGGTATCGCCTTCTTTACATTTCACTTCTTTAACCGTCCCGGCATCATCCGACATGATGGGCATCTCCATTTTCATGGCCTCGATGACAACCACTTCCTCGCCTTCCTCAACCAGGTCACCCGATTTTACCATTACACTAATAACTTTTCCGCCCATCGGGGCTTTGACTTCACTCACAATAATTTCCTCCTCGTTTGTTTTGGTGTTTAGTTAAGATTTTTAGGTATATTTGATAACATCAGATATCGTAACTTACTTTTATAATGAGTCAACTTTTTTGGACACGATTTAGGTCAATTTGCGAAAAATTGAGGGATTGGGGGATTAAGGGATAAAATCAACCAACTAAAAAAGATAGAATTCCTTCAATTCCTAAATCCCTAAATCCCTGAATCCCTGAATCCCTAAATCACTAAATCCCTGAATCCCTGAATCCCTAAATCACTAAATCCCTGAATCCCTAAATCCCTGAATCCCTGAATCCCTAAATTGAACCTATCTCAAATTTTCATGAAATTCCTGAACGTACAAAGATTCACAGCCATATTATCAAACTAAATTCCGAGGTCTGTATTTATTCCACCGCATTGCGTTTGGTCTGGATCGTGGCATTTTTGTCTCGCCGGTCGTCCACTTTCAAATCGATTGAAATTCTCTGGGCCCCCGCATCGAGATGGGCCTGGTGCACGTTCTTGACGAGCGCAAACAAAGCATCTAAATGCGGCACCTCGATGCAGGTCGACATCCCGCCGATTTCATAATGATAACCGGATGCTTTGATTACCTCCAGCCCCTTTCTGACATACTTGCTGAGGCTGGTACTGTCACCGATGGGGAATACCGAAAGTTGTGCGAGAATCATGTTTTCTCTCCAAAATCACATTCGATTGTAAATAAGTGCAGCCGGAGCAAGCCACGGAAATGAATTCAGCAAATTAACAATGACTAAAGTTCAGATCTCGTAACTTACTTTTAAAATGAGTCAAATTTTTTGGATACTAACTATGTCTATTTGCGCCAAATTTAGGGTTTTAGGAATTGAGGAATTGAGGGATTAAATGATAAAATCTATAAATTAAAAGAGATAGAATTCATTCAATTCCTAAATCCCTAAATTCCTGAATTCCTGAATTAGACCCGTGTCCAATTTTCATGCAATTAAGTGGCGCACAAAAGTTCACAGCCATTTTTGCAAACTGAATGACGAGGTCTGAAGTTATGGAATTCTGACAAATTTAAATCAGATGGAGCGAAGCGACGCATAAATTTTAGTCATTTTCCAATTTTTGCTCAATTTAGTTCATTTTTTTACTCTCCAAACCGCATCCCCGCCTTCAATCCTGCCTCGCCGGCAAATTCAGCGGCCGCTTTTTTGGCTCCCTTTTCACCCTTCAGCTTGCCGATCTTCAAAGCGCCGCCGTTGAGGGCCACGACCATTTCGCCCTGGCCAATGTCGATTATCTGGCCGGGTGAGGTTTGATCTCCCCCTTCGACCAGCTCGGCCTGATAAAATTTAACTTTCTCACCGCCGATCGTCGAATAAGCCCCGGGCTGGGGATCGCACCCCCGGACCAGGTTATAGACTTCCGGAGCCGGCTTCAACCAGTCAATCCCGGCGTGTTTTTCGTCGCAGGACGGCTCATAGGTTGCCAGGGATTCGTCCTGCTTGATTTTGGGGGCCTTGCCGGATTTTATGAGATCAACGGCTTCGACAATCGCATCGATGCCCATGGGAAAAAGCTTGTTGAAGTATAGCGAGCCGGTCGTGTCATGGGACTCGATGTCGACTTCTTTTTGCAAAAGAATGGCACCGGTATCGATGCCTTTATCGGCCCAGAGAATGGTCAGCCCGGTGCGGGTGTCGCCCTGGATTACCGCCCAGTTGATACCGCTGGATCCACGGTGTCTGGGCAGCAGGGATGGGTGATAGCAAATGGTGCCGATGGACGGAATATCCAGCAGGCCCCCGGGCAGGATATCGGTGACAAAAGCCAGCACGACCAGATCCGGCTGCAGATCACGGTAGGCTTCGAGAACTGCGGCATCGCGCATGTGGTCCGGCTGGCAAAGGGCGATTGATGAACTTTCGGCCAAACCTTTCATCGCCTCCCCGGCTCTACCTTTCGGGCAGAACACACCCACGATGTCTTCGCCCTTTTGAATCAGGGCGTCCAAGGTTTTTTCCCCGAAAGGACCTTGGCCGACCAATACTGTTCGCATCTTATTTCCCCGAATTTTCTGGTGAATATTAAAGTTGTCAAAAGAACCTGAAAGTCTCGGATCAGGAGTAATGGAGCTATTACGATTTTGGATGGTAGATTTTTGATTTCGGATTTAAATCTTGATTTATAGAATTAGACTACAATTTCCTTTTAAAAATCCTCAATCTGCAATCCGAAATCCGCAATCAGTTTCACTCCAGTACTCCAATGTATCTAAAAAAAGGAGACATAGTTACATTCATATCCGTATGCCTCCTGCTCAAAGTAAAACCACTACGCCTTCGCATCAGCTGCCTTGATTTCTTCCATGGTTCGCAGGATCTGCAGGGCATTCTCATAAACCGGGGTGTCCACCATTTTGCCCTTGTAGGAAACCGCGGCGGATCCCTTGGCGATACCCTCTTCTTCAAAAACCTTTTTGACTCCCTCCGCCCACTCGACGTCTTCGGCCGAGGGTGTATAGATTTCATGGGAGGGCTCGATCTGGCTGGGGTGGATCAGCATGCGGCCTTCATAACCCATCTGGCGGCCTTCGCGGGTGCTGACCTTAAAGGCCTCCACGTCGCTGATGTTGACGAACGGGCAATCGATGGCGATGCAGCCGGCCGCTCGGGCCGCAACCGCCGTGTGGAAGCGGGCGTACAGCTGTTCTTGACCTTCGGAAGTGAGGGTGACGCGCATATCTTTGGTGAAGTCGACCGCCCCGAAAATAAGGGAGTTGACCCGCGGGCTGGCACAGGCTGCGGGGTAGGCATTCATCACACCCTTGGCCGTTTCAATGAGCAGTTGGATGCCAACGCTGCCGACTTCCATACCGCGACGCTGCTCCAGTTCCTCCAGTTTCCAGTCCAGGCGCTTTACATTTTCGGCATCGCCGCATTTGGCCAAACACACCCCGTCGAGCCCCGGGTGGACAATTGCTTCCAGGTCATCGTTGGTCATCTGGGTTTCCCAGTTGTTGACCCGCACGTAAAGGGTGGGAGAAAGCTGTTTTTCCCGGCCGGATTTCAGATATTCCTGAATCATTTCCCGGCCCCTCTGTTTTTCGGCCGGCGGCACCGAATCTTCGAGATCCAGGGTCAGGATGTCGCAGGCTATCTCAGGGGCTTTGGCGACCATTTTTTCATTATTGCTGGGTGTGTAAAATACCGATCTCATAACAGGCATGATTTTTTCCTCCTCAAATTAAAAAATGGAATGTTTCCAATCAAATACGCTAAACTCGATATTATCTTAGATTAATCTAATGTCGTTTGATGCTCTGATCTACAATCCGATGAGTTCTTTTATTTTCGGTGCTATCTCCTCGGGACTGTCGACCACGTGGGCCTTGGCTTCAGACAGGGCCTTGATCTTGCCCTGGGCGGTTCCCCGGCCTTTTTCTACAATACTGCTGGCATGGGAAAACCGCATGCCTTCCGGTGCCCAGGCACCCGCAATAAAAACGACCAGCGGTTTGGTAAATTCACCATTGGCAACGGCCTCGGCGGCCTCCTCTTCCAGGGTACCGCCGATTTCGCCGAAAATGGCAACCGCTTTGGTCTGCTCATCCTTTTCGTACAGCTTGAGCACATCCGCCATGGTGAGGCCCAATACGGGTTCGGTGCCGATATGCATCGCGGTGCTGATGCCCAGCCCGGCCACCTTCAAGGCCCAGGGAACCGTGCCGGATTGGCCGCCGCTGCGGGAAATGACACCCACCGGCCCCGGCTCAAAGAGCATATTGGCCCAATCCACGCTGCCGCCCAGCCATCCCATGGCGGCCTTGCCGGGGCTGATAATGCCCAGGCTTCCGGGGCCCAGAATTTTAGCGTCGTTGGCCATGGCATAGTTGACCATGGCGATGACATCATGAATTGGAATCCGCTCAACCGGCGAAACCACAAATTTAATCCCGGCATCGATCGCTTCGTACACGGCGTTTTTCAATCCCGGACCGGGGATAAAAGTTACGGTGGCGTCCACCCTGCCTTCATTTTTGATGGCTTCTTTGACAGTGTCATAAACCGGCAGGCCATGGACTTCCTGGCCGCCCCGGCCCGGAGTTACCCCGGCCACCACTTTGGTGCCATAGCCTTTCATAAACGCGGTTCGCAGAGATCCTTCCCTGCCGGTCATACCTTGTACAATGACTCTCGTGTTCTCATCTAACAGTATTGACATATTTCCCCCTGCTATTCTGTTCCGTGCTTTTTCCTGTAGTCCGCCAGACCCTCGATGGGGACCTCAATCGTGATCGCCGAATTTCCCCTGAACCAGCATTCGTACTCACAGGCCAGACATTCGGTGCCTTTGCGTGCAAGTTCTTCTGGGCTTCCTTCGACCGCGGGCTTGCCATCTTTCAGATTCAGAATTCCGCGACTATATGTTTTGCAGGCATCCACACAGACATGGGTTTGACAGCCTTTACATTTTTCCTCGTCAATGATGACCTTGATCGTTCTTTCATTAAATTCCATAAAGCTACCCCTTATCTTTTGATTGAATATTGACGAATGAATATTGAATATTTAATGTTCGCCTTCGGCGGGTCAATTATATAAAAAAGACGGAGCGTAGCGAACTCAATAATTATTCATTTTTCATTATTCAATATTCATTTCTTGCCTGTATTCATCGACCAGCGTTTTTAAACGGCCGCCAATGAATTTCGCATCGTACACGTGCTCGCGGTCATAGATCTCTATTCGGGCATCGAGGTCCGCAAGACCTTCCTGTAAAATTTCCTGGGATTCTTTTTCCTTGTTGCCGCACAGTAGAAGCACCACCGGGAATCCCGGTTTTTTGGGTAGTTCTTCCCGCAAAGCCTTGACAATGCCGTGGGCATGATGCCACTGCTCCTGATTCGCCATCATAAACCCCGAAAGAAAATAGCCTTCGATACCCGGGATGGCCATGATCAGTTTTACGACCCGGTAGACCTTGGAGGCCGTCGGGTTGCCGCTGGTGTCGGCGTAATCCGCCACTTTCAGATCCACTTTGTTGAGGGCATCCATGCCCAGCATGGCCGCCCCGCCGCCAATGCCGTGATATCCGACATAGCCGCCTTTGGCCACCTCATCGGGTTCGGCCATCTGGGCCACGTAACTGGTGCCGCGAAAATCGCTTTCTTCAAATGACCAGGCAATCAGGTCAAATTCGCTGGGTTCTTTTAAAAATTCACGCCCGATCTTGATCCCCAGTTCAGGGTGTCTGAAAAGGGCTTGATCATCAACCTCCATACGGCAATCCGCCGCCAGAACCTTGCCGTCTGCCGTCAACACGAGGGGATTGATTTCCAGGGTTCGACAGTCCAGCTTCTGAAAAGTTTTAAAAAGTTTGAAGACAATATCGGCCACCTGCCTGAGGACCTTGCCCTTGACGCCCATGGCGGAAACCATGTTCAGCGTGTCATAGGGCATCAAGCCCTTGACCACGTCCACATTCATGATCGATATTTTATCTTCCGGCACGGATTCGATATCCATGCCGCCTTCCGGGCTGAACATCAACACCGGCGCCCGGACTTCCTGGGCGGAATTAATAATTACACCGGCATAGAACTCCTGGGCGATATCAAGCTTTTCTTCCACCAGGACCTCCTTGACTTCAAGCCCCTTGACTTCCATCCCAAGTATTTCCGCTGCAACCTGTTGTGCTTCATCAGGTGTGTCGGCAAACTTCACGGCACCGGATTTCCCTCGCCCCCCGGCCCATACCTGGGCTTTAACTACTACCGGCCGTCCTAATTTTTCGGCCGCTTGGCGGGCTTCTTCGGGGGATTTGACTGCCATCCCCTCAGGGATCGGGATACCCGATTTACTAAAATGCTCTTTCCCCTGATATTCAAAAAACTTTGCCATATCGCCTCCCTTATTGTTGGGTTAAAGAATGACTAAAATGATCTAAATCGCCTATAATGACTAAAATTAAGGAAACGCTACGCGCTCTCTTTTTAAAACCCGACAGAATACCACGAATTTAGCTCATTTTATCAAATAAAATAAAGATCTTTTGAAATTCAAATAAAATATTTTGCTCTGACAATGTGACAAAGCACAATCATTATTACATATTAAACTGTGGTAAGACCACCCACCCATAAACCATAAATGCCCATACCTGTCAAGGGATTTATTTGGTCCCGCGGTTTGGGGTTGACAACAATATTATGTGATAATATAGTAACTTCACTAACGTTATAGGGCCTGTCGGGTGTTTTCACCAACGGGTGAATATGACGACTTGAAATGTTCGTGATGTTAACTTTTAACCGCCCAATTTCTCTAAGGTATGATGGTCAGTCCAAAATTTCAGCCAATTAAACAGGAAAAGATTTCCACTAAAATAGCCGAGCAGATCAAAACGCTCATCAACAACGGTGAATTGAAACCGGGCGATGCCCTGCCACCCGAAAGAGAGCTGGTCAAGGTATTTAGTGTCAGCCGTGCTTCCCTGCGGGAGGCATTAAATACTCTCGCCGGTATGGGGTTCCTGGAAATGTCCCACAAACACCGGACAGTTGTCAAATCCCTGGCATCAGGCCGAATTACCGACCCGCTGCACCACCTGCTCAAAGAGAACATGAAAACGGTCTTCGAACTTATCGAAGTCCGCAAGGCCATTGAGTCCTGGAGCGCCTATCATGCGGCCAGTAGGGCAACCGCCGACGATATCGTCCGTCTGGAAAAAAACGTTGAATCCATGCGAGAAAAGATAGAGCAGGACATCAATGTTTTAGAAGAAGATGCCAATTTTCACCTGGCAATCTCCGAGGCCACCCACAATAAAATCCAGACCCACCTGATGTTCTCCATCTATGACATTCTCAAAGAATCTCTTGGCAAATACTACGAAAACATCAAAATGCAGGACGTTTACGAACAGCACTGCAAAGTGGTGGAAGCCATTAGAAAACGAGATTCCGCCCTGGCCAGCCGCAGAATGCATGAACATCTCGATTATGTCGAAACCAGGGTCAAAGAACTTGCCGCACCTGACGACAACCTTAAATGAGATTGGGGAGAAACCAGTTTCTTGGAAACTTAAACGCCTCCTGCCTGTTTGATAAAAATTCCAAGCACCAATACACAAATCCCAAATAAATCCCAATGACCCAAATTCAAAATTCGAAACGGCCGCCTTTGTCAAGCATAGGCATTAGATCTCCTATGAAACTGGTACCATTACGAGAGATAGATGCTGGGCAGGTGAGCGAGCCCGAAGGGTGAAGCTCGCTCGCCTGCCCAACTCTATAACTCGGGCGGTCACTGTAAATTTTTTGGGTAGCCAGAGATAT
>Ga0209786_1000415_pt1 | contig 15503 bp, 16 predicted proteins | sample WorMetilvaeELBA2_FD_187405 | JGI IMG/M metagenome (GOLD analysis project Ga0209786, IMG submission 187405) | Marine gutless worms symbiont microbial communities from Max Planck institute for Marine Microbiology, Germany - Olavius ilvae ELBA.2... ...
CGAGCTCTCAAACAATTATGCGATGTCATGAATCAGGAGTCATACGTCTACCCCGGCACCCGAATGAAATTGGTATTTGCCGCGCAATAAGTTGCAATTGAAATTACGCGAGGTCAGGAGCCCTGAAATTTGGTACGATGATCGAAATTCCCCGGGCCGCTTTGACTGCGGATGAGATTGTCCAATACGCCGAATTTTTTTCTTTCGGAACCAATGACCTGACTCAGACGACCTATGGAATTTCAAGAGATGATGCCGAAGCCGGCTTCTTGATTCAATATATTTCTTCCGGCATTTTACCCGAAAATCCTTTTGCCACCATCGACGAAGCCGGCGTGGGAGAATTGATGAAGATTGCTGTCACAAAGGGTCGCACCAGAAAGAAGGATCTGGAATGCGGCATTTGTGGTGAACATGGCGGTGATCCGGAATCTATTCAGCTTTGTCACCAGCTGGGACTGACCTATGTGTCATGCTCTCCTTTTCGAATACCCATCGCTCGCCTGGCAGCCGCCCATGCTGCTCTGCAGGAATGTTAAAGCTGGTGAGGCCAAGTTTTTTCGAGTTTGTGTCCTCTCGGGCATTGGTGAGGAATTTAATTATCTTCAATTTTTTTCGTATACCGGGCAATGGTTGGAAAATCAATTTAAGCATTCATCCCCCGGAAAATTGGCAGGCCAAACCTTATATCAAAAGGAGGTTAACCATGATTCTCAGCGAAACTGATTTTTTCAAAGGAATCGAGCCGGCGGTAATGGACAAAATTTCATCTCATTGTAAGGAAGAACAATACCCAAAAGATACCGTTCTTTTTAAAAAAGATGAAGCTGCCAAAAGCCTTTTCATTCTAAAAGAGGGCACCGTTAATTTGGTGATCCAAAATGGAGGTACTTTAACCACTCCGCTGAAAGAATCGGGAGAGGTTTTCGGCTGGTCATGCATGGTGGAAGGAGGTGTTTACACGGCTTCAGGGATTTGTGCCACTGATTCCAAAATTATCAAAATCGACAAAGTGGAGTTAGACAGAATATTTGATCAGCATCCCCATGCGGGCCTCACGATTATCAAACGTCTTGGTAATGTTTTTTCAAAGAGGCTTTCAAGCGCTTACCGGGATCTTTTATCCTGCACGTGGAAGGAACCTTTGTGATTGTGAATGCCTATCGAACAGATTAACTTTTTGAAAACGCGGATTATTGGTCATGAATTTATGCATAGTTTAAAGAAATATTATAGAAATTCAATTGCTTGATACTTTAATGCCCAAACCGGACTGTGCCCAAATTGTGCCCGTCAAGGTCAAAAATTTCCAAACATTTCCAAACGAAATCAAAAGTAAGTTGAAAAAGTCGAATAGAATCAACTTGTTGTAATTACTAAATTTTTGAGTTTTAAGAAACTTGCTCTTCGAATCCGTAGGCCGCAGGTAAGCTTGTCCTGAGTTTATCGATGGGAATCCTGCCCCCGCAAAGCGGGATTACATTTCTATATATATAATTATTTCGGTATGCATCGGGCGTACCAGTAAAATCAAAGGGTTATAGCGATAAAGCTGTAACCCTTTTCCATTTGTGTGGGTTTTGCGTTAGGAAGTTCACCAAATTTTTCGTTCAACTCATTGCAATAGAATTCAGCCTAATTTAACTTTCTGTTATGTAGGTCCAAAAATCTCATTTCGATTGGGATGTTCCAGCTATTTTCGGTGATGTAGGTTTTGTTAACTCTTCTTTTTTTCTGCCGAGACAGTCGACCCGGTAGCGCCTTTCCTCAAGAACACAACTGGATAAGCACGAATTGGTTTTAGGAACAAAGCAAATACATTCTTGACTAAAGGTAACATATACGTTACTTATTTATATATGATCACAATTAGGGAATATATCGACCTTGATGGCCGCAGTCCATACACCAAATGGTTCAATCGGTTGAATGCTCCAGCCGCCGCAAAGGTCGCCATTGCTGTAGTCCGGATGGAGCAAGGTAATTTCTCGAATTCCAAAGGTATCGGAGAGGGTGTTTTTGAATGCCGGATCGATTTTGGACCAGGATATCGTATCTATTTTGGCAAGGATGGGGAGACTCTTGTTATCCTACTTGGCGGAGGTACAAAGAAACCTCAACAGAATGATATCGCTAAGGCCAAAATACTTTGGAAAGAATATAAGCGACGGAAACGACAGGAGCGCTGAAAATGGTACTTACAAAAGATTTTAAAGATACAATTAAAGATCGAGTTGCACGAGACCCTGCTTTCCGGGAGGAGTTGCTTGAGGAAGGTATTGAATGCCTTTTATCCGGTGATGTAGATACCGGCAAAGCTGTTCTGCGTGACTTTATCAACGCCACCATCGGATTTGATGCCCTTGGGACAGCCACCGAAAGATCTCCAAAAAGTCTGATGCGTATGCTTGGGCCGAAAGTAAATCCTCAGGCCAGTAACCTTTTTGAGATTATCGCCTGTCTTCAAAAACACGAAGGCATACATTTGAAAGTTCAAGCAGTAAGATGAATCTGCTTGGGAAGATACGTCTCATACTTTTATTGAAGTTCCGAATGAATTGGTTCCAGCTGTACGAGAATTGATAGCAAAGAAGGTTGCCTGGTCATTTTAGATAATCTCAGACAGCCGCTTCAACGAATACATCCCCTCCAAACCCTTGATCGGTTTGGGCTTTTTTTTATGCTTTGAGTAAAACAAATGTTTAAACCGCTGGTAATTTTCAGCCACAAACTCTTTTGATCCGATGATGCCCGAATCCGTAAAATAGCGTGTTCGGTACCTGAACCGACTGATCCGGCTGATTTCAAAATCCTTCTTTCGTTCTTTATCAACGACTTCAGCATCGATGACCTGGGCCTGCATTTTATCCGGTCGGTTTAGCGCCCCGGCTTCATAGACATATCGGCGATACCTTCTGATGCGCTCTTTTTTGTTTTTGATGCTGAACTCCTTGAGGCCGAAATCGGTTGACAGGAACTCATCTTTGTTTTCGGTCTGCAGGTGATATCCAAGCGAATTCCAGCGATAGTCCTCCGGCCGATCAACGATGCCAGCTCGCAGGGGGTTTAAATCGATATAGGCTAGGCAGTTTACCAGCGTTTCGCCTTTGTCGATAATCACACTTTTAAATCGGTCTCCCCAAAAATAACCCCGGCGATTATGACGCCGATTGTAATACCTGGCAAAGCCAACCTTGATCTCCCGCACAAACTCGGAAAGATTGGCCAATTTTTCGCGCCAATAGGGAATTTGGCCTTCGGCAAAATCTCGGTTTTCACCATAAAATGCTTCAAATCGCTTTTGAATTTGCTCATCTGTGAAATGGTTTTCCGGAATCATTTTCACTAGCAAATGAAAATGATTGTCCATCAGGCAAAAACCTAAAATTTCGCTAAAATAAAATGCTGAAAGTCTTTTGATCAAATCCAGCATAAAATCCTTTTCTACATTCTTTAACGGAAAGCCATCCAGCGCTGTGCGGGACATAACATGATAAACGGCCTTTTCATTAGATATGATCAATCGTGATGTCCTTGGCATATTGTCGTTCTCCTTTCCACACATTTCCTCAGTCAAGTCATTCCAATATAATATCTAAATAACGTTGTCAAGTACTATTTACCTGTCCCCTATTTCCTTTTACCTGTCCCCTATTTCCTCACGCGACTTATTTGAGTGAAAATCTGACCGTCTGCTCGCCTTTATTGGGGATAATGGTTTGTAAGGAATGAAATCTGTTTTTATATGTCACGGTAACGATATTGTTTTTACTTAACCCGCTCTTAAAAGGCGGATCCTTAACTCTTTGGATTGAAATATCCTTTATTTGCGTGGTATAGGAGAATTAATGCATTGTGAGCAATACCAGAAATAAAAACTAGGTTTATCCAATCATTGAAAATCTGGTCTTTTACCAGTTCAAGCATGTTACCATCCGATTCTGAAGCTATGAATCTTGCTCTGCGGTCGCCATCGGCGCTCAAACGGATGCTGCCCCAAACCGAAAATGCCAGTTTAACGGTAGAGGCAGCTCGAGAAAGCGTCCGCCGGATTTTGTCAAAACGAGACCAGCGCCTTCTGGTTGTAGTAGGCCCTTGCTCTATTCACGACGAAGAAATGGCATTCGAGTATGCTACCCGATTGAAGCGTCTTCAACAGGTGGTGAAATCCACGCTTTTGCTGGTAATGCGGGCGTATTTTGAAAAACCCCGCACCGCTCTGGGCTGGAATGGGATGATCAACGACCCTTACATGGACGGGACGTGCGATATTTCCGAAGGGCTTAATCGAGCGCGCCATCTGTTGTTGAAACTGGGTGAGATGGGAGTTCCAGCAGGCACAGAGTTTCTTGATCCCACCACCCCAGCCTATCTCTGCGATCTGATTTGTTGGGCAGTTGTAGGCGCCCGAACTGCGGAGTCACAGACACACAGGGAGATGGCCAGTGGGATTGAAATTCCAGTGGGGTTTAAAAATTCCACCGTGGGCGCGCTTTCGCCAGCGATCAATGCGATCAAGTTCGCTGATGCCCCCCAAAGTTTCAGGTGCATCGACCAAAAAGGGCGAGTCTGCATCGTTCGGACGTCAGGCAACCATTGGTGCCATATCGTACTCCGGGGTGGTCGAAAACCCAATTACGATGCCGAAAGCATCAACATCGCCTGCCAGCGTCTTGCGGTTAGCGGACTCACCAAGGTCGTCGCGGTTGACTGCTCTCATGGAAACTCGAATCACGATCACAGTCATCAGGGATCCGTCTGGCGCAATGTGATTTCTCAGCGGGTCGCCGGAAACTCAGCCATCGTCGGCCTGATGTTGGAGAGCCATCTTTTTCCTGGTAGTCAGCCCTTTTCTGGGGATCAATCTTTGCTTGCCTATGGTGTGTCAATCACTGATGCTTGCATCGGGTGGGAGGAAACAGAGCGATTGATTCGATGGGCTCATGAAGTGCTCTCTGATAAATAGGCGCTTAGCGGCGTTTTTCCGACAACATGTTGTCAGAAACTTGGCAATTTGATGCGGGGCCCCTTTAATTGGGATGTCGTGCTCGTCTTCGATCCGCCAGGCAACGGATTTCATAGACACTCAATAGTACGATTGAGCTCTGAAGTTTCATTTTATGATGATTGCTCATCTTTCTGTATCACCTTTTCATAAAACTTTTGTCCCCTGCGCATTTCGTGATTGTGGCAATCCTTGCACGGCTGTTTTAAACTATCTTTAATCAGGTTGCGATGAACCATTTGCTGCTCGATCTGCTTATGATTCTTGGCATCTTTGCACTGATAACATCGATGGTTGGGAACAAGGCTGTAATAACCCGGCTCCTTATTGATGTCCACAATAAGCGGTTCAGGGGCTGGTTTGAGAGGCTCTTCGGGATCTCTTTTAAAATGTTCGACCAGCTGATTCAGGGCCGATTTATTCATTGCCATCCATCCTTCAAAATTTGCATCATAATGGCAGCCGGCACAATTGTTGTGATTTAAAGCTGTTCCGGACTCTTTCCATTTCCTGATCGGCTCCTTCATTTCATGACAAATCACACAGGTCTTATCCTGAAAATACCGGACCGAGCCTTCGTGCATTAAAATAGCCAGGGCCAAAAACAGGGGTACCATTACCAAAAAAATGCCCGTCTTCGTTTTGTAAACAAACTTAAGTGAAAACCGCTTTTTTTCCCTTTGCTTACCTTTCGCCATTTCTGTCAATATCCTCCTTTGCCTTTTCCCGCAGCATCGCTTTAACCCACCCGGCACCGGCCCTCGGGTTGGGTTCCAGAAGAGCAGAAGTCATTGCAGTCACGTGGGCGGCAGCGAAGCTGCTCCCACTGAAGTTCAGCTCCTGGGGCATTCCCGGAAGGGATCTTGGCCTGCCGTAAGCACCGAATTCTACGGGAGATTCAGGATAGTAACGGAGCGATCCATTTTCACAATCATGGTTCCAGAAGACGCCGATCACTTCATCAAAAACAGCCGGGTAGATTCGATCTTTCAACGCACGGGTCGCCGCTATAATAACGATATCCTTTTTAAACGCATCCCGGCATAACCGCTTTAGGTCTGCTCTGTACTGCTGTTGTTCGGTGCCCAGACTCAGGTGAACAATATTTACCCTGGTCCTGATTGCCCATTGCAAGGCTGTCATGAGCAGGGCTGCCGGGGCTTCCAGGATTTGGTGGAATATTTTAACGGCATAAATTTTTGCCTGTAGATTTTTTTCTCGAATGATCCCAGCAATGGCTGTACCATGTCCCAATTCATCACTAAAATCCGCACCCTCAATGATCTTGCCGGAGGCATGCAGTTGAAATGAAGTCCCGCCGGCAACCCCCTGAACATGCGAATGCCAGGGATTTATGCCACTGTCAATGATTGCAATTTTAATTGTCACTTTTGGTCTTTAACTGACTTCTTGGGCCACTGAGTGCGCGGTACCTGAAAGAAGCCCGGATGGCTTAGAAAGGTGTTTTGCGCCATTTTTCGGGTTTTTAAAAAAATCTGCGAATGGGCCTTCGTAAACAATACCTTCCTTTTCCAAAGCGATTATATTATCCACACCTTGAATGGCAGATAATCGATGGCTGATCACAATAATCGTATTACCCTGCATGAGCAAATGGATCGTCTCCTTTAATTGATCTTCCACGGAGGCATCCAGAAAGGCGGTAGCCTCATCTAAGATCAGAATCCTGGGTTCCATCAAGATAGAGCGTGCAATGCTGATGCGCTGTTTTTGCCCTCCGGAAAGACGAACTCCCCGATCGCCGACCACGGTTTGGTAATGATTTGGAAGTGATCGAATGTAGTCATGGATGCAGGCTGCTTTGGCTGCTGCGACGATCTCTGCTTCACTGGCATGCGGTTTCGAATAACGGATATTCTCAAGGATCGTGCTGTGGAAAAGAAAGGTGTCCTGGGACACCAGGGCAATTTGGTTCCGCAGCCACTTGATTTTATAATCTTTGAGGTGAGTGCCATCAAGGGCAACTGTTCCGGTATCCGGGTCAAATAACCTCATGATCAAATGACAGATGGTGGTCTTGCCGATTCCACTGGGGCCCACAATGGCAGTAGTTTTCCCTGCGGGAATTTGAAAGGAGAGATTGCGTAGAACCGGCTCCTCCGCTTCATAGGCAAAGGACACTTTTTCGAGGGAGATTTCTCCCTTCAGCGCCCGTCTGCTCAATTCCATATGACCATCCTTCTGAAAAGCAGGCTCAACATCCAGAATCTCTTTGACCCGGTTGATCGCCACTTTAGCTTTCTGCATCGCCAGATAGCCGTCCATTATTCCTTGCAGCGGCCCAAACACGCGACCCAGGTAAATGGCAAACGCAACCAAACCGCCGATGCTCAGCGATTCCTTCATCACCAGAAAGCCTCCATATCCAAAAACGACAATGGTGTTTAATATAGTATAAAAGGTTGGCACGGAACGCGAAAAGGCACCCAAAATCTGATACCGCAGCAGAATCTTTAGAATTCCGGTTTGCTTCTCTTTTAATTTTTCGGATTCCAGCTTCTCGGCACCGAAGGCGCGGATCAATTTGGTGCCAGCCAATGACTCAAACAGAAAATGGGCAATATCGGCGTTGGATTCGGCCATGCTTTTGGCCAGCTTTAAAAGCTTTGGTCGAATCAAACTGATCAGATATATGGCCAATGGCAGAAAACAAAAACTCAGCACGGCCATTTGCCAATTTAACCACAGCAGAGCGGTCGCGGTCAGAAGACAGGTTAAAAAATTGAACAGGTAACCGGGAAGCGTTTCGGTCACCAGACCCTGGATATCGGCCATATCAGCGGCAATCCGCGAATATATGTCTCCGATCTTACGTTTTGAAAAGAAACTTAATGGGACTTTTTGTAAATGGTCGAATAGATCTTCCCTCATTTGAAACAACAATTTTGCGGAATAGCGGGTGTAAATGTAGCTATTGCTGACACGGATTAGGAAACTGATAACCAGCAGACTGACAACGGCGGCCAGAAGGGTTAGGAGGAGCTCGTATTGCTGACTTAACAACACCCTATCGATTAAAACTTTGGCAAAAAGAGGCTGGATCATCCCCAGAGCGGTGCTGATCACGCTGAGCAAAAAGGAAAAAATGAGCACCTTTTTATGGGGTCTGAGGTATTTGCTCAATTCAAAAATTTGTCTGATAAAAGGCTGTCCCATCGCTCACCGTTCTTTGAAATAACACATATACCCCTTATCACAGTATTCCGGTGTAGCACGCAGAGAACGGGCAAATTGACCAATTCCATTCCTGCCCACCTTTTTGTTGACCTCATCCATTACCGTCTTCACCAGTTGAAGGCTGCGCATCTTGCGATAAAAAGAAGCTTCGCGTCCCACAATCTTAACCGCGGTTACACCCCAGTCCCGAAAATGACCGAACCAGCATAGACTGCACGGTCCGTTGGGCAGCCCATCTCGCTGGAAAGATGAACCGCAATTGTTTTGATACCACAAATACTCACGCAGGTCTTCAGAATGTCTGTCCATTTGCGCGTTGGAAATCGGGTTGTCATCAATTGGCTGAATTTGAACCTCCCAATCCGTTAAACAAAACGGTCCCCCGAGCGCATGGGTGGTTTGGCAAAATCCCTCTTCAAAAAAACAACCGTCGTTGACCGCAAATACCTCAAACTCCATCGGGGATTTGGTTTGGGTCACGACGCCCTTTATTTCCGATAAGCGCAGCTGCCTGGGCAAAATGATTCTTTTAATTCCCATAGAATAATAGAAATCAGCGGCGTAGGAATTAATGCAGCTTCCCAAACTGCTCAGGTGTAAACTGACCGGGAGTCTATGGTCGGCAAGGCGCGTCAGAAAGTTAAAGTCACTGACAATCAGGCTGTCGATATTCAGTTCAGTGACTAGTTTTTCGGCCAGTTTTAACAGATAATCCATACCGGACCGGGTATAAAACGGGGCGTTGAGGGTAACGTGCACCGGTGTGCCGCTGTCATGGGCAAGATTGATCATTTGTTGAAGATCTTCCCAAGAGCCCAGATTCGCCCCCTTAGGGCTCCTGCGATTCATCCATAAATGCTCTCCAAAATGTTCCTCCCACTCGGGGGTGCGAACTCCGCAATAAAGCTCATCGGCTCCATAATGAAGCAGCATTTCGACTTCCTTGACCGAACTGATGGGCGCGGCAATATTCATAACATTACACCAGCAGGCCTTGATAGACCAGGCGTATATTTTGTGTTTTTGCCTGATTTACTAGGGCTACCAATTTCGACGGCGCATACAAATAAAAGATCGTGTTGCCAGACTGAAACAACTGCTGATTTGTTCCGGTATGATTTAGCTTCAATGACATCTTCTGACAAGGGTGACGGCAACCATTGGGAATGGAATATTTTTTTTGGGTGGAGGCGCTGAAGGCAGCTATCCGACACACCCTTCCTGTGGAGATATATCCAAAAGGAAAATAAACCGACATCGCAAGCCCCCCGCAGCTTTGTATCTCAGGATCTCCATAGGGAAACAGGTCGCGCTCCAGGCGCATTACGTTCAGTTGCTGCATCTTTTCCACGAATTCAGCAACATCAAACGTGCACGCATTGAAAAGCTCGGCTGTTTCCGCTGAAAATCCGGAGGCCTCCCCCGGGTTCGTCAGGCGGGGATCCTTGAATCCTTTATTCAACAGCCGGCCCAACGATAGCCGGAACTGCGGATAATTCTGTTGCAAAAAAAGGAGCCCCCCCCAGTCATTGACCACCACCTCTGCGTGTGGATCATTTGCTTTTAAAAACTCAAACAAAGGAGTGGACCGTTCCAAGCCCTCATCGGTAAGCGGTGGTGTCAAAAAGGTCAGCTCCCCGTTTTTATCAGTTAACGATCGGCAAACGCGCTCCAGTTCATCGATATGAGGCAGGCGATGGCTACAGAATTCATCTCCGATATATGCGCGCACCGATTTTGCGGCAATTAATTCGGACCAGTCCTGCTCTTGCATTGCGCCTGCTGGATAGAAGGCCTCTAAATGCGGAAAAGTGTTGCCAAGGGCATACCCCTGGTCCAAATCTCTTATGTGAATGGCAAGTTCCATTTCCACAGTGCGAAAGAGAAGAGAGAAAAGCGCTTCTCTCTCTCCTCCAACTCTTAACGATGGTTTGTTTTTACTTGGTTATCAGGCTGGCAATCAGCCCGTCTCCTTTTAAGGAAATGATTCCCAAGCGTTTCATGGTGGCGGTGTCATAAACGCTCAGATCCGGTCCTCCGGGTCCAACATACAGCTTTTTGCCATCTGAGGTCAACGTCGCATTATAGCATGTTCCCAGTTCAAGGTGGTCCATGGCCAGGGTTTTGCCGGTTTTCATATCGATCTTGTAAACCTCATCCATCACGGCGTAGAGATACTTTAGATCCGGCGAGACCGTACTTGAATAGGCGAAAATGATGTCCTCAGCTTTTAACATGTCAAGATTGCCTTTTTTGTCGATTAGCATGTAAAATAGATTTTCAGCAGAGTAGGACGGTACGCTAACCACGCCGTTTTTCCCCGGGCTCCAGTTGTTCCAGACCGCTAGTACATTCAGGCCGGGCTTTCCATCTTCAGGGTGAAGTACACCTAGAATCTTGGTGGTCTTTCCGTTTTTCATATTAAGCTTGAACACATCCTGAGCCAAAAGAATCACGGAATTCCGATCGTCCGGCGGACTGACGACGGCGGAACAGTTGGGTGGGATTTCAAAGTTTTTAACCATCTGTTTTTTACGCACATCATACACCACCAGCTGAGGCGGCAGCACATTGAGCCTGGGGATGTTGAGCTTCTTTTTGGTGATTGAAACGCTGAGATACAGGAATTTATTATCCGCAGACACGGCAATGCCGGGCATGATCGTCACCCGGTTCAAATCCGACCAGAATTCGTGAATCTCCGCAATCTGATTGGTCTGGGTATCCACTTCATAGACGGCATGAAAGCTGTTCATATAAAACCGCTTGCCATCAGGTGAAGGGATCGCCCCCACAATGTAATCGTTAAACGGTATTGTTTTTACCACCGAGTCCGTATCGCAATCGACAATGTGCAGGTTGTTGTTGCTGGCAACATACAGAAAATCCTTGGCCATAAGCGGAAAGGAAAAGCCTACCAAACAACAAACCAGCACAATAGAAAATAATATTTTATTCAAGGTGCGGCTCATTTTTGCCTCCCTTCTCATCTTTTGATGACAAAATTCAGATTTTTCCAGTCTCTCTCGACGGACAGGCATTGATTCTGGAAATCCGGCCAGTTGGTGATATTATCCGGCGTTTGGGCCGGCCACCAGCAGGGACCTGAACAACTCGTAAAATCCCTGGCGCTGGAGACGCAATTGCCCATGGGAGTCGTGGGCCTGGGGTTGGTCTCCCAGCCGGTATCAAAAACCGTGGTGCACCCGATAGGCTGACCGGTAAGAACGTCAACCTCCTCCATGCCGAAGACTTCCCTTTCTTCCAGCTTTTTTGCACGCTCATTTAAGGCTTTAAGCCCTTTCTTTTTCATATGATCCTCCTTTGTTTTCCTCTACGGTCATATGCGACCGATAGCCACGTGACATACATAGCATTTCCAAGTATTGAGGATCTGCTATGGCAAGTCGGCAATAGGTCCGTAAGCCAATGGCGCACCAACGCTTGATCCATTCGCAGTAGTGCAGATTGGGTTTGAGATGGCTGCCCTCCCTCACACAAGCTTCATGATAACAGCCGCCCGTGCATATGGTGCGGACCCAACATTGCCTGCAATCCTCTTTATTGCTGACTTCCGCATTAGATCTGAATGTCTCGAGTTTTTTCTGATTAAATCCATTGAAGATATCGCCCATACGAAATTCATTTTTGCCCGTAAACCGCTGGCAGAGATAAAGCCGTCCATCCGGATCTATCGAAAAGAGTCCCAGGCCTGCGCCACAGGGATAATTCATGACCTCGCCCTGGTGCAGGGAGACCAGCATATCAATTATATTTGAGAAGCCATAAAATTTTCTTTCTTCAGCGGCGATCAGGAACCTCGCCGAAAGATTCTCAAATTCCTCTAGCAGAAGATTCATCTCATGGTTGCTCAATTGGTAGTCCGCATGTCCTGTCGTAACCGGGGCAAACCCCACTTCCGCAAAACCGAGCTCGAGCAGGTGATCCAGTATTTGCGGCACCTTTTCCGGCTTCTCAACCAACGTCACTCTGGCAACCGCCGGTCTATTCTCCGACTGGTTCAGCAGGTGTTTTATCTTCGGAAGCAAAATGCCATAGGACGGGCTTCCATCGGGAAATCGTCGGTAGCGATCGTGAACGTCTTCATCACCGTCTATGCTCACGGTAACTCCGATATGCTTGTCTTTAAAAAAGCTCATGATTTCCTCGGTGAGAAGGGTTCCGTTGGTGGTGATGGCAAAGTTTATTTTTTTTCCATTCGCTGAGGCTTTTTGACAAGCATATTCCACAACCTCCGGGATCGCCTTGAAATTTAGCAACGGCTCTCCGCCGAAGAAAACAAGGACCACTTCCTCAAGCTCTCCGGCGTGATCGAAAAGAAAATCGACCGCCCTGTGGGCCACATCTGAAGGCATCACCTTTTTTTTCCCGGGCTTCACGTCCCATTGGGAGTGATAGCAGTAGCGGCAATTGAGATTGCAGGCATCCGTCAAATGCAGAATCAAGGTCTTCAACGGTATTGAAACACCAGGGTGACGGGCCTCTTTTACAGCCGACAAGTTATTATTCGCAGAAACAATGACGCGTCGCCTGAGCAGATCCTTGAACAGCTCCTCGCGTTGTTCTGCAGATACGCTAGTCAGGCCGGCCATGACCTCCTGCTGTGTTAAGGCCCCCTTGGGATAAAGTTTGGCTAAGACAATCCTCATTGGCGTGTCCAACTCAAAGATTGCCTTATCCGCAACGAGGAATATACAGTCGCGGCCCTGTGCCCGGATTGTTTTATGTTCGGCGACGCTAAACTTATTCATTTTTACCCGGTGTCATTTGATATGCGTAATAAAATCCGGAACGGTGACTCCCAACAGGGAACGCTCTTTGAACTCTTTGCCGTCCTCGTTGTAGGATGCGCCGATGGCAATCAGGCCTACGCCCTCTCTGCGCTGGAAGCGGGAAACGATTGGTCCGTAGGTCGTTACCGGCGTATACAGTCCGTTGAACACTGAGGCCTGGAGATATTTCAGGTCATCATCATCATCCCGCGTTTTTTCTTCCTCCAGCCACCAATTGGCATCGACCGCATCCAGGATTAAATCATCAGCGGTGTCCGGTTGACCGTCAGCACCGAAGTTGACACCCCTGGCCACGAATTGAACCCCGTGGGGTGGATATGCAGCACCGCAACTGACCCGTGCCCTTCCTAAAGCGGGATAAATCTTGATTCCGTCAAGTTTACTATAGATAATGACCGCCTCATCACTGGAAACACCTTTGACGGATAAACCGGCCGGCCCATTGGCAGCACCAGGAGGAGCAGATAGTTTAAGCTGCAATATTCCATTGCCCGCGCTTTCAACCGCTTTTACCGCTATGTTGGTATTGGCGAATCCGAAATCGGCAGCATTTAAATTTGCCGGCAGATTAACACCGACTGCGGTAAACGTCTGATCGGCTCCGTTTGCTTTTAAGGACTGCGGAAAGACGGCAAAGATGCGCGCTGATCCATCAGTCTTATAGAATTCCTCATTCCCATAGGCATTGGAATCCTGCACCACGGTCCACCATTTTCCATTAAAGCCCATGCTGGCCGCATCCAGATCGAAAACCCCTTCAATTCTGCCGGTAAGCGCCGTCGGCGCCAGGGCATATCGCAGATGATATTCACCGTAAAGAGTCCCTTGACCGCCCAGTTTCAGCACCGTACCATTGAGATAGCGCACTTCTTTTTCAACCCAGTATTCATCTTCGCCCTGGTGCGTATTGGCCTTGAATGTATAAGTCCCTTCATAATAGCCCATGCCCGGTTGAAAACCGGCGACTTTCCATTTTCCCGAAAGATCCACCTCTTTTCGGCTCTCCATCCAGCTTTTCCACTGTGGCGTATCCATTGGGAGCATCTTGGCCAAAACATCCACTAATGCCATGGCTTCCTTGGGCCAATCCATTTCACGCATTTGAGGGACAACCGTCGGGTAATACCCCAGATGTAGCTGCATGTTTTCGACCCATTGCTCGCGGGTCTTGCGGTGGGAGAGAATCTTGCCATAAGTATGACACCGTACACATGCACCAAAAATTCGCTGCTCGATTTCATCTTTGGGTATTTCCCTGTACTGGCTATTTTCATCACTGTTGATATAGGCTACTTTGGCCATCTCTTCAGGCGTTATGATCAAATGCTTACTCAACTCCTTGATGACGGGATTAAACTCCTTGTCTGCAATCGGAGCCCCATTGATCCGGATCATCCGGTCCGTCACAACTATCCATTCTTCCGGTGTCTTGCGGGTCTCCTCGATCACCTCGACGCTGCCTTGCTGATCCATTTTATGGCAGACCGAACACTTCTGCCGAACCACCCCGAACTGCTCAAATGGTGTCTCAGCGAAAGTCAAGGCGGGCATGAGGAGAAAGACACCCAGAGCCCAATGAATAACAGTGCTAAGATTCATTAGCTTCATAGTTCCCCCTTTCTGTTTTGGTTAGCTGAACTGTACTTATGAGCAAAGATAAGAAGTGAATTCTCAGTTAAGCCGAGTCTACCTGATGAAAATCTGCAGTCTGAGGAATGACAATAACCGGATGAATCAGGATGAAAATTAAAAGCCCCGTTCTTGACATGAGAACGGGGCCTTGTCGCAATCTTAAGCCATTTTTGATTCTCCTATGGGCTGATATAGAAGATCTAACGGTTGGGCTTTCCAATTTTTCTTTGAATCCTTGAACTCACTTCCGATACCATAGCTGCCGCTGACAAGTCAAGCAAATAGTCGTCAATACGGAATGGACTAAAAAAAACGGGCCTATCTATCAAATTAAGGATGGATGATGTCGGACAGAGGTACATGTGTTGGGTTTCGATCCAGTGGTTGGACTACCATAATAGACAGATGTGGTAGGTTGGGTAGAGGAACGAAACCCAACATCCAGTGATCTGAAAATAAGTGAAATAAATGTTAACCGAGGATTTTTTTTGCAGCCCACGAAAGAAAGGGGTCGCATCTTAATTATTAATTAATGACACTGCTTGCCAGCCGAGATAACCTGCTTTTTAATTCCGAGATGATAAACATCGTGCTTTTCACATATCCCGTAAAATATTATAGGGAATGTTAAATCTTGGTATTATTTGAGTTTTAGAAGTTATAAGAAATCAGCGGCCCATACATTTGGACCTGAAGTATCCCGGCGCATTTTATAAAGATACGTTTCTGGCAAAGCGCTCATATAGGCCCTTAGGGCCTTTTTACTGACAACATGTTGTAAGTTACTGAAGGTTTCAGGTGTCAGTGTTCAGGTGTCAGGATTTAGCAACTCGGTTCCCTGACACCCGAAACCT
>Ga0209786_1000422_pt1 | contig 15269 bp, 18 predicted proteins | sample WorMetilvaeELBA2_FD_187405 | JGI IMG/M metagenome (GOLD analysis project Ga0209786, IMG submission 187405) | Marine gutless worms symbiont microbial communities from Max Planck institute for Marine Microbiology, Germany - Olavius ilvae ELBA.2... ...
ACGCTTGCGTTGTTCCAACAACTGGAAGCGATTCACGTCCTTGCGGTTTGCATTTACGTCATTTGTGACAATGCACCTTACTATCGTTCCAAAGCCGTTCAAGCGTACTTGAAAACCTCGCGCATTACGCTTATTTTCCTTCCGCCGTATGCGCCGAATCTGAATTTGATTGAGCGGTTATGGAAATTTTTTAAGAAAAAAGTCCTGTACAATCGGTATTATGAAACATTTGGTGAATTCCGAAGCGCGTGTGAAACCTTCTTCCAGAATCCCCGCAACTATCATTGCGAGTTGCGTTCATTGCTGACAGCGAATTTTGAAATCATCGGCTGAATGAAAAGCCGAAATGTTGATATTAGATTAGTATACATAATAGAAGGGCTAGAGCGTTTGTTACGCGAGAAACTGGAAGATTTAGAAGATTATGAAGACGCAAAAAAGGCATACGAAGAATTTGTGGCCTCTGGTGAAGAAGCCGTGCCATGGGATGAGATGAAGAAAGAATTAAAACTGTAATGTTAAGTCATCAACAGATGTATAAAGTAATTTTCGAGACGTGGAGAGAGGACTGAGAGTGAAAGTCGTTCCGGATACCAACGTAGTGATCTACCTGCATAATGAAGTTAGATGCCTCCGTTCGATATGCGGTACTGTAACCTGACAGCTAACCATTTGATTGACTGTAGGAGCCGCCAGGCGGACCTTCTAAACATCGACGCATTCTAGTAAATTTGTTCGACGCCCAAAATTAAAGAAGTAACAGCAACTTGCACGAGACGACCTCTCCCTCACCCTTGATTGTACCCCGCAGCGAGCATCGCATCTCGCGCGCCGATATCAGCGAAAACGCGCTCAAGGTGCTCTATCGCCTGAAAGATGGGGGTTATCAGGCCTATCTCGTCGGGGGTGGGGTCCGGGATCTCCTGCTTGGTCGGGAACCCAAGGATTTCGATGTGGCTACGGACGCCACGCCCGAGCAGGTACGCAAGGTATTCCGCAACTGTCGCCTGATCGGACGGCGGTTCAGACTTGCTCATGTGCACTTCGGCCGCGAGATCGTCGAGGTGGCCACCTTCCGTGGTAGCGGGCAGGATGAGGACGCCGCCGGCGAGCGCCATATCCACAATGGTATGATCGTGCGCGACAACCGCTACGGCACCCGTGAAGAGGATGCCCTGCGCCGGGATTTCAGCATCAACGGCCTCTACTACAATATCGCGGACTTTTCCGTCATCGATTACGCGGGAGGACTCGATGATCTGCGGGCCGGACGCCTGCGACTCATCGGTAAGGATCCGGAGCAGCGCTACCGCGAAGACCCGGTACGTATGCTGCGCGCCGTGCGTTTTGCCTGCAAGCTCGGTTTCAACATCGACCCGTCCTGTGAGCGGCCCCTGTTCGAGCTCGGCCATTTGCTCCGGGACATACCGCCGGTGCGCCTGTTCGAGGAGGTTCTGAAGCTGCTCCAGACCGGTCTGGGTCTGTGTGCCTTTGAAAAACTACGTCACTACCGGCTCTTTGCCCAGCTGTTTCCCGCCACCGATGCCTCGCTTGACCACGAGGATCACAACTTTCCCATCACCTTCGTCAGTCGCGGCCTGGAGAATACCGACCGGCGTATCCGGGAGGAAAAACCGGTTACCCCCGCGTTTCTGTTTGCGGTGCTGCTGTGGGAGCCGGTGCGCCGGCGCTTTGCTCAATTGCTTGCCGGGGACATGGCGGCCAACGAGGCCATGTTACTGGCAGCAGGTGATACCTTTGTCCGCCAGCGGTCCCTGGTGGCTATCCCGAAGCGTTTTGCTCTGCCCATGCGGGAGATCTGGTCCCTACAGCCCCGTCTCGAACGACGCGAGGGCAAACGTCCTTATCGGCTGTTGGCTCATCCGAGGTTTCGTGCGGCCTACGACTTTCTGCTCCTGCGGGCCGAGGCGGGCGAAGTGGATTTGGAACTCGCCGACTGGTGGACGCGTTTCCAGTTAGCGAACGGCCAAACCCGGACCGAGATGACCGCCGGCACGACCAAGGGCAAGGGCCGGCGTCGGCGCCGCCGAGCGGCTGTCGAAAAGGAACCGGCAGGTACCTGAACGATGGCTATGATGCTGATCGACGATATCCCTTCGCTGCGCCGGTGTCTGGCCTCATGGCGGCGTAGTGGCCGGTCCATTGCCCTGGTGCCTACGATGGGCGACCTCCATGCCGGCCACCTGGCCCTGGTTCGGGAGGCGCGGAGGGTGGCCGACCGTACCCTGGTCAGCATCTTCGTCAACCCCCTGCAGTTTGGTCCCAACGAGGATTTCGAAGCCTATCCCAGGGCCTTGGAGCGAGACCGCGAGCGGCTGGAGGCCGAGAGTGCGGATCTGCTCTTCACCCCCCCGGTGCAGGCCGTTTATCCCCGCGGGTCCCAAGGGCAGACTCGCGTGGAGGTACCGGAACTCTCGAACATCCTGTGCGGCGCAAGTCGGCCGGGGCACTTCGCCGGGGTGGCGACGGTCGTATGCAAGCTCTTCAACATGGCGCAGCCGGATATCGCCATCTTCGGCGAGAAGGACTATCAGCAGCTCCTGGTGATTCGGCGCATGGTCGAAGACCTGTGTCTGCCGGTCGAGGTGCGGGGGCTGGCCACCGTTCGCGAGCCGGACGGTTTGGCAATGAGCTCGCGCAACGGCTATTTGTCCCCCGCAGAACGCGCGCGCGCGCCGGCACTCTACAAGGCCCTTTGTCGAGCCGGCGGGCGTCTGCGCGAGGGGCTGGCCACCGGCGAAGTGGAACGCATGGGAACGGAAGAACTGGTGGTCGAGGGACTGAGGCCGGATTACTTCAGTGTTCGCCGGGCCTCGGATCTGCAACCGGCAACCACCGAGGACCAGGATCTGGTGGTGCTTACGGCCGCCTATCTGGGCGCGGCGCGACTCATCGATAATCTTCGCGTCTCACTGACGGACATGGCGGTCCCCGCCACTGTCGCCACGGAAGGATCAGAAAATGCGAACCATCGGGTATAGTTCGGGGTGATACCCGACCCCCCCTGTGCGCCGAATTGCAAAGTGCCTCTCATCCGAGTGCTCGGTGACAGAATATAAAATTTTTCAAAATCAACGATTTCAGATGGTTACATATCAACCATGACAATAAGGTTTAATTATAACTTATTGGTTTATTAAGGATATGCAGTAGCCTTAGTAGCAGAGCGAAAGTGTCGTTGCAGCAGCGGAAAAATGGATTAGAATGTTACGTTGCATCAAGATGTAAGGTGGTTGGCTATGCAACTGACACTGTTGAAATGTAAGCTGCACAGGGCCTGCGTCACCCACGCGGAGCTTGAATACGAGGGTTCCTGTGCCATCGACGAGGCGTTGATGGAGACCGCGGGGATCCGCGAATACGAGCAGATTCAGATCTATAACCTCGCCAACGGCGAGCGTTTTACGACCTACGCGATTCGGGCCGAGGCCGGCTCCCGCGTCATTTCCGTAAACGGTGCCGCCGCCCACAAGGCGTCTCCGGGGGATCGGATCATCATCTGTGCCTACGCTGCGATGAGCGAGGCCGAAGCCGATGCCTTCGAACCCAGCCTCGTTTACCTCAACGAGCACAATCGCGTCCTGCGCACGGGTTCCCAGATCCCTGCCCAAGCGGCCTGATCGGTCGCACCCGCCTCCATCAGGAGCAAACCAGCATGTCGTCAGTGAATCAGACCCCTCAATGGCGGGCCTTGCAGGCGCATTGGGACGCGCTGTCCGGGGTCCGAATGCGGGACCTCTTTGCCCGGGATCCGACGCGACCGGAGCGGATGTCGCTGCAGGCGGCATACCTGTTCGCGGACTACTCCAAGAATCTGATCACCGACAAGACGCTGACGCTGTTGCTCGAGCTTGCCGCAGCCGTGGACCTGCCCGGCTGGATCCGCCGCATGTTTGCAGGTGAAGCGATCAACAATACCGAGGAGCGGGCGGTGCTGCATATCGCCCTGCGCAACCGCTCCAACCGTCCCATCTATGCGGACGGCAAGGACGTGATGCCCGGCGTCGACCAGGTATTGCAACGCCTGGGGGATTTCGTCGCCACCGTGCGCGGCGGTGACTGGAAGGGCTTTACGGGTAAGCGTATCACCGACGTGGTCAATATCGGCATCGGTGGCTCGAATTTGGGGCCACTGATGGTCTGTGAGGCCCTGCGCCCCTATCAGTCCGACGACCTGCAGGTGCATTTTATCTCCAACGTGGACGGTACGCACCTTGCCGAGACGGTACGGCGTCTCGAGCCCGCGACCACCTTGTTCGTGGTTGCCTCCAAGACCTTCACCACCATGGAGACCATGACCAACGCCAACAGTGCCAGGACCTGGTTGGTGGAGGCCCTGGGCGAGACGGCGGTCGCCAACCACTTTGTCGCGGTGTCCACGAATGAATCCAAGGTCGTCGCGTTCGGTATCGACCCGCAAAACATGTTCGGCTTCTGGGATTGGGTCGGCGGGCGCTATTCCCTCTGGTCGGCGATCGGATTGCCCATCGCGTTGGCCATCGGCATGGACCGCTTCGGCGAGCTCCTGGAGGGTGCCCATACCATGGACGAGCATTTCCGATCCGCGGATCCGAGCGAAAATCTGCCGGTCATTCTAGGACTGATCGGGATCTGGTACGCCAACTTCGCCGGTGCCCGCACCCATGCCGTGCTACCTTACGACCAATCCTTGCGTTACCTGCCGGCCTACCTCCAGCAGGGTGACATGGAGAGCAACGGCAAGCGGGTGACGCGCACGGGCGATCCCGTGGCATACACCACCGGACCCGTGGTCTGGGGCGAGCCCGGAACCGATGGTCAGCACGCCTTCTTTCAACTCATCCACCAGGGCACCCAGCTGATTCCCGCGGATTTCATCGCCCCGGTCAACAGCCACCACCCGCTTGGCGATCACCACCCCAAGCTGATGGCCAATTTCTTCGCCCAGACCGAGGCCCTGATGCGTGGCCGTACCCAGGACGAGGCCAGGGCCGAGATGCTGGCCGCCGGGATGTCACCCGCGAGCGCCAATGCGTTGGCTCCCCATCGCGCCTTCCCCGGCAACCGGCCGACCAACACCATCCTGATGGAACGGTTGACACCCAAGACCCTCGGTGCCCTGATCGCTATGTACGAACACCGCATCTTCACCCAGGGCGTGGTCTGGGGCATCAACTCCTACGATCAGTGGGGCGTGGAGCTGGGAAAACAGCTCGCGGGGGTAATCCTGAAGGAGCTGGAAGACGGCAAGGTGAGTGCGGAGCACGATGCCTCTACCAGCGGGTTGATCGAGTACTTCCTCCACCACCGGGAAGCCGGGGCCTGATGCCGTCTACCGGCTGCCGTCTATCGGCTACCAGTCGCCAGCTTCCAGCCGCCGTCTGCGGGGTGGCGGTTGTCGAGTTCCACCGTATCCTGTGGCCAGGAGGTCGGCTAATCATATCGCTCGACAATCTGACCAATCCGCTGGTCGCGCCCCGCAACGGGTTACCGTCGCACAAGTTCAGTCTTGCAATGCATCGCTCAGAAGGCCGTCACGGAAACAGCGACCAGCTGCGTTCCACCCGGTACCTGGGGTATTCCCCCGGCCGTGCGATTACCAACGCAAACGCCGAGACCGGCCACACAACCGGGGGTTCGATTTCCCGCGCCGGTAGCGGCCGCGCCTTACGAGCCAAGGTCACGTGCGGTGCAAAGGCCCATCGTTCGGGGCGAAATCCACAACCCCGCAAGCCACCGTCGAGGGTATGCACCAAATCCAGTAGCGGCTGCGGCCACGCCGAGGCACCACACCAGAGGACCAGGGCCCGCGGGAAACAGCCGCAGCGGTCCAGATTCAAAACGAAGGGAGCCCCCCGAACCAAGTCGGCCACTTCCTCTGCGCAGGCGCGCCGTTCCGCATCCGGATCACCGAGAAAGACCAGCGTGAGGTGAAGCTCTTCCGGATGTGTCTCGCGACCTCCGTGGTCCGGCAGGTCCCTTTGGACTTCAGCCAGCGCCGTTCGTTGCCGTTCGTCGGGCCACAGCGCAAAGAATAGGCGCTCAGTCACCGTCCTTGAGCAGCTCCAACAGACGCTCCAACGCCAGACGCACCGACTGGTGGCGCACCTCCTCACGGTTACCCGCGAACTGCACCCGTTGGCTCAGTGGTATCCGGCCCTTGCACGCCCAGGCAAAACAGACGGTTCCCACGGGTTTATCCTCGGTGCCGCCGGTGGGCCCGGCGATGCCGGTGATCGCCACTGCCACGTCCGCCCGGCTGTGCTCCAAAGCACCCTGGGCCATCTCCCTGGCCACCTCCTCGCTCACCGCGCCATGGTCGGTGATAGCGGCGGCGGAAACGTTCAACAGCTCCTGCTTGGCAGGATTGCTATAGGTCACAAAGCCGCGGTCGAACCAGGCACTGCTGCCGGGGATGTCGGTCACCACCTTGGAAATCCAACCCCCGGTACAGGATTCGGCGGTGACCAGCATAAGCCCGGCGGCCTCGAGCCGCTGTCCCAGGTCCCCGGCAAGCTTGGCGAGTCGTTCGATCATGGAAGAGAGTGTCCCTCAAGTGCTGCCTGGGGGCAAGCCGAGTAAACAAGGCAACGAATACCAGGTCGTGTTGACATTCTTCAACTAATTCAAATTATTGGTTTTTTAAAAATTTTATACGCGCTCACCCTGCTGAAAAAACTCAAACAGCGACATCCCGCACTGAAACCGGATACAATTCATGGCAACGCCAAATCATTGAAGATTGCTGCTGACATGAAAGTTCTGATCATCGGCAGTGGCGGGCGCGAGCACGCCCTGGCCTGGAAGGTGGCCCAGTCGCCCCAGGTGGAAGCGGTCTTGGTGGCACCTGGAAACGGCGGCACCGCCATGGAGCCGGGCGTGCAAAACCTGGATATCGCATCCGATGATATCGAGGGACTGGTCGCCTGCGCCCGGCGCAACGCCGTCGGACTTACCATCGTAGGTCCCGAAGCACCGCTGGTAGCGGGCGTGGTCGATGCCTTCCAGGCCGCCGGCCTGCCCTGTTTCGGCCCCACCGGCAAGGCCGCGCGGATCGAGGGCTCCAAGGCATTTACCAAGGACTTCCTCGCCCGCCGGGGCATCCCGACCGCGGCTTACCGCACCTTCACCGAGCCGGAGCCCGCCCTATCCTACCTTCGGGAGGTGGGCCCTCCCATTGTCGTCAAGGCGGATGGCCTGGCCGCGGGCAAGGGCGTGATCCTGGCGGAGGACCTCGCCACCGCGGAGCGAGCGGTCCGGGATATGCTGAGTGGCGGGCGCTTCGGCGTGGCGGGCAGCCGGATCCTGATCGAAGAATACCTGCGGGGCGAAGAGGCAAGCTTTATCGCGATGGTCGGCGGCGGCCGGATACTCCCCATGGCGAGCTCCCAGGACCACAAGGCCCGGGACGCTGGAGACCGGGGTCCCAACACCGGCGGCATGGGGGCCTATTCGCCCGCGCCCGTCGTCACCCCCGAGGTCCATGCCCGGATCATGGCAGAGGTGATCCGACCCACCGTTACCGGGCTTGCATCCGAAGGGCTGCCCTACACGGGTTTCCTGTACGCGGGCCTGATGATCGGGCCGGACGGCACCCCCAAGGTCCTGGAATACAACTGCCGCCTCGGCGATCCCGAGGCCCAGCCCATCCTTATGCGGCTGCGCACCGATCTGGTGGAGCTGTGCCTGGCGGCTCTCGCCGGACGGCTCGATCGGATCGAGGCGGCGTGGGATCCGCGGACCGCGCTGGGAGTGGTCATGGCGGCAGGCGGCTACCCGGATGCCTACGAAAAGGGACACCCGATCAGGGGTCCGGATGCGGCGGCGGAGCTCCCCGACTGCAAACTGTTCCATGCCGGTACCAAGCTGGTCGACGGCGAAGTGGTAACCACCGGCGGCCGCGTTCTGTGCGCAACCGCCCTCGGTGACGGGGTTGCTACGGCCCAGGCCAACGCCTACGCCCTGGTGCACAAGATCGGCTGGAAGGACGCCTACTACCGGAACGACATCGGCTATCGGGCCGTCGCCCGAGAGCGGACCTAGGTCGGGTTAGGCGCACCGCTTCATGGTCGTGTGGTGTGCCGCAGGCCGGAGCCACAAGCATCCGTAGAAAGAACCACCAATAAATACGAATTGGTGTTGCCCGCGAAGGCGTTTATCAACCACGAAAGACACGAAATTGTTATCCTGACAAATCGCGCAGGTCCAGCAGGTCGAGGAACAATTCCCTCTGCCCCTGCTGCCCCAGCAGCTGCGCTTGCTCCCGGCAACGCGCCTGTTCGTCGGCCAAACGGGGGTTGGCCTCACGCAGGGCGGCGTACAGACCGCGAAATTCGTCGAGTGCGGACTTGAGGTTGCGCGCGACGACCGGATCCGCACCGGAGAGATACGCGGCGGCGAGGAGGGTGCGCACCCGGTCCTGCTGTGGGGGCGGTATGGCATTCCCTGACGCGGACAGGTCGAGCACGGATTCGACGCGACCCATACGCAGGAGGAGTGCGGCGTGTTCGGGATCGAATGCGATGTCTTTGCCCAGGCCGGCCCGGTTCTCCCAGATCGCCAGGGCCTCCTCGAGCATATCCTTGGCGGCCAGCTCGCGCGCCCGGCCCGCATAGGCGTCTGCCAGCGCGAGGCGCCAGGCGGGGCGGGGCTCCTACTTCAGGGAGCTGCTTGAACCCTGCGATCGCCTCGCGGTGACGCCCGCCGGCCAAACCCTCCTAGGCCTTGCGTTCAATAGTCGCGGGGGAAAGCTCAGTGGATACGGATTTTCCACGCGGTGTGCATCGCTTAGACCTTTTGGACATGGTGAGGATCGGTGCCGTCGCCCAACCACTCATAAAGCTCGACCGACATCGGTTCGCACCTGCTGCACCCGCCGGGACAGACGGTTCCTCCAGGCAGTTTACGGACCCGGCCCTTGCGTTCCAGCAGGGTGAGCATCATCCGCAGGGCCTCCGGGTCCGCGCCGAGGTGATGGGAGATGTCGATCAGCGCCGCCCGTTTTTGCTCGGCGAGGTAGGCAGTGAGCTGGGATAGGATCATGGTCGTGACTTCCCCGGTTTGTCGGCGCAGGGGTTCTTCGATCAGAACTCCGCGGCCAGACGCAAACCGAAGATCCGGCCCCTGGGATCGTCCTGGCGGGGAGCGGCTGTGAGGGTCTCGTCCTGCAGGTACCGGACAACGGCATGATCGAACGCTTCAACGGCCGCGTTGCCGATGTGCTGCGCACCCACCCAGGGCGAGCGCATGCCCTTATAAATCAATTGGTTGTAATTCACCTATATTATCATGTTCAACCTGTAATAACCTGAAATCATTGATTTAGAAAAATTTTATACGCACCCACCGCTTCGACTCCGCCGCTTCCTTCCAGGCAACCCTCAAACGCTTTGTACCGGTATAATGACCACCTCCCGCAGAAAAACCTGCTCCGCAAAACACCCCTCCGGACGCTCCAACAATGGTACGCTCAGCAGCCCCAACTGTTCAAAAAAATTCCTCGTAATCATCAGGGACCTGACAACAATGGGGAAAAGCCGGCCAGTCTCCGGATTCTGTAGTAGAACAGTCGTAGATCAGACAGACGCTCATATGTGAGGGGTATAATGGATACATTCTTCGCCCAGGGCGGTTACGCCTTCTACGTGTGGAGTGCCTACGGCATGGCCCTGGCCCTGTTGGTCCTGGAGCTGGTGCAGCTCGGCCGCCGGCGCCGCGCCATTCTGGCCCGTCTCGCCCGTTTGCTGAGGGCCCGGGTGTTGAAGACACGGGCGAACCGAGGCATCTCGGTCGTACGTGAATAGTTTGTGACGGGTTGACTAGGGGCTGTTGACATTTAACTCTAACCGACTGTTTTTATATGTTAAATAGTTATCAGTTATCAGGGGGCAGTTGCCGGGGGACAGTTGTCAGAGAACCGTAGGGCGGGAAAGCGCAGCGCATCCCGCCTCCATGTTCTGCCCTCTGACAACTGAAAAGTGTTCCTCGCACCCGCAGGGATGAACCGGAGGGTGGGCTGTGCCCACCATCTAGGCACGGTATCGGTCGAAATAACAACAGAAAAATTAGAGCGTTAAATGTCAATAGGACCTACGGGCTGTTGACATTTAGTTTTGTAGGTCGGGTTAGGCGCGCCTTGCGATGCGGGCGTGAGCAACCGAGGCTGAACGTGCCGTAACCCGACCTACGGAACTACGGTTCTGGCCCGGTTGGTCCCGGAGCTGGTGCAGCTTGGCCGCCGGTGATGCGTCATTGTGGGTCGGTTGGCTCGCTTGGTGCGCATGCGGACTGATACTCATGAGGGGCGGCGCCACATCAAGCCATGAAACATGTTCCCTCACCGACAACCGCATCGACAATCGTCACCGCGCAGCCTCGAAACAAGTGTTCTACAGTGATCGACCGAGAACGTGCTATCGCCCACGCCAAACGGTATCCGTTTGCTCTGCCGAACTCCTCTTATTTGCTGGTGAATGGGTACACTTGGCCCCTTCATAGCGGCGACAAAATCAGCGCGGGATTGTTGGTATCCTATCGTACGGATCGAACCTGTAAGGTCGGGATTTCCGATGTAACAGGTTTTTCCGGGGCCCTGGAGGATTCCCTGGGGGAAGATCGAACGCCAGTCGTAGCCTGGGGATCGAATGGATCCGCCGAGCAGCTAACACGAAAATTCCAGGTAGAAGGAAATCCGATCGTAATTCCTGTGATACAGGGAGAATTAAAAGACTTTACTGTTGTATATTCGGCGCATTTTGCTCAGTATGGGTCTATTGCGGCAACTCCGCAGTATACTCTCGGCACCTCTTCCGTGGTGTTCGTTACGTTTCTTTCTTCCGCACAACTCGAGCAAATGCATAGCACAGAGAAAAATTACACCTTCCGAAAATTCGATGATATTTCGTTACACCTGGATAATGGCATGGTATTGGATACGGCTTATGCTTATGTCAGCCTCCATGGGTGCCTTTATTTTAACGGAGGGAATATTGCACTCTCGAAAATCCCGTGTTCCAAAATGTTGTTTCCACATATGGAGGAAGAAGCAGTCCTTACTCTTGCTCGTGATCTCGTTGCCCCGGATAAAGAACTGGATGAGTTCATTTATGAAAACATTATTTATGAAGAGATACGAAATCTGCGTACGGAAAAGCTCCATGAATTTTCCTCGCCGTTCGAGTATGACGATACGACGATAATTTGGTGAAAGCTTTTCTCTGGGATTATGAAAAACGTCTCTCTCTCCGTATATCCGACAGAAGACCGGTCCCAAGCCGGTAGCGATTACATCGCGGTTGTTTCTCCGCAAGATGCCGAAAAGCGCAAGCTCGGTCATGGCAGCCGTGTCGTCATTGCCTATATTCATCCCAACTTGGCACAGAAAAAAGAACAGGGTCCCCCGTCAAGTGACTCAGCACGCTACGACAATTTCAGTCCAGACCTCTGCATTCCATGCAAGGTTCTGTTGGACGAGAGGATTCCCAGCGGACAAATCCGTATCGACCAGACGTTACGCAATTGTCTTGGAATCGAGTACGAATTCATACCTGGCCACCCCAAAGTCGAAATATACCCCCTACACTTAAAGCTATGGGAAAGACTGACAGACTTGGTTTCGGACCTCTTTGGACGACGCCACCTTTTCTTTCGCGTCTGCCGTGCGCATCCCCCGGATACGGAAAAAATATTTGCCGCATTCCGCAGGACAGCATCAATATCTTGGGGGCAAAAGAAGGGGAGTCTATTGTTTTAACATCCATAGTTCGGGAAGGTCATGTTTTTCGGAGACGCAACGATATGCTGAATGTGTTTCCGATATCGTAAGCTATAAGAGATGGGCGGAATCCGGAACAAAGAGATGAGGAAACCGATAATCCTTTTGTTCGCTACCCGAGATCGGATGTGATATTAGGGGTAAAACCGGACATCTCGAGCATCTTCCTCGATTTCGATGCTCGCACGGAACTCGATGTCCATTGCTTCGATGTCGTTCTGGCACATCATTTCCTTCGCGCTACCCTTATCAGGGAAATAAGAGACTTCGGTTTGGTATTCTTTCTTTCTCTTTTAGCCTTGACAGATGTGTTGGAAAAAATATTCGGATTGCAGACCACTGGAGCTGTATTATTTTCATTCGCATTATCCGTGGTGGTCATAATGATCCGTATTGTGCTCTATTTTCATGCTGGAATTAAATAGTGATTGGGAGCCTCGAAACATACGGGTAATGATTCAGACATCCACTGCTCTCACCATCCCCGGTACCCGAATTCCGGCAATCCCTGCCGAAATGATAAGGTGGAATCCGAACGATCACCGGAGTTTCTCGGAATCCGGACATCAGTCAAGGCAAATCCAGTAGTGGTAAATTTTTAAATGGTAGCCTGGTTGAAAAGATTTCTCGCTGCGCTCGATATGACATAGCAGCCCAATCTGCCCTCTACCCGTTAAAAATTTACCACTACTGAATATTTCTTCTTATGACACTCTCCCAGTGGGAGAGGAAGATGTAGAGCTAACCGATGAAGGCCCGACAACGACGCTTGCTCTTCGTCGCCCTCGCCATCCTGGGCGTGGGCATCGCCGCGGCCCTGGCCATCGGCGCCATGCGCAGCAACCTGTCCTATTTCTTCAGCCCCTCCCAGGTGATTGCCGGGGAGGCCCCGGCGGGTGCCCGGTTCCGGCTCGGCGGCCTGGTGGTGAAGGACAGCCTGGCTCGGCAAGGCGACGGGCTGACGCTGACATTCGCGGTCACCGACAATGCCGAGACCTTACAGGTGAGCTACACCGGGATCCTGCCGGACCTGTTCGGTGAGGGTCAGGGCGTAGTCACCAAGGGCCGCTTGGGCGAGGACGGGATCTTTTACGCCGAGGAGGTGCTGGCCAAGCACGACGAATCCTATCTGCCGCCGGAGGTAGCCGACAGCCTGCGGCCGATCCAGGCAGAGGACCGCACCGAGACAGCCGCGGGCCGATGATCCCGGAGCTCGGACACCTGGCCCTCATCCTGGCCCTGGCCCTGGCTATCATCCAGGCCCTATTTCCCCTCGCGGGTTCCTTCACCCGCCGCCGCTCCTGGATGGCCATGGCACAGCCCCTGGCCTGGGGCCAGTTCACCTTCCTGAGCCTAGCCTTCGCCTGCCTGCTGTGGGCATTCCTGAGCGACGATTTCTCGGTCCTCTACGTGGCCCGCAACTCCAACCACCTCATGCCCGCCGTCTACAAGGTCTCGGCCGTGTGGGGCGCCCACGAGGGCTCGCTCCTGCTGTGGGCCCTCCTGCTCGGCGGTTGGGGCGCGGCGGTGGCGGCCTTCGGGCGCAACCTTCCCCATGAGATAACAGCGCGGGTGCTCTCGGTGCTGGGCCTGATCGGTATCGGCTTCCTGCTCTTCATGCTGCTGACCTCCAACCCCTTCACGCGCCTGTTCCCGGTGCCGCCGGAGGGACGGGACCTCAATCCCCTGCTCCAGGACCCGGGGCTGGCCATCCACCCACCCATGCTCTACATGGGTTATGTGGGCTTCTCGGTGGCCTTCGCCTTCGCCATCGCCGCGCTCCTGGGCGGCAGGCTGGACGCGACCTGGGCGCGCTGGTCCCGCCCCTGGACTACCGTGGCCTGGGTCTTCCTGACCCTGGGGATAGCCCTGGGCAGCTGGTGGGCCTACTATGAGCTGGGCTGGGGCGGCTGGTGGTTCTGGGACCCGGTGGAGAACGCCTCCCTCATGCCCTGGCTGGTAGGCACGGCCCTGATCCACTCCCTGGCGGTCACCGAGAAGCGGGCGGCATTCAAGACCTGGACCCTGCTCCTGGCCCTGTGCGCCTTCTCCCTGAGCCTGCTCGGCACCTTCCTGGTACGTTCCGGGGTGCTGACCTCGGTACACGCCTTCGCCACGGACCCCGCCCGCGGTACCTTCATCCTGGTGTTCCTGTGCCTCGTGGTCGGCGGTTCCCTGGCCCTCTACGCCTGGCGCGCGCCGGCGGTCTCCGGCGGCGGACGCTTCGACCTCCTGTCCCGAGAGAGCTTCCTGCTGGTCAACAATCTGCTGCTGACGGCCTTCGCCGCCCTGGTCCTGTTCGGCACCCTGGCCCCTCTGATCTACGAGGCCATGGGCTGGGGCAAGATCTCGGTGGGTTTCCCCTGGTTCAACCGGATGTTCCTGGCCCTCATGCCCGTCCTGGCCCTGGCCCTGGGCATCGGCCACTTGACCCGCTGGAAACGGGATCAGGTCGGCCGCTTGGTCAAGGGGCTGGGGATCGCCGCCCTCTTCTCCCTCACCGCCGCCGGCGCGGCCGGCCTGTTCCTGCCCCGGTTCCCAGCCGGGGCCACGGGTGGCCCTTGGTTGGTCGCCCTGGGCCTGGGGCTGACGGCCTGGGTGCTCCTTACCCACCTGGCGGGGCTACGGGAACGCCTGCGTCGCCGCCGGGACATCGCGGCCGTGGCCACAGACCTGAAGGGCGGCGGACGCGGCTATTACGGTATGCTCCTGGCCCATCTGGGCATCGCCATGTTCATCCTGGGTATCACCATGGTCTCCAACTTCGGCAGCGAACAGGACATCCGCATGTCCCCCGGAGATGTCTATGAGGCCGCCGGCTACCGCTTCCGGTTCGCGGGCGTAACCACCGTACCCGGCCCCAACTACCGGGCCGCCCGGGGCCGCTTCCTGGTCTTCGCGGGAGACCGGCAGATCGCGGTGCTGGAGCCCGAGAAGCGCACCTACTTCACCAGCCCCAAGCCCATGACCGAGGCGGCGATCGACTGGGGCTTCACGCGCGACCTCTATGTCTCCCTCGGCGAGCCCCTAGGTGAGGGCGAGCAGGGCGGCGACTGGGCCCTGCGCATCTACTACAAACCCTATGTGCGCTGGATCTGGCTCGGCGGCCTGTGCATGGCCCTGGGTGGTCTCCTCGCGATCACGGATCGCCGCTATCGGACTACCCGCCGCCGGGCCGGCACGGCAGTACCCAAGTACCGATAACACAGAAATCTTTTTTTGCCGCAAATCAACGCAAATTGGTCGCAAAAGATCATACGATCTTTTCTGTCCGCAGATAATGCAGATTCTCACGGATTGTTTCGTTTTTAATCTGCGAAAATCTGCGTTAATTTGCGGCTAACGCCTCCGTGAGGATCCTGTTCGTTCTAGGGGTCGTTCTCAATTAAGGATAACACTATGATTTTACTTGGTATATTAGAAGTTAGCCACTTCATCCCCCGGCTGAAACGGGCAATCTGAATATATCGAGTAAACTCATACTGTATAATTTTGA
>Ga0209786_1000426_pt1 | contig 15151 bp, 6 predicted proteins | sample WorMetilvaeELBA2_FD_187405 | JGI IMG/M metagenome (GOLD analysis project Ga0209786, IMG submission 187405) | Marine gutless worms symbiont microbial communities from Max Planck institute for Marine Microbiology, Germany - Olavius ilvae ELBA.2... ...
ATTCATAGTTTTACCAAATAGTCCATGGGCCAGACCAGAATTTGGTACCACCAAATTGGGCAAAGGCTCATGGTATTTTTTGATAGAACTATATCCCTAGATAATAAATCAAGGTGATAGACTTTTGTATTCTTTAGTTTGTTGTCACAGGTGGCCAACAAACATACGGGTATAGGTTAAAATTTTGGTCAACATTTTAGGGGTATGGGAAAGAAAAATGGCCACAGTTTTGCAGGGAATCAACGTATCAAAACAAATGACGCATCAAAATGTTTATTAAAAACTTCTCTATCACATGCATATCATAATATGCAAATTAGATGAAAATGTAGGTCAGCCAAGGTCAAAAGGTCACCAATTTTTGGTTATGCTGAAAATCTGGCAAGGGTGTCTTCAGCTGCATTTTCTGAGCAAACTCTGACTAAATTAGGCTGCCGATAGTTTGAAACTGCAATAATAAGGCATTTCCCACTAATTTCAGGCACCCATGTTTAATCACATGGGAAAAAATGTGGCTTCAGTGACATACGGCAGGGGGACATTTTTGCACAACATGCAAAAATGCAAATTTCGATGTTTCAGTTAGAACTGAATTGTCAATCCGCATTTGAATCCTTGGCCTTACTTATGTATTTAAAACAGTATTATCAGTTCTGATTTATAGAAAGCTGTTGACACGATTGAACACAACATTACACTTTAACCATCATCATCCCAGTCCATGTCAGACATGTCAGAGTCATAATCATACGATTCATCGGCATCCTCTTTTTGGTTTCCACATGTTTGTAGCAGGCACATATATGTACATTTGAGGCCAGTGTCCAAGCAAATGCATTCTCCTGCTTTACACTCTTTCTTGCACTTGCATGCAAGAAGTTCCAGGACAGAATCTGAGGCGGGCTGCCTATGCATCCAGTCAATACCAAGCTTTGGTGAACCTTCGTCTTTAGTCCATCCATGACCATCTGGGTCAGGATCGTCCGGGTTTCTCTCCAAGGCTTTCCGCCATATGCTGGCTTGATAAGTTAACTGGCACGTTGAATGTGCTGGAATAACCTGTCTTCACATGGTGGGAGAGCACTAGACTCTACCTCACCTCTCTTGGACACGAAGAGTTCATATCGTAGGGCATTGACCTTTATTATTATTATTTATTATAAAATCGTACACTGAGTACAACACAAACTAGTTGAAGCGAAGTAAAAGTAGAAGCGAACACAGAAAAAAATACAAAAGATAATACAAAATAAAAAAGGAAAAAAATTACAAAATATAAAAATATATAAACACACATACATTGTGTGTGATGACGGTGCATACGTGCGACATGTGAAAGTCTGCAAAACATCAGCTGTTTCTCATGTGACGTCCCACGCTGTCCCCAATGTTGCGAATTTCTCAATGGTCTCTTCATTTTCGAAGTTGTTTCAGTGGTCCAAATTTTCCTCGGCCTGAGAAAGCACTCACGTAGGTATCGCAGCCCGTATACGTGTGAAAAACCAATGATGGTTTGGAAAAGTTCACTCCCCAAGGATGATCGCAGCTTTTTTATGTCCATGTATACTGTCCTTGCTTTGGTTGCCCTTTTCTGGTACAGATTTCCTTGAATGTCATTTGCGAGTGAAATGCAAAGAACGAAGACATATGTGTCCTCTGATACAACTATGATAGTCTTATTGTCATGGTCAGAGGCGTGCTTGGCGTGAAGGACCATTCTCGTATCAGCCTCCTCCTGGGATGACTGCAGCTCTTCTACCAGTGATGCTCGACCTCTGTTAATCTTCCAGCAATTCTCCCCACAGGTGACAAATAGTGTCTTGTCCTTAATCATGACATTGGCAGTTTCTGATTCATTCCACTCATCTGTGATGTACTCAATCAAAACAGTCTTGTTGTGTGCTTCGGAAAGGAAGCTTCTCCACTGTTTAATCTTATGGCCAGGTGAAATACTCTTGAATCTAATTCCTGACCAAGAACCTCGATTCGCCCTCACTGCATCTTTGATAGAAGTTTCACGGTACACATCGAACACCACATCTACCCTGTCACTGTGTTCTGCTTCCCAAAGCACATTTTTAAACACAGATATTGCAAAGTCCCTGAATGTCTTATTGTTTCCATTCAATTTCTGAACGACACTCATCCCATCTATAATGCAAGCTGATTTTCCAGCAATGTTTTCTGCCACCGGAACATTCTTTCCTATTTCACTCATCAATTTGGACTTGTCAGTTTTTGCGAGGGATCCATCTCCCTTAGCCAAAGCCCATCGTATTGGACCAAGCGGATGACTGAGTATCTCCTTCATATCTAGCTTTCTACTCTGTGCAACAACTACCATGTGACCAAACAACTTCCGATCAGCCTTCATCACTATCTCTTTTCCCTTGCACTTGACCTTTTCTGTGTACATTTCACTGAATGTCTTTGATTTCTGTTTCTTCATTGGTGCGTAGAAATCTACAGGATCGTCCTTTTCAAGCCGACCTGTTTTGAATTCTTGGTAAGCATCTTTACCAACTTTGTGAGCATTCATCAGATCACTAGCAATCTCTACAGGAGCCACAGCCCCAGTTGCTATATTCACGAGACTGTCGTGCTCCTCCCTGAATGGATTGCTCCAACTGTCTTCCATAAGATCAACCAAGGACTGTACATCTGATTAGTGGCAGTGGGATCCTTCATAAATCAAACCAAGAAATGACCAAGGAATGTTCTATAACATCATTTTCAGTCAAGAAATAACTTTTATGGAGTAAGTAAGTAAGTAAGTAAGTAGACTATATTAAAGTGCGCCCAAAAGCCAGCTGAGCTGGCTTAATCTGCCGCACTTACCAATGTTTTCAACGCCAGAGACTTCCGTACACATGCTGGATAAAAACCGTGAAATCAGTCCGTTAGAGAGAGAGGAAGGTTATGGGGGAAAGGATTTAGTTCTATTTAGTTTAGGAGTCAGTTTACTACATGTGTTCATCTAGTTAGAAGATAATGCATGATCCCTGGCCATGTGCATCAACTGAGAAATGCCATTGCATTTCTCAGTTCATGCACATGGCCAGGGATCATGCATTAAGCCGTCACCTAGAAACGTGTTTTGGGCCTGTCTTATATTGTTTATAAGCTTAATGTGAATGATCTGTTTCTCTATGGTATAAAAACTCACCTGTCACATTTAGCCAAAAGCTGCAACTATGACTGCAAAAATGAACACAGCTACTGAGTACTATAGTACATTGCACCTCCACTCCAGTACAAAATGAAAGTGAAACAGTGCCCCCTATTGACTAAATTTGAGAGTGGGGAGCAATAGCATTCATTTATTGGTAGATTTAATGGTTCAGACATTTAGGTTTCTGACTGGGTTCAAACAATGAGAGTGAATATATGACGATTAAACTAACAGTTATCAAATTATGTTAAGTGCGTCAGCTAGCATTTTTGCTTGTTTTGGAAAAGGGTCCCCTACTGTATGTTACTGAATCCAGCTTTTCTCATGTACTTAAACATGGGTTCCTTAAAATGGTGGAAATGCCTTAGTCTTGCATGCATCAACTATCTGCAGCCTAATTTACTCACAGTTTGCTCATAGAATGCAACTGAAGACAGGATTGCCCGATTTTCATCATAACCAAACATTGGTGACCTTTTGACGTCTGCTGACCTACTTTTTGATCCAATTTGCATATCATAGTATTTGTGGGCTAGAGGGATTCCAGACAAACATTTTGAGTGGTCATTTGTTGTGATAGGTTGATTTTTTTTTGCAAAGTTGTGTCCATATAACTTTCTCCTACCCCCTAAAATGGTGACCAACATTTCCACCTACACCCTTATCTTTGAGGGCCGGCTGTCGCCACAAACTAAAGAATACAAAAGTATATCACCTTGCTTTATTATCTAGGGATATAGTTCTACCAAAAAATACCATGAACCTTTGCCCCCCCCCCCTTGGTGGTACCAATTGGTGAAAATTTGGGCTCTGGCCAATGGACTAAAAGCTTTATTACGACAAGCTGGGAAACTCCACTTGTCGCGATGTTTGGACGATCAACAGTGCTACAATTACTGCATTTAATGGATAAGTGGACTGAGGGTTTAGAAAGTGGAGGACAGATAAACGCTATATATTATGATTTCAAGAAAGCTTTCGATTAAGTTCCTCACAGTCTTTTGTTGCAAAAATTGAGACTTTATACATTGAACGAAAATGTAATTAACTGGATCAAGTCTTTTCTATGCTGTAGAACACAAAGAGTAAAACTGAATGGTTTCTATTTAGATTGGCCTGAAGTTCTAAGTGGAATACCCCAGGGAACTATCTTGGGACCAATTTTGTTTTTAATTTATATTAATGATTTGCCATATATCTGTCAGCAGTTTGTGGAAATCTATTTATTTGCTGATGATGCTAAACTGTACAAGCACGTTACTTCTGAAGATGACCATGTTTCTCTTCAGATGGGATTAGATGTATTACAGGAATGGTCAGATAGGTGGCTACTAAAATTAAACGTAAGTAAATGTAAAACAGTCTTTTATGGGAGAAATATTAATCATGATTATAATTATTATCTCCATTCAAACAAAATAGATAAAGTTAACAAAATGAAAGATCTATGTGTTACTTTTGACCCTGAACTAAGTTTCAATTTCCACTATGAAGATAAGATAAATAAATCATATTCCGTATTAGGATTAATCAAGAGGAATTTTATTTACCTTACTGAAGGTGCATTTGTCTCATTGTATAAAAGTTTAGTTAGATGTCATCTGGAATATGCTAACTCGGTATGGAACCCTCACAGACAAGGGCAGATTAAAGACCTTGAAAAAGTCCAGATGAGAGCAACCAAACTGGTTATGACAGTAAAGCACCTGTCTTATAAGGAAAGACTTGCACGACTAAAGTTACCTACACTTAAATACAGACGTACAAGAGGTGACACGATTGAAGTTTACAAAATACTTACAGATAAGTATGACAACAATGTTAACCTACCTCTGGAAAGACAGAAAGACAGTATAACCAGAGGACACAGTTTGAAATTGGTCCATCCTAGATGTCAATATGATCTTCGGAAATATAGTTTTACAGTAAGAATTGTTAATTTACGGAACAGTCTGCCAGAGAATGTCATTTCAGCCAACACTGTAGATACTTTTAAGAATAGACTAGATAAGTTTTGGTCTGAGCAAGAATTGGTGTATGACTACAAAGCTGATCTAACCGGAATAATAATTACTTTGTGTGGCATGATTGACAGGAAATTCCCACACCTCCATGCCGTCAAGACTGTCAGTGGCGGCTGATGCAAAGTGTGCTGGCTGCGAAAGTGCCAGTGCTCGGATTAGGAAGTTAAAGCAAGGTACGTATACAGTGCACTGACTGCAGACAGTGCGTTAACATGCAAAATTACTGTTAGTTCTTTGCTCTTTATCTGTAAGTCTTTAAACAAGTGTTGTCACTTGTGCAGTCTGGCTAGATTTTTCCCTAAATTGATTTCGGTTCAAATGTAATGGAAGACAGGTCTATTTGCTATACAAGTAAACACATTCACTGTCATAAGTTTCAGTTGGTCATGTAAATGAATGACAATTAAATAATTGATTATTGCAGTTTACTGCACCAAACTGATGATGATTAATGTTATTGTTGTATTGATGTTGTATGCGGAATTAGAGTATAAAAATAGAACTGGTCAGCGCCCTAGTACAACACTTGTTTAACAGTCCCTTTTCCAGGCAAACCGGATAAGCTGGTACCATGTCAGTGAAAAATCCAGGCAGACCTCGCTTCATGTTTAGCGCAAGCCAATTCTGGATTTTTAGTGCATGACTGTATGCCTTTCACATCGCACAACCAACAGCAGAATAGCACTAGTGGCATATTCAGTGGCCTAGATATCCATTGCAATTCCTATTGAGCACAGATCTTTTAGGGGGTCTGCAAGTGTGTTAAATATTTTTAGGCTACAGACTGCTTTTGTTGTTATGCATGACACTGAATTTGTTTGACGATGTACGTTATTTCAGAACGCAATTTAGCACTATCTGACCTTGAACAGCTGCGGTCATCTGCCAAGAGAATAGCCAGTGGTAAGACTCTACTAATTCTTATTGTAAAACTGCTATTTTTTTCTACACTTTATTTTGCAAACTTGCTCTGTCGTTGAAATCTTGAGCTTAAACACTGACTGCTTGAACAACGAATATCATACTTGTGCTTGGTTCTCTATTTTGAGTGCGAGTAAGTAGCCTACTATTATTTAATACTGCGAATATTACTCTTTTAAATTGATAAAGGTCTAAAACATTTCAAATCACACACACTTTTCGGTGGTACGTTCTTCTTTACTCGCATGGACTGCTTTTGTATTTATGATTGATATGCGTCATAGTGTGCAGAGATTTGTGCACAGCAGTCTTTGCTCTTTATCTGTAAGTCTTGAAACGTACAGCCATGGGGTACTGGAATCAGATGGCTGATGAGAGGCATGGTAATCCTCCCTCAAGGTAACCAGGAGCTATTAGTGGTCAGAGACAATGTTGGAAGACCCCAGGTGAGCTTGGGGTGAGCAAGTCCATGGAATGTGATATTTCCCTTCATTGCTTTGACACTGTTGGTTTGGTGACAGAAAGGGCATCCGGCCTGTAAAAAAACTGGATGTTGGTTTGTTGGTGGTGATATTTTGGCTGGAGCTTTGCACGACTTATAGCTCCAGCAGTCCAGTTGTCGCCGCCACCCCTGTCATCCTTTGCTTCAATAAACACCGGCTAACCCAGGTGCACCTGGAAGATGGCCGTTAAAATGGAGAGAGAGAATGTTCATCAGTGCAGCTGAGGCTCACAGGGTGTTGAACTATGCTAATTGTATGGATGGATGACCGGGTTATTGTTATTTACTGGTTTGTTGATGATGATGATTTGACTGGAGCTTTGCATCACGTATGGCTCCAGTAGTCCAATTGTTACCACCACCTCCATCATCCTTTGCTTCAATAAATACCGGCTAACCCCTGCAGGTTCACCTGAAAAATGGCCGTTAAAACGGAGAGAGAGTGTACAATACAGCCATACAATATGGATTTTTAATACACAGTTGTGATGTCATGGATGTTATTATCGTATCATGAATTAGGAGTAAAATATGGGTGAAAAGTCTATTCATTTTGGACTTTTTCGTTGAAGTTATGGTGATTTTTATTTCAGGACATAGTGCAAAGTACAAGTCTAGACTGTCCAGTGTTACCAAACGTATCTTATTTGCATTATTTAATCAACTTGTGTGCATGTGGTTGTGGGGCAGGTTGATATCGGTGGAGGTGTTCTGTTGCCACGTGTCAAACTTACGTTGATATGCAGTGACAGACCAACAATGATGACGCGCCATCCTTTACGAAGGAAGCGACGGCATGCAGCTCTGTCACAGGACGGGTCAGCAGCAAAAGTCCTCAGAAGAAGGAGCAGTTGAATCCGGACAAAGTTGCAACCATTCTTGGTAACTGAGCTGGCATTTTGTATATATTTTTTATACGCATTCACGGCTATATTTTGCACGAATTTCCAAAAGCGGTATCTCAGATCAACGTATTTTTCTTGTAAAGGTGTGAACTGAATTGCAAACAACCAGTGTATGCATAAGTAACAGTTTATTAATGCTTTACTTGAATAAGAATTTTGAGTAAACTTGAGAATGTCTTTGGCTAGGAGTTATGCTATAGTCATGTATTCAAACTGCCATGATCACGTGTATACGCACAGCTTGTAAATGTTCGGTTTCCAGAATTTCTACAGTGTTATAAGAAATGATAGTCCAATATTCAATTGCAGTGTAATTTTTTCGTGCTTGCAAAAATGAACTAAAAATAACGACTGTAATTTATATAGCATGTCACTGCAGTGGTGGGCAATGATTAGCACCGTATGGGCTCAAGGGTTATAAGAATAGACCCGCTCTGTTTCCTGGCCGGATGTCGTAAAAGGCGACTAAACTAGGTTTAGCTCTGTCTGTCATATATCTTAGCATGCTTTATATGTTGTATTGTTGTTTATTAGGGCCCTCTTTTATGTACTGTTAGTCTTCATTGCAATATGTTTTGTCCTTTGGTTGGTCTGGCTAAGATATCAGTACTTGCCAAGTGATTGGCTACAAAGACCCCCTGAGGACGCCTAACCAGGCCGACGAATTCTTGTGATTTTCTTGATATAATGTATTGTTTCATTGTTTCATTGTGTGTCTGTTTTTTTTCTCCTGGCCCTACTTGATATATTTTCCTACTCCTACGGCACGATATAGCCTATTTGTGCTGAAAATGTCATTATAAACACCAAGCAAGCAAACAAACATCACAGTATAGCAGTGTCACTGTCTGTGGCAAAACTGACAAGTAGTTTGTTTCGGTTGCAAGCAACTTTGTGATTGTTTCTATTGTTGCAGCTTATGTCAAAACAAAGTTTCTAGCCACTGAAGTCAGGCTGCTGAAGGCATCCATGGCTGAGAATTACAGGACATGGCGCCGCAGCCTTTGCCACATAACTAGTCGATTTATGACAGACAGTGCATGTTAGGCAGCACTCATTTTGACTTCATTTTTGATAAATGCATATCATGGTAATAAACAGTAGTAGGTTAAGTATCACGTAACTCGACTTTGGTGCTGTGTGCGTGTAACGTTGTAAAAGTATTAGACTACTTTTTCATTGTATGACAGTTTTATATTTTGTGTTTCCCTTAATTGTTACAGCATAATTAGAGCTAGACGAAAATGATGGTGAAATAAAAAAAATCACGACAAGCGACGTTATATAAACTACCTAATATATAATGCATGGACCATTATAACCTCAATCACAGGACATTTATCAATAAGTAAGCTTTTGGTCCTATGTCATAAAACGAGGACCGAGAGACCACATAAATAGAGAATCGATGATGTGTATATCAATACACCAATATATATCGTCCGCAGGCATATTGCCCTATGTGATATCTTGGTCCTCATTGTGTGGAATGAGGACCAACCCAGACTCTATATCAACTACATAATATATAATGCATGGACCATTATATCCTCAATCACAGGAGAAAACGAGGACCAAGAGACCACACAGATGGAGAATATGTGTGTATGTCAATAGATCAATATATACATATCGTCCGCAGACATATTGTCCTATGCGGTCTCTTGGTCCTCATTGTATGAAATGAGGACCAAGCGTCGTTATATAAACATCCTAATATATAATGCATGGACCATTATATCCTCAATCACAGGACCAAACGAGGACCAAGAGACCACACAGAAGGAGAATATATGTGTATATCAACACATCAGTATATATCGGCCGCAGACATATTGCGGTATGTGGTCTCCTTGTGCTCGTTTTATGAAATGAGGATCAAGCGACACTATATCAACTACCTAATATATATCGCATGGACCATTATATCCTCTATCACAGGCTGCGCGGTAGCGCAGCACGCAGCACTGTTATAACGGCGACGTCAGTTTCCTATGGGAAAAATGGAAATTTTGACCCCCCTGTAAAATCGAAACCCTTGAACAGATTGATACACAATTTGTCAGGATTGATTACGTCCACGAGCTGAATGTTTGTTCCAAATTTGGTAAAAATCCGTTCCCGGGGGACTTCTGGGCAAAGGGGTGAAATATAACTTTTTGTGTGACTTTTTTATTTATTTTTTTTTCTCGGACCAACGTAGAGAAGAGACCCTGGACGGATTTTGACGCGCAATGGCTCAAAAGACGCGGAATCGCGCAGGGATGTCTTTTTGGGTTTATAAAATGAAAAATTGAAATCTGACCCCTATTTACCCCAAAACCCCCAAAATTTGGCCCTGAATAGGCAATTTCCAGCCAAAATGATGAAACATGAAACACCAAGTATATCAGAAAGTAGGCCTACTAAGCCAATCGAGATGAAAATTTAACACAATGTTAGGAACGTAACACAGAGTACCTGGATGAAGTATGATGACGTCACAACGAATCCAATATGGCGGACGGCCGCCATATTGAAAATCGTCTTTTGGCCATATCTCTACGAGTGATTATCCGATTAACGCGAAATTTTGTAGAATAAAGCAGAATCACGTTCTAACACATGACACATGACCAAAATACCAAATTTCGAAAATTCAAGATGGCGGACGGCCGCCATTTTGAAGATAGTTTTATCGCTATATCTCAGCCGCAAATCATCCGATTTCAACGAAATTTGGTATACATATTATGCAGATTGTGCTTTCAAAGTCGGTTACCTAACAAGATGCTAAAATTTTTGCAAATTTAAAATGGCGGACGGCCGCGATATTGAAAATCGTCTTTTGGCTATATCTCAACGAGTGATTATCGGATTAACGCGAAATTTTGTAGGATAAAGCAGAACCACGTTCAAACACAGGACACATGACCAAAATACCAAATTTCGAAAATTCAAGATGGCGGTCGGCCGCCATTTGAAAATGGTTTTATCGCTATAGCTCAGCCGGGAATCATCTGATTTCAGCGCAATTTAGTGTGCCGCCGCAAGTTACGCTTCCAAGGACGGTCACATGACAAAGTGCCACAATTTTGCAAATTCAACATGGCAGACGGACGCCATAATGAAAATTGTTTTCTTCGGCTATATCTGGACGACTTGTTGTCTGATTAACGCGAAATTTCGTACAAAGGAGCATAATTACACTCAGACACAGATTACGTAACCAAAATACTCCGGCAGTCGACATTTGAACCGCGATAATAAAACAGCAAATATAAATTTAAAAAAACTGTAGTTTATCTACAACTTATAAATAACGGCGAAATAACACATCGAAAACAGCAAAAATAATGAACGGTGATATTACTTTAGAAGCACGTTGACACCGGCGAAGTGCTTCTAAAATAATATCACCGTTCATTATTTTTGCTGTTTTCGATGTGTTATTTCGCCGTTATAAGTGCTAGATAAACTACAGTTTTTTTTACATTTATCACAGGATATTTATCAATAGGTAAGTATGACAGAGGTCTGACGTACATTCGGCGTAACGTTTTGCACTGGCTGGATGTCACTGATCGCGTCCGTTTCAGAGTCTGCGTCCAGGTGTTCAAGTGTCTCCATGGGATGGCACCGCACTACTTGTCTACTATGTACCACCCTGTATCCAGACTCCCTTGGACGCCAGAACCTTCGATCTGCGAATCTCGGACAGCTCGACGTCCCACGCGTTACATTGTCGTCGTGCGGTGTTCCAGCCTTCGCGCATGCTGGTCCATCTCTCGGGAACACTCTGCCAGTTCATCAAAGAACCGCAATCTGACTCTTACAACTTTCATGCGCCATTTTAAGTCATCTCTTTTCTCACTACTGATTTCGTATCGAGCGCGTTTGGGGTGTGATCACATAAACGCGCTATATAAATTCACTATTACTACTATTACTACTACTTTTGGTCCTATGTCATAAAACGAGGACCGAGAGACCATATATATGGAGATCATATATGTATATCAATGCAGCAATATATACATTGTCCGCAAATATGGTCACTTGGTCCTCATTTTATGAAATGAGGATCAAGCGACCGTCTATCAAGTATCTAATATATAATGCATGGACCAATTTAACCTCAATTACAGGACATTTATCAATAGGTAAGCGTTTGGTCATCGTGTCATAAAACGAGTTCCAAGAGACCACATAGATGGAGAATATATCTGTATATCAATACACAATATAATTATATCGTCCGCAGATATATTGTCATATGTGGTCTCTTGGTCCTCATTTTACGAAATGAGGACCAGGCGACCCTATATCAACTACCTAATATATAATGCATGGACCGTCGTAACCTAATCACAGGACATTTATCAATAAGTAAGCTTTTGGTCCTATGTCATAAAACGAGGACCGAGAGACCACATAGATTTCAGAACTTATGTGTACAATACATCAATATATATCGTCCGGTGACTTATTGTCCTATGTGGTTTCTTGATCCTCATTTCATGAAATGTATATCAAACGACCGTATATCAACTATCTGATATATAATACATGGACCAATTTAACCTCAGTTACGGGACATTTATCAATAGGTAAGCGTTTGGTCATCATGTCATAAAACAAGGACGATCGTAACCTCAATCACAGGACATTTATCTATAGGTAAGATTTTGGTCCTGTCATAAAACGAGGACCGAGAGACCATATGGATGGATAATATATGTGTGTATCAATACATCAGTATATATATCGTCCGCAGACACATTGTTCTATGTGGTTTCTTGGTCCTCATTCTATGAAATGAGGATCAAGCGACCGTATATCAAATATCTAATGTGTGTAATGCGTGGACCAGTGTAACCTCAATCACAGGACAAACAGGTAAGCTTTTGGTTCTATGTCATAAAACGAGGACCAAGAGACCACATAAATAGAGAATAGATGATGTGTATATCAATACACCAATATATATCGTCCGCAGACATATTGTCGTATGTGGTCTCTTGGTCATCATTTTATGATATGAGGACCAAGCGACGTTACACGAACTACCTAATACATTAGGCATGGACCATTATATCCTCTATCACAGGATATTTATCAATATGTAAGCTTTTGGTTCTATGTCGTAAAACGAGGTCCGACAGACCATAGAGATGGAGAATATATGTGTATATCAGTGCATCAGTATATATATATATCGGCCTCAGACACATTGTTCTATGTGTTTTCTTGGTCCTCATTTTATGTGATATGAGGATCAAGCGACCGTATCAGTGTTATTTTACTTCTCAAAAAAAATTCTAATTTAATTACTAATTCAGTTATCCAGGCTTAATTTCACTTCTAATTCTAATTTTACTTCACAAAAAAATCCTAATTCTAATTTAGTTTTACTTCTTAAAATAATTTCTAATTACTAATTCAGTTCAAAATTAATTTCTATTTGCAATTCGTAATTTAATGGCAAACTAACACAGATTGGCTTGGTATATTGCACAATGGTGAACTTGTTTCTCTATCAAGACATGATACACACAGCATTGTCCATGACAGTCACAGTTAACAAATGTCAGCAAATCTGTGCATTCAGTTTCAGAAAGGAACGCATCTCAGAGGGATGAGATGCGTTCTCATCCCTCTGAGTAACCTCAGAGGTTACTCAGAGGTGAGTAGCAGGCGCCGCAACTCACACGGTTGCGGCGCCCAGCAGTGAGAAGGCCGCAAAGCGAAAATACGCGTTCCACGTATGCCTGCAATGCTGGAGCAGCCAGAAGGTCCTGTGCAAGTGGAAGTATCTTGCTGTACGTGACCCGCCGGCTACTCCAGAAAGAGTATCCACTTCCAGACCCAGATTCTGCTGCATCACTGAGGTATCTAGCAAGCTGCGCAGACGCTGCCTCCGGATTGGTGGTAGTCGAGGAAGCACTGCGTTTGTGCGCCTTCATCTTCGTTGCCAGAAAACGATAGCGGCTCAGAGCTGGAGACGCAGTATCAGTAGCTGGTGTGGTTGCTGTGGAGGCTGGAGCACATCCACATTCTTGCAGCACGTAAGCTTTAGCTGCGTGCAGCAGTGCAGCATGCTCCGGCTCCAGCAAGACTGGCAGTAGCGACGGATCCAGAAGGCACGCTGCCGCTGGCAGACGGTTGAAATTTTACTTCGACAAATAATTCTTAATTTAGTTTCTATTTTACTTTACGGGGTGTGATTACCTGCGCGCCGTAGGCCGCAAGGTCTTGTGGTCATCGGCGTGTGTCTGTCAGTCTGTGTGTCTGTGTGTCTGTCTGTGTGTCTGTGTGTGCGCACTGTTTTTGTCCGCAAGATATCTCAAGAACGGGTTCATGGATCATCACCAAATTTGGTGGGTGGGAGCACGGGGTGAACCTCTAGAAGAAGTTCAATTTTGGTGCTGATCGGATTCCGGATGCGTATCCAGGCTCACTTTTCCATTGCCGTTAACGTTGCAGGATAGGGCTTTTTGCGACATCTAGCAGTTGCGCCGCCTTAATACAGCCACGCGCAGGTTTTGCGTCTCTCTGAGCGCTTTTTAATTTCAATTTCTAATTACTTACCATTCTTAAAAAATTTCCTTATTCTTAATTTATAATTCCATTAAGTAAATGCTTTTATTTTACTTCTAATTCTAATTACCATTAATCAAAATATCACTGGACCGTATATCAACTATCTATTATATATATAATGCGTGAACCATTGTAAGCTTTATCACAGGACAAATAGATAAGCTTTTGGTCCTGTGTCATAAAACGAGGACCAAGAGATCACATAAATAGAGAATAGATGTGTATATCAATACACCAATATATATCGTCCGCAGACATATTGTCCTATGTAGTCTCTTGGTCCTCATTGTATGAAATGAGGACCAAGCGACGTTATATAAACTTCCTAATATATAATGCATGGACCATTATATCCTCAATCAGAGGAAAAAACGAGGACCAAGAGACCACACAGATGGAGAATATGTGTATATCAACACATCAGTATATATCGCCCGCAGACATATTGTGCTGTGTGGTCTCCTTGTCCTCATTTTATGAAATGAGGATCAAGCGACCCTATATCAACTACCTAATATATAATGCATGGACCATTATATCCTCTATCACAGGATATTTATCAATAGGTAAGTACGACAGAGGTCTGACGTACATTCGGCGTAACGTTTTGCACTGGCTGGATGTCACTGATCGGGTCCGTTTCAGAGTCTGCGTCTAGGTGTTCAAGTGTCTCCGTGGGATGGCACCGGACTACTTGTCTACTACGTACCACCCTGTATCCAGACTCCCTTGGACGCCAGAACCTTCGCTCTGCGAATCGCGGACAGCTCGACGTCCCACGCGTTACATTGTCGTCGTGCGGTGTTCCAGCCTTCGCGCATGCTGGTCCATCTCTCTGGAACACTCTGTCAGTTCATCTCAAGAACCGCAGTCTGACTCTTACAACTTTCATGCGGCATCTTAAGTCTCTTTTCTCAGTACTGATTTCGTATCGAGCGCGTTTGGGGTGTGATCACATAAACGCGCTATATAAATTCACTATTACTACTATTACTACTACTTTTGGTCCTATGTCATAAAACGAGGACCGAGAGACCATATATAT
>Ga0209786_1000427_pt1 | contig 15147 bp, 1 predicted proteins | sample WorMetilvaeELBA2_FD_187405 | JGI IMG/M metagenome (GOLD analysis project Ga0209786, IMG submission 187405) | Marine gutless worms symbiont microbial communities from Max Planck institute for Marine Microbiology, Germany - Olavius ilvae ELBA.2... ...
CAGGCCTTCATCGGCATAGACGAAGTAAGTTCGAACACCATTGACTTCTTTCCACAGGCGTCTACCAAAGGGGTCATAGTAGTAGGTGGATATCAAAGAACCGGAACCGTCCCTAACTTCCTGCAAACGGTCCTCTGCATTATAAATGTAGCTGGTAACCTGACCGGCATCGGTCTTTTGGGTCATGTTACCGTTGTCATCGTACTCAAATGTGGTGTCCGCATAACCCTGAAGCTCGTTGTTGTCATTGTAGCCCCAGTCGCCGGTCACCCCTACGGATGTCAGCCGGTTGCCAACGGCGTCGTAGCTAAAGCCTTCATCGGCCTGAACCGGGTTGTCGGCATCGGTAAACCGGTAAAGATCATCATAGCCGTAGCCGTAATCACCGTGTTCTGTTGCCTTGGCGGTGATGTTATCCATCTTATCATAATCATATTGATAATTCAGCAAAAAATTTTGCGCCGGGTCTTTGGCGGCAATTGATTTCACCCGCATTAACGGATCGTAGCTATATTCGCGCTTGCCGCCGCCCGGCAGGATGACCTCGGTCGGCCGGTTCCACTGGTAGGCGCTGTAGGTGATATACCCGGCTCCCGGAATGTTGACGCCGGTCAACTGGTTGTTGTCATCATAGGTGTAAGTATAGGTAACGCCATCCGGACCGGTGAAAGTCTTTTTCAGGCCGTTTTTATAGTAAGTGTAGCTGTTGGTAAGTTCGAAGGTCCCGTAGTTTACCGTCTCGGATAGCTTACGGTACAGATCGTCATAGGCATAGACCGCCGATGTAATGCCGTCATCATAGCCGGTCAGGTTGCCGGCATCATCGTAGCTGAAGCTGACGCTCTTGGATGGATTGACGTCGTCCGCGGCCGCAAAATAGCGGATATCGGCCAAACGACCGGCATCGTCATACTCATATTCGGTTTTCTGATTCCTGGCATCGATCTTTTCGATCAGGTTGCCCGCATCATCGTAATCGTACGCGGTCTGCTGACCTTCAGGCCGGGTTTCTTTAGTCAGCCGGTTGTTTCTGTCATACTCAAACCAGGTGGTGTTGCCTTCAGCATCCGTCAGGGCCGTCAGATTGTCGCGGTTGTCATAGAAATACGCCGTGTCCTGGTTCAGCGGGTCAGTGACGGTTTTCAGCCGGTTCAACTCATCATAGGCATACCCGGTGGTTTTTTCCTCCTTGTCCGTGCGGGCAATCAGGTTGCCGGCCGGATCATAGTCGAAATCCGTCAGATAGACCTCGGAGGCGCTCAACACATCTTTTTCAATGGTCTTGCGGCCACGCTTGTCATACAAAAACTCTTTGGCAAAGGTCGGATAGTTAATCCGGGAAGGCTGATTCGAGGCGCCGCCGGCAACCGCACAGGACGAACAGCCGGACCCGCCGGCATCGGCATATTCCATGGCAATCTGATTGCCGTTGCCGTCAATGGTTTTCAGCAAACGCCCATCCGGATCGTATTCATAGCGGATGGTTTTGCCTTCGGCATCGACCTGCCGCAGCAGTTTTCCGTCAGGATCGTATTCAAACCGCGTGCTGTTGCCCAGGTCATCCGTAACGCTGGTCAGGTTGTTTTTTTCATCATAATCAAAGATTTTTTCATTGTTGTTGGCATCGATCTCTTTGGTCTTTTTGCCCATTTCGTCATAGAAAAATTCGGGGCCAAAACCCCGCGGATCGGTGACTTTTTTCAACTGGCCGGCGGCATCGTATTCATAGTTCCACTGCTTGCCGCGGGCATCGATCTTACTTAGCACGTTGCCCATGGCGTCGTGGCTGGTAAAGCGCGTCAAGCCGCCTTCCGGATCGGTGATCGAAGTCAGGTTGCCCCGCTCATCATAGTCAAGTCGGGTCAAGGCTTGCGCCGTATTGGCATCGTCCAGACGCCGGGTGGTCAAAAGGTTGCCGTCACCGTCGTAGGTGTACTCGGTGACCCGCTCGTATTCCGTTTCGGCCGCCTCGACCTTGCGGGTCAAATTACCGCTGTCATCATAGGCATAGCGGGTGATCACCTGGTTTTCATCGACTTGTTCGATCCGCCGGTTGTACTTGTGCTCATGTTTATAGGATACGGATGAACCGTCAGGATAGATGACCTTGGTCAGGTTGTCCCACTCGTCGTAATTTTTGCGGGTGACGTTGCCCTGTTCGTCGGTGATCAGCAGGTTGCGGCCATCTTTGGCAATCTGTTTCACCGTGCGGCCGTTGATGTCCACCCGGTGGATTTCGAATTCGCGGTCATACCAGACTTCCTTTATCTTGCCGGCCGATGATTCAATCCGGGCGTACTGCTCGCCGGTGGCTTCATTGTAATCGAAATCGAAAAAATACCCCTCATCCCGGTTGTCGACGACCGACGCCACACCATTATATTTGTCATAGGACACCGTGATGGTGCGCCCGGCGGGTTCGGCAATGGTTTCCAACCGGCCCTGGCTGTCATAGCCAAAGCCGGTTTCGAATCCCAGAACGTCGGTAACGCTGCTCAACCGCCCATTGGCGTAGGTGTAGGCAACCCGGCGGTTGTCGCTGTCGCTAACGGCCGTTATCAGGCCATTGTCATCGGTCTCATACCACAGCACCTGATTGTCGTTGCGGTCGGCAGCGCCGGACAGCTTGCCTTCCTGGTACAGCAGTTTGGTCTGAACCCCGTTGCGGTTGCCGCGGGCGGTCATGTTACCGCCGGCATCGTATTCGATCCAGCCGCCCTTGGGATCCTGCCAGCGAAAGCCTGTGTCGGTCCTGATTATTCTGAATATATCATTGACAAAAATGTCGGCATCGATGGAGGACTTCTCATAGATCACGCCGCCTTTGTCAATGGATGCGGTGCCGCCGCCAAGGGCATCGGACTGCAGCTTGAGCCGGTTGCGCTCGTGCTCCCAGCGCCACTGGTTGCCATAATAAAAGCGTTTGGCTTCGATGGTTCCGCCAGGAACCTTGACGGCCAGATCAACCTGGTTGCGATAATACTCCCGCATCACCAGGTTGACGGACGAACCGGTGGGCTGGGATCTATTGTCTGACGTTTCTTTTTCCCTGCACCTGTCGTCATCGCAATCATTTTCTGTGCGCGGAGGCTGCGGAAGGCATTTGGCCCCCTGTATTTTACTGGGCGCGGGAGACGGCATCGACGCCAAATCGCCACCAGCACTACCGGCAGTCCAGGCGCCATATCCACCGCCTCCACAGGTACCGGAGGAACGAGTCAAGCAGTGCCGGGTGGCCGATTGGATCTTTTCCCCGTTGGCACATTCACAGCCGTATTTGACCTCAAAACAAGCGCTATAGCTCTGGCAGCCGCCGCCCGTGGCTTGGCCATTCTCATCGGGCTCAAGCGGTTTGAGACAGGTCACCCGATAGGGGATCGTGATCCGCTGCTTGGCCTCCAGGCTGTCGGGCAACACGGCCAGCGCTTCGTATTTAAAGTACTGATCATCCGGCGGCAGGATCAGGGCCAGATCATCGGCCCGGATCAAGCCGTAGTTGGTCAGGGTGAACTCGGCGTGGAAGACATCGCCGGCCTGCATGGCGGGCAGGGTCACCGAAGCCGGCTCGATCACCAGCACGGCCACCGGCACGTTGGTTTCATACACGGCCGTCAGTACGATGTCATATTGGTCTTCGATGGTGGTCTCGGTTACCGACCATTCCACGGTCACCAGGTTGTAGTCCAAAAAGACGTCCTCGGTGGTTGTCACACCGGGTTTGATCCAGACCCGGCCGATGTATTCCTGGTGGTTTTTGGCCGTAATGCGGCACTTGTAGCGGCCGGCCGGAATATTTTCGAACCAGGCTTCCCCGACGCTGTCCGTGGTGGTGTCATACTGCTGGGTCAAGGCCGCCTCGTTTTGCAGTTGAACTTTGGCCCCGGCCAGCCCCTGGATAATTTCCCCGCTTTCGTCCAAGGTCGCGGTGTAAATATCAGAGACTTTGAACAGGGCACTGCCCTGCCCGTCCTGGGTGACGGCCACGTATAGATAAATGTCGGTGACCGGGTGATTGGCGGCCGTAACCCGCAGATAAAAGGTGTAGTCGCCTTCGGCAACGGCGGCGGTGGGCGACACTGCCAAACCGATTTCTTTGCCGGCGCCGATGGCCAGGTTGCCGACGGTGGCGGCGGAGTTCAGATATATCCAGGACGGCGCCGGGTTGCCGGTGTCGTCAACCAATGACACCTGCACGTCATACAGATCCGCCAGGCCCTTGTTTTCCAGCCGCACGACCTCGCTGACAGTGTTGTCCCGGGCCACCCCGGTTTCCACGCGATTGGGCGTAAAGTACAGGGAGGGCTTGGCCTCGGAGAACTGCGCATTGATGCGCACCGTGCCCCAGACAATCTGGTCGTCCTCACCGCTTTTGACCGTCAGGTTCAACTTTTCGGTAACACCGGCCGTATTGTCGGCCCAGATGGTAAACGACAGGGAAGCGGTCTGGTTGCCGTCCAGGGCCGCGATGGGCTCTCCGGGCGTCAGGTAAATGCCGGCCGGTTTTTCACCCGTGGGCTGATCGGCGGCCACATACTCCAGTCGCAGGTTTTCGACCGCCGTGCCGTCGCCGGTCCGGACCTGGATTGGAATGGTGCTGGAGTAGTTTTTAGGCACGTTCAGATTCAATACGGGCGGCTCAATGCTAACATTGCTGATCACGAACCGGCCGTGCACCGGCGTGTCGGTTACCTCCGGATGCACCACCCGCACGCGGTACACTCCCGCTTCGCCCGCCAGCGGCTGGAAGCGGTGGACAAACGTGCCGTCTTCGCCGGCAAAGACATCATAGGTACGATCAAAGCCGTCCAGGGTAATCACCACGCTCAGCGGCACTTGGGCCATGGGTTGGCCGGTGGCCCGCTCCACGGCCCGGCCGGTGATGACGATATCTTCGGCGCCGGTGGTGCTTGACGGGCTAATATCAATTAGCTCTCCGTAATAGGCCGTCTCCACCAATGTGACGGCATGGGTTGTGGCCGGCCCGTTCATCGTGACCTGGGTGGCCTGCCCCTGGTGAAAGTAGACATGATCGATTTCCAGGCGCACAATGACATCATCGGGGGCATTGGCCGGCACCGGCAGGCTGATGGGATCTGAAGTGAAAGTCGCACCGGCAGCAATGCGCACCACCGTGTTTTTGTTGGGCAATGTGACGGTCCCGCTGCCCGTGGCCTGTTTGAGGGACCGGGTGCTCAGAACGTTGTCGTCTTCATCCAGCAGGTAGAAGGTGATCTCGTCCGAGGCGGCATTGCCGGAATTTTTGGCGGTGACGATTTCGATTTGCTCCTGCCCGGTATTTTCAAGAACAAACTGCACCTGGCCTGCGCCGGCCCGGGTGAATTCTTCGTTCAGGATCTGCAGCCGCAGCATGCCGTCAGCCACTTCGATTTGGCCGTTGCGGATGATTTGAACCGTCTCGTTGGTCTGCGGCGTCACCTCGATGGTTGTGGTCAGTTCGGCCAATCCCTCCTGCAATTCATCATAGCCGCCCACGACCACCGGGATCGTCCGGGAAGTTCCGGGATCGAGACTGAATGGCTCCGAGGTGTGGTCATAGGAACCCACCAAGACTCTCAGCCGGATGTTGTCCACCCGGTCGCTGCTCTCGTTTGACACGGCATACTCCAGTCGGTTCATGATGCCGCGCTCGATCCGGCTGCCGTCACTCAAATCGGCCCGCAGCACCGGCAAGGTCAGGCTGCGGCCCAGACTCTCCACCAGGCTGGTGTCCCGGGCAACGATGGTATAGCGCCGTTCATCCCCGCTGTAACCGGTGTCCGGGTAGGACCGGCCGGTCAACAGGTCGGCGTTGAGTTTGACCGGCGCGCTGTCAGGTCCCAGGTAGATATCATAGCCGGCAATGTCCCCGCCCGGATGGGTCCAGCTCACCGACGGCGGCTGGTCGTCGGCCTGCACCACGCTGATGCCGGAGACCGGCAGCAGCTGGATGTTCAGATATTCCGCATTCGACGTCGCAGATTCATTGCCGGCCGCGTCCACGGCCGTCACGGCATACCAATGCTCCGCCAGGGACGGCGTGGGGTCCACCGCCAGGGTTTGGCCGATGTCGGCTGCCAGCGGCGCCAAACCTTCGATACTGAAAATTTCCTGATCAGACCGGTACAGGGCATAGGTAATATCTTCGGTGAAAAGCGGCGGCTGCCAGGTGACCTTGATGCCGTTGGCCACCAGCTCCAGGGTTAAATCCGAGGGGGCGCCGGGGGCCTGGGCATCCGAGTTGACCACCGCCTGGCTGCTCAGTCCGCTGAGGGCCTCCTGGTCGTTTTCCTGCCGGATGCTGGCCAAGGCATAGGTGTAGGCGCCGTCTTGGGCCGGGGCATCTTCAAAAGCCTGGGCCGCATCCAGCCTGGCATAGGCCGTCAGTTCGCTTTCACCCGGGGCCTTGCGGTAAAGCTGATAACCCACGGCTTGCTCCACCGCCAGCCAGGTCAGCCGGATTTTGCCCCCCGGCAGGGCCTGGCCCTTGAACTCCAGGGGTGCGGCCAGGGGCGGCAAATCCCCCTGGTAGACCTGAAAGATGTTGGGGGCCTGAATGCGGTCGCCGGTATTGTCCAGGGCGTCGCGGCCCTGATAGATAAAATAAAATGTCTCGGCCGCCGCCAGGCCGGCATCGGCCGGCAGATCGAACTGCGCCTGCCAGGTCTGCACATCGCCGGGGAGGGCCGCCAGTTCGGCAAGCGCATCGATGACGATCGTATCGCGGTCAGCGCCGGACAGCCGGTAGGACAGCTGCGGAAATTCGTTGGCTTTGATTTGCTCGTCCAGACCGAGGACAACAATCACGGACACCGGACTGTGCTCGTCGTTGGCCATGGGCGCCGGCGGTGTGACCGCCAGCCGGGTGACGGACGGGCCGTCGGTGTCGATTTGAATGGTGCCGCCGCTATCGATATCCGTGCCGCGGTTGCCCACCGCATCCCGCCCCGAGAAAATCGCATAGGCCGTGCCGCCGGGGGTGCTGTCACTGATGACGAAAAATCCGCTGTAGCTGGTGTCCGTATCCCGGCTTAACTGCACCGCCAGCGGAATGCCGCCGTCCGGGGCCATGCTTAGATACGGGTCAGACTGCAGCGGCTCGCTGACCGTCAGCACCACGTTGACGGTTCCCGGGGCCATGGTGCCGGTCTCAGCATCGAAAACGCCCTGGGGGCTGTAGTCAATGGACACAGCCCGCGGCGGCGTGCCGTCGGCCTGAGCCGCGGCCTCGGCGGACAGGCCCGATTCGTTGGAAGCCGCATCGACCGTGCTGACCCGGTAGTACCAGGTGCCGTCCGAGGGCGGCAGGTCGTCGAAAGTTGTGGTTTGGATCAAATCCGGGTTGAGTTTGCCGGCACCCTGGGGTGTGGTAAAGGGGCTGGAAGCGCGGTACAGGTTGTAGCCGGCGACTGCGGTATCAACCGGCGCGGTCCAGGTCAGCCGCACCGCCCCCTCGGCTTTGGCCCGGGCAGCCAGGTTGGACGGGCTGACCGGCAAGGTGGTATCCAGGGTGACCAGGACTTCAGCACTTTTGGGTCCCAGGCCGGCACGGTTGCCGGCGGCGGCCTGCAGGCGGTTTTGGCCTTCGGCCAGGGTCAGGGACGTGCTGAAATTGCCCATTGCATCCACGGCCAGGGTCAGGCCGGTATCCGCATCGTTATGGTAAAGTGTCACTTCGCTGAACTTCTCCGCCCGGCCGGATACGGCAATTGTTGCCTGATTTGTGATGCTGCCGGCGGCGGGTTCGGTGATTTGCGGGGCACCCGGCGCTGCCAGCGTCACGTTGAGACTGTAATTTTGGGTCGTGAGGTTGCCCAGCGTGTCATAGGCCTCGATGGTCAGGGTGTAGGCCCGATCCTCGGCTGCGACCACATTCCAGAAACTGGTGTACGGGGTGCTGTAATCCGAACGAACCAGGCTGCCGTCGATGAGAAACGCCACCCGGCTGACCCCGGCCGGGTCCCGGGCCTCGCAGGAAAAAATGACCGGTTTAGTCACGGTGACGCCGTCGGCCAGCGGCTGATCATCGATCTTGATGTCACTGATGTCCGGGCCCAGGGAATCGGCCTCCGGTGTGGCTGAAATGGCCGCCACCGCCGGATCCATGCCATCGGAGAGGTTGACCGTGGCCACCGCAAAATAATAAGTCACACCGTTGGTCAGCCCGGCCACCTTGGCCGATGTACCCGGGGCGGTAAGGGTCGGGGTCATCCCTGCCACACTCGCAAAGTCACTCTCGCTCGCGTAGATCGCATAGTGCGCCACATACTGGGAGGGCTCTGCGCCGCCCCAGCTCAGGTCTACATATCCGCTGTGAAATTCCGCTGTCAGATTATCAGGATTCGCAAGCAGGGTGACCCCGGTAATTGTTTGGCCGCTGCTCTGGTTGTTGTCATGGTCATAGGAAATGACTTTAAATGAATAGCCGCTGGCCGCGTTGAGGTTATTTTGGGTATATTCGTGGGTTCCGGCTGCCAGGGTAAGGACATCGCCGCCGGCAAAAGAGACATGGTAGCCGGCCAGATCGCCATGGATGTCAGCCGAACCGTCCCAGGTAAAAATCAGTTTATTTGCAAACGACCGGGCCTTCAGGCTGGTCACATCTTCGGGCGCAACGACATCCTGCGGGCTGCCGGATAGGGGCACGACCGCCGGGGTGGCATTGCCCCGGGCATCCACGGCCACCACGGCAAACCAGTACGCCGTGTTGCGGGTGAGCTCGCCGGCGCTAAATTGAAATTGACCGGCTCCGGGGGAGCCGATCAGGCCGGCTGCCGAAACATCGGTAAACGCGGCTGTGGACCGGTATACCCGGTAGCCGGCCACATCGCCGTGGGCGGCCTCGTCGTAGCCGGTCCAATCCAGTTTGATGGTGCGGCCGTCGCCGGCCGGATCCAGCGTCAGGGTGGTGACCGCCGGCGGCGGCACGTCGTCAAAGACGATGGAAACTGTGGCCGGCCCGCTCTGGTTGCCGGCCCGGTCCCGGGCCGTGAAGGCAAAACTATTGTCGCCGACAATCAGCTCGGCGGTATAGGTCCAGTCGGTCCGGGCCGTGTGGCCCACAATTTGAGTGCCGTTTAGCAGCAAGGCCGCATCGGCCTCCTTGGTGCCCGATAGCTGACGGGTGGGCTGGTGGGTCGGCGAACTGACCGGATTGATCACCGGGGCATCCGGCGGCGTGGTATCCAGGGTAAAATGATAGGTTTTGGCAGCCGAGCGGTTGCCGAATTCATCTTCCAACACCAGGCTGACGGTGTAGGATGAATCTGCTAAAGCCGAGCCCGGGGTGAATACCAGCTGGTTCGAACCGGATATGGCCCAGGCACCGGCAACCGGCTGCTGGCTGCCGTCCTGGATGGACAGCGTCGACCGGTCGAAAATCAGGCCACTAATGGCTTCGGTAAAAGATACGATCACCGTGCCCGGCGCCGCATTGACGAAACTGTTGTCTGCCGGGGCGATGCCGGTGACCGCCGGGGCCACCGAATCCACCCGGATGTCGACCGCGACCGAAGGGCTGGGATTGCCGGCGCCATCCTGCAGGCGGATCTCAAGGGCATTGTCGCCCTGGGCCAGGGTCAGTTGGGCCGACCAGTTGCCGCTGCCCAGATCGATTCTTTGCTGGTCGTTGATATACACCGCCGTGTTGTCTTCGCGCGTGCCGGTCAGGATAATGGTAGCGGTTTTGGATTGGTTGACAACCGGGCGCAGCCGGATCAGGCCGCTTGACACCGCGCCCCCGGTGATAACCGGTGCCGGCGGCGGCTGGCCGTCCACCGTAAAGGAAAAGTTATATTCCCGGGTGTTGCCGGTCAGGTCCCTGGCGGTCAGTGACACGCGGTAGGTGTCGTCGGCCAGCGGGACCGTGGCGGGCGTGAAGACATACTGATCGGAGGCTTCGCTAACGGTGCCAGCGATGGACTGATCAGCACCGTTTAAAACAACCACACCGGCGATTACGGCCGCGTCATCCACCACGCCGAACTGATCGATCAGGGTAAATTCGATGGCATTGGCCTGCTGCAAAAAGGCACCGTCGCCCGGGACCGTGCCGACCAGTTCCGGAGGTGTGGGATCGATGATTGGAGGCAAATCCGCACTGCGGCTGTTGTTTTCCTCGTAAAGCTCATCGACCTGGCCCTGGCTGTCGGCCCTAACCTCGATACTGTGGTCGCCGGCAACAGCCGTCCAGGTGAAGCCAAGCGGCAGGGTCGTATTTGCGGCCATTACCGGATCGACGGTTGTGCTGCCGATGCGGCTGCCGTCCACATACAGCGCCACCTGAAATCCATCCACCACCGGACCGCTGCCTGTGTTTTCGACGGTGGCGGTAAAGGTGATGGCCTGGCCGGCCTGCAGGTCGGCGGCCGGCTGCCAGCTCAGGTCGGAAACGATCAGATCCGGCGGATCGCCCAGGGTAGTAAATTGCCAGACGGACCCGGCGGTCTCGCCGCCGGCATTGTCCCGGGCCACTATTTTCCAGTAGTAGGTGGTTCCGGCTGCCAGATCGGATATGTCATAGGAAGGTGTTTCAATACCCTCGGCCACGGAGACGAGGCTGTCTTCAGCGCTGCCGAAATAAACATCATAGACCACGGTGTCCCACGGGTTGGGATCGCCCCCGGCCCAACTAAGGGAGACAGCAATCGGTTGGCCTTCGGCCACTACCGGCACCCGCACTGCACCATCGGCCGGCTCCGGATCCCTGGGCGAAAATGGTGCGGTGTTGGTGGGAGGTGATGTAATGCAGCTGCTTTCCTCCGGCAGCCAGGGAGCGGCGTTCACATTGCCGCTGACGTCATCGCCGTTGACTCCCGGCCCGTTGGCATCGTTCCACCAGTTATTCGTGGCATCCACTTCAACACTGCCGGTATTGCTGACGCCGAAATTTTTATTGCGCAAAAAATTGTTGCTGTTGATAACAGGTGCGGCATTGTTGGCGACATAAACCCCGTAATGATTGTCTTTGAAGTTGTTGCAGCGGATGGTAGCGCCATCGCTGCCGGTTCCATCGACGTAGATGCCGGAATGGCTGGAATTGCGGATGGTGTTGTACTGGATGGTGGGTTTGGCGTTGGCCAGGTATATATTTGAATTGTCGGTTTGGCCGCCGTATTCGATAATGCAATGTTCAAGATATGATTCCGAATCTTGCGTCTGATTTTGAAAACGCAGACCCTTCCAATCCCCCGGGGAGACCGTTGCCGCGTTGGAGGTAAACACAATCGGCAATTCCGCTGTTCCAACCGCAGATAGGGCACCGTAATAGCCAAGCTCATGCGGCCACAAACTTGATCCGATAAAAAGCCCGGTCCCCGGTTCAAACCGGATCTCTACGCCGGGATTGATCGTCAGTTTGACGACGGCGGTACCATAAGTGGCACTGGGATGGCGTACCGTGATATCGCCGGTGACAACGTAGGGAAACGATCCCTGGTTTAACCTTACCCAGGTGCTGCTGGCGGTAATTTCGCCGCCCCTGATGGAGATAACGTTTTGGTCATTGCCCGTGCCCTGATTACTTCTGATATTCGCCACGCTTTGGGGATGAACATCGACGGCAGCACCGGCATTGTTGATTATAGTGTTGCCAGAAACAAAGGCGCTGGAATTATCATCACTGTAAATTCCGTGCTGGCCGTTGTAAGAGATGGTATTACCTTCAATCGTGGGAGCGGATGAGATCAGATATAGCCCCGAACCACTGCTGTGCCGAATCCTACTGTGCTTTACGGTGGGATCGGCCTTTTCGCAGTAGATGTTTGCCTTATTCGAGCCAGCACCGCCGCCATATTCCACGGTAATATATTCCAGGGATGTCGCCGAATCAAAGGTCTGATTCCGAAAGACAATTCCTTTCCAATCGCCCGGGGAAGGATTTGAGGCATTTGAAGTAAACAAAATGGGAGAGTCAGACGTTCCCGTGGCAGAAAGCGCACCGTAATAGCCAAGCTCATGCAGCCACAAACTTGTTCCGATAAAAAGCCCGGTCCCCGGCTCGAACCTGATCTCTACGCCAGCATCAATAGTCAAGATGACGACGGCAGTACCATAGGTAGCACTGGTATGGTGAACCGAGATATCGCCGGTGACGACATATGGCAATGCCCCATGATTTAGGCTTACCCAGGTGGTGCTGGTGGTGATTTCGCCACCCCTAATTGAGATAAAGTCTTGGCCATTGCCCGTTCCTTGATTACTCCTGACATTCTCCACGCTTTGGGGATGAATGTCGACCGCCGCACGGGCATTGTTGATTATGGTGTTGCCGGAAATAAAGGCGCTGGATTTGTCATCACTGTAAATTCCGTCCTGGCCATTATCGGAAATGATATTGCCTTCAATCGGGGCAGAAGATGAGACAAGATAAATCCCCGAACCGCTGCTATGGCGAATCGTGCTGTTTTTTATGGAGGGATCGGCACTATCACAGTAAATGTTGCCGTTATTCGAACCGGCACCGCCGCCATATTCCACGGTACTGTAATCCAGTGATGTCTGCCCATCGTCAGTGGTTCGCCGAAAGACAATGCCATTCCAATCCCCCGGTGATGGACTTGACTTGTTGGAGGTGAATACAACCGGGGCTTCAGCCGTACCCGCAACAGACAGAGCGCCGTAGTAGCCATAGTCATCAAGGCGATTACTCAAGCCGATATAAAGCCCGGTTGCCGGCTCAAACCGGATCTCTACGCCGAGATCGATCGTCAAGGTGGCGGTACTGGTTCCCCATGATATGCTGCTATGGCGTACCGTTATATCGCCGGTGACGACGTAGGGAAACGATCCCTGGTTTAACCTTACCCAGGTGCTGTCGGAGGTAATTTCGCCACTCCTTATGGAAATAAAGTTTTGGCCATTGCCTGTTCCTTGATTATTCCTGATATTCTCCACGCTTATTGGATGGATATTGACTGCCGCACCAACACTGTTGTTTATGGTGTTGCCTGAGATAAAGGCTATTGATTTATCATCACTGTATATTCCGTCCTGCCCATTATCGGAGACAATATTGTCTTCGAAAGTGGGAGAGGATGAGACCAGATACAGCCCCGAACCACTACTATGCCGGATCGTGCTGTTCCTGATGGTGGGATCGGCACTATCGCAGTAGATATTTCCGCGATTCGAACCGGTATCGCCGCCATATTCCACCGTACTGTATTCCAATAATGACTTCTTATCATCTGTGGCCTTGCGGAAGACAATTCCTTTCCAATCCCCCGGTGACGGATTTGATGCGTTGGAGGTAAATACGACCGGGGCCTCAGCCGTACCTGCGACAGACAGTGCGCCGTAATAGCCATAGTTATCAGGCCGAGGGCTTAAACCGACATAAAGCCCGGTTCCCGGTTCGAACCGGATCTCGACCCCGGGATCAATCGTCAAGGTGGCGGTGCTGGTCCCCCATGATATGCCGGCATGCCGCACCGTGATATCGCCGGTAACGATATAGGGGCTGCCGGCCAGGCTCCAGGTGGTATCGCTTAAAATTTCTCCGCTGACATGGGTCCCCACAACCGGAGTTTCCACTTCTGATGGCGGGGTGGTGTTCTGGGCGTAAGCCATACCGCCTGAGATACAAACCATGATCAGCAAACAAATGAATGTTGAAATCTTTTTCAATTGATATCTCCAGTATTGCGATTTGAGCTTTCTTTGGCTTCGGTGATGTCTTTAGTTAATGCCCGGGCTCGCTTCCTCCCCGGCCTTTTCGCCGCAGGGCTTGCAGTTGCCGACCGTCTTCATGCGGCTGTCACGGGACTTCCAGGAAAGCTGCAGGCCTTGCAGGTAGCCCTGGTAGGCGGCAACACCGCCCTGCAGCTGAAACGCTTCGATACCCATGCGGCTCATCATTTTTTCGGCTTTTTCATACTGCTCGCCGGATTCATCAAACAGGACGATGGATTGGAAGGGTTGGCTCTTTTTGATGATCTTTCTGAGATCCGAATTCGAACTGTCCGGCCGCTCCGGCAAGGGAAGGTGTTGGGCATAGGGCATGAGTCGACTTGAGGCTGCGCTGCGCTGCGGCGAAATATCAATCACCAGCGTGCTCGCGTAATCTTTGGCCCGGAAAAATTCCCGGGGCGAAACTGTTTTTATATCACCCAGCGCAAAAAGATCGCCGGTCAGCGATCCGCCGTGCTGTTGCCAGGCCGGCAAACCGCCGTCCAGGATGAACACTTGAAAGCCTCGCTCAGCCAGCCGCCGGCATTCGTCGGTCAAGTCGCCATAGCGAAAGCCTTCATTGACCAGAACCACGGGCGTGGATTTTAAATAGGCCTTGGTTTTGACGGCATGCAGCGGAATGTTGATCGAGCCCGGGATGGACAGCCGCTCGAAGTCCTGCCGGCGGCGCACATCCACCAGGGTGAGCGGCTGGTTGCGCTTAAGCTTATAAAGGACCGCTTTGACTGATAGCGCCAGGGCAGGATCATGCTTTTTGAGTTTGCGGGCGATGAGTTCGTCCGGAATTGCAGAAGACGAAAAGGTATCCGTTGCTGAAACCGCTGTGGACAGCCCGACTAAAATCATTATTGTAACGGTGGTTATTGAAAGTATTGATTTCATAGGTTTCATTTTCATTTTTTTATCGTAAGATTCTAAAATTTCTTTTTCGGACACAGATCTTCACAGATACTCACAGATTAGGACAGCTGCTGAGCTCACAAGTTCGTAAGTTGGTAAGAGAAAAACTATAAACAGAATATCTTCCCTGTATCGCTCAAGAGCTCACGAGCATAACAACCTAACCCGGGCAAGCCGGAATTGAAGATTGACAATCTCGTAAAAAGTCAAAAATTTTGAATTTTGATCTTATAACCAATTGAAATTACAAGCTCTCAGTTTTGATTTTTGTGTGTTTTGCGCCTTTTTGCGGCCACATCAAGATTGAAAATTGAAGATTGAATATTTGTTGAATCGCTTCGCTCTATCTTTTTTATTTAAATCAATAGCGGTCCTAAGATATTCAATCTGGCTATGGCATAAATCATGCGCAAACATGACGTGATTTCAATAAATAGTGCCTGAACGAAAAGTGGCCGTTTTTCCAGTTAGCCCGGCCGCTAATTATCACTCATTAAATTACTGCCGTTCAAAACGATGGCGAACAATAGCAAATCAATATTTAGCAGCGTTTTCTCTAAA
>Ga0209786_1000429_pt1 | contig 15111 bp, 9 predicted proteins | sample WorMetilvaeELBA2_FD_187405 | JGI IMG/M metagenome (GOLD analysis project Ga0209786, IMG submission 187405) | Marine gutless worms symbiont microbial communities from Max Planck institute for Marine Microbiology, Germany - Olavius ilvae ELBA.2... ...
AACACTTTAATTTTAGGCATTTTAGGCACTTTAGGCATTTTAGGCATTTGCTGGCGAACCGAAGCTGTTAAATACAGGCAAAATGGTTATATCAACCTGTTTGGTTCCGGCTTGTCCGGGTTAGGTTATATCGTGCAATTTCATATTGAACGCGGCATCCAGCTTGACAGCGCGGCTGCCGGCATTCTGATGGCGGGGGCCAAATTATTCGACATTGAGCTTGCCACCGAGTTTACCCACCGGGCCATCCACCTGAGCGGGGAACTCAGCAGCCAGGGGGCCCTAGTTTGCGGCATCCTTTCGATTTTCGTTTTTGTGATCCTGACCGGATATCTGGCGCACGTGATGCGGCGTCAGCGCGACACGTCTGCAACCGGCGGCCTCCGGCTGATCAAGGGCCTGCTTGTCACGAGTCTGGCGTTGCTGGTAACGTCGAAAATTTTTTTGCCGCAATACCTGTTATGGGTTTGCCCGCTGGCGGCTATTTTAGCCAACCACCAAAATCCCCGAATCAGCCGCATGGGCTGGCAGCTGTTTGCCGTTAACCTGATCAGCGTCGTGATATTCTATTTCTTTTATCCGGATTTAATAGAATTGCAGGTGATGCCCGGGATTTTGCTGTTGGTTCGCGTTTTATTGCTGGTTTGGCTGGTGATCGCCTTGTTGCTGCCCGATACAGCCGCTGCCGCTCAGCAGGAGGCGCACACCCCTATCTCGGCCCGCTTCAAAAATAAGTACCTTGTCTATGTGCCGGTGGTTTTACTATTCGTCTGGGGGACCACGGGGGCTTTCCGGCCCATACGCAATGCCGACATCTGGATGCACCTGCGGGTGGCCGATGATATCGTGGCCAGTGGCGAGATTCCTCGGGTTGACCAATATTCGGCCGTGGCCGCCGGCCGGCCCCATTTGAGCCATGAATGGCTCAGTGCGCTTATTTTTCGCGGTGTCTACCAGCTCGGCGGCGGCCAGGCGCTTTCGGTGTTGCGCGCAACGATGATGCTGGCCATGCTCCTGTTGCTCTGGTTCAGCCTCACAAAGCGGGCCCGCAGCTTTATTTTAACAGCACCTCTGCTGGCACTGGCAGCCTACATTATTCTCGAACGGGTGTTTGTGCGGCCGCATGTTTTTACCCTGTTGTTTTTGTGCCTCTGGGTTTTTTCGCTGGAACACTGGCGCCGGGAACGCCGGCTGCGTTACCTGATCATCCTCATCCCGCTGCAGGTCCTCTGGGCCAACCTGCACGGGGGATACATAATCTCGCTGGTCATCGGAGCCATGCTGACGGGTACGGCTGCCCTGCTGGCGCTGTTTCCTTCCCTGTCCAAAAACGAAAGCTATGGCTGGTCCGATGTGGCCAGGCTTGGGGGCCTGACCGCGGCCTGCCTGGCCGCCAGCTTCATCAATCCGCATGGCGTGCAGCTGATTAAATTTTCGCTGACCACGAGTCTGGCCAGCGACTATATCAAACTATTTGTGTATGAGTGGGGCAGCCCGTTAGCGGATAAGTACAGGCAACGCGCCTACGGCTTCGATGTGGTGCTTACTCTTTTTGTTTTGATCTGGTTAGGGTTGATATTAAACATCAAGCGGCGGCCGCTGCTGGATGCGGTCGTCGCCCTGCTGGCCACGCTGATAACCTTCCAGGCCATTCGTTTCGTCTCGTTTATCGGTATACTGGGTTTCCCAATCATGGTGCGCAGCTGGTTGGCGGTGGCCGACGCCCAGGCCAAGCCGTTACTGGTAAAGCGACGGCCCTATCTCGAGACAGCGCTAATCCTGCTGATCCTGGCCTCGACGATAATTTATGGATATCCTTATGACAAGTCCACCCATCGCAGGATCGGCTGGGGGTTCGGCGGACGGCTTCCGATTAAAACCGTTGATTTTCTAGTCAACCAGGATATCAAGGGCATAATTTTTAATGATTATGATGACGGTGCCTATCTCCTGCACCATTTAACCCCAAAAATTCGCCCGGTAATGGATTCCCGCATCGATGTTTACGGCAGCGAGTTGACCCATGAATATTTTTCCAGCCGCGATGACCCGCTAAAATTTTTCCAATACCTCAATAAATACAACGTGTCATTGATTCTTTTGATGCAGACGAAAAAAAAATATCCCGGTTATTCAATTACTTTCCCGGCTACCTGCATCGAATATGCTTTTGAGAGCCGATGACCGTTTCCTGTTTTCTTACGAGCGGGAATTGCTGCCGCCGCAAATTTCTCAGCAGCTGACCCCTTAACAGGACTGAGTGATGAGGACTGAGCAGCGTGGCCATAGGACTTTAATCCATATCACGATTATGCCAAATAACCCTTTTATGAAATGACGAATGTCGATTGACGAATGATGGACTCGCTTCGCGAAATCTTTTTTAAACGGAAAGAATACATTATTCGATGTTCGATGTTGGACTTTCGATGTTCGACGTTCATTAGTTGCTTTTTCGATTTAACCGGTCGTTTTTCTTGGCCGGTGGCTGATCTGAATCCTGCTTGCCCTGCGAAGCCCGAATGGCGAAGAAGGGAAGCCTTGAGCCCTAAAAAATGAAAATAATCCAATACTGCCAGCATGTTCTGGGCATCGGACATCTTTTTCGCAGCCTTGAAATAAGCCGGGCCCTTTCCGAGCACGAAATAATCCTGGTCACCGGCGGTCCCCAGGTCGACATTGTTCTGCCGGGGAATGTGCGGGAAATACGCCTGCCCGACCTGCAGATGAACCAGCAATTCGAAGGACTATTCAGCTCCCAAAAAAACAGCACCCTGGAGCAGGTTAAAGCGGATCGACAAAAACGCCTGTTTGCGATTTTTGAGAGAGAAAAGCCCGATATCTTCCTGGTCGAGCTCTATCCATTCGGCCGCAAAGCTTTTCGTTTCGAATTGGATCCGGTTTTACAGGCCCTGGACAGCGGCGAATTGTCTGCCTGTCGTGTTATTTGCAGTGTACGGGATATTCTCGTTGAAAAGGAAGATCAGTTCAAGCATGAATCGCGGGTGGTCAAAACCCTCAATCGCTACTTTGATGCGGTACTGGTGCATGCGGACGCCAACCTGGCGCAGCTTGGCGAAACTTTTGATCAGTTCGATGAAATTGAAATTCCGGTGGTCTACACCGGCTACATTGCCCCCAAACCGGAACCGGATGCCGCCCAAAAAATTCGCCGGCAATTGCAGATCGGATCTGATGAACTATTGATTATTGCCAGCGCGGGCGGCGGTAATGTGGGCGCACCGCTCCTGGAAGCCGCAGTTCAGGCATTCAATCAGCTGGCATTGAAAAAAACTTGCCATCTGAAAGTCTTCACCGGGCCTTTTTTGGAAGCCGGCGATTATGACAGGGTAAAGAAGATGGCAGGCAACCACGTCCAGGTTGAACCGTTTACGCCGCATTTTCTGTCCTATCTGGCAGCTGCCGATCTTTCGATCTGTATGGGCGGGTACAACACGACCATGAATATCCTGGCCTCCGGGGTACCGGCCCTGGTGTGGCCGTTTTCCCAGAATCGTGAACAGCGGCTGCGGGCAGGGCGTCTATCCCGGGAGGGGATCTTGAAGGTGATCGAAGACGAAGACCTTCGTCCCGACCGCCTGGCCGGCCTGATGAAACAGATGTTGTCATCGTCTGCCCGTCCGCCCGGCAAGTATGATTTGGAGGGCGCCCGAAATACGGCGCGGTGGATTGGTCAATGGTAATCAGGTGTCAGCTCGGCCGCCGGTTCAAACAAACGGCCGGTCAAATCGAAAAAGAAACTTATTAAGTGTAAACGCATAGCAAGTAAACCACGAAATACACGAAATACACAAAAGCCAAAAAAAGGTTTGTTTTCCATTTTCGTGTTTTTCGTGTGGTTCGTGGTTCTGCCATATATAAAAGTCTAAATCCATATGCTTTGAGTTAGTTTCATACAAGGTTTCAGGTGTCAGCTCGGCCCTTGGTGGTTAGCGACCGGTTTATTCGAGGATAGAAACTTTTAAAAGCGAATATCGAATCATGAATGTCGAATGTCGAAGGAATGTATTCTGCCTGTCGTGAGCTTTTTTGTCGAACGGTCTATCTTATAATTAAATAACTGAGCGAAGCGAATCCACCCTTCGACATTCGACATTCGATATTCGATATTCTGCGGTTCGCTTTTAAACTTCTTGAAGTTTCATACTAAGCAAAGTCAAAAAAAATGAAGTATGATGTTTCTTCAATCTGGCAGCGTCTCCCGACCGATCTGGTTTCGAAAATCGAGCGCTGTGTAGCGGCCGGCTGTGAACGAACAGCGGCTGGGGGGGGGAGCCGCATTTTTTTCCGGGCCGACGATATTGCCGTTCCCGGCCAACAATTTGCGCGTCTGTTGCAGATATTTTCTCGCTATCGCGCACCGCTTTGCCTGGCGATCGTGCCGGCCTGGTTGACGCGGCCCCGCTGGTCGGCCCTCCGGCGTATCGCCCAAAAGGCCGGATCCCGCTGGTGCTGGCATCAGCACGGCTGGCGGCATACCAACCATGAGGTTGAAGGCAAAAAGCAGGAATTCGGTCCCGCGCGTTCCCGAGATGATCTTGAGCATGATATCTTATGCGGCCGACAACGCCTGGAGAAACTGCTGGGCGAAGAATTCTATCCGGTTTTCACCCCGCCCTGGAATCGCTGCGATCAAAAGGCGCTGGAAGTGCTCAAACATTTGGGATACGCTGCGGTTTCACGCAGCCGGGGCAGCCGCCCGCAACCCTCAGAAGGACTGCCGAGCTACGATGTCAATGTCGACCTGCATACCCGCAAGGAGAAAACACCGGCAGCCGGGTGGGCCAATTTATTTGATGAACTGCAGCCGGCTATTGCATCCGGCCGCTGCGGCATCATGATTCATCATCAGCTCATGAATCAGGCTGCCTTTAATTTTCTTGAAATACTGCTTAAGGTCCTGACCCGGCACAAAGAACTTAAACTAGTCGATTTCGAAGACTTAGGAGCCTCAGTGGCGCAATAATTTGCAGGTCCAAAATTATTATCCGGTAATTCGACCAGATGGATTTAATCTTTAATTTTATATAAAGATCCGTAATTTTTTTTACTGAGGTTTCGTATCAATAGTAATAGGCGTTATGTATAAAATATTAAAAAAGATGCGCAGCATAAAATAATTAATCCGCCTGAATTTGGGCATATCCACATTGGTGCGTCATTGAGTAACAGTTTGCAACTCTGAAAAGGCTATTTGAGGGGCTGATTAATTTGAATATCATCTTCTATTGTCAATATGTCTGGGGTATGGGGCACCTGGTTCGCAGCCTGGAATTTGCCCGGGCGCTGGCGGAGCACGATGTTACCCTGGTTGCCGGCGGACAGGATGTGGCGGTGAATATGCCGGACCATGTAGAGTTCGTGCGGCTGCCCGCCTTGTATATGGATGAGATGTTTACCACCCTGATACCCGGCGATACCCGCAAATCCGTCGCCCAGATCAAGCGCGAGCGCAAAGCCATTCTCAAGACCCTGTTCGAACAAAAACAACCGGACGTCTTTATCATCGAGCTTTATCCTTTCGGAAGATCCATATTCGGGTTTGAACTCGAGCCCCTGCTTAAGGATATCCGGGCCGGCAAATTCGGCGCCGTCAAGACCGTCTGCAGCCTGCGGGATATTCTGGTGGAGAAAAAAGATCCGGCGGCATACGAGGGACGGGTTTTGCAAAAATTAAACCGGGATTTTGATGCCCTGCTGATTCACTCCGATAAAAACCTGCTCAGATTGGATGAAACTTTCAGCCGGGTCGATAAAATCAGGATCCCGGTTGTCTATACGGGCTTTATCGCGCAACAGGCGGATCCCGCCAGCGGAAAGATCCTGCGGCAAGCCTTGAATATTTCTTCCGAGCAAAAACTGATCGTGGCCAGTGCCGGAGGCGGGCGTTCCGGGTACCCGCTCTTATCCCTCGTGTTGAATGCCTGTCAAAATTTGGGCGATAAGCTGAATTGCAGGATCGAAATTTTTACAGGACCATTTATGGATGACCAAGAATTTGAAAAATTATCTGCCCGCGCCACAACCGGCATCCGTATTCGGCGCTATACCCGGTGTTTTCTGGAATATCTGTATGCGGCGGACCTCTCGATCAGCCTGGCCGGATACAATACCTGCATGAATTTGCTCGCAACCCGGGTCCCCGCCCTGCTTTTCCCGTACACACGCCAGCGCGAACAACCCATGCGGGTGGACAAAATCAAAGATTTTCTGCCGGTGAAAATTTTAGATTTGAACAGGGTGGGAGCCGACAGATTAGGAGATTGTATTATCCAAATGCTGGATCATAAAAAAAAATTCAAGCGCCCTTGTCCCTCGACATGAATGGCGCTTCAAATTCCGCCGGCTTTCTGGGCCGCTGGGAAAAAGGTAATTGATTATGTCTGAAGATCATCCGGAGACGAATTTCTCTGCTCCGACACCCGCTAAGCGGGATAAAGAGCGGATCAAAGTGATCCCGTCGCTACTCCTGATATTCATTACGGTGGCGGTTTTCTGGCCCGTTTTCGGCCACGAATTTCTGGCCTATGACGATCCGGTCAATGTCTATAAAAATCCGTATCTTCAGGCGCGGTCACTGGATAATTTGTTGCATTTCTGGCGCTACCCTTATGAAGGATTGTATTCGCCACTGACATACACCGGTTACGCCCTGGCAGCATGGGCACCGGGCTTGCTGACCGCAGATTCCAGCGGGGCGGTTGTGCCCGATCCCCGGCTCTTTCACAGCCTTAATGTACTGCTGCACCTGATGAGCATTTTGATTGTATGGCGCATTTTAGGCCTGCTCCTGCAGCGCCGGCAGCCGAATACCGAAAACCAAACACTATCGCTGTCCTGGGCGGCGTGCGGCGGTGCCTTGCTGTTTGCCATCCACCCCATTCAAGTTGAGCCGGTGGCCTGGGTCACCGGCTCTAAGGATGTCCTTTTCGGGATGTTGGCATTTGCGGCGATTTGGCAATACCTGAGGTATATCGACACGAAAATGCAGCCGGGTACCGGCCCACCGCCGCACATGGGGCAGCGTTATAGTGTGGCTACCGTGTTATATTGCCTGGCGCTTCTAGCGAAGCCGACCGCGGTGGTTCTGCCCTTGATTGTCTGGCTGCTGGCTGCCTGGGGCTGGCGATGCTCCTGGCGAGACCAAATCGGCAGTTTGTCGGTTTGGGTCGCAATCGCCCTGGCCTGGGGCCTTCTGACCCGCTGGGTGCAGCCCGGCACGGCACTTGTCTTTGAACCGCCTTGGTGGGCACGCCCGCTGATTGCAGGTGATGCGGTTTTGTTTTACCTTGCCAAACTGGCCCTTCCGCTGGAGCTTGGCCCGGATTACGGCCGCACGCCCCAGGTTGTGCTGGCACGCGGCTGGCTGATCCTGACCGGCTTGGTGCCGGTGGCCATGGCCTTCTTGCTATGGTTCAAGCGCCGGCAACTGGGGTGGCTTGGCACTGCGGCCGGGGTGTTTGTGATCGGCCTGCTGCCGGTTTTGGGGCTGATCTCTTTTAGCTTTCAGCGGTATTCAACGGTTGCCGATCGCTATGTCTACCTGGCGATGTTGGGTCCTGCCCTGGCCCTGGCCTGGGGATTATCCCGGCTCAGGATAAAGTATGCCGCCGCCGGCGGGGCGATCGTGTTGGGGCTATTCCTGCTCCGTAGCGCCTGGCAGATTCCGTACTGGCATAATACGGTCAAATTTTTTGAACACGCGCTGCAGGTCAACGCCAACAGCTTTCTGGCCCACACCAACCTGGGTTTTGTCCTGACTGAACAGGGACAGGATGCTGCAGCTATTCCTCATTTCAACGAGGCCTTGCGCCTTGAACCCGATTCGCCCGTAACGCATTTGAATCTCGGCGGTGCGCTGGAGCGGCAGGGTCGATATGAAGACGCCATCCATCACTATAATGAAGCCCTGCGAATCGTGCCCACTTATGCGCGAGCCCATACCAACCTGGGCGTTGCTCTGGCCAAACAGGGGCAGTATGACGAAGCCATCGAACACCATGAAGAAGCGTTGCGCATCGAACCCGGATTTGCGGAGGCCCATAACCACCTGGCTAATGTATTGGCCCGCCGGGGCCGGTTTCAAGAGGCCCTGCAGCATTATTCAGAAGCTTTGCGGCTGAACCCCGGCTATGCCCAGGCCCATATTAACTTTGGTATCGCGTATGCCATGCAGAAACAATTTGACAAGGCCCAGCATCATTTTTCTGAAGCGCTCAAACTGGATCCGACCTCAGCCAAAGCCCATGCCAATCTGGCCGGCGTATTATTGCAGCAAATGAAATTGCAAGAGGCCGAACTGCATTACACAGAAGCTGTAAGATTAAACCCGCGCTATACAAATGCCCACCTGCGATTGAGCACTGTACTGGCCGCCCAAGGCGAGTTCGACCGGGCCCGGTATCACGTGTCAGAGGTGCTGCGGATGGTTCCTGATCACCGAGCAGCACGCCAGATCCTCGAACGCATCGAATACCTGGATCGATCGTCCGATACCCAATAAATCACAGGGTGTTTAAATCGTGCTCGTCGTCGTCCTCGTCCTCGTCCTCGTCCTCGATACTGAAAGTGGTTCAAAAGCTTCGAGAACGAGGACGAGCACGAGTACGAGTACGAAACAAAGGATGTGCTCGTATGAAACATTAAAAATGAACCGCAGAATATCGAATATCGAATGTCGAATGTCGAAGGATGGAATCGCTTCGCTTGATCTTTTTTAAAATAGACCGTTCGGCAAAAAAAGCTCACGGCTGGCAGAATTCATTATTCGATGTTGGATGTTCAGCGTTCGATGTTCAATGTTCATCTGTTTCCTTTTTGATTCTACCGCGCGCTTTTCTGGCCAGCGGCGGCCTTCAGATGCTATAAGATTATTTTGTCACAACGCCTGTGATTGGATAAGATTTGTGTTTAATTCGATCTATTGAACAAGCGATTTGTTCAAATAGTGATTCCGATTAACCATTTATTCATGGGGTTTTATAGGGATATAGCTTTGTAGTTCTTTATATTAAGAGCCTTTACGACATACGTAAGCGATAAACCGAGAATTACGGAGCTTTTTCGACTTCCTGCCTTTCAAAATCAAACATATTTCTCTTGATTTCAGCCTGTTTCAAATCGATCCGGTGAACACCACTATCAGTAATCACGAATATTGCCAGATTCTCGCGTTTGACTCTGCAATTGCTATCTCATTATATTGCGCTGGGGCCGCCTGATTCGTCTTTTCATTTTGCACTTGGATGAAATTTTCATAAGCGATCCTGTTTCTGATTCCTTTGAGCGAGAACTGTGTGGTTGATTTCGATAGAGGGGCTGCATGAAGGCGATAGACTTGATATCCGGCAAACCGATGCCCAAGGATGCCAGCTGCATTAACATTCTTACCTGCGAACATTATCTGAAAGGCCTTTTATCCAGGGTCTCCTACCGGGAGTTTTTTGATGGAATTACCGGCAATAAACGCTTTCTGGTCACCGATGAGGAGACCGGCCGACTCATTCCGGTAGACAGCGATTACTTGCTCAGCGCGGACCACTGGGTTTCAAACGAACTGCTCCGCAGGGTATACCGCAATACCATAGCCATGATCAACGACCCGGCTGCCATATACAAAGCCGGACGCAATATATTTAAAACCGCCGTGGGATCCCAGGTTTTCCTGATGCGGATGGCCGGCGTTCAAACCATCATCAAACGATTGCCGCGCGAAAATGCCAAGTTCAACCGGAATCGCTCCGTTGAAGTCGTGGAAAATCAGAACGGTTTGGCCGTGGTAAGAATATTCTGGAATGATGCTCCCGGGATCAATAAGCATTTTTGTGACATGAACAAAGGTGTTTATGAAGGACTCGGGAAATTGACCGGCAATCCGGCTACCGTGAAAGAGACATTGTGCCAGTTTGAAGCCGGCGATTTTTGTGAATACCATATCAAGTGGCGGGCCAAGCCCATTTTTTCGCGTTACCTGGATCTGATTCGCTTCCACATTTCACGGGAAATTATCGAAGAACTCGAGCGACGGATTGAAGAGGTTAACAACTACCGATTAAAGCAGGAAAGGACCATTGAATTAAGGACCAAAGATTTGCAAAAGCAGAAAAATATGGTCGACAAGGCCCGCAAATTTCTATCGAGATACGTGCCCTACCAGTTGACAAGCAAAATTTTGGCCGGGGAGGTCGAGCCTGTCCAGAATCACCAGCGCCGCAAGTTGACCATGTTTTTTTCCGACATCAAGGATTTTACCCGCACAACGGATGCCATGGAGCCCGAAGATATGGGGCGCCTGTTAAACGAGTATTTTACTTGCATGAATGACATAATTCAGAAATACGAAGGTACCCTGGCCAACATTACCGGTGATGCGTTGTTTATCTTTTTCGGTGCCCCGGATCGGACGAATGACCGGGATCAGGCCCTGCGATGCGTGTGGATGGCTATTGAAATGCAGCAAACCATGGATGAGCTTCAACTGAAATGGTTCAACGAGGGAGTTGAAAATCCGCTGCAGATACGCTGCGGCATCAACACCGGCATGGCGACTGTCGGCAGTTTTGGCTCCCGGCGCCGCAGTGAATACAGTGCCATGGGCATGCAGGTCAACTTGGCTTCACGTTTGGAGACGGCCTGTAAGCCCGGAAAAATTCTGATCAGCCATTCCACCTGGGCCCTGGTGAACGATCAGATCGAGACTTTGCCCCACGCGACCATTGAGGTGAAAGGATTCTCGCGGCCGATCATGGCCTATGAGGTTGTTCTGGGCGGCGGGACTAGGCTTGATTCAGCGGCCATGGCCGAAACCCTGACCCGGACAAGCCGGGAATTAATATTGAAGATTGAAAATTGAATATTTTCGGATGTCGCTTCGCTCCGTCATTTTTATGATTGCTTTTAACAAATTGAGCCGCCGGCCTGCGACGAGCTCAGCCGAGTCGAGGCGAACCTTAAATATTCAATATTCAATCGACAATATTCAATGCCCTTTAGCCTGCTTGCGGCAGCAGGCACAAATCATGCCTTTGACGTCACCGGCTGCGAAGCGGCGTCGATAGTCGGAATAGCGCTTACCCTGCCAGATGTCCGCCAGGCTTGCCCGGGTCAGGTCTCCCATAACACTGCGCTGCTCCCAATCGGCACAGCATTGCAGCATGCGTCCGTCGTATAGAATGTAGATTTGTTCCATCAAACGCCGGCACCATGAAAAGGCCTTCAGTTTCCGGGCGCTGACAGCCGAGTCCCGGATATTGTGCTGATCGGCGCGGTTCTCAACCGGCTCAATATACAGCTTAATATCCCGCTGCTGCCAGTAGCGTTTGATGGCGGGGATCTCATCGTGGGTCTGAACCGAATCGACCATGACGATTTCAAGGCGCGGCGTTTTATACCCGCCCTGCTGCTTCAGGGCCAGCAAACGGTCGATATTGCTCAGGGTCTTTGACAGTTCCAGTCCCATGATGTCGCGGTAGGTTTGCGGATTTAAACTTTGCACCGAGATTTTAAGCTTATCGAGCCCGGCATCGAGCAGGCCGCGTGCCATACGTTCCGTCAGCAGCCCGCCGTGGCTGGTAACTTTGATGTATTGCGGTTTAGCAATCCGGGCGCTGACATATTCAACCCGTTGAGGAAGTTCGCGGTCGAGCATCGGTTCGTTCATCAGATATACCGAATAGCGCCGGATCCCAATTGCTATGGCTTGCTTCACGATCGAGCGATACAGATCCCAATCCATGCGGTGTCCCATAGGAATATTGCGCCGGGTTTTGCCGTTGGGGCAAAAAATGCAGCGACCATTGCAGCCCGTGATGGTCTGGATTTGAATATGATCGGGAATCGGAGCCGCCGCCGGGGAGTCCTCTATCTGTTGGATATCGTAACTTTGCATAATCTTAATTATATTCTAATCTTCTATCAGTCAGTTGGGCGACGTCTAATGTCCAGCTGTAACTTAATTACGGAAACCACAGGATGTCAAACCTTTTCAAAAAAATAGTGCCCAAGATGGTTTCGCCTCTTTTTTCGCGCTTGACACAAAACTTTCTGTTGCCTACATTAAATTTACTCCACTACCGGCGGTTAATTGTGATTTCCGGTTTGAGGCTTTCTGGGGCTGATCATGAATGCTGATATAACGACAATTATTGAGAATTATGTGGATGTCCATACGGACGATGTTTCGCTTCTGCTCGAGGAACTTATGGCAGAAACTGAAAGTATTACCGGGCGTTCATTTTGGAGCATCGGCAAAGTCGAGGGTAAACTGCTGCAACTGTTGATTAAAATGTCCGGAACCGAACGGGCGGTGGAAGTCGGGACCTTTACCGGCTACTCGGCGCTGGTCATCGCAGAAGCCCTGCCGGAAGACGGCATCCTGACAACCTGCGAAAACAGCCGGCAATACGCCGACATCGCCCGGCGCTATTTTGACAAGAGTCCATACGGCCGGAAAATTAATCTGCAGTTAGGGCCCGCGCTGCAAACGCTCAAAAAAATTCCGGCCGGCAGTGAAGACTTTGTCTTCATCGATGCAGACAAGCCGTCTTACGGTGATTACTTTGATGAAGCCCTGCGCATCTTAGGCCCGGGCGGACTCATTTTTGTGGATAATGTTTTCTGGCGCAACAAAATATTTAAAAAGAAAATTACGAATGAAAATGCCAGGGCCATCGCTGGTTTTAATGAAAAAGTAAGGCAGGAAGACCGGGTTGAAAAAGTGATGCTGAGCGTAAGGGACGGGGTTTATCTGATGCGGAAGAAATAACCATTCTCATTTACACTGCAATTTAAATATGCTAAATAGCGGTATTTGCCGATTGCCCGGCAACCCGTTACCGATAGGCGATTGCTAATCGATCATTCCCGAGAATAATTTTCCCCGTGTCGCAAATTCATGTCGGACCCGCCGTTGGCAGGGATTTAGCGGATTCAACGCATTATCTATTATTCGCGCGGGATGGGACCTCTTTACCTTTCTTCATTTTCACCGGATTTCTAATTTGTAAGATCGAGGATCTGATCATGGGCGCAAGAACAACACCATCAGAATCGAAAACCGGATCTGAGCAAGTGCAGCGCCAGGTCAAACTTCCTTTCATGAAATCCCTGGAAATTTCCATCAAAAGCATCAAAGTCCGATTTTTCCGTTCCCTGATCACCACGTTGAGTCTCGTGCTGGCCGTTTCCTTTTTAAGTTTCATCGGTGTCAGCAACGACGTTGCCAACGGTATGCTGGACACCCGGGAACCCGAACTGCGCCGCATGTTGATCCGATCCGGCTATGACCTTGAACCCGGGGACACATCCGTGGGCAGCAGTCCCAAGCAGCGATGGCTAGTCATACTCTCACTGCTGGTCTGTGTGGTTGGCATTGTAAACGCTCAGTTAATGGCGGTCACCGAGCGTTTTCGTGAAATCGGCACAATGAAGTGCCTGGGCGCACTGGATCGTTTTATCCTGCGCCTTTTTTTTCTCGAAGCCGGAATGCAGGGACTGGCAGGCGCCAGCATCGGAGCCTTACTGGGCGCTATCTTCTCGCTGTTCAGCGGCTGGGTGCGTTTCGGCACCGTCGCCATCGCTGCCATATCCTGGAATGAGGTTGTTGTCTCGATTGCGGTTGCCACCGGAGTCGGATGCTTGCTGAGTCTGCTGGGTGTATTCTATCCGGCGCTGGTGGCGGCCAGAATGCAGCCCGTCGAAGCCATGCGGGTGGAGCAGTAATAGAGGACTGAGGACGGAGGGCAGAGGGTTTCGATTGCGGATTGGGGATTGCGGAATGCGGATTTAAATGAATAAAAGACCAAAATAGATGCAATGAACAGAAGGCAGAGGACAGAGGTCAGGAGGCAGAAGAAAGAAGTTGGGAAGTTGAGAAGGTGAGAAGGTCAGAGGGCAGATACCAGAGGACAGAGGGTTGAGGACTGAGAACGGGAAACACGGGTTCGAAATAGGAAGTCGGAATCAATCAATTGCGGATTTCGGGTTGCGGATTTCGGATTGCGGATTTTAAGGGGTAGGGATCGATTTTTAAATTCAAAGCTAGAATTGAGGGACGCGGAAAAAACTGCGGTCAGAATTTGTATTCTGGAATGCGGCGGGTGAATATAGGAGACGACAACGAACTTGAGCAGAATCGGCGAGGCTCGTCACCTTTTGGTATCAATCAACCTATGTTCAAATCGGATATTTATGCATCAAAGCCCGCAGGGCTGCTCCTCCAGGCCGCAGGCCGCCCGTTGAGCGAAGCGCTCCTTAAATTACGTGAAGCGGAGTTTAACCATGGCAGAAACGGCTAATGTTGTTCGGGTTACCGATGTTACCAAAGTATTCAAGCTGGGCCGAATTGATGTGAAAGCCCTCAAAGGTATTGATCTTGAAATTGCCAAAGGTGACTACATCTCCATTATGGGTCCGTCAGGATCGGGTAAAAGTACGTTATTCAACATGATCGGCGGCCTGGATAAACCCACTACCGGCAAGGTTTTCATTGATGAAGTCGATATTGCCCAGCTCGATGCCTATGAACTGGCCTGGCTGCGCTGCCGTAAAATCGGCTATATTTTTCAGACATTTAACATTATCCAGGTGATGACCGCCCTGGAAAATGTCACCATACCGATGGTGTTTGCCGGCATGAATAATGATGCCGCGACGGAAAAAGGCATGCAACTTCTGGAATTGGTGGGCCTGGGAGACCGGTTCAGCCACAAGCCTTTTGAACTTTCGGGCGGACAGCAACAGCGGGTTGCTGTCGCCAGAGCATTGGCTAATGATCCCGCCATTATTCTGGCCGATGAACCCACCGGCAATCTTGACTTGACCACCGGAGAAGAAATCATTGCCCTCTTAAAACGTTTAAGCCAGGAGCGGGGCGTGACCGTCATTTCCGCCACCCACGACTTCAAAATGCTCAATGTTTCCGATCAGGTGGTCTGGATTCGGGATGGGCGGGTCGACAAAATAGAAAATCGCGAAGAGCTGTCCATATCCATCGGGACAATCGGTTCGCGGGAATAGGGGCGGGGTACGGGTTGCGGGGTACGGGTTGCGGGGTGCGGGGTGCGGGTTGCGGGGTACGGGTTGCGGGGTGCG
>Ga0209786_1000430_pt1 | contig 15102 bp, 8 predicted proteins | sample WorMetilvaeELBA2_FD_187405 | JGI IMG/M metagenome (GOLD analysis project Ga0209786, IMG submission 187405) | Marine gutless worms symbiont microbial communities from Max Planck institute for Marine Microbiology, Germany - Olavius ilvae ELBA.2... ...
TAGACGCTTTACGGAAACTGTTATCAGCCGAGATCTGCCGTTGCCAATAGCAGCATAGCTGCCATGCTTTGTTTGTGAATTTTAAATTGCCAAATTTAGCGACAAAACTTGTGAGACATCGCACTAGTCCCTATACCTAAAACCTTAGGTCTATATTTCCCGCAAGCCGAATACCAAATACCGAATACCGAATACCTAATGCCGAATACCGAACGCCGAACACCGAACGCCGAACACCGAACGCCGGGTCCCTAAACCCTATACCTCAAACCTTAGATCTAAATTTACCGAACACCGAACACCGAACGCCGAACACCGAACACCGGGTCCCTATACTTTATACCCTAGTTTTTATTTTGACAATTTTTTTCTATTTTTGTATACAATTTCAGTTATTAAGGGCAAATGATTCAGCCCGGCGGCTAAATCCCGATCATTGTATTATGAAAGGCAACGCCGGGACTGCGTGATTTCCCGGTCGTGGAGATATTGGTTTGCCATGAAGAATATAAGGAAATCCTCGTTTTTCACTAGCTTCATGAGTTTCTTTGATCAGGCCTTTGAAGGGATCAAAAAAAGTGAACTTCTGAATAAAAGCCTGGAATTCAGAAATAAGAAACACTTTTCAACCTACCTGGTGACCACATTTGCCGCGCTGGCCAGCCTGTCGGTCGTCCTGATCGTAATCGCGCTTTACGGGTATTTTGATAAACGGGTCGAGGCCGAATTCAGGAAAAAAATCCTGGCGGAAAAAGGACAGGTTGAAATCCTTTTAAACAGCCGAATTTCCGACATCACCAGCCGGCTCAAGGATCTCGGATCCGACAACGTAATCCGGGTGACAGTGATGCTGGACGAAAAATCCCAGCTTGAAGAGCGCGTTTCGGAATTCTACCCGTCACGGCAGGGAGTGTACTTTTTTGTTAAAAAGCGCGGTGAGCGCAGGGTCATTCCCGAATCATATCCCGATGCCTCCCGGAGCCTGATCGCGCGGGCGCTGGAACGATACCCCTACGGCGAAATTGTGGAAGACGGTGCCAATTCGCGATTGCTGTGGTGGCTTTCGACCCCGATAATGGATCAATCTCAGCTGATGGGGACCGCCTATGCCTTGTATGATATGACCCGGGACAAAAAGCTGATCGAACAGGTCCACCAAACGGTAAACGGTGATGTGGCGATGCTCAAATCCGAGCGGCTGTATAGCCTGGTTTCAGGAGAAGCACAGCAGCTGGATAAGGACCTGATAAAGAGCATTGGGATGAAATTGGAGTTTCTGCCCCTGGGCAAAAATAATATTCTATCTAAAATCGGCGGATTCGACAATCTGTACTTCAAGTCGTCATTGGAAGGCCTGGTCAACGAGAAGCGCAAAGTTAATTTGTGGATCGGATTTTCCTCGATAATTATTCTGGCGTTGTCGATTATCATGTCCATCCAGCTGGGAAAAAGGATGGTAGACCCTTTGCGCCGGATGACCAAAATGGCCATTCAAATCTCCGAAGGCCAGGAAAATCTGTCCTTTGATACCGGAAAAAACAGCTACTGGGAATTTGATCAGTTATCCCAGGCATTCAATTACATGCTTGCCAGTTTATCGGATGCCGAGGAGCACTCGCGCTACAAAGAGTTGCTTGAAAACGTGGATGACGCGGTGTACATCCTGAATCGGGAGGGCAATGTACTGGAGGCCAACGAAGCCGCCTATGCCAGGTTAGGATATTCTCAGGAACAATTCTACCAGCTGAATTTAAGCGATATCATCCCTCAGGAACAAGCCCGTGCCATCATGAACCAGGTTGGTCAAGATTCCCGGGAAGATGTCCCGGTAAAGATTACCATCGAAACCACCCATGCGGAGAGCAACGGGGAATTAATTCCGGTGGAAATCCAGTCCCGCGCCATATCCTACCGTGGCCGCAATGTCATTTTGAATGTCGCGCGGGACGTTACCGACCGCATTGAAGCCGAAAAGGAAAAAAAACACCTGGAATCTCAGCTGATCCATTCCCAGAAAATGGAAGCCATTGGGACCCTGGCCGGCGGCATAGCTCACGATTTCAACAACCTGTTGATGGGAATCCAGGGATATGTCTCTTTAATGCGACTGCAGTCCAGCGAGGAAGACCCCAATAGTGAATACATCCAGGGTATCGAAGATGCGGTCATGAACGCCGCCAACCTCACCAACCAATTGCTCGGTTTTGCCAGAAAAGGCAAATATATGCTGCGGCAGACCAGTTTGAATCGCATCGTCACAAACAGCACCAAGATGTTCATCCGGACCACCAAAGAGGTCGTCACCCATTTAAAATTACAGGAAGACATCTGGGCCGTCAAGGTCGACCAGGGGCAATTCGAACAGGTTCTGATCAACATCTACCTCAATGCCCGGCATGCCATGCCCGATGGCGGTGATATTTTTATTCAGACGGAAAACGTCTATCTGAGTGAAGCCTATTGCGCTCCTTTTGAGGTGCCGGCCGGCAACTACGTGAAAGCCTCCGTCACGGATACCGGTGTCGGAATCGGCACAGATATCATCGAAAGAATTTTCGAACCTTTCTTTACGACCAAAGAGGTCGGACAGGGCACCGGCCTCGGTTTGGCTTCAGCTTACGGCATTGTAAAAAATCACAACGGAATCATTAGAGTCTACAGTGAATTGGGCAATGGTACCACGTTCGATATTTACTTACCGGCGTCCGATGATAAAGTTGCCCAAGACATCCGGGTAAGATCGGAAGTGTTGAAAGGAGAAGAAAAAATCCTGCTGGTCGATGATGAGGAAAGCACGATCAAGGTCGAAAAATTAATGCTCAAAGAACTCGGCTACTCCGTAATGCCGGCGTTGAGCGGTCGGGAGGCAGTGCAGCTTTACAAAAAAAACAAGTCGGACCTGGATCTGGTGGCGCTGGATATGATTATGCCGGAAATGAACGGCAAGGACACCTTCAAGGAGTTGAAAAAAATAAATCCGGAGGTGAAAGTTCTGCTGGTGAGCGGCTACAGTTTGAATAAACAGATTGAGGAATTAATGCAGCGGGGCTGTGACGGATTTATTCAAAAACCCTTCGATATCGTCCAGCTTTCCCACAAACTCAGGGAAGTGCTCGAAAATTGAATAATGAAAATTGAATAATGAATAATGATGGAAGTCGCTTCGCTCCGTCATTAAAATAGACAGAATACCTTAAATATTCAATCTTAAATCTTCAATTTTCAATTTACTGATCCTGCCCCAGAATAATTTCGATGCGGCGATTCTGGCGGCGACCTTCTTCGGATGTATTTGGTGCGACCGGCCGGTGGAAACTGTACCCCCGGGCCGATAACCTTAGTGGATCAATCCCTGCCACCTCCTGGAAAAAATGTGCCACTGCTGCCGCTCTGGCAGTGGAAAGTTCCCAATTGCTCGAAAATCGTTTCTTCAATCCGGCACTTAATGGCACATTGTCCGTATGTCCCTCAATGACGATATTCTGCCCTTGACTAGGCGCCAGCGCTCCCGCCATAATTTGAAGCAATTCCATCCCCCGGTCGTTAATTTTCGCACTGCCGGAATCAAATAGTATTTTATCGACAAAAGTTACTTTCAGCCTATCATCTTCTTCAACCACCTCGATTTCCCGGGCCGCAATTTGATCCTTCAAGCTGGTTTCGATGGTCTTTTTGGTATCATCGAGCAGTTGAATGACCTGCCCCTGCAGCTGAATCACCGTTTTCTTTTTATTTATATCCAGCTTCAGGCGTTTCAGGTTGTCCAGCAATTGTTGATTTATATTTTTCAGATAGGCATTTTGAGTTTCCAGATTTTTCGATTTCTTGTGAAGCTTGGATGTGGAGGTCTCACACTGGCTCAATTCATGGCTCAACCGGCTATTTTCCTTTAGCTTTTCACGCGTCGCTTCCAATTCGTTTTCAATTTTCATGTATTGGGGTAAGGGTACACAGGCGGAGAGCAGAAGAAGGGTTATACCGGCGAAAAATGGGTATCTATTAAACGGCATAGGTATATCTCTACAAATCGGTTCGAACGAATCCGTCGCTAATGCCTACGGGAACACATTGGTAATGTTCGTGAACTTAAACAGGAGAACAGTCGCTATAATGACGCCGATAATGATCAAGGAAAAAATCTCAACACCACTGCCGGCCGCAAGTTCGTCTATTCGTGCGGTGATGAGCCGGATTTCCTCATCAGTCAAACTTTGGATGCGAAGCTCGGCTTCCAGTGGATCGATTCCCCGGATGACCAGCGCGTTTTTGATCTCCTCCCGGGCCAGCAATTGGCGCAGATAGTCACGTGGGGATTGATGGGGCTCCGCCTGCAGAAGTTTCTCCGTCCCAATCATGGCTGCCGAGGCAGGTTGGTAGGAAATAGATACCAGCAACAATACAACTGCCAGAACGGTGCTGATCGGCTTGACCACTTTACTAAAATATTTCATTTATTCGCCATTTTCGATTGATGAAAGAATGTGTCGATGAACCCCTTAACAAGCCCCTTTGACTGATATTTCAACTATTTCTTAGATTTTAAAAGGTTTTTTATATTCTTTGACGATATCTGTCAATAGCTTTAAGAGGACAGAGGGTTTCGATTGCGGATTGGGGATTGCGGATTGGGGATTGCGGATTGGGGATTGCGGATTGGGGATTGCGGATTGGGGATTGCGGAATGCGGATTTAGAAATCAGAAGACAGAGGGTTTCGATTGCGGATTGGGGATTGCGGAATGCGGATTTAGAAATCAGAAGACAGAGGGCTTCGATTGCGGATTGGGGATTGCGGAATGCGGAATGCGGATTTAAATGAATTAAAAACCGGAAATAGATGCAAAGGCATGGCTATCGGTTATTTGTTATTCGTTATTAGACGCTGCAATGCGAAGGGCTGGGAACCTTTAGATCTATTTGATAAGTCTCGAATTCCCCGGCATCCGGCATCCGGTATCCGGTATCCGACATCAGTGCCCGGCATCCCGGATCCAGCATCAAATATCCAGGATCCAGGATCGAGCATCCAGGATCCAGGATCCAGTATCGAGAATCCAGTATCAAGCATCAAGTATCCAGCACCCACCTTCAACCTTTCACCATCCCCCCTAAACCCTACACCCCGTGCCGAACACCGAACGCCGATTTCCGAATTCCTCCCCGCAACCCGCACCTCGTAACACGCAACCCGTACCCCGCCCTCAGTTCATCGCATGCGGGATCGAATCTGCTGCAAGGTGTCCATGGACTCGTATTTTAGGGGTCCCCCGAGGGCAACCGCTTTTTGGGCTGTTACCAGGGCTTCCTGCATGCGACCCTGCTCTAACAGCACATAAGCCAGGTTATTGTAGGCCGCGGCTGACTGCGGATGCGACATGATCGCCGCACGAAAGGATCTTTCAGCTCCTTTGAGATCCTTCAGGGCATAGTAACTGTTTCCCAGACCCATCCGGGCATCCAGGCTCATGGGCCAACGAGTCAGCGCAGCCTTGTAGCCGGTCGCCGAGGACTGGTACTGACCGGCTTTTTCCAGACCGACAACCGCCGCCAGAAAATCGTTTTCTTTGGCCGTCACCGGGACCTGGTTGGGCTCCAGCACCATCAGGCCCCAGTAATTGCTGTGGGACCAGGTTTTTTCAAACAGGAAATAAGGCAGCACTTTGCGTTTCGTCGTGCCCGATCGCAGGATGACTTCCTGTTGGGGTAAATCGTAGCCGATAACGACGGCGTAATGCCAGACCGGCAGCCAGGAGAGTCCCAGATTTTGCAGAATAATCACCGGGTGGCCGGCGGCAATCTCCGGAAAAATTGAGTGAAGATCATCGGATTGGTAGGCGATTTTGCCATGGCGCCGGGCGGCACTGACCATGGCCAGCTGCAGGCTGCCTTGGCGCGACGGGGTGTAAACCTGGTCTTTCAGCTCATCAGGGGTGATCGCCGGGCCGATCCAGGTCATTGCCATGGCCAGGGTGGCCGGCCCGCACTGGTAGGTGTCCTGGGGGTAAAAGGGAACCGTATCCAGTTCAACGGCGTCCGGTACATTTTCCGGCAGTTGGGGCAGTGTTGCCCGCTGCAGCCCGGAACAGCCCGAAACCAAGGCAAGAATAAACCCAAACAACAGGCAAAAGCAGACTTGCGAATTTGGGATTCGAAAAAAAATCATATTTTTTTGCGGGCGTTCACAAATTGGAGGTTATGAGGTTCTGGGTTCAAGGTTCTGGGTTCAAGGTTCTGGGTTCAAGGTTCCGGGTTCAAGGTTCCGGGGTTCGGGTTCCGGGTTTGGGGTTTCGGGTTCCGGGTTTGGGGTTTCGGGTTTCGGGTTCCGGGGTTCGGGTTTCGGGTTTCGGGTTCCGGGGTTCGGGTTTCGGGTTTCGGGTTCCGGGTTTCGGGTTTCGGGTTCCGGGTTTCGGGTTCCGGGTTTCGGGTTCCGGGTTCAAAGGTTCCGGGTTCAAGGTTCAAGGTTCCGGGTTCAAGGTCCTAGGTTCAAGGTCATGGGTTCAGCGGCGCCGTTGACCGCGAGCGTCCAGACTGATCGAGAACGAGATTGTGCCAAATCAACGCAGTTTCCTTTGAACTCGTTTGCCGTTTCGTACTCGTACTCGTTCTCGTCCTCGTCCTCGATGCTTTTGAACTGCTTTCAGTTTCGAGGACGAGCACGAGCACGATTTAGACACTCTGTTCGAGCTAAAATAAATGACTTATAAAATCAAACCCTCGGATTTATTGCAAGTAAAAGTAAGAGCCCTGAGAACCATGTTTTAATTTCATCCCGCGGGGATGGCGTTTAACTAGGAATCCGAGTTGAATGATGGATTATTGCCTGAAAGTCTGAGGTCTCTTTTAAATGTCCCAATACTCCAGCACTCCAATACTCCACCACTCCAATACTCAACTACTCCAACACTCCACCACTCCAATACCCCAGCACTCCAACACTCCAGCACTCCAATACTCCGAAATCGAGACAATCAATACCTGCTTGCAACCTCAGTCCTGCTTCTTTGTTGAATATAATACCGCAAAACCAAGCGTCCTATTGCCCTACTCCGGTTGAGGTTTTGGCAGCGGCGGCGGTTTGATTTTCTTTGGTCGTCGCGGCGGCTGTTGCCAGATGCCGCGGGCCGAAAAACACTGCCAGCCCCACTTGAGCCACTTGAGCAGATAAAGCGCCAGCCACAGGGACCAAGACAGCATCAGCAAACGAAATATCCATTGCGGCACTGCAATTACCGAGGGCTGCGGCAGCAGCTCGCCGATGCGGTCCTGGGTCCAGTTTAAATGAAAACTGGTGGAGCCATTGCCGGCGATCTGCATATCCGGAATACCCAGCAGCCCTTTCTCGACTGCCAGGTATAATCCGCCCAGGGCCGCGAGGGTCCAAACCGCCAGCAGCAGCTGGACCAGGTTAAAGCCCAGCCATTTTTCAGGCAGGGCATATTTGCCCCGCGCCCCGAGGGCCAATAGCCAGCCGACAATCATGATGGCCAGCACCGGCGGAATTTGCGTCAGCCCCAGGCTCAACAACAGCCAGTGATGCGTTTTCAAAGGAGTTAAAGGGATTCGGCCGAGCCCGATGGCGGCCACAACTACGACAATCAAATAAGACCAGAACAGGACGGCCGGTCCCAGCCGCGGTCCGGCGGTCCACAAAATCCACCTGTTTCGCGGCATTTGAAAAGATACTACGGCGTTGACGGCCTGCTCTCCGATGGCGACCCGCGGCCCCGTCAGATGTATCCGGGCAGCGGCCGGCTGATGCCATTCCAGGTATAGGGCTTGTTTACCGGGTTGCAGCGGAATGACCAGGGTACCGTCCTTTAGCCGGATGGGCTGGCTTTTGCCATTGATTTTTACGACTTGAAGGACGGCATCCTGCGGCAAGGACAAGGGATGCTGTCCACCCCGGCTGGTTCTGACCGTCAGCATCAGACCCGCCTTATTCAACCGCTCGCCGGGCGTCCAATCCAACCGGGCTTTGTCGATAGTAATCAACTGACCGGCAGTTGCCTCCGGCCGACTAACTTTGATGACAACACCTTCACCGGGCCAGGGTCGCCACTCCGGCCGCCAGTGTCCCTGCTGATCCTGATGATGCACGACCGGAATCCCGGCAAGCTCGCAATGCCAGACCGGACTGGCATCCAGCACCCAGGTCTCCGTCCAGGTCATCGCAAGCGGTGCCTGCAGATGAATTTCCGGCGTCATATCAAGGATCGATGTAAACCGCTTTTGCTTGGCCTGACTTTCAAAATTGATAATCGCCTGCCCCTTTTCCACCTGGATACCGCCGGTCGTCACCGATTCGCCTCTCAACAGCGGCAGAGAAATAACCACCGGGATACCCGGCGGTGTCAACCGCTTGATGACCGTCGACACTTGCCATTTTAAACCCAGGTGCAGCACGCGCTCGACCCTCAGAAAGGGCGGCAGCGCGACCTCGCCTAAAGTTAAGCTGGTCGAGCTTTCCTGTTTGCGCCGAATCAGCTGGATTCCGGCGTCCACCGTTCCATTCGGATGGACTCCCTGAACCTCCCAATCTTCAGCCCGCACCGTCACCCGGTGCGGTTTCAACGGAATCGGTATTTGGATTGCGTTGCGCGCACCCGTCCGGCCCAGCAGGGTCAACCGGTGAATACCCGGCGGGATCAGCGCCCACATGCCGCCACCTTTGTCCTTTAAAAGGCCCTTGATGATCTGCTGGTCCAGCAAAACGGCATCCGGCAGCCAGGCCTCCAGGTTACCCGGCAGTGGCACCGCGGTTTGGGCGGCCGCATGGACTTCAATCAACAATTGCAATCGGTCGTTGGTGGTGGTCAAATCCATACGCACCAAATCAGCGCATTGCGGGTAACAGTCGGCTTTTTCCAAAAGGCGGTCCTGCAGCTGCTGCAAGAGCTCAGGCGGCGGGTATGCCGCATTGGCGTTCTCGGCGCCCGAGGGATGGAACCAGCCTGCCGCTAAAACAAGTACGGCAGCGGCGGCGGCCGGTTTCAGGCGCTGGTTTACCGACTGCCACCAATAACGCAAATCAACCAGACCGATGATCAGAAACGTCAGCAGGATAATCCGCACAAAAGCCAGCACCAGGTTGGCCGCCGGGGGCAACAGCCACAGGCGCAGCTTATGCGTGCCGGCTACCGGACCATTCCATTGCATGCGCATGGCCCGCCATCGCCAGTCAGGCAGGCCGGGACCGGTTTGAATCAACGCATTGGGGTCCTGGGCAAACACCGCGCGTTTGCGAGAATAATATTCCGATTTCTGCTCAAGCGGCGCCCGGAGTTCGCGGGCGACGGACTCCTGCTGAGGCACGTTGGAAGCCTTCAACTTTCTTTTTTGCGGAGCAGCATCGAAGTTGACAGTTCGGTCCATGGTCGCCGTACGAGACCATCCGCGCCCGCCGGGCTGTTCGAGCTGCGGATATATGCCCAGCCGAATCTGCTGAACCATAAAGGGAATCGACACGACCAACAGCACCACGACCGTCCCCAGGCCCCAAAGGGTTGCCAGTCTTCGCAGCCAGCCTTCAGGCAATACGCTCAGCAGGGCGAGCACGGCCAGAATATTGAGCCAGACAAAACGCGGGGCGCCGGCCTCGTGGTAGATGATGGTCAGGGTCAATAAAGCCAGGATACCCCATTTCCAGTTTTTCAGTTTGAAAACCGCCAGGGCAATAATCAGGACGATAAAAAAATCCAGCAGCGTCCAACGCTGAAACCAGGTCCCCGGCAACACATCCACCCCCCGGGCCGTTAGCAGCCGCCAGCCGGGCGGTAGATTCAGCACGGCCGACACGCTCTGAAAGTCGTGGTCCCAGCCCACCGCCGGGAGCATGTCGGCATCGGCTTCAAGGCGTGCGTCCGCCTGCAAATTCAGCTGACCGCGCCGCAATTCCACGCCGGGTAATTGTTGTTCCCCATGCACGGTGATCAGCTGATCCTGGCCGTCGACCGCCACGCGCCCCAGCTCGATCGGCGGGTTCATCGCCAGATTCCACTTTTGGCTCATAACACCGCTGATACGGTCCTGGATGGTAAACCCCTTGCCGTCGAAATCAAGCCACCAGGTCCGCTGCAAATTCAAACGATCCGGTGCCGGGTCCGGGTCCCCCCGGCGCAGTTCATCAAATACCAGGGTTGCATCCGGTTTAATGACATAGGCCGGGTATTTCTTCCAGGCCGCCGGCACATCGGCCTGGGCCGGATCGATGGCATCGGCCCCCACAATTTTAACCAGGCGCAGATGGTTTTTCGATTTAAAAGACCAGATTTCCGTTCCAAATGCAGCGGAAACCGGTCCTATTTTTTCGACCGGTCCCTGCCGCCGCGAGATGATCTGAATTGTCCAGCGGCCGGGCCGAGCCTGGAGCACTAACTGGCCCCGGGGTCCAATCCTGGCGGGCAGCGGGCTGTTCAGAGACATGGGAATGGCGTTTTCCAACAGGACATCCGGCAGGTTTTCTTCCCGGGCCTGGCCGGAAATGGCAATCTGGAGCTCGCTGGTTATCGTCAGCGGAATTCCATCATCGAGCAATCGAAAAATGCGCATCGTCAGCCGGTTTTCCTTGTCCACTTTCTGGACCCGCTTCTGCAGCCAGAGTCGGCCGTTTTTGTCCAGCACGGGCGTGGCCACCGGCTTGTCATTGATATAAAGTTCAACCAAGCCGCTATTGACGGGAATCCGGATCACCTCGGGCATTTCCCGCCATGCGAAAGATCCGCTGATGACATGTTCGCCTGGGGGAACTTCGACGGACGGAACACCGCTGCGATTCATGACCGGCAACGCTTTTCCTGCCAGTTTGACGGCCGTCGGCCACATCGCCGCGGCTCCCGGCAGCGAGACCCAGCTTTTGGCAAATACCAGCAACTCCTGTTCAAACCGCCCCTCGGCAGGCTTGACAGACAATTCCAGGCGGGACGGCCACACGCATTGATAAACATTATCCTGGTTGTAGTTCGCCGGGCAAAGCCGCTCGGCCATATCGTGAAGGACCCATTGTTTCCAGGGCTGGAGCTGATCTGGAATGCCGTCCTTGTCTAGCGCATGCGCCGGCACGGGGACGGCGTACAGGACGAGAATCAATAGAAAAGAAAAAAGTGGAACTTTTTTCAACGTAAATTTAGACCTGAAAATAATTCCAACTTCGATATTAAGAGGTCCTATAATCATAATGTCCGCTCCCTGCCCCTAAATCAAAAACGTTCATCCAAAAAACCCAAGTTACCCTGCAGCAAACTGTGGGAGCGGCTTGTAGCCGCGACATTGAATGATCGCGGCTGCAAGCCGCTCCTACAAACGGCCCAGCTGGAGTTTTCCAGATGCCCACCAATTTAAGTCCAATCCTTCGCTTGTCTGAAAATGCTTCCTATGGGCGGCGCTGCTGGCCGCAAATTTAGATTCAAACCTTATTGCCACGAGAAGAGCACGGTGTTAGAAAAATAAATTGGTAAATCCTGGCAACTAAGCCCTCGCATGAAACTTCACTTGGCCGGATTTTGGTATTATACCATGATTTTAGATCAGAGGGGGAAAACTTGGTGTGGCTTTAATCGGAGCTTGATCAGAAATAGGGTTCGTTCGTGGAAAGAGCGTTGATCAGTGCAGACTGAATCATCGGTATTGCAGGACAATCACAATAATCCTTTTTACTCGAGTTAAATTATAACAATACCCTTCCACCGTTCCGGCCACGGCTTAGACAAAGGAAATGAAGATATATTTTGAGTATCTCAAGGATTGAAGCCGGTTGATATTTTGGTAGGAAAAAATGAACTGCGAAGCTTTTCAAATTTCGGAGTTTGACATCAATTTTATTAGACAACAGATCTCTTTGGATTTTGTCAATGTAAGGTGATATTCTGTTCCAACTCTTTCATACCGATGAATATAGCAGCAATATCTTCCTGTCCAACCCCTAAGAAGTCTGACACATTTTCATTCAAGACGGAACTGATTTCATATATTTGAATGTCATTCTGCTTGACTTTGGCCAGTAAATCGACCGCATGGATGATGTAAGCCAACTCATTATCATCAGACCGAACGGGTGCATGGTGATATCGAATCGCATCGACGACAAAGGTGGGAAAGTGCCACTGCGTAAACACATCGGCGGCGATTCCAGCATGGTCGCATCCCAGCTCACGTATTTCTGAATCAACGACCGAAGCATGGCTGTCTGGGTATGCGCAAATTTGGCGCTCAGCAACAAAAGGATCCAACATGATTTTACCGGCATCATGTAACAATCCGGCAATGAATACATCGTCTTCCACCGCCGGATTGATCAACGCGGCGAGGTTTCGCGATCCAAAACCGACGACTAAAGAATGATCGCGTGCTTCGCTTGCCGAGATACCGTAACCTCGTAAATGCCGGTTTAGAAAATCCCCGGTGCCGGCCAACGTTATTACCTGAGTTAGAGTTTTAAGTCCCAGCATACGAATTGCATGCTTCAAAGATGAGATTTTGCCGCGCATCCCGTAATAGGGTGAATTGGCAATCTTCAGAACCCTGGCCACCATGGACTGATCGGTTTCCAAAATACGCTGGAGGGCTTCAAAATCGGTATCTTCCCCGGCTAACATTTTATTTGCTTTGACGACTGTTTGCAGAGTCGGCGGCAATTTTTTCATCTTTTTTATTATTGTTTTTTTTAAAGAAGGATCGAAGATCCGGGAAGATCCATTTTCCGGGATTTGTTCTGCTGCGATTGGCCCTTTAGCTTCACTTGCAATTTCTCGCACAAGCTGCCGGCAGTTGTACCTGATTTTCGCTACCAGTTTCACGTCGATACGCTTTGACCTGAATTCATAGGTCCCGTTGGGCCAGGTCAGGGCTTTTAAGATGACTTTTCGGGCGTGGCGGGCAATGAGGTTTTCCAAAGTGGTGAGTGCTGCCAACTTTTCATTCATCATCAGTTGAATCAAAGGCTGTTTTTCCTTTTTCGCAATACGCAGCAGATCTTTGATTCGTTCAGTAGAGGAAACCTTTTTACTAACCAACAGAGGCTCAAGCCGTACCTCTTCAAAGGTCCCTGTGATATGAATGATGTCACCCTGCTCGACGTAAATTTTAATCTCTTGGGACGGATTGGCTAAGTACAACACGCCCGTTTTTTCACCGGAATCAAGGCGTTTCAAAGTCTCAAGCAACGACTTCTTTTGTATAGTGCCTTTCATGGTCAGCATTTTCCGCCTGGTCAGGACTACAGTTGTAGTTTTGAAAATAGCTTATCACTAAAAATCGGGATAGGCGTTTTTGTTAAACAGTGTGTCAGAATTCATTTGCGGTCCCAAAATAGCGCGTTCAACTCAGCGAGAGCGACAATACTAAGATTATTTGATGGGGGATCGATAGTCAAGGTAGATTATTTTCGGTCGGGGGTCGGGCCACCGCAAGATACTGATTATTCTGATTTTACGTCCCAGAGATAGGTGTTTTTGAGGTCTATATCTTCGTTTTCGACCCCAAAAAGTGCCTTATAGGAGGAAAGATTCTCCCGTAGATGGTACCCGTCACCGGCTTCTATGACATCTCGCCTTTTTGGCTCGAAACCTCAAATGCGCTTTCACATTTTCAATAAAGCCCTTGCTCCCAACGGCTATACTGCCTGCCCATTCATCTTGGCGTTTCTTCCCCGCACTTTGTAATTGCGCCTCTACCCAACCCTTGTGGGTTGTCCTTAGCTGATCATAGGAATCGGTTCCAAAAAACGCCTGGAGCGCTCGTAATCGATCAATACATTTTTTTTCCGGGGTCCCTGGATCTCGTTATAGCCGCTGAAAGGCCTTTTAGACGGATGGCTGACCAAACCTGCCCCTACCATACTTGCCCTGTTAAGTAAGATTTGATCATCTTCTTTAATCTAAATGGATTTCTTCGCCTTGTCGACTCTGCCAAGCCTTTACTTAGTTGCTTAAACCTTATTTGCCTTTGTTTATCTGGTGTATGCCAGATGTACCCCGGAATAAAATGTCTGTTTGCTCTCGCCATACTTCTCAAGTAAAATCGTCATTTTTGCCCTTCAAAAGCTCAATATAGGCCCTTTGCAGAGACCAAAAACCGCAATTATCTGTTCCATTTCAACTACTTCGCGTGGCCCGACCCCCCGGGCGATGATCCTTTTGCTTGTATCATACACCTTGCCAACTATTACTGCATCATCCCCTACGCCCCTGGTAAGGATCGAGTCATTTAAAAACGGCAATTAAAACAAAAAGGCAGTCAAAGATTAATCTTCAACTGCCTTGTGGATCATCAATATTTAATATTTAAGATGCGACCCTCATCCTTTCATCAGTGCCGGTAGTATACCTGTCAAAGAGCCGAGGCCGGCCACCATCATCTTTTGCGGTTAAAATACTGGCGGCGTTCCATCAGAACGCACGGGCCTCGGGTCGGTGATCAGATCCGATAGCAGCAACGTGGCATCCATTTCGATGTCGCTTAGCTCATCGGCCAAAATGCTGACCAGTTCCGACCAAATCTGGTTGCCGTCGTAAAATAGAATGGACGATTATTTTTCCATAATTTCACACGCATCATACACAATTTTCAACACTACTACTCCATCATCATCAAATAATTCACATATATTATTTTCAGCAGAACGTGAAAGCTTACTGTCGCTAAGATCGAATCCAACGCTGCCCTTCTCTTCCAATTTAGTTATTCCTAAAAATCTGAACAAAAAAGTATTTTCACAATAATCTTTGAAGTAAAGTTCTAATGTTTTGTCTTCAATAAAATAATGCAGAATCTGTCCATCAGAAAAAATCATGTCTTTGATTTTCATAATAGAAATCCTTAACTTACCAACCAAATTTAGTTGTTTTTGATGCTCCTGATTTCTGAAATGCTTTTCTCCAATTAGCTAACATACTTGGCGGAGTAGAAGTCTCATAAATGTGTCTATGAGGAAGAACATGTTTCCAGTAGGCTAATCTAAATAGATTCAATTGTCCTTTATATCCCCTATTCCGGAACATTTTTTGAACAATCCTTGAATTATAGGGGTTCGCACGATTTAGTCAAAATATGTAGTCGCAGAATAAAAGGTGCTATATCATAAATATTCTTTTATATATCCATAAAAATA
>Ga0209786_1000431_pt1 | contig 15102 bp, 10 predicted proteins | sample WorMetilvaeELBA2_FD_187405 | JGI IMG/M metagenome (GOLD analysis project Ga0209786, IMG submission 187405) | Marine gutless worms symbiont microbial communities from Max Planck institute for Marine Microbiology, Germany - Olavius ilvae ELBA.2... ...
CGGAGGACGTGTTCGAGGACTGGGACGCGCGGCGCCACGCCAAGCTGGACGAGCGCCTGCTGGAGAGCGACGAGCCGCTATCGACCTTCGAGGAGGAGGTCGTCGAGCCCGACGGCGGCCGGCGCACCTTCCTGACCGCGAAGTCGATGCTGCGCGACGTGCGCAACGACCCCTCGGCCGTGGTCACGGTGTCGCTGGACGTCACCGACCGCAAGCGCGTCGAGCGCCTGGCGGCGCAACAGCAGAACCACCTGCGCGCCGTGCTGGACAACATCCCCGACTACATCTGCGCCAACGACGAGCAGGGCCACTTCACGCTCGCCAACCTGGCCTTCGCCCGCGCCTACGGCACGACGCCCGACGCCATGATCGGCCACACGCTGGCCGACTTCACGCCGGACGCGTCGCTGGCCGAGGCCGACGCCGCGCACAACGCCGACGTCCTGGCCAGCGGCCGGCCGGTGGTCGAGCCGGAGCACCTGGTCACCGAGTCCAACGGCACCGAGCGCTGGATGCGCACCGTCAAGGTGCCGTTCGTCTGCGCCACGGGCGACATCGAGGTGCTGTCGGTGTCGGCCGACGTGTCCGCGCGACGCGAGGCCGAAGGGGCGCTGAGGCGCGCCAAGGAGGAGGCCGAGGCCGCCTCGCGCATGCAGACGGAATTCCTGGCGACGATGAGCCACGAGCTGCGCACGCCGCTCAATCACATCATCGGCTTCGCCGAGATGATCGGCGGCTCGATCTTCGGGCCGCTGGGCGACCCGCGCTACATCGAGTACGCCGGCAACATCCGCCAGAGCGGCGCCGACCTGTTGGCGATGATCGGGGAGATCCTCGACATCTCGATGATCGAGTCGGGCCGCATGCGCGTCGACGAGGCCGACGTCGACATCAACGACGTGCTGGCCGAGGTGGCCGACCCGCTGGGGGCGGCGGCCGGCGTCGGCGACCTCAGCATCGACATGGACCTGTCGCCCGGCCTCGGCCTGGTGCGCGCCGATCCGAAGCTGCTCAACACGCTGATCGGCCACCTGCTGTCGAACGCCATCAAGTTCACCGCGCCCGGCGGCCGCGTCACGCTCTCCAGCCGCGTCCTGGACGACGGCGGCCTGGCGATCGCCGTCGCCGACACCGGCATCGGCATCGACAGTCATGACTTCGACAAGGTGATGGCGCCGTTCGGCCAGATCGAGAGCATCATGAGCCGCACCCACCACGGCCTGGGCCTGGGCCTGCCGCTGGCCAAGGGCATGGCGGAACTGCACGACGCCAGCCTCGATATCGCCAGCAAACCGGGCGAAGGCACCGTCGTGACCGTGACCCTGCCGCCCGACCGCGCGGTCCGCGACGCGGCCGACGTCGCCTGAGCCGCCTTGAAACCGATCGGACAGCGCCAGTGACCGTGAACCCTGCGCCCGACACGTCGGCCCCGATGGCCGCCACCGCGACCGCCGGTCCGGCGCCCAGCGCCGACGAAGCGAAGGCGCAGCGGCGCCTGACCGTCGTCCTGGCGGCCGTCTCGGTCTGTGCCGCCATCAATGTGCTGGGCATCGGCACCGAGGTGGTCTTCGGCCGGGCGTTGGACTACATGCCGCTGGCCGCCGCCTTGCTGCTGGTCGGCGTCGTCGTGCTGCCGACCTATATGGGCGTTGTCGCGACGTTGGCAGACCGAATCGGCGTCGCCGCGCGGCTGGCCGGCCGGCCCGACAGCGAGCACGAGCAGATCCTGCTGCGCATCGTCCTGGCGACGGCGATCCTGGTCTATCTGCAGGTCAACGTGATGTCCGCTCCGTTCGATGCGGGCGTCTACGGCGCGTATCTGCTGATCAATGGCACGCTGGTCCTGTCGTGGGCGCTGCTGATCGCCATGTGGCACAGCCCCGGCGCCTCGGTGCTGCGCCGCATCGTGGCCATGTGCAACGATCTGCTGGTGCTGGCGTTGCTGCTGCACGTCGGCGGCGCCACGATGGCGCCCTGGTACCTGATCTATCTGTGGGTCACCTTCGGCAACGGCTTCCGCTATGGCGTGCGCTGGCTGTTGCTGGCGACGGCGATGAGCGCCGGCAGTTTCTCCCTGGTCATCGCGCTGACGCCGTTCTGGCACGACCAGATGGCGCTCTCGATCGGCCTGCTGGCAGCCCTCATCGTGCTGCCGGCCTATGTCTCGACCCTGATCAGGAAGCTGACCGCGGCGATCGCCCAGGCCGAGGAGGCGAACCAGGCCAAGAGCCGCTTCCTGGCGACCATGAGCCACGAGCTGCGCACGCCGCTCAATGCCATCATCGGCATGGGCGACCTGCTGCAGGCGACGCCGCTGGACGGCGAGCAGCGCGACATGGCGCGCACGGTCAGGACCGCGGCCCGCAGCCTGCTCTCGCTGGTCAACGACATCCTCGATTTCTCGAAGATCGAGGCCGGCCGCGTCTCGTTCCAGGACGAGCCGTTCGACCTGCACGTGGTCGTCGGCAACGTCGAATCGATCCTGCGGCCGCAGGCGCGCTCGAAGGGCCTGAACTTCAGCCTGCGCGTCGCCCCGGCGCTGCCCTATGCCCTGCGCGGCGACGCCGACCACCTGCAAGAGGTGCTGGTCAACCTGGTCGCCAACGCGATCAAGTTCACCGAGCACGGCGAGGTTGCGCTGACCGTCGACGTGACGGAGCGCGACGGCGACAAGGCGACCCTGCTGTTCGAGGTCGCCGACACCGGCATCGGCATTCCGCCCGAGATGCGTGAGCGCATCTTCGAGAGCTTCACCCAGGCCGACGACGCGGTGACGCGCCGCTACGGCGGCACCGGACTGGGCCTGGCGATCGCCAAGCAGGTCGTCGAGCTGATGGGCGGCGCGATCGACGTCGAGAGCGCGCCGGGACTCGGCAGCCGCTTCTGGTGCTCGCTGCCGTTCAGTCTAGATACCGGGCACGTCCCCTCCGCTGTCGAAGAGTTCTCGTTCGTGCCGGGTGACGTCTATCTTGTCGCCGAAGACAGCGGGCTCGAGCCGCTGGAGCGCGATCTGCTGCGCTGGCAGGTGCCGCTGACCTGCCTGTCCGGCCCGGTCGAGGCGCGCCAGCGGCTGCGCGCCGAGGACATGCGCGACCGCCGCGTGATCGTGCTGATCGACGGTCGCCGCGACGCGTCCGCGGCCGCCGACCTGGCCGAGGCTCTTCATCGCGAGATGCGTGAGCGCGAGCCGCTGATGCTCCTCATCGCCGACCCGAGCCATGTCGAGGCACCGCGGGACGAGCACTTCCTGGCGGTCCTGCGGGCGCCGGTCGACAACACGCTGCTGCACAACGTGCTGCACCTGGCGAAGGCGCTGTTGCCGCCGGCGGCGCCGGAAGAGGAAGCGGACCCGTTGGCAGAGCGGGCCACCCGCGAGATCAACGTGCTGGTCGCGGAAGACGCCCTCGTCAATCAGAAGGTCATCGCCAAGATCATCAGCCGCGCCGGCCACCGCGTGCACGTCGTCGGCAACGGCGACGCGGCGCTGGAGGCGCTGGAGCGCGACAGCTACGACCTGGTCCTGATGGACGTCAACATGCCGGGCCTGAGCGGTCCCGACGCGACCAAGCTGTTCCGCTTCGCCAATCTGGGCAAGCGGCACGTGCCGATCATCGCCTTGACCGCCGACGCCACGCTGGAGACGCGCCGCCAATGCCAGGAAGCTGGCATGGAGGACGTGCTCACCAAGCCGGTCGAAGCGGACAAGCTGGTCCGCGTGATCGAGGAACCGGCGGCGCCGGCGGTAGAGCCGCGCATGCCGGCGCAGAAGCCGGCGGAAGCTCAGGTGCCGTTCCGACCCGCGCTGGCCGCCGCGGCATCCGACGAGGCCGACGTCGTCGTCCAGTATCCCAATCTGCGCGTCATCCGCACGCCGGTCATCGACCGCACCGCGCTCGACAAGCTTTACGCGTTGGAACAGGACGGCGACTTCGTGACCGGCGTGATCGAGGACTTCATCGCCGACGGAGAGGAGCTGATCAGCGAGGTGCACCGCGCCGTCGCCGTCGGCGACGTCGTCGCGGTGCAGGAGGCTGTGCACGCGCTGCGCAGCAGCGCCGCCCATGTCGGCGCCCATCGCCTGCCTAAGATCTGCAAGGCGCTCTACACGCTCAGGCGCGACGAACTGGGCAAGCGCGCGGCCGCCCTGATGGCCGATCTGCGCAAGGAATTCGAGATGGCGGTGGCCGACCTCAGGCTCGAGGCGACACGCCTCGGCGACGAGGACCTGAGTTCGTAGGCCTGCAGCCGGACGCTATACCACGGGCGCCGGCCGCCACTGCCGGGGAGGCTTGGCAGTGGCGGCGCGGCAAATCCAGGGGCGCGCCGGCGACATCACTCGGAACCGTCCCGTACCCCGGGGGGCCGGCGGCACCAAGGTCAGCCGGCGCTCAGGCTCCGGCTCGCGACCTCGGCATCGGCAGTGTCCGACGCCGCCTCTTCGGTCTCGCCGTCCCGGGCCAGCCTGCGGTCTTGCGCATTGGCCAGGCGCGTCATCCGCTTGAGGTCGCTGTCGCTGACCTTCATCGCGGTTTCGACCCACAGATCGACGACGTTCGCCAGCTCCTCGTAGCGCAACGGGTTGACCATCCGGCGGACCTGATAGATGCCGGAGTGAGCAGCGTAACGGCGCTCGTTCCTGCGCAGGTGCTCATAGAGCGCGGCGTGGCCTTCGCCATCGGGGGCGACAATGTCGACGACCCCCAGTTCGTGCAGCTCTTCGGCCGTGTAGATCGAGCCGCTCAGGATGATGCGCTCCGCTGCCGCCGGCGCGATCCGGCGCGCCAGCAGGGAGTAGGCCCCCATCCCGGGGAACAGGCTGAACAGGATCTCGGGGAAACCGAACTTCGCGCTGCGCTCGGCGATGATGACGTCGTTCGACAGGGCCGCTTCGAATCCGCCACCCAACGCGTCGCCTTCCACGAGGGCATAGCTGGCGATCGGCAGATTCAGGTCCACCGCCATGCCGTAGACGCAGTCGATGCACAGCCGGCCATAATCGCGCAGGCCTTTGCGGTCGCCGGCGTGGATCAGCTTGACGAACAGCCGCAGATCGCCGCCGACGTTGTAGAGCCGCCCCTTCGCGCGCGAGCCGAACACCATGTGTCGCACGGGCTGCTCTTCGGCGCTTTCGCGGCGCCGGAAGACCTCGCGCACGGTGGCGTGGAACTGGCGGATTTCCCGCATCATGCCCTGCGTCGCGCCAGGATGGCCGATCGGCTCCTGGTAGTAGAACAGCGTCTTGGTGCCGGGATCGAAATCGACCGAGAGCTCCCGGAAACTCGGATCGTCGAAGGTCTCGGTCGTGACCGGTGGATGCGGCAGGTCGCGCCGGCCCACCAGGCGTTGGCCGGGCTTGCTCACGGAAGTTGTGCTCGTATGCTCGGTAAGGTTGTCTGATGTACCCTTGATCACGCTCATTTCTGCCTCCCCAGGCAAGAGATGGTTCCGTCTCGGACAATAGGATGCGACTCGAATGGCCCGCTGACAAGCCCACTACGTTGGATTCGGGCCACTAATGTTCGCGTATGGGTGTGCCGGCACCGGCTGCGCGGCGCGGCGCACGGGGACGCTTGGGTTGCCGAGGCCGGTGTCGCCGGGCGGCGTGTTGCGCAAGGCACGTATCGATCTGAGCAACCATAGGTGTGACTTCGGCGACCCCGGCCGGCGCCCGGGGCGGCGCGTTTACAGCGCCGGGCAGGCCGCATACCCTCATAGTCAAGGGGCCGGCAAGGCGCCGGCGGGGAGAAAGAGGGGTTTCGAGCGCCATGGGAGGCACCAGCATTGCCGTCACGGCGGCCGACGGCGGCACATTCAACGCGTATCTCAGCCTGCCGGAAGCCGGAAGCCGGCAGCCGGCAGCGGGCCGGGCATCGTGCTGCTGCAGGAGATCTTCGGGGTCAACCAGCATCAGCGCGACGTCGCCGACTATTACGCCGAGGAGGGCTACGTCGTCCTGGTGCCGGACCTGTTCTGGCGCCTGGAGCCGGGCGTCGAACTGGGCTACGACGAGGCCGATTTCCAGCGCGGGCTCGATCTGTTGGCGCGCTTCGATATCGATCATGCCATCGAAGATATAAAAGCGTCGGTTGCAGCGCTGAGGGCCCGGCCCGAGTGCCGGGGCAAGGTCGGTGCCTTGGGCTTCTGCCTCGGCGGCAAGCTGAGCTACCTGGCCGCGGCGCATAGCGGCGTCGACTGCGCCGTCAGCTACTACGGCGTCGGGCTCGACGAGCTGTTGGGCGACGCCGGCCGCATTACCTGCCCGATCGGCTTCCATCTGGGCGAGGAGGACCCGTTCACGCCGCCCGAGGTGGTCGACAAGCTGCGGGCCGCCTTCGCGGATCAGGCGGAGGCGGAAATCTTCGTCTATCCCGGTGCCGGCCACGCCTTTTCGAACCCGGCGCGCGACAGCTACGACAAGGCTGCGGCGGGCCTGGCGCACACCCGCGCCGTGGCGCTGTTCCGCCGCGTCATGGGGCCGATCTACAATCTGGTCGAGCTGTGGGAGAAACACTGCGAGTACGAGTTCGCGACGCGCGACGTCGACGCCACGATGGCGACGATGGTGGCGGAGCCCTACGTCAACCACATCCCGACGATGACGGGCGGCGTCGGCTACCGCGACCTGCACCGGTTCTACAAGAACCACTTCATCCCGAAGACGCCGCAGGACACGCGCCTGGTGCCGGTGTCGCGCACCGTCGGCAGCGACCGCGTCGTCGACGAGATGCTGTTCTGCTTCACCCACGACATCGAGATCGACTGGATGTTGCCGGGCGTGCCGCCCACGGGCAAGTACGTCGAGATCCCCGTCGTCGCGATCGTCTGCTTCCGCGGCAACAAGCTGTATCACGAGCACATCTACTGGGATCAGGCGTCGGTGCTGGTGCAGATCGGCGTGCTCGACGCCGCCGATCTGCCGATCGCCGGCGTCGAGACGGCGAACAAGATGGCGGACGAGACCCTGCCGTCGAACACGCTGATGAGCCGCTGGGCCGAGAGCGCGCCGCAAGCGGCGGAGTAATCAACCCCGGTCGGAGAACCGGGACTCTGGGGGGGAGAGTTTAGATGCAGAAGTTCACACGGCGCGGCGTACTGCACGCCGGGGCCGCCGCGGCGGCGTTGTCGCCGGCGCTGGGGCTCGCGGGCCGCGGCGCCTGGGCGCAGTCCTCGGACGCGCTGACCATCGCCTACAACGTCGTGCTGCCGTCGTGGGACCCGACCGTGGGCCCCTCGGCGGTCAATCCGACGATCCAGTCGATCTACAAGGCGGTGTTCGACCAGTACGTCGACCAGAACCCGGACCTCAGCTTCAAGCCGGGCCTGCTGACCGCGTGGGGCTGGACCGACGACAACACGAAGATCCGCCTCGTCGTGCGCGAGGGTGCCTTCTGGCACGACGGCTCGGCCGTCACGCCCGAGGACGTGGTCTGGTCGCTCGAGCGCGCCGGCAACCCGGAGACCGGCAACCCGATCCAGTTCGTCTGGGGCAAGGTCGGCAACTACGCCATCGACGGCAACGTCATCACCGCGGACGTGCTGGAATTCGAGCCGACGCTCTTCAAGTGGATGGCGTTTCTCACCGGCTACGTGCTGCCCAAGGGCGCCTACGAGGCCGCGGGGGCCGAGGGCTTCGAGGTCCGGCCCGTCGGTTCCGGCCCCTACATGGTCGACGAGTTCGTGCCGAACGCCTTCGTGCGCCTCAAGGCCTTCGACAAGTACTGGGGCGGGGCACCGGCCTTCGAGACGGTGGTGTTCAAGTTCGTCACCGACGCCACCAGCCGCGTCGCCGAGGTCGAGAGCGGCGCCTCGGACCTGACCATCGAGATCCCGTACGAGGAGTTCGACCGCCTGAAGGCCAAGCCGGGCCTTGCGGGGGCAACGACGCCCGTCAGCGACATCGCCATGATCTTCCTGAACGACGTCGAGCCGATGACGGACAGGAACGTCCGCCTGGCGGCGCACCACGCGATCGACAAGCAGGCCATCGTCGACCGCCTGCTGCGCGGCTACGGCGTGCCCATCGACACGCTGCAGGCGCCGGAGTACGCCGCCTTCGACGCCTCGATCACCGTGCCCCACGACCCGGACAAGGCGCGGGCGCTGCTCGGCGCCTCGGGATTCTCGCCCGACAACCCGGTGCGCTTCAGGCTGCAGACGACGCGCGGCTTCAAGCCCAAGGACTACGAGATGATCCAGGCCATCGTCGGCATGTGGCGACGGGTCGGCATCGAGGCGGAGATCGAGGTCTACGAGATCGCCAAGCACTACGACCTGCGCGCCCGCGACGAACTGGCGCCGGCGGCGTTCTACAACTGGGGCAACTCGATCGGCGACCCATCGACCTCGACCGGCTTCGCCATATTCGGGCCGTCGCCGCACTCGGTCTGGGACACCGAGGACCTGGACGGCATGATCGGCCCGCTGTGGGGCGAGGCGGACGAGGCCAAGCGCATCGACGGGTACAAGCAGGTCGACCGCTACATCGCCGAGCAGGGCTACGTCATCCCGCTGCTGCAGTACGTCCAACCCATCGTCTACCGCGACGGCCTGAAGGTGACGCCGCACGTCGCCAACTTCGTGCTGCCGCAGGCGATTTCGCCGGCGTAAGGGGGCGGACACCGACGGGGTAGGTCGCCCGTGACCGGCGCCTACCTGCTGCGGCGCCTGTTGCTGGCGGTGCCGACGCTGGTCGGCGTCGCGGTGGTCGTGTTCGTGCTGATGCGGGTCGTGCCCGGCGACCCGGTGGCGATGATGATCCCGCCGGGCGCCAGCCAGGCCGACATCGAGGCGCTGCGCGCGCTCTACGGTCTCGACCGGCCGCTTGGCGAGCAGTTCCTGATTTGGGCCGGCGGCATCGCGCGGGGCGACTTCGGCACCTCGATCTCCTTGCGTCAGGACGTCCTGTCCCTCGTGCTGTCGCGCCTGCCGGCGACGCTCGAGCTCGCCGCCGCGGCGACGGCCGTCGCCGTGCTGCTGGGCGGTGCCTTGGCCATGACCGCGGTCTACTACCGCGGCCGCTGGCCCGAGGCGGCGATCGACGGCGTGGTCGGCTTGACCCAGGCAATCCCGGACTTCCTGTGGGCGCTGGTGTTTATCCTGGTGCTGGGCGTGCTGGTCCCGGTGCTGCCGATCTCCGGGCGCCTCGACCCACGGCTCGGCCTCGAGTTCGCGACCCAGTTCTATCTCGCCGAGAGCCTGCTGACCGGCCGCTTCGGCGTCTTCACCATGCTGCTCACCCACCTGGTGCTGCCGGCGGCGGCCCTGGCGCTGCCGCTGGTCGCGGTGATCGCGCGGGTGCTCAAGGGCTCGCTGCTGGAGGCGATGGCCCAGGACTACGTCGTGCTGGCCCGCGTCAAGGGCTTCTCGCGCGGCCGCATCATCGTCTTCGAGGCGCTGCGCAACGCGCTGATCCCCACTGTTACGCTGACCGGCGTGCAGTTCACCTTCCTGATCGGCGGCACCGTGCTGATCGAGCGCATCTACAGCTACCCCGGCATCGGCAACATGGCGATCGGCGCCGTCATCGAGCGCGACCTGCCGCTGATCCAGGGCCTCGTCCTGACCTTCGCGGTGCTGTTCATCGTCGTCAATCTGTCGATCGACCTGACTTACGCCGTGATCAACCCGCGGGTGCGCCATGGCTGAGGCCGCGACCGCCGGTCACGCGCTGGCGTCGAATCGGCGGGTCCGGTTCGGCGGCGCCGTCGCCGGGCTGCTGGTGCTGGTGGCGCTCGCCGCGCCCGTGCTGGCGCCGCGCGACCCGCTGGAGCAGGACCTGCTCTACGCGCTGCTGCCGCCGTTCTGGGCCGCGGGGGCGGAGCCCGGCTACTGGCTCGGCACCGACAGCCCGGGCCGCGACGTGCTCTCGCGCCTGATCTACGGCGCCCGCGTGGCCGTGGCGGTGGCGGTGATCGCGGCCAGCCTGGCGGCGCTGGTCGGCACCGTGCTGGGCCTCGTCGCCGGCTTCTTCGGCGGCTGGGTCGACGCCGTGGTCTCGCGGTTGGTCGAGATCTGGATGGCGTTTCCGCCGGTGCTGCTGTTGATCGTGCTGGTGGCGGTGATCGGCGCCGGGCTGCACGCCGTCATCATCGCCATCGTGGTCATCGACTGGACCCGCTTCTGCCGCGTCGTGCGCGCCGAGGTGCTGGTCCAGCGCCGGCAGGACTGCGTCGCCTCGGCGGTGACCATAGGCCTCGGCCGCCTCGGCATCCTCGTCCGTGAGGCCCTTCCCAACGTCGTGCCGCTGCTGCTGGTGTTGCTGACGCTGGAGATGGGCATCGCCATGATCGTCGAGGCGATCCTCAGCTTCGTCGGCCTCAGCGTTTCGTCCGACTTCCCGACCTGGGGCGGCCTGATCGCCGAGGGCCGGCAGGTGATCTACCAGGCCTGGTGGATCATGGCGCTGCCGATCGGCTGCCTGATCGTCGCCGTGCTGGGCCTCAACGCGCTCGGCGACGGCCTGCGCGACGCCCTCGACCCGGTGCTGCGGCGATGACCGCGGTGCTGGAGATCGCTGACCTGTGGCTGCAGATCCACAGCACGCCCGTGCTGCGCGGCATCGATCTCGCCATCGAACCGGGACAGGTCCTGGGCCTGGTCGGCGAAAGCGGCGCCGGCAAGACTATGGTCGGCCGCGCGGTGCTGGGCATCGCCCCGGCGCGGGCCGTCGTCACGCGTGGGGCCATCCGCTTCGAAGGGGCGGACCTGGGCGGCGTCGATCCGGCGCGGCGCCGCCGGTTGCTGGGCCGCGACATGTCGCTGATTCCGCAGGACCCGATGACCTCGCTCAACCCGGTGCACCGTATCCAAGTGCAGCTCACCGACGTGCTGCGGCTGCGCCTGGGCCTCGACCGTCGGGCGGCGCGCACGCGGGCGCTGGAGCTTTTGGAACAGGTCCACATCCGCGCGCCCGAGCGCGTGCTGCGGCTCTATCCGCACGAGCTCTCCGGCGGCATGCGGCAGCGCGTGCTGATCGCCGCGGCGTTCGCCTGCCGGCCGAAGCTGATCGTCGCCGACGAGCCGACGACCGCGCTGGATGTCACGGTCCAACGGCAAATCCTGCGTCTTATCAAAGAGTTGCAGGACACCACCGGCACCGCAATCCTGTTCGTCACCCACGACCTGGGGGTCGTCGCCAAGATCTGCGACCGCGTCGCCGTGATCCATGCCGGCCGCATCCTGGAGGCGGCGCCGGCGGCGGAGCTGTTCGCCAATCCGCACCATCCCTACACGCGGGGCCTGATGGCGGCGACGCCACGCCACGACCGGCCGGGCGAGGCGCTCACGCCCGTTCCGGCCGAGCTCGTCGCGCGGCTCACGGCGGAGGCCGAGGCGCTGGACCATGCTTAGTGCCCGCAACCTCGGCCTCTCACTCGCCGACCCGACGCGGCGCCGGTCGTTCGGCCCGCCCGAGATGCACCGGATTCTGAACGGCGTCGATCTTTCGTTGGAACCGGGCGACACGCTGGCCATCGTCGGCGAGTCGGGCTCGGGCAAGACCTCGCTCGCACGCACGCTGCTCAGGCTCTACGAGCCGACGGCCGGCACGCTGACCTTCGAGGGGTTGGAGATCACGCATCTCTCCGAGCGGCAGATGCGGCCGCGCCGCGCCCGCATGCAGATGATCTTCCAGGACACCCATGCGGCATTGAACCCGCGGCACCGCATCGGCGACATCGTCGCCCAGCCGCTCGTCGCCTTCCGTCGCGTCGAAGGGGCGCGCGACGCGCGGCGCCGGGCGGCGGCGCTGCTGGAGCGCGTCGGCCTCGCCCCGGCGCTCGCGGCGCGCTACCCGCACGAGGTCTCCGGCGGCCAGCGTCAGCGCATCGGCATCGCCCGCGCCATCGCGCTCGAGCCGGCGCTGATCGTCGCCGACGAGATCGTCTCGGGCCTCGACGTCTCGACCCAGGCGCAGATCCTGGACCTGCTGCGCGACCTCAAGCGCGACCTCGACCTGGCGCCGGTGTTCATCAGCCACGACCTGTCGGTGGTGCGCGTGCTGTGCGAGCGGCTGATCGTGCTGTTGCACGGCGAGGTCGTCGAACGCGGCAGCTGCGCCGACGTGTTCGAGCGGCCGCGGCACCCGTACACACGCGACCTGTTGGCGGCAATCCCGTTGCCGGAGGTCGATCCGGATTGGCTTCACGCGGGCATGGACGACGGCGGCGGATCGGCTAGTCTGGCCGCCGCCGAAGGGGAGGGAGAGGGCATGAAGATCGCAGGCAGCGTGGCGCTGGTGACCGGCGCCAACGGTGGCATCGGCACCGAGCTGGTGCGCACGCTGGTGGCGCGGGGGGCGGCCAAGGTCTATGCCGCGGCGCGCGACATCGAGGCTGTGACACAGGTGGCGGCGCTCAACGCCGCCACAGTCGAGGCGGTCGGCCTCGACGTCACGGACCCGGAACAGGTGGCGCTGGCCGCCAAGTCGTGCAGCGACGTCACGCTGTTGATCAACAACGCGGGCGTCAACCACAACACCGGGCTGATCAGCGCGACCAACCTCGACAACGCCCGCCACGAGATGGAGGTGAACTACTTCGGCACGCTCGGCATGTGCCGCGCCTTCGCGCCGGTCTTGAAGGCCAACGGTGGTGGCGTCATCGCCAACATTCTGTCGATCACGGCGCGCGCGAACCTGCCACTGATGGGGTCGTTGTGCGCGTCCAAGGCCGCGGCGCTCTCCATGACCCAGGGCGTGCGGGCGGAACTGGCGGCGCAGGGCACCCGCGTTATCGCGATCATGCCGGGCGCCACCGACACCCGCATGAGCACCGACTTCCCGCCGCCGAAGATGCCGCCCAGCGAGGTCGCCGCGGCGGCGCTCAACGCCGTCGAGGGTGGGCTCGAGGAGATCTACCCGGGCGACATGGCGAGCGGCATCGCCGAGGGGTTGGCTGCCGACCCGAAGGCCGTCGAAAAGGAGCTCTCGGCCTACCTGCCGGAGTGAGGGGCATGAGCGAGACCATCGACAACGTGGCGGACCTGCGCGCGGGTTGGCGAGCCGGGCGTGCTGGCGAAGGACAAGGTCATGCCGGCGTTGGACGACCACGCGCGCCGCTTCATCGCGCTCTCGCCGTTCCTCTGCCTCGCCTCCAGCGCCGCCGACGGCCGCGCCGACGTCAGCCCGCGCGGCGACCCGCCGGGCTTCGTCGCCGTGCTGGACGAGCGCACGCTCTTGATCCCCGAGCGCAAGGGCAACCGCCGCGCCGACACTATGCTCAACATCGTCGAGAACCCGGCGGTCGGCCTGATCTTCTTCGTGCCCGGCATCGACGAGACGCTGCGGATCAACGGCCGCGCGACGATCGTCGACGACCCGGCGCTCTTGGCGCCGTTGGCGGTCGACGGCAAGGCGCCCGCGCTGGGCGTGCGGGTCGCGGTCGACGAAGTCTTCCTGCACTGCGCCAAGGCGCTGATCCGCTCGCGCCTGTGGGACCCGGAGAGGCGCATCGAGCGCGCGGACTTCCCGACGCTCGGCCGCATCATCGTCGACCAGTTGGCGCCCGACGACATGACCGTCGAGGCGGCGGAGCGCATCGTCGCCGACAACTACAAGACCGAGCTCTATTGAGGGGTCGCGGCTGACGAGAAATCGCTCGTCAGCCGGCACCCTTGGGCTAAACTCGGGCGCATTCCCGCGGCCGGAGCGATTGGGAGAACCCCGGGGCCCGGCCGCGTCGAAGCGACATCCCAACAACGCCTTGTCAGGGAGAGGAGGGGCAATGTTCCAACACACCCACATGCGGGTCGGCGCGACGCTGGCCGGCGCGCTGGCCGCGGGCCTGGTGCTCGCCGGGCCGGCCGCGGCGCAGAACGTCAAGATCGGCTCGCTGTCGGCGATCACCGGTCCGATCGCCAACCTGGTGCCGCCGATCGTCGACGCCGAGCAGCACGCCGTCACCGTGATCAACGAGGGCGGCGGCATCCTGGGCCGCGACGCCGAGCTGGTCGTCGGCGACACCCAGTGCGCGGCGCAGGCCGCGGTCGACGCAGCGCAGAAGCTGGTCAACGTCGACCAGGTCGTCGCCGTCGCCGGCGCGTTGTGCTCGGGCGCGACGCTCGCCGCGGCGCAGAGCGTCGCCATCCCGGCGGGCGTCGTGATGGTCTCGCCGGCCTCGACCTCGCCGGAGATCACCGGGCTGATGGACAACGACCTGCTGTTCCGGGTGGCGCCGTCGGACGCCTATCAGGGCGAGGTGCTGGCGCGCTACGTGCTGGGCAAGGGCCTCAACAAGGTGGCGCTGACCTTCATCAACAACGACTACGGCGTCGGCCTGGCGGGCGCATTCCGCGACGCCTTCAACGCCGGCGGCGGCGTCATCACCTCCGACCAGGTGCATGAGCCGAATAAGTCGTCCTACCGCTCGGAGCTGGCGACGCTGGCGACCGACAACCCGCAGGCGCTGGTCCTGTTGGCCTATGCCGGCGACAGCGGCCTGACCATGGTGCGGCAGAGCCTGGAGAACGACTTCTTCGACAAGTTCGTCGGCGCCGACGGCATGCGCGACGACGTGCTGATCGAGCAGATCGGGGCCGCCAATCTGGACATCCTGATCACCCAGCCGACGTCCGCGCCGACCAATCCGGCGAAGGAGGTGTTCGACGCCAGCTTCGCGGCGGCCGGCGGCGATCCCAGCTCGATCTTCGTGCAGCAGTCGTTCGACGCCGTGTTCATGCTGGGCCTGGCGATCCAGAAGGCCGGCTCGACCGACCGCGCCGCCGTGCGCGCCGCGCTGCGCGACATCGCCAGCCCGCCGGGCATGGTCGTCGGCCCCGGCGACTGGGCCAAGGCCGTCGAGGCGCTGGCTGCCGGCCAGGCCATCAACTACGAGGGCGCGGGCGGCTCCCACGACTTCGACGACCAGGGCGACGTCGCCGGCGTCATCGGCGAGTACGCCATCAAGGGCAATACCTTCGCCGAAGTCGGCCTGATCGACTGATCGGGTCGGACTGTCGACCAGACTTCGAGACCCCCGCGGCCGCCGCCGCGGGGTTTCTTCTTGGGCTAGGGTCGGGACTCAATTGAGCCACCAGACGAGGGAGGCGGCGATGAAGACGGCTGAGAGGAAGGTGTCGGCGCGCTTGTCGTAGCGGGTGGCGATG
>Ga0209786_1000433_pt1 | contig 14925 bp, 16 predicted proteins | sample WorMetilvaeELBA2_FD_187405 | JGI IMG/M metagenome (GOLD analysis project Ga0209786, IMG submission 187405) | Marine gutless worms symbiont microbial communities from Max Planck institute for Marine Microbiology, Germany - Olavius ilvae ELBA.2... ...
GGTGTGAATGTTTTGGTAGATAAGGTATACCACACCCTTGCGTAGTTAAAAAACACTGTAATATCAATTAGATTGAATAGAGATGGTATGTTGGAAGGGAAGAACTGCGCGAAGCGCTTAGTTCAACATCGCTTTAAGCCCAAAAAACGGGGCTATTTTTGGCATAAATCCTTAATTGTCAAGCCTTCACCGTGGTCCGACCCCATCTCCTCTTCGTTCAACCACAAACTAAATGACGAGATCTGAATTTTTATTACAGAGTAACTAAAGTCATTGAATAAAAGCAATCGTTTCGGCTAAAGAGGCAACGTGACAGTAAATCATGTTGATGATCTCGAGTTCTTTTACATGAAGCTCGTGGGAGCCGGCCGCGCAGCAGTCTTCGACTGCAATCACGTTGACACTTTCATCGGCCAGGCTGCGCACGGTTGAAGATACGCATTGGTCCGTAAAAATTCCCGCAACTATGACATTATTTATCCCCATGTTGGCCAGAACCAACCGTAGATTGGTGCCCGTAAGGGCGCTGTCGGTCGTCTTGGTGACCACGATTTCGTCGTTTTGGGGATCGAGTCCGGGGACCAGCTGGGATTCCTCGGTATCCTTGGGCATCAGCAGATAATTCCAGCCCGGTTTCTTCTGGCTGAGCGATCGGTCGCGTCCGTCCTGCTTTAAACAGGCGATGCGGGCAAACATTACCTCGACATTTTTTTGGCGGCAGGTTTCGATCAGCGAGACCGTGTTGGGAATGACAATCGAATTCATGCGCTCGAAAAAAGGCACCCAGCGTTGGCTTTCCGCGGGATCATCCGGGATCTGCATGTATTTGTTCTGGATATCGATCACCAAAAGTGCGGTTTCGGCCGCATTCAGGATGATATCCTCGGGTTCGGGGGCTCCCTGGTAGTAGAAAGAACGATACATTGTCTTCCAAGACATGGTACGGCTCCTTTCAAAATTTGATAGTTTGGATTGTTGAGCGCCATGGAATCAATCTGATTTTTTGCCGAATGCATTTTTCCACCAGGCCAGTTCCCCGATCTCGCTGGTCTCGATGATCCCGCCGGGCTTTAAAATTAAAATCCCGATCATGGCACAGGCCAGGACGATCTCTGTTAGGCCCACCACCGGCCTGGCCAGGATTTGGGCGGCATTGATCGCATTTTCGAACGATCTGAGTCCTTCGAAAGCGGCGGTTACTGCAAATGTACCAAAAACGGCGCCGGATACCGTGGCAGCACCGCCGATAACGAGCATCCCCAGTATGACAAAGGTTTCGCGCAGGTAGAAAGCATTCGGCGAAAAAGAAGTAATGAAGTGGGCCCACAGCCCTCCGCCGATGCCCGCGTAAAGCGCACTGAGAGTAAAGGCCTTCCAGCGCAGGGTTGTGATATCCGCCCCGATGGCCCCGGAAGCGACTTCATCGTCCCGGGTCGCCCGCAAAAGGATTCCGGTACGCGACTCTTTAAACCAGAGGGCCGTTATCACGGCAATGATTGCGGCGGCAGCGGCGGTCTTCAGATCGGTTGCGCTGACGACGCCGAAAAGGGTTCGGGGGCCGTTGGTTACGGCACTCCAGTGCACCATAACCGTATGCATAATCACCAGCACCGCAAATGATGTGATGACGGCGGCGGCATCCGATAAACGCATCAGCGGGTATGAGATAACAGAAGCCACAACGGCGGCGACGGCACCGCCGGCCAGAATGCCCAGCAGCGGATCGATTTCGACAGATTTTAAAACCAGGTAAAGATCCGGCAGGGCCATGGATTTCATTTGAACGGGCATGGTCAACACGGCCGTGGTATAGGCTCCGACCCCCATAAAACCGATATGCGCAAATGACAGGATCCCGGAATTGCCGGTGAATATCTGCAAGCCGAGCACCAGAATCAAGTTGACTAGAAGAATGGTTGCAATGCGGCCGAATAATCGGGTATCGATCACCTCCGCCATAATCACCAGAACGACGATGGGCAGAATCAGTAGGCATATGGAGCGCAGGTTCTGTTTGTCCAGCATGTGGTAACGTCTTTCTAGGCGCGTTGGCCGGCTTCGCGTCCTTTGATTAAGCCCGATGGACGGAATAGAAGAATCAAGATGACAAACGTAAAGGTAAAAGCATCCCTGAAGTGAAGCAGGTGCTGCGATAAACAGTAGTTAAGGGTCACGTCAATCAAGGCCAGCAGATAGCCGCCGACCACCGCCCCCACGAGGCTGCGCATCCCGCCGATGACCGTTGCAATAAAGGCCACCAGCAGGGGTTCAAGGCCGATCCCCGGCACAACCGAACCGATCCGGCCCAACCAGAGAATGGCGACAACACCGGCAAACAATCCGCTGATGGCGAATGCAAGGCTGATGATCATGTTGGCGGGGATGCCGACCATGCGCGCCATCCTGAATTGAGAAGCAGCGGCGCGCAGCGCCAGGCCTAAAACCGTGCGCTTCAATGCCAGGGAGAAAACGGACAGCATCAGCAAGGCACAGGCAATGGTTATCAGGTTTCGAATGGGGATGACGACATCTAAAACTTCAATGGAACGGGTAAAAACATCCGGCAGCGGCACATTGCGCGCTCGCGGTGAAATGAAAAGCAGGGCTGCATTTTGCAGCAGCGTGCTGAAAGCAAAAGAGGTTATCAACACCGCCGTAACCGACTTGGCCCGCACCGGTTTGAAGGCGACGAATTCCGTCAGGACACCGGTCGCGATTGCCATCAGGATTGCGACCAAGGCCATTGCCAACCAGGGAAAGGGAGTGCCGTTGAACAGATACAGGGAATAGCCGGCCACCATGACCAGTTCACCGTATGCAAAATTAACCAGTTTCAATATGCCGTATACGATCACAAGGCCCAGCGCCATCAATGCATAAAGACTGCCCAGGCTCAGAACGTCTAACGCAAACTGCAGTAAAGTACCGGTCGACATGTCGGTTCTAGGTTCAGGGTTCTGGGTTTAGGGTTCTGGGTTCTGGGTTCTGGGTTCAAGGTTCTGGGTTCTGGGTTCTGGGTTCAAGGTTCTGGGTTCTGGGTTCTGGGTTCTGGGTTCCAGGTTCTGGGTTCTGGGTTCTGGGTTCTGGGTTCAAGGTTCTGGGTTCTGGGTTCTGGGTTCTGGGTTCTGGGTTCTGGGTTCTGGGTTCAAGGTTCTGGGTTCTGGGTTCTGGGTTCAGCACCGCCGCCAGCCTGAGAAGCAGCCGGCCTAATCGAAAAAGAAACTCCAGCATGACAAATGTCGAATGTCGAATTAAGGAATTCTTTCTATTTTATTTTTTAAAAATAGCAGAGCGAAGCGATTCCACCATTCGTCATTCGTCATTAGTCATTCCCTGTAGCCGGAGGCCAGGGCGGGCTGAACACTGACACCTGACACCTGAACACTGATCCGCCTAGCCGCCCAAGTATAGTGCTTCCAGATCGGAAGATGCTGCAATCTCTTCCGCCCGGCCCTTTTTGGCAACTCTGCCGAGGGCCATTACATAAGCCCTTTCAGCGTTTTGCAGCGCCATTTTGGCATTTTGCTCCACCAGCAGAATCGTCAGGCCGGTGGCCCTTAATTTGTTGATGAATTCGTAAATATGATAGACGATCGCCGGTGCCAACCCGAGGGAGGGCTCATCCAGCAGGAGCAGGTTGGGCCGTGACATCATCGCGCGGGCAATCACCAGCTGCTGCTGTTCACCGCCGGAAAGCGTGCCGCTTTGCTGGTTTTGCCGGTCACGCAACACCGCAAAGAGGTCCAGCATTTGTTCCAGGTCCTGATGGCTTTGCTGCCGATTCCGGCGATGGATAAAACCACCCATGATTAGATTATCGCGCACGGTCAGATCCGGGAAAACCTCCCGCGTCTCCGGCACCATGGCGATGCCCTGGCGCAGCACCCTTTCAGGCGCAAGCGCCGTGATATCCTCGCCCTTGAAGGTAACCTTGCCGGCAACGGCTTTGAGTGCACCGGCGATGGCCAGCATAGTGGTGGTTTTGCCGGATCCATTGGCCCCCAGAAGACTGACCATCTCACCTTCCGCAACCTCCAGGCAAACATCTTTGACTGCTGTGACCGCGCCGTAGCGGACTTTCAGATTTTCAACCTTAAGCATGTTGCATCTCTTTCGCCGGGTTGGATCCCAAATAGGCTTCGATGACGGCCGGCAGTTTCCTGACATAGTCGACATCGCCCTCGCCGATGGTTTTGCCGGATGACAGAACATGCAGACGATGGCAAAGGCGCATGATGAGCGTCATATCATGGTCGATAATCAACATGCCCAGTTTTTTGCGGCCGGGCAGTTCCGCAAGAATTTTCAGCAAGGCCTCGCTTTCCGCTTCATTCATCCCCGCGGCCGGTTCATCCAGCAGCAAAAAGTGGGGTTGTCCGGCCAATGCCCTTACAATCTCTACTTTGCGTTTATCGCCATAGCTGAGGGTCCCGGCCAGTTGGCCGGCGAATTCGTTCAAATTAAATTCTTTCAGCAAGCTCAAAGCCAGCTTGGTGGATTCTTTGCGCGAGACACCTTTGGCCAGGGCCGAGGTCTCAACGTTTCGAACAACCGTCAAATTTTCGAACAAGCGCACGATCTGAAAAGAACGGGTTATCCCCTTCAAGGCGATTTTACGCGGCAGCAGGTGGGTGATATCTTCGCCGTTGATGCTGACCCTTCCGGAGACCGGGTTCACCTGGCCGGTAATGACATTGATCAAAGTCGTTTTGCCGGATCCGTTGGGGCCGATCAGGCCGACAATCTCGCCGACTTCAACGTCCAGGTTTACGCCGTCAAGCGCGCGCAGGCCTGAAAAATCAACGGCGATGTCCTTTGCTGAAAGCTGCAAGTCCGACATAATTTCAGACCTCGTCATTTAGTTTGAAAAAATGGCTGTGAACCTTTGTACTTTACGGAACTGAATAGGAATAATTTAGGAATTTAGGAATTTAGGAATTGAAGGTATTCTACCCGTCGTGAGCTTTTTTGTCGAACGATCTATCTAATCCCTCTAATCCCTAAATTCCTCGATCCCTCAAATTCCTCAATCTCTCAATCCCCCAATCCCTGAATCCCTCAATTCCTCAATCCCCCAGATAAGGTCCAAAATAGTTGACTCATTTTAAAAGTAAGTTGCGAGATCTGAACTATTGAATATTTTCGGAATAAAAGAGAAAGGGCCTGTGCGGTTCCTTATGACTACCTCCTCAACACCTTTAAGAGTTATTTTTGTGCAAATAGTTGAATCGGGTTTCTTTCATTATCTTGAAACGATTGAATATTTTCGATTGGATATTGATTAATTAAACCTGCGGCTCGGAAAGGTATATTCCCGATTTTAAAAAGGACCGAGCAAAGCGACATCCACAAATATTCAATTTGCAATCTTCAATCTTCAATTGTCCGCCTCAGCGGACCCGGGTCAGGGGGCCGGCGGATTCTCCGGGCGACGCCAGCCGATAAAGGCCGGTTTGCCCTGGGTCAGGCTTATCAGCACGGCAGCCTTGTCGGGAGCATGTCCATTTTTTGCCGAGCGATAGGACAGCTTGCCGGTTAAAAGGTTGAATTCATTGTTCTCGAGCGCTTGGGCAATGGCCGCACCGTCAAAAGAGCCGGCTTTTTCGGCCGCCTGGGCCATCAGCATGATGGTATCCCATCCCGTGGCGACAAATGAGGTGTCCGGCGCACTGCCGTGGTAGGCTTTGTAGGATTCGATAAATTTTCCCATGTCCGGGTGCGCCTCCGGTCCCATCCAGGTATGGGTAGCAAAATACAGATCGCTGCCGAACTTCGGGCCCAGCGCCTCAAACAGACCCGGGTCGTCGTAGGAATCGCCGCCCATAATGGGAGAGGAGATGCCGACCTCCCGAATCGAACGGATAATGGTGCCCAGATCCGGCATATAGGATGAAATGAAAATCACATCCGGCTGGGGTTTAATGGCTCTAAGGCGCGACAGCTGGGCCGAAAAGTCCTGGTCACCCTGGGTGTAAGTTTCCTCGGCCAGCACCTGGCCGCCGATGGTTTTAAAATGGGCCAGGAAATATTTGCTCAGGCTTTTGGTATAAGCGATGAACTGATCGGTAACGACGTAGGCCGTTTTCCAGCCGCGTTCCTTGAACGCATACTCTGCGGCGACGGCCCCCATGGTGGTGTTCCACATGGATAAGGTAAACTGTTTGTCGCCCAGCGACCAGGAGCTGTACAGGGGATCGGAAGCACAGGTGGAAATGCCGACAATCCCGACTTTCTGGGCTTCACGGCTGGCCGGACCGCCGAAATCAAAATCGCACGGGGCCACCATCAGCTTGGCTCCCTGGTCGATAAGTTCCACGGCGGCGTTGCCGACGACGACCGGGTCACTTTTACCGTCAATATTTACGAATTTAACCTTTTTACCGAGAATGCCGCCATGTTCATTGAGATACTTGACGGCAACCTGGGCCCCTTTAAGGCCGGGCTCATCCAAAGGTGCCTGGACACCGGTCAGACTCAAAGCGCCGCCAATCAGTATTTCATCCTCTGCAATTGACGCTGAAACCAATGAGAATACGACCAATGTCAATGACAGCATGCCGATTAACATCTTGCATAGATTGTATCGCATTTTTCTCCTCCTTTTTGATTTGAATTTTTTAATGCCAAATTACAGTGGTTGCCAAAATCTCCCCTCTCTTTGTGCAAAAAAACATACCTAATAATGTCATGGATTACAATAAAAATTAAAAGGAACGATCCATGCGAACTAAAGAAAAATTGAAGCAGGCAATTTGTGAAGCTGATTCAGTATAAGGGACTAGCAGCCCATGCCGGCAGCGCGCCCCACAAAGGCATCAACGCAATGAACGCTGCCCTCCTTGCGCCGGCAGCCATCCATGCCCAGCGGGAAACGTTTAAAGATAAGGATGCGATTCGCGTTCATGTCATCATCACCTGGGACGGGGATCTGGTCAAGGTGGATTTGCTGTACGGCAACGCCGAAAAGGCCAAAGAAATTTCAGTTGTTATGGGTAGGAAATAGATTTCATAGTTTGATGAACTTTAATTCACAAAAACCGGTGAAGATAATTCCTATTAAAGGATAACCTATTGATATTGCTCAGTCACAACATAACATTTGACTTTGCACGAATTTTGCGTACATTAAGACGAAATATAACCAAATTTTATCACGCGTGTTTGAAAATGAGGGAAGCATTTATGGTAAGCAAAATCGCTCAGAAGCGTGGCAGCGTTGAAGACAAGCGCAGAAGATCCGACCGACGTAGCGGTTTCGACCGGCGGCAGAATGATAACGGTGAACGGGCTGGAAGTGAAGACCCTAACGGTCAGGATGACATTCTCACCACCAAAGAGGCTTGCCGGTATCTTAAAATATCCCGCCCGACTTATATGAAATGCATCGCATCCGGCAAAATCAAGGCCAAAAAAGTCGGCCGGGGCTGGCGAGCCCTCAAGTCTGAGCTGAATAGATTTCTGGATGAAGAATGATTGGCCTTCAGACCGTACCGCGGATAATTTCAAAAATTTATTCAATTCCCTTCTCGGTTTTAACAAAACTCCGTAACTTTTCTGAACATTTTAAAAAATATGGGGTCAGGTGATGAGCGTCAATTATAATACGAGGGAAATAAATAATTGTCGTTGATCAGGTCAGGGCTTGATCAGTGATTATATAATCACAAATCAAGCCCTGACCCCATTCTTTTTCTTAAACCGCCCTTTTTGGTGCCAAAAACATCGCTATAAGCCAAAAAAACGGGGCTATTTTTAGCATAAACCCTGAATTATCAGACATTCACCGTGGTCCGACCCCGATTCCCCCTCCCCGATTCCCCCTAAATCCTTAATTGTCAAGCCTTCACCGTGGTCCGACCCCGATTCCCCCGATTCCTTGCGGACCCCGATTCCTTGACCGATTCCTTTGAGCCCGACACTTTTTATTGACGCGCGACACTAAAGCGTGACATATTGATGTCGTCCATTACTGATTTGCGCTACCATGAAAGACGAATAGATTTACTTTGCACCAATTTCTAAAGAGGAAATGATCATGTCACGTATTGTGCCTGCCGAAGAATTTGATCTGATCGAACAGGTGATTACAGAGTACCCTGAGGGGATTGGGATATCAGCGCTTGAGAAAGCCCTGACCCTTCATTTAACCAAAGCCCTAAATCGTCGCACCTTGCAGCGCCGTCTGGAACGCCTCCTGGCAGATAAGCGCATCGAAACCGAAGGTGAGAGCATTGCCCTGGTTTACAAGAGTGCCTCCAGGGCAGGTTCCACCAGGGACCCGTTTGTCGCGGACTCAACAACCGGAGGTGAAGCGGAAGTTTACGTCCCGGTTTCGCCGGAGGGCGGCATTATCCGCGATCTCGTACGACAACCGCTAATGCGGCGTAAACCGATCGGTTATCAGCGCTCATTTTTGGAGGAGTACGAACCGGGCGTCACCTTCTATCTCTCCGAGTCCCTACGCGTCCAGTTCCATGAGATGGGCCGCACATCTGCGGATGAACGTCCCGCGGGCACCTATGCAAGAGGAATTCTAAACCGGTTGCTGATTGACCTGTCATGGGCCTCTTCTCGTCTGGAGGGGAATACTTACAACCGCCTTGATACCCAAAACCTGATCGAATTCGGTCAGGCGGCAAAGGGTAAAGATCTCCAGGAAACCCAAATGATCCTGAATCACAAGGCGGCCATTGAAATGCTTATCGAAGAGGCCGATCAGATCGGGTTCAATCCTTTCACCTTTCGGAATTTGCACGCCATTCTGTCGGAAAATCTGTTGAACGACGAAGACGCCTGTGGAAGGTTGCGCCGCCGTGCGGTCGATATTTCAGGGTCGGTATTCCTCCCTCTGGCCATGCCCCAGGTTTTGGAAGACTGTTTCCGACTATTGCTGCAAAAAGCTTCCGCCATCCCCGACCCCTTCGAGCAGGCGTTTTTCGTGATGGTACAGTTGCCTTATCTGCAACCCTTTGAAGATGTCAACAAGCGTGTCTCTCGTCTTGGAGCCAACATCCCACTGATACGGAGCAACCTGTGCCCCCTATCATTTATCGACGTACCTGAGCAGGCATACATTGATGGCACTCTGGCCGTGTATGAATTCAATCAGATCGATCTATTGCGGGATGTATTCAGCTGGGCCTATGAACGTTCGTGTCAACGATACCTCGCGATCACGCAGACAATGGCTGAGCCCGATCCCCTGCGTATCCGCTATCGGGAGGCTTTGATCCTGGTCGTGCAGGCAATTGTCCGGAACCGTAAGATACCATCAGCGCAGAATGTTATGCACTTGGCAGATGAATTGGTACCGGAAAAAGATCTGGAGGCCTTCGTTACAATGGTTCTGGAGGCATTGCAGCACATTCACGAAGGTAGCGTAGCCCGGTTCCGGCTGAAATTGTCAGATTTCCAAGCGTGGAAGCCGATCCGGGACCGGCAACGCCACCTCACACTTGATTGACGTCACCTTAATCCAAAATAACGGGGCTATTGTTAGCATGAATCCGCAATAGCCAGACATTCAGCGTGGTTTGACCCCATTTCCCACTGATAGAATTCCTTCAATTCCTAAATTCCTAAATCCCAAAATTCCTGAATTAGACCCAGTCCAATTGTCAAGCATCCACCGTGGCCCGACCCCATTTCCCAGTCAAAAATACTCGAAGACACTTCGATCGGCTGGCAGTTGTTGAGAAGTGTTCGGACGGCAGTATGGCAATGAAACGTTATCGTGAGCTTCACACAAAGTTTCCGCAACGTGAGTATTATTATGTTCAAGTTAGCATAAAATGGCGGTGTATTTGTTTAGTAGTTGACTAGATCTCTTTTTTCCGGATATAAATGGACAACACTTGTCACTGATTCTAATTTCCCAAGTGAATGAAAGCGTTACTTCTTCAGCGAGAGTTTATTTCCGCTAACTCATCTGATCGACTCCTGAGCCTCTGATAGCGTCAACGATCATTTCCACAAAAAATTATTCGAATCTTCCTTTATTTATTTATTTAAATGGGAAAGTGCAAATAGAGAGGTCTTCGAGAGAGGTCGGGAATTGATAACTTTAGTGAGACAGAATACAAAATGGCTGGCGATAGGTAGTCTTGCGTCATCATGTGACAGCCTTTCACCCTGTCCCTATGGTTGGTAATGTCAAAATCGCAATCCCTAAAAATATTATAATGGTATTATATGGAGAAGTTTCTTCGATAATTACAAGACGACGCAAAATCCATCTTACAGGGGGATGGCTGAATGCAAAGTGTCCTGACATATGAAGCTGAGCTGCCTTTTTTAGACAGCTTGGCTTTTTTAATGGGCGAGAAAGTAAAATCATGAAAAAATTTGCCATAGTTTGTTCGATAGGGTCAATTCTGCACTGGGTCACTTAGCGGCTTATGACGCCTACGATTGCGATTGTTTGTGCACACCCGGCAATTATACGACATTTTCGAAGAATGTTATGAATCATAAGACAAATGAGTATACCAAAAGGGAAAGCGTTGAATGGCCATCAGGTATGAAATGATCAAAGTCTTTGGCGGGCAAGGCCTTGATCAGCATCGATTATTTCCTAAGTCCAAATTAATGCTCATATTTTGGGAGGTGTTTTATGAAAGAAAAGATATTGAGGATATTATTGCTGATTTTCCTATTGTTTAATTTTGGCATGTTCAGTTTTTGCGATCCAAATGGCAATGACTCAGGATCAGACTCTGGAACAGGATCAGCTACCAGTGATGTGCATAGGGAGGGTGAATATACAAGCGCTGGTAGTATGGGATTACGTAAATTGTACAGTCGGACACCGGCGGAGGGAGAAGAGGCAGACTCAACCCTGTATACTCCGCAAGATCAGTGCGATAAAAAAGGACCCTGCGGTAAATGCCACTGGGATGAGGTGTTAAAAGTCTCTGATCAGCAATAACACTAAAAGTGGGACTCAAGCCTGCATTTGAAACTAGGATAGTGTAATTTACAATTTCCGATCTTTTTCAATATCTTCAGCAGCTTGTCCGAATCCCAATGGCCCGAGACCCTATGATCCGAAATGGAGTATCATCCGTTCACCAGAAAATGAACGCCGATGCCGGCGGCATAGCCCAGTGCAATGACAGGCGTCCATTTGAGGTGACTGGCAAAGGTGTACTGTCCTTTAGCGGTTCCTAACAATGCAACGCCTGCAGCTGACCCAATCGCCAATAAACTACCGCCAACGCCGCAGGTGAGGGTGACCAGCAACCACTGGAAGTGTTCCATCTCCGGCCCCATGGTGAGCACTGAGAACATGATGGGAATGTTATCCACGATAGCCGAAGCCGTTCCTAAAACCACGTTCGCTGTTGTTGCACCCCATTGTCCATACATGGTCGCTGAAGCAATTCCGAGATAACCGATGAAAGCAAGACCCCCGACGCTGAGTAACAGTTAAGCTGGTTTAAGCCAGTTTATAGTATTTTTGATAAAGGTTCTGAACTCCGGTTGTTTTTGATGATATGAAACTGACATGGAAAACGAACTGGTGGTTCAGGGGCGCAGTTTAACTGCGCAAGATATTGTTTTTTTGTCTCAGCTTATCAAACAAAATCCATCCTGGAGTCGGCGGCGCCTTTCAATCAAATTATGCTACCTGTGGAACTGGCGCAACGCAGCCGGGCAAATTAAAGACATGGCCGCGCGGGCAATGATGCACAAGCTTGATAAGCTAGGCTACATCAAATTGCCTCCACGGCGCCAACAACCTTCCAATCGGATGCGGACCAATCGCACTGACTGGGTGGCGCATCAAACCATCCCCGTTGATTGTGAGCTAAACCAAATTCAGCCGCTGCAAGTGATCGTTGCCCGCAAGCACCCTAAACACGAAGCGCTTTTCACCTGCCTGCTGTCGAAATACCATTATCTGGGCTACCGGGGCATCGTCGGCGAGAATATGAAGTATTTAGTATTTGATCGTCATCAACGCCCTTTGGCTTGTGTTCTATTTGGTTCGGCAGCTTGGTCGGTTCAATGTCGCGATCATTATATTGGCTGGGACGCCGATACCCGCAGACAAAATTTGAACCAGCTTAACTGTTACCTTTGTTTTTCTCAGGAATGCCCCCTAAGTTTAATGCATTGACATATGGCTTTCACTGCAAATGAGCTATAATCTCATAATAATACTACCGGCGATTGCAAGTAGAACGTTGGAAAAGGCGTATGCACCAACATACCCCAAGGTGGGTAGTGTACTTTGCGCGCTGGCATTTACCTGTTGTAAAGCAGCGGTGCTGGTCATCGAACCCGTTATTGCTCCCAGCAGCAAAGCGGCGTTCATCCCCAACAAATAACGACCAACGGAGAAACAGACTAACACTGGAACGATCGTCACCGCTGCACCGGATAGCACTAATTCTATGCCGGCACCCTGAAATGTCTCCACAATGGTCGTACCGGCGTTGACAGCTACACCAACCATAAACAACAACAAGCCAAGCTCCATAAGAATGTGGCGCGCGGCAGCCGGCAAACGTCCAACAAGAACAAAGCGAGAGTGCAGCATCCCGAAGATAAGTCCCGACACCAACACACCGCCAGCCGATCCCAGCCCGATTTTAGTGCCGCCAAGGGTGAAAGCGGGAATACCAATCAAGAGCCCAAGAGCGATACCAAACGCGAAAGTTACCAGATCGGTTTCCTGCCAGCGGTTCTCCAAAAAGCCCAATCGCTTGGCCAGAGCTCTGAGATGAGGAGTGGTACCTGAGAAAACGAGTATATCACCTCGACGTAGTTTCAAGTTGGGACGACAAGGAAGGTCCAATCCGCTTCGGGTGAGGTGCAAAAGAGAGCAATGATCCTTGGCTGTGAAATTCATTTCAGAAATGGTTTTGCCCTCATAGACTTTCCGTGATAGCACAATGCTCATGGTTTCAACCGAACGGTCGAGCATTTCCTGATCAAGAACCTCCGGACCAAAAATTTCAAGAGCATGTTTATGGGCGTCCTGCGTGCCAACGATAGACACGACATCCCCTATCTGCAATTTCGGCGCATACGCGGGCGCAATAATCTCTCCAGCACGTCGGATCCGCGTAATGGTAGCATCAAGGAGATACTCTTCATCCTGCCATTCCCGATTGATGGTTACTTCATTCTCCACGCGGTAAGCTCGAACAGTAGGTGTCACCTTGACTTTCATCGCATCAGCTGTATCGCGACTCCCACGGATCCATTCTGCCATCGCCAACTGCTGCGCTTCTGCCGGGGTATCAATGCGGAAGATTCTGGGCATGAAACTAATGAATAAAATAAGCCCGGCCATGCCGAAGACGTAGGTAATTGCGTATGCTGCAGAAAGATTAGCAAAAACGTCTTGTTGCGTTAAGCCCTCTGACAAGAGTACCCCTTGAGTTAGCGCATCCTGAGCCGCAACAAGCGTGGGGGTGCTGGTAAGTGCTCCTGCCAACAATCCCGGTGCGAAGCCTTGTGAAAATTCAAAGAGACGCGAAAGAACTAACACAAGTATAAAGGCAGAGCCTGCTGTAACAAAAACCAGTATCAGGTAGCGCCCGCCATCCTGTTTAAAAGCTCCCCAGAAGCGAGGGCCGGCCTGGACACCGACACAGTAGATAAACAGGATAAAACCCATGCTGAGGGAAGCTTTGGGGACCGGGAGCCCTAAATGACCGGCGATCAGACCGACAAAAAGTACACCAGCCACAGAGCCCATAAGGGTGTCCCCAATCTTAATTTTTCCACCAAGCACACCCAGACCTAATATAATAAAAAGGTTTAAGATCGGTTGCGTTTTTAGAAATGTGATAATTGTGTGTTCCATAAATTTTTGGAAATTATGGACTAACCGTCTTAATGGATTTACTGCAACAGTAATAGCGGCGCTTATTTTATCACAGGCAAATTCTCACCTATCTGACTATAAAAGCCTGCTTCAAGTAATTCCTCCAACACGAAATACTGATACACTTTTTTTGGAGTTAAATGGCCGCTGAATTTTTTTACCATTGCGCGTTTGGAATCCAATGCCTCGGCTTCTATTTGCAGGTATTCCTTCATCATCGATGCGGCCTTTTTATCTGACAGGTCATGGCGTTCGCGAATATATTTTCTGATGTGCTCTGATCGCTAATTGAACTTAAGCTGGATCGCAGCTCAATAGACTCTGTCTGAAGGCCTCGAAAATATCGCCAAACCTCAAAATGCCGGTAACATCATTGTTATCATTTCTCACGATAAGAGGCTGATGGACACCCATGACATAGATATGCAGCGCTCTTTCAAGACTGTCCCCTTCCTTAATGTATTCTATTTCTTCAGGAATATGCATGATATCTGCAACTTTTAACTGGTTGGCTCGCTCGCTAATGGTTTTCGTCGGTTCCATCCACAGATTAAAATCTCTGGCTATCTTCATAACAGCACCGCTGGAGAGCATACTCGCCATTTTCTTTTGCTTTTCAACTTGACCATATTTAGGCTCCAATGACCTGAAAATATCGATCATGGTTACCTTGCCAATAAGACCACCGTCTTCATCCAAGACGATCGAGTCCTTATGGGCCGCTTCGTTTTCTGTCGCCCGGTTTTGGTCCAGTGCTTTAAATACCTCTGTGAGGCTGTGATCTTTCCGAACTTTAAGACATTTTGAAATGGGTATCATAATCTCCTGCACTTTAATCTCAATCATATTGCCTCCTTGGAATAGATATTAACCCGGCGACTAATTACGTCATTCCGGCCGCAGCGGAGCGGAGGGCCGGAATCCAGCAAACGCCTCAATTTACTGGATCCCCGCCTTCGCAGATATTTTATTGGGCCAATTTATTTTACATGGTTCGATTTTTTCAGCAAAGTCCGGCCGATTTTCTCGCTTTGCTTTGCACAGAATCTCGAAACAGATTTAGTTAAACAGTTAATTTGCTGTGA
>Ga0209786_1000435_pt1 | contig 14919 bp, 14 predicted proteins | sample WorMetilvaeELBA2_FD_187405 | JGI IMG/M metagenome (GOLD analysis project Ga0209786, IMG submission 187405) | Marine gutless worms symbiont microbial communities from Max Planck institute for Marine Microbiology, Germany - Olavius ilvae ELBA.2... ...
TCGATTTTAATATAATAGACAGAGCGACCTGTCGGGTCGTCTTGTGGGGTCGTAGCCCGAAGGGCGAAGCCCCAAGCCGAAGGCGACTTGTGGGGTCGTAGCTCGAAGAGCGAAGCCCCAAGCCTGAAGCGATCCCACAATTCGTTCCGCCTTCGGCGGATCATTCGTCATTCGTCATTTCCGGCTTGTCCGGGTTAGGTTAAATAGCCCAATTGTTTTAAATAATCTCCCAGCAGTCCGTTCAGGGTGTTTTTATCCGCCTCCGGCAGTTCGGTTTGCCACTTGAAATTACGGTTGTCCATCCCGGCGGTTATGGTTTGCAGCAAATCGCTCGGCCAGGCCAGGCCGCAAATTTCGCCTACCTGCTCAAATATTTCGACCGGCCGGGCCACGAAATCTTCGTACCTCACCTCCAGGTATTGTTCGCGCGGTAAATTTTGAGCCGACTGCAATAGGGTTTCCACCGTCATTTTCCACTGCAGGGCACAGGCGTCGATCAGGGGCAGCTCCAAAAGCGTCTGCCAGCCGGGTGGTTTGACGCTCCAGTAGGCCCCGTTATGCCCCAGCCGGGAGCGCATGATGGAATAGGCCGCCGCCCGGCCGTCTCTGAGTATGTGAAGAAATATTGCGTCCGGAAAAATTTCCTGTAAAAATTCTATTCTAACCGAATTGCCGGGGCACTTGTTGACAAAGCGCGGTTTATTGAAAATCTGCAGATTGTTCTGCAGGACCTTACGCAGATATTTGCGGGCGGCGGCTGACGCATCAGCCCGGCCAAGGAACTCGTCATCGTCCCCGATGAATTTCTGCCAGACGTTGTTGGCCTCGGTTGGACGATGATCGTCACGAACCTGCATGATCAGGCGGGTGAGCCATAAGGAGGCCGGCGCTTTTTTGGTAATATTCGAAATCCAGGCCAAATCGGGATGCTTGGCAAAGGTGCGGTAAAAAATATTGGTGCCGCTGCGCGGCGCACCGACAACGAATATGGGACGATCTATCTGGTTCGGCATCTTGCTGGACCTCGGTCTACCATTCGGATTGTTTTTGGAGCTCTATGACACTTTTTGCAAATATTTGCAAGGGTTGTGCAGTGGATCATGGCTTCGATATGTAATTATGTAATTGACTGATATTACAAAGACTATATGGTAATCACCTAAATTTCAAACACCAAATACCAAATCTCAAATAAATCCCAATGACCCAAATTCAAAATTCCAAACCAGTGATCCTTCTTTATCTATACCTCATGAAGTCATTACTGGCGGCCGGGGGTTGTGAAACAAAGAGATATAAATGGAAGAATGTTTTGGTCATTGAGTATTGACCATTGATATTTAATTGTATTTTAGTGCTTGGGATTTGGGATTTTATTATCTCATAAGACCTTTTGGTTCAAGATGTTTATCGAGCATATTGACGATCCGCTGCAATGCCTTGGCAGTACATGAATAGTCCTTGCCTGGACTATAAGATTCTGTTAATTTTGAGATAACCGGGTTGCGGGTTGCGAGTTGCGGGTTTCAAGGTTCGGGGTTCCCTTCTTCGCCCTTCGGGCTTCGCAGGGCAAGCAGGGTTCAGCGCTGCTGCCGGCCAAAAAACGGCCAGTCTGATTAAAAAAGAAACTTTTAGGGCTCGGTTTGGCAATCAGCCGATGTTGGGTTTCGCGTTTTGCAATAACACCGGCAAAATGTAGGTTGGTCCGCCGGCCTGCGACGAGCTCAGTCGAATCGAGGCGGAGAAACCCAACAAGGCTTGGAGAAGGCTCAACCCAACCTACAAAATACAAAAGTGGCCCAGGACGGATCCAACTCCAACTTTAAAATGAAGTTTCATAAGAGCGGCGGCCTCCGGCTATAGGACAGCCGGTCTGATCGGAAAAGAAACCAATGAACGTCGAATCCTCCTCCGGCGGACTGTAAGCATCGAACGTCCAACATCGAACATCGAATAATGTATTCTGCCAGCCGTGAGCTTTTTTTTGCCGAACGGTCTATTTTTAAAACGACTGAGCGAAGCGATTCCAACATTCGTCAATCGACATTCGACATTCGTCATTCATTGAAGTTTCACACGAGCATGGCCTCCGGCCAAAAGACAGCCGGTCTGATCAGAAAAGAAACTTTGAAAAAGCGAATAACGAATAACGAATATCGAATGTCGAAGTAATGTATTCTGTCTATATAAAAAAGACTGAGCGAAGCGATTCCACCCTTCGACATTCAATATTCGATATTCTGCGGTTCTGCGGTTCGCTTTTAATGTTACATAAGAGGATCTTGGGACCTCAAGACCAATATTTTCATAACTCAGGGCAGATCCAGTGGACGAGACCAAAAACGAAACCTGTTCAACCAGCGATATAGCCCGGTTATTCGCTGAATGTCGTACAACGGTCAGTCCCCTCGAACCGGAATTTGGATTGGCAGGCCTGCTGGCCGACACCTGCAACTGCAAGATTGTCAAGGCCAACAACCGGCGCCAAATGTATCATCTTCAAACCCCCGAAAATGGGTATTTTCTCAAATGCAGCACCTTGGTCAGACCCAAAGACCGCGTACGGCACTTTCTTCTGCCGCGCCGGCGCTGGGCCGAGTGGCACAACCTGCATCGCCTGCGACGGGAGCGGGTCCCGTCCGCCCGTCCATTGGCCAAAGGACAGTCTGTATCGGGCCATCCCAGATTTTATTTCATACTCACCCTTCAGGTGGCAGGGTTGCACATTCCCCTCAATTGTTTTGACAATGCCTGCAATCTCGGGCAATATGCTGCCTTCTTACATCGAAAAAAAGTATATCATTCCGATTTCAATCGGAAAAATTTTATATTAAATCCCCGGGGCGAAATATGCCTGCTCGATGCCCAACAGGTTTATTTTCCGCCCCGCATGCCGCGGCGGTGGCGAGTGAAAAACCTCGGCCGCTTGTCTTTTCATTTTTGCACATTGGACGAGCCGGAGCCGTGGGTGCATGAGCTGATAGCGGGTTACAATCGCAGCGCTGGCACGAACATCAGCGCCGGCGAGGTGCTTGCAGCGGCCCGGCGCCATCGGCAACGCCGCTTGCGATCGAGGTCGAAACGCTGCTGCAAAAACAGCAGCGAATTTGAAATTGTAAAAAGTACGGGCCTGCGCGGATTCAAACACCGGGATTTCAGCTGGGGACGGCAGGAATTGCACCTGGCTCAAAAAAACGGAATATCCCTTAAATCGGCCCATGTCATCGCTTACCGCGGGGTATGCCTGAAAACGCACCGCCCAAAATGGCTGCATCAAAATCGTTGCCTGGCCAGTTGGAAAATGTCCCAGGCCCTTGCCGTCCGGGGCATTACCGTGCCGCGGGCGCTGGGCTATTTCGAAACCAAGGATCGCAGCTACTTTCTGGCAGAACTGCTGGATAACAGATTGCACCTGAATGCGTATTTGTCGGAACTTTCCGAGGAAAGCGTTAAACGTCCGGTGCTTAAAAAACTCGCTTTATGGCTGCGATTGTTTCATGACACCGATGTGTGGCAACGCGATTTTAAATCCAGCAACATTTTATGCCGCAATTCGGAATTTTATATGGTTGATCTGGATGGTGTCAGGATCCGACACCTGAGCAATCAAAACAAGATCTACAACCTGGCCCAGCTCAATGCCTCCATCAGCAACAAGGTATCTATTAAGGACCGGCTGCGCTTTTACCGATATTATTCGGCCGGTTCCCGACCGACCCGGCAGCAGCGGCGCGCCGTCTATCGCCAGGTGTGGGATATTACGAAAACCAAAAATACCAAAATCTATGACCTTGATTTCGACCAACTGCTGGAATCTCAAGTTCAGGCCGGCCCGGTAAAACGACATGAAATCCGTTAGTATTATTATTCCCAACTGGAACGGCGCGGACCTTTTGCAAACCTATCTGCCGTCCGTGCTGCAGGCCCAGGAAAAATATGGCGGCGAAGTTGAGATTCTCGTGGTTGACGATGCCAGTACGGACGCATCCCTCAATTTGCTGCGGGAAGATTTTCCGGATATCAAAACAGTCGTTCACCCGCATAACCTGGGCTTCGGCCAGGCCTGCTGGTCCGGGGCGCAGGCTGCCGAGCATGCGGTGCTGATCATTCTCAATTCCGATGTCAGGGTAGCGCCGGATTTTATCGAGCCCCTGGTGCAATGCCTGGCAGACCCCATGGCGTTTGCGGCATCGCCGCTCATTTTCAATGGCAGCGGCCAGCTGAGTAACGTGACCATCAGCATCCCTTACTTCAAGCGCGGCAAGATCCGCTATAAATCCTTTGATCCCCAATTGCTGCTCAGCAATGGGCCACATCTGCCCAATCCCTGGTTGACGCTGTTTCCCATCGGGGCCGCGTTTGCCGTTGACCGGGCTCGATTTTTGGAGCTGCAGGGGTTTGACGAGCTGTTCAACCCATTTTACTACGAAGATACGGACCTCGGTTTTCGGGCCTGGCGGAGGGGCTGGAAATGCATCGTGGTGCCCGATTCCCGGGTCACCCACCACCATGCCAGCACCATCGGGCGTTCGTTTAAACAATACAGGGTCAGCGCGATTCGCAAACGCAACCGGCTGCTTTACCTGTGGAAAAATCTGACGACGGCCCGGCTGCTGCGGCAGCATCTATTATTCCAGTTGCTAAGGGTTTGCTATCGGCCTTTTTGCCTGGACTGGATGATACTCGTTGCCACCATACTGGCTGTTCCGGGGTTCAATGCGGCCATGCAGCGCCGCTGTCAGGAGCAAAAGTGCGTGGTTAATTCCGAGGATAAAATTTTTGAAATCATCAACTCGGCCAACCAGGCTAACCGGCGGGCGATCGAAGATCACGCTGCTTCAGATGGACTGGAAAAGAATTGAATCAGGGCCAGCTGCGCCGGGTGCATTTGGCCTTCTTAATTAATTTTAGCCACGAATAGACACGAATTAACACGAATGAATGCATAACATCAGGCTCATGGACATTCATGATGAATATTTTAAATTCGTGAACATTCGTGTAAATTCGTGGCTTATTCTAACAACTTAATTTTCGCCGCAGCTCAATTGAAGGAAAACTATTTGAAAGTTTTTATCATCGCCAAATCCAAGCGGCACACGCGCATCTATTATTACTTCAAAAAGGCCTTTCAGCGCCAGGGGCACCGGACCCGTTGGATCAAGTATCTGAAGCTAAAATCCTACCTGGGCGAGCGGGCGGCCACGGCTGCCGTCGACAAGCTGATGGCCGCCGCCAAACCCGACCTGCTTTTTTTTCACGGCCGTGATATATCCTGTGAACTGCTGCGCAGGGCTAAAAAGCGGATGCCGGTGGTGATGTACTACGATGACTGCATCAGAGGCTCACGCCGCAGCTTCGAAGATGTGGTCAATCAGGGCCGGCTGGCCGACATCATGTACCTGACGAATCGGGGAGAAGTCGCCCGGTACCGCGAACTCGGCGTCAATGCCAGATTTATTACCGGTGGCTGTGATCCGGCGGCCCATCGCATGATCGGCAGCCCGGATCCGATGTATCAAAGTGACGTGGCCTTTATCGGAAAGCCCAACACGCCCGAGCGTGCCGAATTCATGCAGCTGCTGGCAAAAAAATTCGATTTGAAGCTGTGGGGATCGGGCTGGGAAAAATATGGCCTGGGCGTGGCCGCCAAAGATGTTTATGCCGCGGAATACCGTCAGATATGTGCCGGCGCCAAGATCGTGCTGGGCTGGAACATCGATCCCACCATCGAACTTTATTTTTCCAATCGGACCTGGTACACGCTGGGCTGCGGTGGCTTTCTGTTGACCGCCTATTCCCCGTCACTCGAGGAGATATTCGGCCGCGGGCGGGAGCTGGACTGGTTTGAGACCGTTGAAGAGTGCTGTGATAAAATAGCCTATTATCTGCAGCACGATGACGAACGCCGCGAAATTGCCGCCGCCGGCTATCGTCTGGCCCACGGGGAGTACAGCTATGATGCGATGGTGAATAGAATTGTCGAGGATGTAAAAGAAGCTCAAAGCTCAAAGCTCAAAGCTCAAAGGTGAAGGGAACGGCGTTCGGTATTCGGCGTTCGGATTTCGGTGATCCGTAATCAGTGATCAGTAATCAGTATTCAGTAATCGGGTATCAATTATCCGGTATCCAGTATCGGGTATCCAGCATCGAGGATCCAGCATCGGGTATCCAGCATCGAGGATCCAGTATCGGGTATCAATTATCCGGTATCCAGTATCGGGTATCCAGCATCGAGGATCCAGCATCGGGTATCCAGCATCGAGGATCCAGTATCGGGTATCAATTATCCGGTATCCAGTATCGAGGCTCCAGTATCGAGTATCCAGCATCGAGGATCCAGCATCGGGTATCCAGCATCGAGGATCCAGTATCGGGTATCCAGTATCGAGTATCCAGTATCGAGGCTCCAGTATCGATTATCCAGTATCGAGTGTCCAGTATCGAGTGTCCAGTATCGAGTATCCAGTATCGGGTATCCAGTATCGGGTATCCAGTATCGAGGATCCAGCATCGAGGATCCAGTATCGAGGATCCAGCATCGAGGATCCAGTATCGAGGATCCAGCATCGAGGATCCAGTATCGAGGATCCAGCATCGAGTATCCAGCATCGAGGATCCAGTATCCAGTAAAATGAAAATATTACACATCAACACCGAACGGACCTGGCGCGGCGGGGAGCAGCAGACTTTGAATTTGCTGGCCGGTCTCAAAGCGCGCCGGGTTGACTCCGATCTGGTCTGCCAGCCCGATTCTCCCATGCAAGAAAGGGCGGAAGGGGCCGGTGTCAATGTTATTCCGATCGGCATGCATGGTGAAATCGATCTGGCAGCGGCGCTTCGGATTCGCAAACTGATCAAGCAGTTCAACTACGATATCATCCACTGCCACACCTCCCACGCGCATTCCCTGGCCTTTCTGGCATCGGTCGGATCCGGAGTTGCCCGGCTGGTGACCCGCCGGGTGGATTTTTCCATTTTTCGTCACAGTTTTCTTAAATTAAGCGGCATCAAGTATCGGTTTATGGCCGACTATTACATCGCCATCTCCCATAAAATCAAAGAGGTGCTGGTTTCGGACGGCCTTGCCGGCAACCGTATTTTTGTGGCCCACAGCGGCATCGACCCGCAGCGTTTCATGACGGCCGACGGGGGTCGCCTGCGGGATGAATTCAATATCGCAGAAAACCAGCCGGTGATCATCAACGTGGCTCACCTGGCGGGACATAAAGGGCAAACTTATCTGGTGCAGGCGATTCCGCAGGTCCTGGCAAAAATCCCCGATGCCAGGTTTTTTATCGTGGGCAAGGGTGAATTAATGGAAGAATTAAAAGCGGCCGCCGCAGGGCTGGGATTAAAAGATAAGCTTGTGTTTACCGGCTTTCGCGACGATGTGGCCGATTTTTACCAGATCGCCGATTTATACGTGATGAGCAGCGTGCAGGAAGGCCTCGGCACCGCCGTGCTGGATGCCCTGGCGCTGGCCAAACCCGTGGTGGCCACCAACTGCGGCGGTTTGCCCGAAATTATCCGTGACGGCCGCACCGGACGCCTGGTGGCGCCGGCCGATCCGGCGGCTTTGGCCAACGGCATCCTTGATATGCTGAGCCGGGCCGAAGCCGCCCAATCAATGGCCCGTCAGGGGCAGGCCATGGTGCAAAAATCCTTTTCCATCGATGCGATGGTTGAAAATAACATTAATATCTATCATAAAGTGGCGGCCAATGGCTAATCCGGTTAAAATATCAGCAGTCATTATCACCTACAATGAAGAAAACAATATCAATCGCTGCCTGGAATCGCTCAAGGCCGTGGCCGATGAAATCGTCGTGGTGGATTCCTATTCCACCGACAACACCGAGGAAATCTGCCGCAGGCTGGGCGTTCATTTTATGCAGCATCGCTTCGACGGACACATTGAACAGAAAAATTATGCGGTGGGTTGCGCCGCATACGATCATGTCTTGTCGCTTGACGCGGATGAGGAACTGTCCGAGGAACTGATGCAATCCATTCAGGCCGTCAAAAAAAATTGGCGATTTGACGGCTATCGCTTCAACCGGCTGTCAAAGTATTGCGGCAAATGGATCCGGCACAGCGGTTGGTATCCGGATACCAAACTGCGATTGTGGGACAAAACCAAGGGCCGCTGGGGCGGGGTCAATCCCCATGATCGCGTCGAAATGGATGCAACCAGCCGCGTGAGTCATTTAGCCGGTGATTTATATCATTTTTCCTACCACTCCATCCGGGATCACATCGAGCAGATCAACCGCTTTTCCGAAATTGCCGCCCGGGCCGCCCATGCCCGGGGACGACAGGCCAACCTGTGGCTGGATATCGTGCTCAACCCGCTGCTGACATTTTTTAAAAAATATTTTCTCAAATTGGGTGTGCTGGACGGATACCAGGGCTTTATGATTGCCATTCATACGGCTTACGGCAAATTTCTTAAATATATTAAATTGCGGGAGTTGGAAAATATGAAAAAGTGATAAATACAGATTTCGCAACTAACTCTTGAAATAAGTCAACTTATTTGGACACGATCTACGTCAATTGGCATCAAATTGAGGGATTTAGGAATTGAGGGATTGAGGGATTAAAGGATAAAATCAATAAATTAATAAAGATAGAATTCCTTCAATTCCCAAATTCCTGAATCCCTAAATTATCTCCAGGGCGGGCCTCGGTGCCCGCGGGGTTCTGGCTAACCTGACGTTCCTTGATACGGCCGGCACGGTGGCCGGCCCTACTTCACTCGGACGGTTCAAAGCGCCCCTATCGTAGGGTGGGCTGTGCCCACCAAATTTCGCTGATTTTATCTGTCAATGGTGGGCGCAGCCCACCCTACTGTTTTGTTTGATATCCCGCAGAATGCCTAAATTGCCTAAAATTAGTAAAATGACTAAAATTGTGGTGTCGCTTTGCTCCGTCGTTATACTCGGCATGACCTTTTGGTAATTGTAGGTTATAAAAATGACAGCATACCTTAATTTTAGGTCATTTTAGTCATTTTTTAATTTTAGTCATTTTTTATCCTTCCTCAAACAGCATCTCCTCTATTACCCGACAGGCCTGATCCGTGCCGCCCCGGCGCGGTTCGAAAAATCGCTGCGCTTTTTCGATCACGGCGGCGCGGGGTTGGGAGGCGTCCAGGTCCTGCTTGATCTGCGCCGCGGCCTGGCGCCAGTCTTCGGCGACCCGGAGCAGGCCGGCCTCGATGATCTCCCGGCCGACCCAGGCAAAATTTTCCCACGAAGGCCCGCTAACCGGCACCAGGCCACTGACAATCGCCTCCAAAAAGTTCTGGCCTCCCAGCGGCGCCAGGCTGCCGCCGACAAAGGCGGCTTGCGCCCGGCGATAGGCCGGCATCAGTTCGCCAAAGGCGTCCCAGACAATGACGGTGCCGGGCGGCACCGGGTTGGAAACAGCCGACCGCAAGACCCAGGACTTTCCCGACCGCGTTAATGCCTCCTGCCAGTAGTTCAGCCGTTGCATGTGCCGCGGAAAAATACCCGCCACCCCCTGCGGATAACGGCGCCCAATTTCATCCAGCATCCGGCCGACTTCAGGTTCTTCTTCCTGGCGCACCGAAGCGAAAACAATAAACGGGATCCCGGCCGGCAACAGAGATGCCATGTGGTTTTGATCATCCTCGGCGGAACCTGCAGGCGCCAGGCGATCAAATTTGATATTGGGCATGATATCGACGCCGTCCTCCCCGAAAAGCCTGCCAAACCGGTCGGCATCAGCTGCGGATATCGCCAGAATCCTGTCCGGCCGCAGGGTTTGCCAGATTGAAGGCCAGAGATGATACCATTTGAGGCTTTTGGCGGTGATTCGGCCGTTGACAATAATAGTTTTGCAGCGTTGCATTTTTAAGGCCCGCAGCAGGCCGGGCCAGATTTCCGTTTCCAGCAATACCGTGACTTTTGGACGGATGCCGGCCACGGCCTTCGCCATCATCGACGGTTGGTCGAAGGGGAAATAGCGCACCGCCGTCTGCATCTGGTGATTGCGGCGATTCAGCTCCGGCAATGCCTGACTCAGAATGTCGACCCCCTGGCGCGTGTTGGAGGTCAGCTGGATTTTGATCGGACGCGCCGTCTGAAGTCTTTGCAGAATTTCCAGGGCCAAAAAGGACTCACCGACCGAAGCGGCTTGAATCCACAGATCAGCCCGCTCCGGGAAGCAGTCCTTCATCGTTCGCTGATCATAGCCATCGGCCAGGCGCTGATTCAATTTGAGCCAGGGCCGGGCGATGCGCCAGCAAATGTTGTATAAACCGAAAGCGGCTTTGTGGTACAGGTTCATTGACACGGTTCAGAGGTTCAAGGTTCAGAGGTTCAGAGGTTCAAGGTTCAAAGGTTCCGAGGTTCAGGGTTCAAAGGTTCAGGGTTCAAAGGTTCAGGGTTCAAAGATTCAAGGTTTAACAGCAGTGTTTTCCTGACATAATTCACTGAGTTTCACAATCCCCGATTGGCCATTGGCACGTATTGATTGAGGTTTCCTGGCCGCCCACCTCGCAAAATCATTTTTGATACGGGACGGTCAGAGCCCTTTAGCCTTGAACTGTCATCACCATAAGGCTCAGCCCGAAAGGGTCCAAGTAATAACTGAATAGTATTGAAAAGCGGTTCATGTGTCAAATAATTCGATTACCGATTTCAGATTGCGGAATGAAAATCCGCGGTTTCACATGCTATCATATTTTATTGAAATTCTTGAAACATTGACAGTTCGGGTGTTCTCTGCTACTCGTAGGGCGCAAATTACCGGGCCTGAACCTTGAACGGGAAACCTTACAATACATAATTGGCTCAAATATGAGAGATTCGAAAACCAAACGTCATACGAAATACGCGATGGCCCTGGGACGCGCCATTGGAACGCTGGCCTATGTGATCGATGCTCCGCATAGACGCATTGCTATGAGGAATTTGCGGTTGGCTTTTCCGGATTGGTCACCGGAAAAAATTCGGCAAACCGCCAAACGCGTTTTTCAGCATTTTGGTGCGACCTTCATAGAGATTTGTCAACTGGCGACCTATTCAAAAGACGATGTTATGGCGCGGGTGCAGGTTGTCGGTGTGGAACGCTGGAAGCAAGAGTTGGATGGAAACCAGGGCTTAATCCTTGTTTCGGCCCATCTGGGAAACTGGGAGTTCGGGACCCAGCTCACGGCCTGCTTTATGCAAAAGCCTACCCTTGGTGTCGTTAAAAAAATTCGGTTTAAACCGCTTAACCAATGGGTGCACAACCTGCGAACCCGATTCGGAATTCATGTTATCTATAAAAAAGGCGCTCTGCCGGATATGCGCCAGGCCCTGCGGCGCAACGGAGTCGTTGGACTGCTGGTGGATCAGAGCAGACGCAAGGAAAGTGTTGATGTCAATTTTTTTGGCCATCGTGTACCGGCAACACCGGCCGCTGCCTTCCTGGGCCTGCGCTGCAAAAGTCCGATTTTGCCGATTTTTTGTGTACGGGAAGCCTCCGGGCAATTGACAGTCCATGTCGATGAACCCATTGACATTAAACGGACCGGCAATCTACGTGCCGATATCCAGGCCAACACCCAGCTTATAACCGCTGCGGTGGAACGCATGATTCGAAGATATCCCGAACAGTGGTTCTGGGTTCATAAACGCTGGAAGAAATATTATCCTCATCTTTATCCCAAGTATCATTTGAAGCGGCAGCGGCGCAAGGCCAAAGAACAGCGGCGTGCGCATGTCAAAACATAACGGCTTTCGGCGTTCGGTCTTCGGCTGACGGCTAAATCCAAAAGGTATATGGTATAAGGTATATGGTTTAAGGTGTATGGTATCGGGAAACGGCAGTCGGCGCGCGGCTCAGGGCCGAAGGATAGAATTTAAGAAGATGGGAAGATTAGAAGTATAACCATTAAATATGCCTATTCTTTCAGGCTTCCGACCTTTTTCTTTTTCCTACTTCCGCATTCCGACTTGCGACTTGCGACTTCAATCATCTGAATTCAGAACTCCGATTCGCTTGGAGGAAACGCTAGCGTTTCTTAAAGAGACTGGGGATTATAGGCTAAAATCAATAAATTAAGAATGATAGAATTCCTTCAATTCCTAAATTCCTAAATTCCTGAATTCCTAAATTTATAGATCCCTAAATTAAAAATCATCAATATTCAGTCTTCAATATTAATTCTAAATGATGAATCTAAAGGTTTTACATCTTCTCAGCAACTGGAAGTGGACTGAAATATCCGAACCGGCCGTGGAACTGGCGCTGGCCCAGCAAAAACTCGGTGCCGAAGTTGAATTTGTCTGCGGACGCGGACCTGCCGATCGATCCAAACGCCGGGTCGACTACAATGCCCGCCGCAAACACCTGGAGCCGATTCACGTGTTGGAAATGCCCAAACACTTCAGGCTTCTGGCAGCCTGCCGAGATTATGCAGCGTTGCGCGTCATGCTGAGACGCTTTGCGCCGGATGTCATCCACTGCCATAAAGGCAATGCCCACCTGATGGGATTCTTGAGCCGGGGCATTTCAAAACCCCCCATTATCGTAAATAGCTGCTATGAGTCCGATGGTCCGCCCCAGGGCTTTAGATCCAGGCTGCTTCATAAATTGGGGACTGAGGGCCTGGTGGTCATCAACGAGCGCGGCCGGCGAGCAGCCCTGGATCGCAACGGTTTTGCGCCCGGATCCGTCCAGGTGATCGAACCGGGGATCGACCTGGAGCGCTTTTCGCCCCGGCGCAAAATTTCGGTAGATGAACAAGGTTTTGGGATAAGTCCGGGATCCTTCGTGGTCGGGGTCGTCAGCCGCCGCCTGGACATCTCTTTGAAGGCGCTCGCGGCACTGGCCCCGGCATATCCGCAATTGCAACTTTTGCTGGTCGGACGCGGACGGGACGGGGCTGTGGAAAAGGTGGTGGCGCAGCCGGCGCGGGAAATGGGCATCGGGGACCGAATCGTATTGGCGGGATACTGTGAAGCCGATCGTCTGGTGGCCGCTTATCGCGCCATGGATGTGCTGGTCTATGCCAGGGCCGGTTCGGATAAATCATGCCGCACCGTGCGCGAGGCCATGGCCGCCGGGCTGCCGGTCATCGCCCCGGCCGCCGGCTTTTTGACTGAACTAATCATGGATCAAGTCACCGGTCAATTGATGGACCCGGCCGGGCAGAACCTGGCCCAAATTCTCGAAGCGCTTATATTAGACGGAGACAAACTGAGAGCCATGGCGAACAAAGCGCTGGAGACAGCCGGCCGGCGGTTTTCCCCGCTGCTGCAGGCTGAGCGGACGTTGGATTTTTATCGAAAAATTTTGCGGAGTCAGCATGGCTAAAACTAAGGTCAGGGTAGAAAAAATCGATTGTGCAAAAATCGAGAAAATCAGTGATATCCTGACGGATATCTGGGCCGCCGGCAGTGCGGCCAAAGCCAAGGCGATCTTTGAATACCCATGGGAGCGCGATGAAACCCATTGCGGTCTCATTTTAGTGGATGGCGACCGGACCGTCGGATTTCTCGGGATGATTTTCAGCCGCCGAAAGATTGATGACAAGATCGAAAAATTCTGCAACTTGACTTCCTGGTATGTGCACGAAGATTATCGCAGCCGGGCCATAGCGATGATCTTACCCCTGCACGGCATGCAAGGGTATACGATTACTGATTTGACCCCCGCCAAAAACGTGTACACGATACAAAACAAGCTGGGCTTTAAAGACCTGGATGCCGCCGGGCGCCTGCTGCTGCCTTTTGGCCGCCGGCTCCTTCAGCCCCACTATGATGCCACGGATCTGACCCATGATAGTGCGGCAATCGAAACCAGGCTCACAGGTCAGGATCTCACTATTTTCAATGACCACCGGCCCTATCAATGTGAACATTTTTTGCTGACCGGCAAGGACCGCTATTGCTACATCATTTACACGAAACTAAAAAGAAAGCGTTTCCCTTACGCCCACCTGCATTATATCAGCGACCCGGAACTCTTCGGGATTGCCTACCGCGTCATCCGCAAATCCCTTCTTGCCCATGCCAAGACCTATTTTCTCCTGGTTGACTCAAGGATGGTCAAAAACCAAAAACTGCCCGTGAGCTTCTGCCTGCCCTACCGGGCACCCAAGCAGTATCTGTCCGCCTCACTCAAGCCCGAACAAATCGACAACCTGTATTCCGAGCTTGTCATGCTCAACCTGCGCACCCATCCGCGCTTCAAATACCTGGTTCGCAATGCCTGGCGCAGGATTTCCAAAAGATGGGACTAATTGATTGCGGATTGCAGGTTGCGGATTTCGGATTGATAATACCCGGGTCGTATATGATTGACTGCGGAATTGTAAAACGGATTTCGGCGTTCGGCTTTCGGTGTTCGGTGCCCAGGCCACGGTAAAACAGTCTTTGCCCCTTAGTTGCATAAAAAATCGAAAATAAACCTAGCTGCTGCAATGGAAATCAGTACCAGTATTGACTGATCCTTGATTCTGGTTACTGGATACTGGATGTTCTTGGAATTCACCGTCGGTGCATTTTTAGTTATCCAGCATCAAGTATCCAGCATCCAGCATCAGCTCGTAAAAAACAACGGTCTCAAAAACATCGGCCAGGCTAGTTAGCAAGAATTTATGCATTATTAGGGTTTGGTATAGGGTGTAAGGTATAAGGCAGACGGTAAAAGTCTATCGTTAATAGAAAAACGGCCTGGAATCCGATTCATTTTTCTATCATCAGTGATATATAAAAATCGATCCGATTCCTTTCAAACCAATAACGAATAGCTGATAACGAATAACTCCTAATTAGTGTTCGAACGGGTATCCAGAACTCTTTGATATTGCTGATTAATATCGCATAAAAGGAAAACGAAGATTTTCCAGTTTAATGCATTTTTTACTTGCATTAAAAACTCGTAAACGGTAGTTATCTT
>Ga0209786_1000439_pt1 | contig 14860 bp, 15 predicted proteins | sample WorMetilvaeELBA2_FD_187405 | JGI IMG/M metagenome (GOLD analysis project Ga0209786, IMG submission 187405) | Marine gutless worms symbiont microbial communities from Max Planck institute for Marine Microbiology, Germany - Olavius ilvae ELBA.2... ...
TTTAGAGAAAACGCTGCTAAATATTGATTTGCTATTGTTCGCCATCGTTTTGAACGGCAGTAATTTAATGAGTGATAATTAGCGGCCGGGCTAACTGGAAAAACGGCCACTTTTCGTTCAGGCACTAACTAGCTCAGGTTTTGTCTTGCATTTACCCTGCAAAGCTGAGCCGAACACTTTGGCAATGGCCACGCTTAGAAATGACGAAGCCACATAGGGTCGATCAGTGACATATTGATCCAATGGTCCGCTTTTGATGCCACCTACTTTACCACGCACCATTCCAACAGGATCGATATCCAGTAATAATGAAGCCGTGCAGCTATTTTCAGTTGCCTCAGGATAAAAGACGTAGCATTTACCAAAGCTAAGTTGAATCTCATGGCAGCGATACGGATTTTTATGCAGTAAGTAACCTAAATCGGTGGCCGGGTTTTTTTCATTTGTAATGGATAACAGCATGTTGTCTAATACCTGATAATTTTGCGACAATATTTTTAAATATTATCGGTTAATTACATCATATTTACCAAATAATGTCAATTTTGTATAGATACTCATACCGTGCTAATGAAATGGCATCTCCAATGCTGATAAAACATAGTGGTCAAATGTTGTTTTGATAGTCTGCATGCCGGCTAAAGTCTCAACCAAAAGAGTCGATAGAAGGTTTTAGAAAAGAATCGAGTTCAAACAAAGGAATTGTAATGCCGTAATTTAATCAGTTTTTCATAGTTCGGGGGAATTTCCATGCCTGCTTTAGCGATATGCGAGATATTGGCTCAAGTTTATTTTGCCGTTCATGCCATACGTACCGGTCGGGAACGTCAATGGCTTTTTATCATTATCATCTTTCCTGGTGTCGGATGCCTCATTTACTTCTTTTCCGAATATTTACCCGATATGCAGCAAGCGGCTAAACTTCGTAAAAAAAGAATCAATGTCAATTCTTCAAAAAAATTGAGATATCTCGAGGATCAGGTCGAAATAACGCCAAGTGTCAAAAACAAGAAGCTACTGGCGGAAGCATACGTGCACTCCGGCAAGCTTGATAAAGCGATACCGATATTTGAGGATTGTCTTCAAGGCCTTCATGAAAAGGATGACTTTTTAGTTGAAGGATTGTGCTGCGCCTATTTTTTTAAAGGAGATCTGGAAAAGGCGAAAATCAATCTTTTGGAACTAAAAAAAATGCGCAAAGACCAGGCCAATAATGATTTTGATTTGCTTCTGGCCAGAACTTATGAGGAACTGGGAGAAACGGATGCCGCGGTGGAAGAATACTCTGAGTTGATCAAACGCTTTTCCGGGCCGGAAGCGCCGTGTCGATATGCTCTGCTTTTAAAAAGAATCGGGAAGCGTGAGGATGCAAGGACAATCTTCAAAAAAATTGTAAAGGATGCGCGATTATCGCCTGAATTTTACCAAAAAGATCAAAAGAAGTGGATTAACATGGCTAAACGAGAACTATAGTTTCATTATTCCGCGCAGTTATTTTAGCAATTTCTGCATCATTAAATTCAGCGTACATGCTATATCCGCCCAAAAATCATCAACATTTGACACCGTTTTCCTTTCGTGAATCCCTCATTGGAAAATACGCACCAGGCACCCCAATTGCCTTTTCTTGGCGCGTAGCTACTTAAGAGCGCCGGCGCTCTGGCCGTAAGGATCCAGTCTGATCCAAACAGAAACTAATGAACGTCGAACCCACCCGAGGCGGACTGCAAGCATCGAATAATGTATTGTGCCTGCCGTGAGCTATTGTGTCGAACAGTCCCTTTTTAAAAACGTCTGAGCGAAGCGATTCCACCATTCGTCATTCGACATTCGACATTCTTCATTTCATTAGAGGCCCATTTTCGTATTCAGCCCCTTGATCTTGCTTGACACCTGGTGACGGATTTGACATATCTGCCCATTAATGGGGTAGATGTGAATCTTTATCTCTGCTATGATTAAACATGTATTTTTTTCAACATTGTGGTTCACAATAATCAACCAATAGCAGGAGTTGCCCAGGCTCGTGCAACTCGCCGGAGGGAGGTGGATCCATGATACGTAGCTTACATGCCGGGAGAAATCAGACCGGGGGATTCAGCTTAAACGTCTTTAGCGAAGATGCGCTCGAGGACATTCACTTGGCCACCCTGGAGGTTCTTCAGAATACCGGTGTCTTTGTCGACGATGATGAGGCCAGGGAAGTCTTCGACGGGGCGGGCGCGATGGTCGACAATGAAACGAAGATCGTCAAAATTCCCCCGCTGGTGGTAGAAGAAGCCATCCAGTCAACACCATCGCAGTTCGTTGCCTGCGGCCGAACCCCGAAAAATGATGTCGTGCTGGGAAGGAACCGGGTGACGTTTACCAATTTCGGTGAAGGCATCAAGATCAATGACCCCTATACGGGTGAACATCGCGACACGGTCAAAGCCGATGTGGCCAACGCGGCCCGGATTGTTGATTATCTGGATAACCTGGATACCTATGAAAGGATTATGGTTTCCCATGATGTCCCCCAGGAAACCGTTTCCCTGCACAATGCCGAAGCCTCTTTAACCAATACGTCCAAACACCATTGGTTAGGCCCCGTCAACGGATACTGTTCCCGGAAACTTGTAGAAATGCTGACCGCCATTGTGGGTGGCAGGGAGAAACTCAGGGAACGCCCCTTGCTCACTTTTGTGACCTGCCCGGGAAGCCCGCTCACATTTTCCAAAGAGCATTGTGAAATCATCATGGAGGGCGCCCGATCGGGACTGGCCGTCAATATCATATCGATGACCATGGCCGGCGGTTCGGCACCGGTAACCTTGGCGGGCACCCTGGTGGTCTTGAACGCGGAGGTCCTGGGCAGCCTCGTCCTCAATCAACTGATCCACAAAGGCTCCCCCGTGATTTATGGAAGCTCCACCTGCCCGATTGATTTATGGCGGACAACGGCGACTGTCGGGTCTCCCGAGTGCGGTATGATCACCGCCGGCGTGGCCCAGTTAGCCCGCAAATATGCCCTGCCGTGTTTTGCGGCCGGTGGGTAGGGCGATAGCAAAGTCGGTGACGCCCAAGCAGGTCATGAAAAGACACTCACCGGGCTACTCGCTGCGTTGGCAGGGGTCAACGTGGTATACGGCCTGGGGATGCTCGAAAGCGGCGTCACAATCGATTTCGGTCAGCTGGTGATGGACGATGAATTTGCCGGGATGATCAAACATGTATTAAATGGGATTCCGGTCGATGACGAAAATCTGGCGGTGGATGTCATTCATGACGTCGGACCGTTGAAGGATTATTTGGCCCAGAAGCACACCCTCAAACATATGAAATCCCAATCCCAGCCTAAGCTGATCGACCGCAGACGGCGCTCCAAATGGCAAGAGTTGGGTGGAACCAATATTTATGAAAGAGCGGCCGCCAAAGCTAGGGAAATATTAGAAACCCACAAACCGGATCCATTGCCGGAGGACGTCCTGGCGAAGGTTCGATCAATCATTGAGGCAGCCGAAGAAGAGCTCGGCTGCGGCAAAGAAGCTTAACTTAACAATCAGACTTGAGAAGGATTCCTCGCAGATTAAAAGGTAATTCGGTTGCCTTTCTGCAGGCTCCTGTTGCGAAATCTTTGGGTAGGAGGTTTTAAAATGAGTATGGAAGACCTGATTAAAGCGGCCATAGACGCTGTCACGAAGGGCGACGAGGAAGCCGCGGTAGACGTTGCCAACAAGGTCGTTGCCGAAGGCCTTAATCCCGTAGATATCATTGACAAAGGTTTTGCCAGGGGAATGATCATCGTGGGTGATCTATTTGCCAAAGAGGAGTATGCCTTGCCACAGGTACTCCTATCTGCGGGTGCCATGCAGGATGCGATGGATGTGCTCGATCCCCATATTCCCCGGCAAGATGCAAAAGAGAAGATGGGTGTTGTGGTGATCGGAACCGTAGCGGGAGACATCCACGAAATCGGCAAACGCATTGTTGGGACCATGTTTGAGGTCTATGGTTTCGAAGTGCATGATCTGGGTGCCGATGTGCCGGTTGAAAAATTTATTGAAAAAGCCAAAGAACTCAACGCGGATATCGTGGCCACCTCGGCCTTGATGACCACGACCATGATGAAACAGAAATCCCTGGAGGAGGCGCTAAAAGAGGCCGGCATGCGGGATAAGATCAAAACAATGGTGGGTGGTGCGGCGGTAACGCAGGAATGGGCGGACATGATCGGAGCGGATGGCTATGGCCAGGATGTCACTGAAGCGGTGGAAGCGGCCCAACAACTGGTTAAGCCCGCCGAGTAAGTCTAACGACGAATTGCGCAACCCGGAGCCGCCGGTGAGAATTAAAGTAGGTTCTATACTTTTTCCGAGACCGCGCTGCAAAAAGTGGCCCCGGCGGGGCAGCAATGGCGCAGTTTGTAGGTTTTAGGTTTCAGGTGTCAGGTTTCGGGAGTCAGAGAACCGACGCGCAAAATCCTGACACCTGAACACTGACACCTGACACCATCCGTAACTTACAACATGTTGTCAGAAAAAAGGCCCTAAGGGCCTATTGCTGCAGAAAGAGGCTGCATCAATAGCGAGTAGGGGGACCTTCGCGCATGAAGTGTAATACCTATGGACCAATTTGTGATACTTACGGATTGTCGCATCCGACACAAGGCCAAAGTTTCTTTTTTTGATTAAACTGGCCGTTGTTCAGGCCAGAGGCGGCGTTTAGAGGGAATTTATGAATTTTCTGCCCATACGCCCCCATTAGCACTCCACCGCAAGCCCCCAGCCGCTGCCAGGGAAGGTAACTCCTCTTACACGTTATAGAGCTTTTCGAAAATTCGTGAGTGATATTTGATACCTTGCAAAATAATGAAGAATCGTGTATGCATTATGCAACTGAGGATATCACAATCGCGACTTTTATGGGAATCATCTTATTGTGTCGCCGTAGCTTCGTGTTATTGGGTTTCTGACCGGATATCTCAATGATATTCGGCGTTTCCTGTTCCATCGGGCCTGAAGTGCTCATTCATTTCGAAAGCGGACAAGATCTCACTTCTCATTCAGAATCCTTCGGATTTTTAACTGCTTTTAGCTGATTAAGATCATGGAGTATTCAACATGGAGATAACCCGACGAGATCTCATTAAAAATACCCTCCTATTGGGCGGCTCCCTACTTTTCTCTCCAAGCCCTCTTTCGGCATTGGCACAAAAAGAACAGCCATGGTATCCAGCTTATGGAAAGTTGGAAAAAGAAGGCAAATTGGCCCTGAGAGTCGAAGCTGCCTACTCGTTTTTTGAAGAATGCCGGCTATGCCCGCGGGAATGCGGCGTGAATCGGCTGGATGGGGAAGAGGGATTTTGCCAAGCTCCCCTGAAAGTTATGGTTTACGTGGCCCAACCCCATTTCGGCGAGGAGATGTCGCTGGTTGGCCGACATGGATCCGGTACGATTTTTTTCTCCAATTGTAATCTTCGCTGTGTCTTCTGTCAGAACTGGCCGATTGCCATCCGGGGCGAAGGAAGGGAAATTGAAGACGAAGAACTGGCGCAAATGATGATGTATCTTCAGGAAATTGGCTGCCATAATATCAACTTGGTCACCCCAACCCATGTGATGCCCAATATTCTGAGTGCCACCAGAATCGCATATAAAAAGGGCCTTCGTATTCCGCTGGTGTATAATACCAGCGGCTATGAGCGGGCGGAGATAGTAAAGATTTTAAACGGCATTGTAGATATTTATCTGCCGGATATCAAATACATGAATGGCGATATGGCAGCCCAATATTCATCTGATGCCGGGGATTACCCGGAAGTGGCAACGGCGGCGGTGTTCGAAATGCACCGGCAGGTCGGCCTTCATCAGGTGGATGAACGGGGAGTTGCCCTCAGCGGATTGATGATTCGACACCTTGTTATGCCGAATCGAGTCGCGGGGACAAAGAAATTTATCAAGTGGCTGGCCGAGAACCTTCCCCAATCCACCTATGTCAATATCATGTCCCAGTATCACGTGGATTACAAAGCCTTTGAATATCCCGAAATTGCACGGGGAATCACCGTTCAGGAATTTTTGGAAGCCATGGATTCGGCTGAAAAATACGGATTGACAGGTTTGGATCCCAGATCTGTCAGGGTTAGAGATTTATACACTAAATCCGGATAAACCGGTCGCCGCGTAGCGGTGATCCCGCCGTTGGGGATCAGAGACAATCAGTCATACCCTGTATCCTGCTGCAAGCGGGATCGGAATGATGGAATATTGGAATGTTGGAATAATGGGTTTTGTGGAATGAGATCTGATCTTATAATGATGGAAATTTACATCAATCTCTACAGATACGGGGATAAACAGAAATTGGAATGGTATTGCTGGATGTCACTCCTGGTTGATTCTTTTGTTTTTGTTGTAGGGTGGGCTGTGCCCACCTTCGACCTTTAGATTCAGCGCTATTTGGTGGGCACAGCCCACCCTACAAAAAGAAATTTTTGCACCGTTAGGGTTTATTCTGCCGCCGACTCATAAATTGATACCCGGTTATCCAGAAAGCTCAAGTAATTCAATTCTCACGACGAAGGGCGCGAAGGACAGGAAGATGGAACAATCATTTATTCTGTCATTCCTTCGTGATTTTCGTGTTTTTCGTGGTGATAAAACATAGGTCTGAATTCAGCTTGATCTTTGTAGATATGCGTGAATTGATAAATCGGAAAAGATGTATTGGCAAGGAGATTGCTCAATGCAAGACCAGATAACGCGCCGTAATTTTCTTGGCCTGTGCGGGCGCAGCGTTGCTGTCTGTGCAAGTTCCACTCTGTTTCCTTTGTCTGCCGCAACGCGTTCTGCCCGGGCTGCAGCGATCGAGAAAGGGCTCATTGGGCGCAAGCTTTCCCCCTATTTTACGCCACTGGACAATCAGATGATCCGCTGTCAGCTTTGCCCGCACGGGTGTGAGGTTGGGCCCGGCGAACGAGGGCTTTGCCAGGTGCGAGAAAACACCGATGGGCAATATTACTCTTTGGTTTATGGCAACCCCTCTGCGGTTCATATTGACCCTATTGAAAAGAAACCCTTGTATCATGTGCTTCCGGCAAGCCGGGCCTTTTCCCTTGCCACGGCAGGTTGCAATTTGGACTGCAAATTTTGCCAGAACTGGGAAATTTCCCAGGCTCGACCTGATGACACTTATAACTACAAACTTGCGCCGGAGCAGGTCATATCCAACGCACTTCAGTATAGAAGTCAGGTTATCGCTTCAACCTATGTGGAGCCGGTTATCTTCATCGAGTATATGCTTGAGATCGGCCGCCTCGCAAAACCCCAGCCTCTTCTAAAAGTCATGCATTCCAATGGATTCATCAACGAGAAGCCGCTGGAAGATCTTTGTGATGTGCTGGATGCCGCCTGCATTGATCTTAAGGGATTTACAGAGGACTATTATCAAACCATGACGGAAGGCAGTCTGGAGCCGGTCTTACACACCTTAAAGGTGTTTAAGACCCGGGGATTGCATACTGAGATTGTCAACTTGACGGTTCCCGGGAAAAACGATGACCTGAATCAGGTACGTGCCATGTGTCAGTGGATCTTTAAAGCGCTGGGGCCAGATACTCCGCTCCATTTTGTCCGGTTTTATCCGCGGTACAAACTAAAAAGTACTCCACCGACACCGGTATCAACGCTTGAGAAGGCCAGGGAAGCTGCAATTGATGAAGGTCTCCATTTTGTATACATTGGTAATGTGCCCGAGCATCCAGGGGGACACACTTATTGTCCACACTGCAAGAAATTGCTGATCCGTCGGATCGGCTACCGGGTAAAAGTGCTGGGCTTAAATGATGGTAAATGTCAATATTGTGGACGGTCCATCCCCGGCATTTGGCAATCAGCTGATTCCTGAAAGGACAAATTTCAGGATCGCCGGAGAAGCGTCAACAGGCTGATACCGGATAAGATGCTTAGAAACGCCAGTGTATTCATGATACCGTAAATCGGTAGTATTAATAAAGCTGCCATGAGAACGCCGCCGGCAGCCCCGCAAAGATCCAGTGCATAGAATCCGCCACCGATTTTCTCCTTTGCAACTCCGGTACCGGCCATTACCATGACTGCCAGGGCAAAATGAACGCCGCCCAGTATACCGGTTATCAAGCTGAGAATTGAAAACAGCCAGACCATTGCCGCCGGCGATAAAAAAAATCGGATCTCTCCATGAATCAGCGGTAATAACAGCATCAACCCGATAGGGAGCAGACAGACCAGCGCCTGGACGCGAATAAAAAGCCCCCAAACAACATTGGGTTCCGACGGGGAGGGGTTTTGCCGGGAAACCCATCCGGCGCCGACAGCCAATCCCGTCATGAAAAAGCCGATAATCAGAGCCAGCTGACGATAAACAAATCCTTCAATAATTTGAAAACTTAACAAAAAAACCAGTTGAAGCACCATCTCGACGGTGCCCGATACAAAGATACTTCCGGCAACCGCCACTCTGAATTTGCAGCGACCTGTCCAGAAAACCGCCGTAATTATTGCCCCCGCGACGGCCAACCCGCCCCAGACCCATCGAAGCTCTAACTCTGACAGGATATTGAGGAATTTTTGCAGCACTGTGTGCCACTGGAGCGCCCACATCATCAGATTGTGGAAATAACAGACGGGAAAAAAATCTCGATTGACGGCAGCCCCCGGTATGCCCTCCAGAATGGATTTCAGGTAATCGAGACGGAAGGGGCTTAGGGCGTCCTGAAGGGTATCTTCCCGGATGTATGCGAGTTGAAGGTTGCGTTCAAATATCCGATTCGCCAAGGCCGCGTAATCCGACAGGAGGGCACCGGATATATCGGTGGCAAAAAATCGAGTTTGGTCACCGGGATAAATTAACGTTTTGGGGAAAATCTGAAGAAGTGTTTTCCTGATGGAAGCCAAATAGCGGGCCTGGGTCGGACCCAGCATACTTTCGCCACCGGAAACTGCAAAGGAGAAAATCCCACCCGGCAAAAGCCGCTGTTTCACATGGGCGAAGAATTCCTTGGTATAAAATCGGTTCATCTGGGCGGTGATCGGATCTCCCGCATTCATCAAAATGATGTCGTATCGTGTATGAGCGCGACGCATGAAGGCGCGGGGATCCTGGTGCAGCAGCTGAACGCCGGTATGTTGAAGAGAGGCACCCGTTGCTGATGACAGATGCGGTTTGAGAAGACGAATGAAATCCGGATCCGGTTCCACATAATCAATATGTCGAATGCCCGGCTGTTTAAAAAGCTCTTCCAGAAGGCCGGCAATTCCCCCTCCCAGAAGCAGGATGGTTTTAGGATCCGGATGTTGAAGGAGGGCCAAATGGACCCCATGCTCGGCGCTGAGCCGATCCGGTTCCGAAAAAAACCACAAACCGTTGGTAAAAACCGATACCTGTCCCTCTTTTTTCAACAATGCAATGTTGTGGTAGGCGGTGTCATATACGGCCGAAAGGTTCGGGCCCCATTGCCAACGACGGCTTATATGATCCAGACGAGATCCGAAAACCGCACCGGATACAATCAGCAAAGACACTGCCAGCCACATCCAATGCCCCAAGCGGGTATTTGAAAAAGGCCGCCACGGCCGACACAGCCACCAAGAAATGAATAGGATCATCGCGGAAATGATCCAGATCGTTGTAAAGACCGAACTATAAGGAAGAAATACAAAATAAAAGAAAAGGCCGCCGGCCGCCGATCCCAGCGCCTCTCCCACGTAGATCCCCAGGGGCTGTTTCTCCCCTCTTTTTTGATGAATTGCCCAGCAGATACCGAAAAGTGCGCCCGAGACCGGGCATAGAAGACCTGTAGCTGCAACGGAAATAAGAAGCATCGCCCCGATGGAAGTCAACTCTCCTGCTGGAAGCGTCCAGATAATTCGGGATGCACGGATGAACAGCACTGACAGTGGCAGCATGGCCGACAGACAAACAAGCAGCAGCCCTAGCAGGTTGGAGTGCTCAGAAACCTTCGATGCCCATCTTCCAGCCAGCGCGCTTCCCAGTCCACTCCAGAGGAGCCAGCCGGCAAAAATCAATCCCGCCGACAACTCATTGCCGTAAAATAACACCAGAAGTTCTCTTAAAATAATAACTTGAGCAACTGTCGCTACGAACCCGGTGGTTGTGATGGCGAGAACCGACGATGGTATAGCTGATAACAGGCGCATGGTTCCAATCTAATGACAAGATCATTTGACATTGAAAACAAGCTGTTGATTCAAGCTTAGCTAAATGGAGTAAGTTTAACAGCTTTTGTTGAAAAAAAAAGGATTGATTGATCTGGGTCATTCTTATTTGCACGCCTTCTCTTGACCTCCGAGCATCCCAGACCAATATTTTGTTCTCATACATTTCATATGAAAGTTAGGAGATTGCGATGACAGCCAGCGACGGACAAGACCGCCCGGATGCGGGATGGAAATTCGATAACAGTTACACACTGCTGCCGGAGGCTTTCTATGTCCGGCTGAATCCAGTACCGGTGCGCATGCCGAAACTGGTGATTTTCAACCCGGAACTGGCGCGGTCTTTGGGGCTGAACCCCGATGTTCTGAAGGGCGACGAGGGCGCCGCTGTTTTCTCGGGCAACAGGATCCCCAAGGGGGCCGAACCTCTCGCTCAAGCTTACGCGGGGCATCAATTCGGCTCTTTCACCATGCTGGGCGACGGCAGGGCATTATTGCTGGGCGAGCAAGTGACACCCCAAGGTGAGCGCTTCGACATCCAGTACAAGGGTTCCGGCAGGACCCCGTATTCGCGGCAGGGGGACGGACGGGCGGCCCTCGGACCGATGCTGCGGGAGTACATTATCAGCGAAGCCCTGCACGCCCTGGACATACCGACAACCCGCAGCCTGGCGGTGGTGACCACCGGTGAACCGGTGTTCCGTGAAACCGCCCTGCAGGGGGCGATTCTCACGCGCACGGCGGCCAGCCACATCCGCGTGGGCACGTTCGAGTATGCGGCGGCAAGGGGTAACCCCAACGAGGTCCGGACGCTGGCCGATTACACCATCCGCCGTCACTTTCCTGATCTGGCAGCCCACGAAAATCCGTATCTGGCCCTGCTCGGCGCCGTTGCGGAACGGCAGGCGTCCCTGGTGGCCCGCTGGCTGCTGGTTGGCTTTATCCACGGCGTCATGAACACGGACAACATGGCCCTTTGCGGTGAGACCATCGATTACGGTCCCTGCGCATTCATGGACGCCTACGATCCGAATACCGTCTTCAGTTCCATCGATCTCAACGGTCGCTACGCCTATGGCCGGCAACCGCAGATCGCCCAGTGGAATCTCGCCCGGTTTGCCGAGACGCTGTTGCCGCTGATTGACGATGATCCGCAGGAGGCCGTATCGATGGCAAACGAGGCAATCGCCGGATTTTCGGAAACCTTCCGTCATTGCTGGCTGGCGGGCATGCAGGCCAAACTGGGACTGCTGAATCAGGAAGCGGATGACGAGGCCCTGGTAACGGATCTGCTCGATTGCATGCACCGGCACGGGGCGGATTTTACCAACACCTTTCGCGACCTATCATCAGGTGCCTTGCCGGAGGCCTCCGTGTTCCGGACCTCGGATTTTAAGCAGTGGTTCGAGCGCTGGCAGGCCCGCCTAAACCGCCAACCCGATTCCCGGGAGGCATCCCGCCGGGTCATGATCACCCACAACCCGGCCGTCATCCCCCGCAACCACCGGGTGGAAGCGGCCTTGGAGGCGGCCGTGGAGCGGGCAGATTTCACGGTCATGGAAAAACTGTTGGGTTTTCTGGCCCAGCCCTATCAGGACCCGCCGGAACAGGCCGGCTATCACCTGCCGCCGCCCCCTTCGGCGCAGCCTTACCGAACCTTTTGCGGGACGTGAGCCCATTGACGGTTGACGGGAAAACCTCAACCCGGTTGAGTCGTTCGCCGCGTAGAGGTGATCCCGCTAGTTCGGAGAATTGAAGATTGAAGAATGAAGATTTGTAGTATCGCTTCAGGCTTGGGGCTTCGCTCTTCGAGCTACGACCCCACAGGTCGCCTTCGGCTACGACCCGACAGGTCGCTCTGTCTTTTAAATTTAAATCGATAGCATTCCTGAAATATTCAATCCGGCTATCGCATAAATGCTGCGCAAACATGATATTATTTCAAGAAATAGATACTAAGCTTTTTCCGAGATTGCGTTCGGAAAAAGGGGCCCCTTCGGCGCAGCAATAGCGCAATTGGTAGACTTTAGGTTTCAGGTGTCAGGTGTCGGGGAACCGACGTGCTAAATCCTGACACCTGAACACTGACACCTGAAACCTTGAGTAACTTACAACATGTTGTCAGAAAAAAGGAGCTAAGGGCATAATGGAATCCCTGAATTCCTAAATCCCTAAATGCCTGAATCCCTAAATATCCAACTTGTGTGATAGGCAGATTAACCATGACCATCCCTCAACTGCTGAAGGTGACCGACGATCTTTACTATTTTGAATCCAGAGCCGTTTCTGCCTTTGCCGTTAGCGGCGTATATCTGATTGTCCGTGACGAAGTCGCCTTGATTGAAGCCGGAACCTCCATTTCTGCTCCTCATTTGCTCGAATCCATTAAAGACCTGGGAATTGAACTCGAGCGGGTCACCACCCTGATCCCCACCCACGTCCATTTGGATCACGCCGGCGGCGCAGGCTGGTTGGTCGAAAAATTGCCCCATCTCAAAGTCTGGGTCCACCGTCGCGGCCTGAAACATCTGGCCGATCCGTCCCGGCTGATCGAAAGCGCCAAGATTCTATACGGGAGCATCGACAACATCACCCGTCTGCATGGTGATATCATGCCCATCCCCGGAAACAACCTGGTTGGCATCGAAGACGGCTTTATCCCCCTGGCGGGCGGTCCCGACCTCCAGGCCCTCGACACTCCGGGACATGCCCACCATCACCTGAGCATCTTCGATCCGTCCTCCAAAAACCTTTACTGCGGCGAAGCTTTAGGACACTACCTACCGGAATACCGGCTGCTCTATCCGGCCGTGGCTCCACCCGGCTTCGACTTGGAAACCAGCCTGACCACCATAGAAAAATTAAGGACTGTAAATCCGTCCCGGATCTGTTTTTCCCAGTTCGGATGGCGAGAAGATACCGCATGGGTTTTTTCTGAGATTTCCCGACAACTCGACTTTTACGCACGCCTGATAAAAACCGGCCTGGACCAGGGCCTCGATGTTGATGAACTGCTTGTCCGCCTAAAAAACAGCCTCAGAAGCCAGGGAAAGAACAATTTCGAAGATTCCGGAGAAATTTTGCGTTCTCTGGTCTTGGGATATAAGATTTATTTTGAACGCCAGTAAAAATCCCGGCCCAGAGGACCAGGTTTACCTTGTCGGAATAACATGTTTTTTGCTGAAGGAACTCCTTCAGTATGTCTTTGGTGATATTGAGCAATATCCTGAAAGGTCAAGCGGAGACTTGACCTTTAACCTTTGGGCACCCTTGACAAATTCATGAAAATGGTATAATTTTTCATGAAACTCGAAATGGGAGGTCATCTAATGGCAAATCTGCAAATTAAGGGAATGGACGATGAATTATATGCCCAGCTTAAATCATTGGCTGCATCTGAAAATCGATCCATCAGTCAGCAAGTTCTCTTTTTATTGAAGCTGTATCTAGCACGGAAACTCCAGCTGCATGAGACAAGAACTCCTGCGCAGGTGCTACTGGAATTATCCGGCTCCTGGGAAGACGATCGTCCGGCAGAAAAAATCATAAAGGAACTGAAATCGGGACGCAAGAACTCCCGTAAATTAAGAAAGGGATTTTAATGTTTCTCCTTGATACAGATACGATCATCTATAATTTGAAAGGCAAGGAAGCAATTAAGAAAAATCTCCAGCATTACATTAACGCCCCTTTGAAAATCTCCGTCATTACTTTAATGGAGCTATATTACGGTGCATATAAATCTGAAAAATTTTCAAGCAATCTTGCCAAGGTAAGAACAATAGAAAATACATTTGAAATTATCCCATCAGGCAAGGAATCCGCTGAAAATTTCGGCATGCTCAAGGCGTCATTGGAAAAATCAGGTACCCGCTTGGATGATTTTGATTTGACCATTGCATCTTGCGCCTTGGCACATAATCTGACCCTTGTCACAAACAACTTAAAGCATTTTAGCCGGATAGAAGGATTAAAGCTCACCAATTGGTCCGTTTATCCAGCGAAAAATGTTTAGCGAGACCTGAACCAAGATACCTCTTATGAAACTTCTGAGGAATGGATTCGATTTTAATTATTTTTATTTAGACAGGATTTACAGGATTATCAGGATTTTTTTCGCCTGCGGCGAGGGGCCTTTCGGCCGAAGGCCGAATTATCCTGACGATCCTGTTGATCCTGTCCAATTATTTTTTTAAAAATAAGAATCCATTCCTCTCTTTCTTTCAAATTCTAGAGTTTTTTATTTGATCAGACTGGCCGTTTTCCAGGACAGCGGCAACGCTCGTGTGAAACTGCACTGAAGGTTTCAGGTGTCAGTGTTCAGGTGTCAGGATATAGCGCCTTAACTCCCAGCCACCGGAAATCTTATATGAAATCGTTTACTACAAAAATGTAGGGCGGGCCACCGTGCCCGCCAAAATCGGTCGGCACGGCCTGCGACGAGCTCAGTCGTGTCGTGGCCGACCCTACGGAGCTATGGTACCACAGTTTCTTATGGGATCAGACTGGACGCTGGCGGCCAGAGGTAGCGCTCGTGTGAAACTGGTACCATTACGAGAGATAGATGCTGGGCAGGTGAGCGAGCCCGAAGGGTGAAGCTCGCTCGCCTGCCCAACTCTATAACTCGGGCGGTCACTGTAAATTTTTTGGGTAGCCAGAGATAT